>VFQN01007541.1_pt1 | contig 11653 bp, 9 predicted proteins | sample 3512371 | NCBI WGS metagenome assembly VFQN01 (sample SAMN10412370, study PRJNA504923) | tailings metagenome | isolation source: Replicate 2 from Balatoc abandoned mine | place: Philippines: Itogon, Benguet | collected 2017-08-28
CCCTGGAGGCGGTCCGGCTGTACCTGTCCCGGACGCTGCCGTACGGGCTGGTCGCCCTCCACATCTCCAACCGGGGGTATTGGCTGGAACCGTTCGTCGAGCGAATCGCCCGCGAACTGAAGCTTGCCGCCCGGGTGTGGCACGACGACCGGGAAGGCCGGCTCGGCAAGCGCACGTCGAGCTGGGTCGTCCTGGCCCGGACCGCCGCCGCCCTCGGCCCGCTAGCCGCGTCGCCGGTCGAACAGGTGAGGGCGTTCGGCACGCTCAACGGGGAGATGGTCCACCTCCTCCACAGCTACCCGCCGACGAAGAACGCGATCGAGGCGCAGCTGGAGCAGTACGGCGGCCCGCGGCAGTACTGGCCGGTGATGACGCCGGGTTACATGCACCTCCGGTCGGGTCCACAGGCGGCGGTCCTGTACCAGTACGCCGTCCGCCTGCGGGACGCCGGCCAGTCGAATGCCGACCTGGCCCGGCTGGTGGCGGTGAGCCACGGCGACCTGTTCCGCCCGCTCGCCCCCGACCCCGCCGTCGAGCTACGCACCGACGCCCACCGGCCGCCCCTACCACCGTTCCCGCAGCGCAAGTGACCGGCCCGCCTGCCGAACCGACCGTCGGGGCCGAGCCGGGTCGAACCATCCCCCCAATCCCACCGATCCCCCACCCGTACTCGACAGTGGGCCGAGTGCGGGTGCTCGTACCCCCTGATCGCTGGCGAGTGACAGGGATCGGGAAGAATACTCCCCCATTCCAAATCTCCCAGCCCCAACCCTCTTCCCACGGACCGAGCCGATGCCCGGCGAATGTGGGACCGGTGGGATTCGGGGGATGAGGCGGGGGCGGGCAGCGTTTTCACGACCAACCCCGCTGACCAGCCCGGCGCCGTGAACACAACCCAAGTCCGCGCGGGTTGTGAACCCGAGGGCGCAAGTGCTGAACCTGTAGTCTGTGATGACGGTCTACCGGCGTCGCCGATTCCCGCGGCCTTCTGGTATGATGGAATGTCGATCGGAGTGACTCATTGTGGCAGGCCGTGGCAGACATTCCGCCGCCGACGCGCTCGCCGCCGAGTTGGCGGCCGGGAAGACCGTCCGCGACGCGGAGACCACTGCCGGTGTCGCCGAACGCACCGCCTTCCGTCGGCTGACCGACGCCACGTTCAAGGCGCGGGTATCGGAACTCCGCACCGGGATGATCACGTCCGCCGCCGGCCGTCTGGCGGACGGCATGGCCGCGGCGGCGGACGTGCTCCGAGTGCTTCTGACCCACGACGAACCGCACGTCCGGCACAGGGGCGGCGTGAAGGTACTCGAACTGGCCGCGAACCTCCGCATCCAGGTCGAGCTGGAAGACCGCATGGCCGAGCTCGAAGCCCGGGTGGCCGATCTGCCCGAGGCGGGGCGATGAAGCGTCTGGCCGCACGGCTGGCGAAGCTGGAACGCGGCCGGGCGTCGCCCGAGGCGTGCGACGGGATGGGGAACACCCACCTCGTTAACGACCCCGACGCGTTCGACCCGGCCCGCCTCCCGCGGTGCCGCAAGTGCGGCGGTCAACACGCCGTTGTTATCCAGGAAGTGGTCGTCGAGCGGGGCGCCGACGGGCAACCCGTCGAGGTGTCGTGCCCGCCGCCGTCAGCTCATTCTGCCTGACGAACCTGCCACACCTACCGACCTCCCAAACTGGACGCCCGTGCGCGTGCCTTCGGGTTGGGTAGCCGCACGGCCCGCGAACCGTGCGGCTCAACGCGGTCGGCCGGAGCGGGCGACGTACTCACCGCCCACCCCGGCCGACCGGCCCGGCACCCTGAGTACCCCCATGCCCGGCATTTCGCTGGCGGACCGGCTCGTGACCGCCGCCGACCGCTTCCCGACCATCGACGCCGTCGTCGTCTTCCGCCCGGACCTCCGCCGCGCGTGGGCGGCGGAGTTGGCGAAGGCGAAACCCCGCGTCGACCAGGAGGCGGCCGTACACGCGCTTTCCGAGATGTATCCGACGGGCTGGCCGCGGATGGAGGACTACAAGAACCCGACGTTCGGGTGCCGGCCGCTGAAAGTCCTCCGCCACCTCGCCCCGGACCACCCGGGGCAGGTGAACTGCCCGATCCAGCTCTATGACGGCCCCGAGTGGATGATCTACGTCTCCGGCTGCCCGCGCGGGGACAACACCGCGTGGCGGCTGTTCGAGACGCTGTGCGAGGCGGCGGCGACCACGCTGCCGCGCGACCGGCGCCAGGGTGACACGCCGCTCAAGAGCTGGCTGATCGACCTGGCGGAGAGGAATCCGGATCACCGGATTCTCGACTGGTCCCGCCCGTTCGCCGACGGCGAGCCCTGGCTGCCGACGTGGCGCCCCGCGCGGGGCGACGACCCGTGGTGGACGGTACGCATCAAGAACGTCCTGGACGTCAGCGCGAAAGCCCTCCAGGAACCCCCGCACGACCCGACCCCACTCGCCGAGCCGCCGTTCACGGAGGTCGAATATCGGAGTGTGTCCCGCTCCAGCCGCGTCCCGCCGCCCGACGGGGAGAACGGGACGCCGTGCCGGCCCGCGTCGGAGTACACGTACACGGTCATCCCGCCGCCGGACGACTTCCCGTCGCCCGAGGGCGGTGGCGCCTACGCCGTGTACAAGGAGAACCAGGACGCGGCCGGGGAGTTGGTCGCTCTTTGGGTGCCGGGCGATCCGGAGGCCTGGCACGCCGCTGTCGTACGGCACTACCCGGGGGTCGGGTTCGGACAGCCGTGCCCGTGGAACATGGGGTGGCTGCCGGGGTGCTGGGAGTTCAGCGTCTTCCCGCTCGGGCTGACGGCCCGGCACATCGGGCAGTGGCTGTCCGTGGCCGCAGGGATCGTCCGCCGGGCCGTAACTTCTCCCGGCGACCAGGACGACCACCCGAACCGGGGGTGGAGGGCAATGACCCGGGCGGCGCGTATCCTGGCGGACCGGTTCGACTCGCGCTCGGCGCAACTCCTCGGTATGCCCCTTCCGTTAAGCCCGGAGGCGGCGCTGGCCGAGATGGAGGCCCACCGGGACGCCATCATCACCGCGATGGAGAAGAGGAAACTACTCGACGAGCCCTCGGGCACGGCCGTCGCGGCGGACCCACGCGAGGAGGAGAACAACCCGGCCGACCCGTTCGCCGAACTCCGGGGGTTCGCAGGGTCAGAGTTGAAGGGACAGGAACGCGCCGTGGTCGAAGCCCTCTGCGCGGCGGGCGGCGTGCTGCCGATCCCCGACCTGGGTGTCAAGACGGGTGTGGGTTGGAGCGACGCATTTGAAGGGTTCAAGAACGCCCAGAAGCGGTTGAACAAGAAGCTGAAGCGGGTCCGCTGGACGCTGGCCCGCCAAGACAACGCGGCACGGCTCAACCGCCTGTGGGGTTGAAAGAGGGTTCCATTCCACCCCACTTCGCACCCGAATAGCCCCCACCGCGCCCACGACAATGCCCTCCGTCCGATCCCTCGGAGGGCGACCCGTGGCACACAAGCCGTACGACCCGTTGGCCGTCATCCCGTCGCCGGACGCCGTCCGCGAGCGGCTGGCGGACGCGGAAACATTGGCCGCCCGGCTCCGCATTCTGCTAGACGTGGCCGAACGACTCCACCTCCCCCTCGCCCCCGCCTCCGACCTCCCCGCCCCGGCCACGCGAAAGGGGGTGCCGGATGGCTGCTGACATCCTCCCGATCCGCCGCCCTGCGCCCACAACTCCGGGCGACCCCACCGACTCGTCACCGCTGCTGCTGAGCGCCGATCGCGTCGCCAAACTGCTCGGCATCGGCAAGCGCACCGTCTGGACGTGGGACGCCGCCGGCAAGTTGCCCGAGCCCGTCCGCATCGGCGCCACGGTCCGCTGGCGCGCCGCCGAACTCGACGAGTGGGCCGCCGCCGGCTGCCCGCCGCGGGCCGAGTGGGCCGCACTCCGCGCCGCCCGGAAGTGACCACCGCACCCGACCGGTCGGGTGCCGCCGGGAGCGAGCCCACCCGACCCGCCCGGTATTCGGCCGGCACTAGGCCGGCATCGCCGTCGCGTCGCCGCGACGACCCCGAACACGCCGATGACGAGGAGAGAACCGCCCGTGGCCGACATCACCTTCCGCGCCGGCCCCGGTCGCCCGTGCCCGGTGTGCGGGGCCGAATCCAAAGGGTGCAGTGCCACCGCCGACGGGTTGCACTTCTGCCGCGGCGACGCCCGGCCGGGCTGGAGGCACTTGCCCGACAGGAGCGACACCGGGTTCGCCTGCTACCGCCGCGCCGGCGAGCGGCCGGCGACCCGCCCGACGCCGGCCCGCTCCCGCGCCGACGCCCCGCCGAACTGGTCCGAGGTCGCCGCCCGGCTCGCCCGTCAGCTGACCGCCACGCGCCGGTCGGAGCTGGCGGGGCGGTTGGCACTCCCGGTCGCCGGGCTGGACGCGCTGCCGCTCATCGGGCTCGACGGGGCGACGACCGCCGGCGGGACGTTCACCTTCCCCGAAGTGAACGCCGCCGGTGCCGTCGTCGGGATCATTCGCCGCCTCCCGGACGGCAGCAAGAAGGCCATGCCCGGCAGCAAGCGGGGGCTGACGGTCCCGGCCGGCTGGCGCGACCGGCCCGGCCCGGTGCTGCTGGTCGAAGGGCCGTCGGACGTCCTCGCCCTCACCGCCGCCGGACTGGCCGCCGTCGGTCGGCCGTCGAACACCGGCGGGGTGACGGAGCTGGCGGCGCTGCTCCGCGACCTCCCCGCCGACCGCCGGCCCGTCGTGGTCGGTGAGAACGACCAGAAGGCCGACGGCCAGTGGCCCGGCCGCGACGGCGCGCGGCAGACCGCCCGCAAGCTCGCCGCCGCGCTCGGGCGCCCCGTGGCGTGGGCGATGACGCCGGCGCCGGCGAAGGACGTTCGTGCCTGGCTTACCGACCCGGCCCGTGACTCGATACCCTGGCCCGACCGCGGCGCCGAGCTCGCCGAACTGCTGACCGCGACCGCCACCGCCATCGACCCACCGGGCCGGGCGGCGCCGACGGACGGCGCGGCGAACGACCCCCCGTGTATCGTCGTCGGCGTGGACGAGCACCGCGTCAACGCCGAGGCCGCCGCCGCCCTGGCCGCGGAACTGGACATCTACCAGCGCGGCGGGAGTCTGGTTCACGTCATCGAACACGTGCCCGACGCCGAGGACGCCGACGAGGTGATCCGCCGGCCGCCGGGCGCCCCGGTCGTGCGCGCGCTGCCGCGCTCCCTCCTCCGCGAGCGGCTCACGCGGGTCGCGTTCTGGCAACAGTGGCGCGGGGCCGGCGAAGACGCCGCACTCGTCCCCGTCCACCCCCCGGACTGGTGCGTCGGTGCGGTTCACGACCGCGGCGACTGGATCGGCGTCCGCCGCCTCGACTCTCTCACAACGCACCCGGTTCTTCTGCCCGACGGCCGCATCCTCACGACCAGCGGCTACCACCCGAAGTACCGACTGCTCGCCTGTCTCCCGCCGGGGTTGGCGGTCGACGTCCCCGACGCGCCGACCCCCGCCGACGTGGCCGCGGCCGTCGACGTGTTGCTCGACGCGGTCTGCGACTTCCCGTTCCAGACGCCGGCCCACCGGGCCGCGTGGGTGGCGGGGCTGCTCACGCCGCTGGCCCGGTTCGCGTTCGCCGGGCCGGCGCCCCTGTTCCTGATCGACGGGAACGTCCGCGGCGTCGGCAAGGGGCTGCTCGCCGACGTGGCGGCGCTCGTCCTCACCGGCCGGCGGTTCGCGGTGATGAACTACACGAACGACCGGGAGGAGTTGCAGAAGCGGATCACCGCACTGGTGATGGAGGGCGAGGAGCTGGTGCTGCTCGACAACCTGGCCGGCGCCGTCGGGAACGACGTCCTCGACATGGCGCTGACCGGCGACCGGTGGAAGGGGCGGGTCCTCGGCGCGAGCCGGACCTACGACGGCCCGCTCGGCATCACCTGGTTCGGCACCGGGAACAACGTCCAGCTCCACGCCGACACGTCGCGCCGGACGTGTCACGCCCGCATGGAGTCGGCCGACGAGCGCCCCGAGACGAAGGCCGACTTCAAGCATCCAGACCTGCGGGAGCACGCCCTCCGGAACCGCGGGGCGCTGCTGTCGGCGGCGCTGACGATCCTCCGCGGGTGGGTCGCAGCCGGGAAGCCGACACACGGGTTGAAGCCGTCGGGGTCGTTCGAGGGCTGGTCGGCGGTCGTGCGCGAGGCCGTGGTGTTCGCCGGGCTGCCCGACCCAGGTGAGACGCGCGAGGCCCTGCAATCGACCGCCGACCGCGACGCGTGCGCGATGGCGGACGTCCTCGCCGGACTGGAGCGGCTCGACACCACCGGCCGCGGACTGACGACGGCGGAAGTCATCGACCACATCAAGGCCGCGGACCACCCGGGAGAGTGGCTGTCGAACCTGCGGGCCGCGGTCGAAGAGCTCTGCGGGAAGTTGTGCGGGCGGTCGCTCGGCTACCGGTTCCGCCACTTCGCCCGCCGCAACTTCGGCGGGAAGTGCCTCGACGCCGCCGGCGACGGGAAGCACGCGAACCGCTGGCGGGTGCGCGCCCTGTCTGTCGCGTCCGCTGTGTTCGGGTCGAAACATCCCCCGCATCCCACCGATCCCCCGCCGCCCGCCAACGCGAAGGGGGATGCGGGGGATTCGTGGGATGTTCCCGCCGGGACGGGGGACGAATCACCCGGACCAGTCAGTCACTGGTCCGGCGGTCCGGACGGTCAGCGGTTGTTCCGCGACCGCCCGGGGCTGCCGGATTGACCCCGACCCACTCCCGACCTGACGCACCGCGGTGGCGCCGGGTATGATTCCCTCGCCTTCGGTCGGCCCGGTCGCCGTCGTGAGAAGCGGCGGCCGGGCTCGACCTTCTCATCGAGGCCGCCCGATGCCGAAGCCGTTCAAACCCACCCGTCCGTACCGTCTCCCGGCCGGTGCCGAGATCGTCACCCACGACGGCAAGCCACACGTCCGCCTGAAGGAACGCGGTAAGCCGGTCCTATACCCGGTCACGAAGGACGGCACCAAGTACCTGCGGCCCGCCAAGCGCTACTACTTCGACCACCGCGACGCCACCGGCACCGTCCGGCGGGTCAAGGGGTTCGCGGACCTGAAGGCGACGGAGCAACTCGCCGCCGAGATGGAGCGGAAGGCGTCGCGGGTGCGTGCCGGCATCATCGACCCCGCCGAGGAACACACCCGCCGGCCGTTGATGGATCACCTGAAGGATTACGCCGCATTCCTGAAAGCGAAGGGGAGCGGGGGGAAGCACGTCCGCGACACCACCGCCCGATGCGCCGCACTGTTCGCCGGCGCGCGGTTCGTGTTCCTGGCGGACGTGGACGCCGGGAAGGCGGCGGAGTGGCTGAACGCTCGCCGTAGCGATGCCACCCCGGTCGCGCTGCCCGATGGCGTGGAAGCCTTCCGCCCGTCCGAAGCCGCGCGGCTGCTCGGCGTGACCCGCGCGGCGCTGGGCAAGGCGCTGCGTCGCCATCAACTCGCCGCGGTCGGCAGTGGCAAGGCCCGGCGGCTGCCACGGGCGACCGTCCAGGCACTCGCCGACCGCGCCGCCCGCGGTGACGGGGCTGCGACCGCGAACCACTACATCGGCGCCGCCCGGGGGTTCTTCCGCTGGCTCGTGAAGGCGCGGCGGGCCGGCATGAACCCGCTGGAATCGCTCACCCCGGTCAACGCCGCCGTGGACGTGCGGCACGGTCGGCGGGAGCTGACGGCCGACGAACTCCGCGCGCTACTCACCGTCACCCGAACTTGCACCCGCGCGTTCCGCGGGTTGACGGGCGAAGACCGTTACTTCCTGTATCTGACCGCGGCCGGCACCGGGTTCCGGGCGAACGCCCTGGCGAACCTCACGCCCGCCGACTTCGACCTGACCCCCACCGCCCCGACCGTGACGCTCGCCGCCCGGTTCAACAAGTCCAAGCGGGTGAAGGTGCAGCCCCTCCCCGCCGACGTGGCTGCCGCGCTCGGCGGCTATCTCGCTGGGAGGCCGGCCGGCGTGCCCGTCTGGGGCGGGACGTGGCAGGAGAAGGGTGCGGACATGCTGCGGGCCGACCTGGAAGCCGTCGGCATCCCCTACGCGATCGAGGGTCCGGACGGCCCGGAGTACGCCGACTTCCATGCCCTGCGGCACTCGTACCTGACGCTCGGGGGGCGGTCGGGAATCGACCTGCGGACGCTACAAGAACTCGCCGGGCACTCGGACCCGGTGTTGACCGCCCGCTACACGCACCGGCGGTTGCACGACCTCGCCGGCGCTGTTGACAAAATGCCGTCACTTGTACCGACGGCCGAGCAGACTTCTGCCGCGCCGGAACTCCCCCTTCGTCTCACCGGGACGGGAGGGAGCAACGCGCCGGGTGCAGTGCCGGATGCAGTGACAGGGGACGCTGGGCGGCACCGATCGGCACCGAAGTGTACTTTCGGGATCGTCGGTGGAACATCGGATGTTGCGCCGCAACCACTAGAAATGGAAGGGGCCGGCGCTGATTTGCGCCGGCCCGCATCGAACTGCTTCAGTGCCCCCTCTCGGGCTCGAACCGAGGACCCGCTGATTAAGAGTCAGCTGCTCTACCAACTGAGCTAAAGGGGCAGGAGGTGAAATTATGGGGGGTTCAGGCCTCGGGATCAAGTGGGTACGTCGAAAAACTTCACCGAACGGACACTCGCCCACGCCCGCGGGTTCGCGCCCGGTTACGCAGCGGCGCGACGCGGTTCGTCGCGGAACCGCGGGTCGTAGACGTGGAGCCCGTACGGCGGCCGGAACGGGTGGACCGGGTTCGCGCCCACGAGCGGTGAGCACGTGACGATGATTCGGCTGTCCGGCTTGGGCGGGGCGGCCGGCGGGGGGGGCGGGGCGGGCGGGAACAGTGCCTCGGCGGCCGTCCGCACGCTGGGCCGCGACCCACGCAGCGCCGCCCCTGCCATCCGCAGCCGCCACCGCCACCCGAGCCGATCGGTCGGCTCCGGCGCAGGTAGGGCAGGGGTGGGGGAGACCGGCGGGTGAAGCAGCTCGCGGCCGGTGGGGCGGAGGTAGGCCGCCATGAGGAGGTCGTCCAGCGCCTCGCACCCGGGGGTAAATCGGCTGGTCGCGCGCCCCGACTCGTACAGCACGCCGCCCGGCGGCAGGCCGTAGGTCGCGTTCCCCTCCACCACGACGATCGTGCCGGGGTGGCAGCAGTGGCGGATCTGGGCGAACGCGTGGTACGGCGACCAGAGGTGGTAGAACACGCCCAGGAACAGCACCACGTCGAACTTCCGGTCGAGCCGGGACAGGTCGTACACCGACTGGCTCGGGTTGATCTCGACCTTCGAGTTCAGCAGCTCCTTTGCCAGGTAGATGCCGCGGGCGGACGCCCAGTTCTGGCTGTAGTCGTCGGTCGCCAGGACCGAGGCCGCCCCGCGGCGCTCGGCGTGGAAGCTCCAGTACCCGTCCCAGCAGCCGATGTCGAGGACGGTCTTGCCGCGGAAGTCGATGCCGGCGAGGTGCCGCTCGATGAATCCCCAGATCGCCCGGTGCCCCTCGACGTCCGACCGGGTGACCGCCCGGAGGCCGTTCCCGAAGTCGAACTCGTGATACCACTCGATCGCGTCGATCCGCGCCTGCGTCTCGGCTCGGTCCATGATCGCCCCGCGGGTGGGCCGGCGGTCGCCCGCACGGTGAGGCCGCAGACATACCACCGTCCCGGGGGGGCGGGCAAGGGCGAACGCCGCTACTTCGCCCCCTCCGGGCGCAGCAGCGGGAAGAGGATCACGTCGCGGATCGTCTGGGTGTTCGTCAGCAGCATGACCAGCCGGTCGATGCCGATGCCCAGACCGCCGGCCGGCGGCATGCCGTGGCGCAGCGCCCGCACGAAGTCGTGGTCCATCTTCGCCATCGACTCGTCCGCCGGTAGGCCGGCGAGCTGCTTCGAGAAGGTCTCCGCCTGCGTCGCCGGGTCGTTCAGCTCGGTGTAGGCGTTCGCCAGCTCCATCCCGTGCACGTACAGCTCGAACCGCTCCGCCACCCGCGGGTCGGTGCGCTTCCGCTTCGTCAGCGGGCACAGGCTGGCCGGGTAGTCGTACACGAACACCGGGCCGACCAGCTTCTCCTCCACGATGTCCTCGAACAGCTCCTGCACGAGCACGTCGTGGGCCTTCCCCTCGGGGTTGATGTCCTCGACCCGGGCGGCCGAGCGCACGGCGCTCTCGTCGAACATGTCGCAGCCGACGTGCTGCCGGAAGAGGTCGCCGTAGCTCGCCCGCTGGAACGGCGGCGTCAGGTCGACCGTCTTGTCGCCGAACGGGATTTCGCGCTTGCGGTCGATCAGCACCGCCCGCGACTCGTTGTGCCCGTCGGGCACGCCGCCGTTCTCGCCGACGGCGATGTCGAGCGCGTCCACGCACGCCACGATGAGCCCTTCGGTGAGGTCCATCATGGTCTCGTAGTTGCCGTACGCCTGGTACAGCTCCAGCATCGTGAACTCGGGGTTGTGCCGCGGGCTGATGCCCTCATTGCGGAACACGCGACCGAGCTCGTACACCTTTTCCAGCCCGCCGACGAGGAGCCGCTTCAGCGGCAGCTCCAGCGCGATACGCAGGTACAGCCCGATGTCGAGGGCGTTGTGGTGCGTCTCGAACGGCCGCGCCGCGGCGCCGCCGGCGATGCTGTGGAGCGTCGGCGTCTCCACCTCCATGTAGCCGAGCTTGTCGAGGTGGGTGCGGACGGTGCGGATGACCTGCACGCGCTGGTGCGCCCGGCGGAGCGTGTCCGCGGTGTAGATCATGTCGAGGTAGCGGTGGCGCAGCCGGTACTCCATGTCGCCCATCCCGAACACGTCCTTCGGGTGCGGCTCCAGCGACTTCGCCAGGAACGTCAGCTTCTCCACCTGGATGGTGAGTTCGCCGGTGCGCGTCTTCCCGAGCTCGCCGTCGACGCCGACGAGGTCGCCGAGGTCGAGGAGCTGCGCGAGCTTCCACTCGGTCTCGGTGACCTTGTTGACGCGGATCATGAGCTGGACGCGGCCGGTCTGGTCCCAGAGCTCCAGGAAGAGGAGCTTCCCGCCGGTGCGGTAGCGGACGACGCGGCCGGCGGCGCGGACCTTCGGGCCGGGGTTGGCGTCGTCGAACGGGTTCGCCGTCAGCTGACGAATGCGGCCGATAGGGGTAGTGCCGTCGAACCGGTGGCCCCACGGGTCGAGGCCGAGCGCCTCGATCTGACGGAGCTTGTCGGCGCGGACTTCGGCGAGGTCTTGCGGTTCGTCGGCCACGGGGGTCGGTCCGGTGCGGGTGGTGGGATCGAGTCGTTTTACGGCGCACGTTCGGGGGAAGGACACCTGTCGTACCCGTGGCGTTCATGCTCGACCGTGAAACGCCAGGCCTCGGCCGTTGGCCGCGCCTCGCCGACCGGCGGTCGCCCGAGGGTGACCATACGTGACCGGATTTGCGACTCGCGTACCTCGCGGGTTCCGATACCGTGGCGCGCAAGTCGTTCGTCGTCTCGGGGTTCCCGCCCGATTGACGCGCCCGTGGGGTGTCCCGAGCGTGACCATAATTGACCAGATTCGTCACTTGCATGTCTCGCGGCAGTCCACGCTGAGCACCCGGAACGCTCACACGGAGGCCGTCGGCCGCGCATCGCTGCACGGTCCGGGGGCCGCCGGGGTGTGAGGTGTCGG
>VFQN01007542.1_pt1 | contig 11652 bp, 12 predicted proteins | sample 3512371 | NCBI WGS metagenome assembly VFQN01 (sample SAMN10412370, study PRJNA504923) | tailings metagenome | isolation source: Replicate 2 from Balatoc abandoned mine | place: Philippines: Itogon, Benguet | collected 2017-08-28
CGATCCAACGTCTTTGGCGCTTGCGGATGAAATCGAGGAATACGGCACGCTGCAAGAGCAGATGGCGATGTATGGCGGCGAGTCTCGTGGTGCTGGATTGACAGCGCAGGCGGGCGCGGCTCGGTTCTCGGGTGAAAGCGCGCGGCGGTCGGGATACGCGCAGGGCGATATTGCGTATCAGACTGGCCGCATGAAGCGCAAAGCGGGCTACGTTGGCGCAGCCGGAACGATCATCGGCGGCATATCGAGCTTTGCTTCGTCGGACCTGTTCAAAGCCCCAACGAAACCGACAACTCGCTATGGCTGATCCTCAACCTGCAGGAGAGACGCGATGAATCTTGAACAGCGATTAGATCGCGTCGAAACCGCGATGGGGCTCGCACCTGATGCGCAGTCGGAGCTCGCCCGCCGTGATCGGGAGTTGGCTCGCATAGAGCTGGTGAAGCAGCGGATCGAACTTCGCGAGCGCATCGGCAATCTCGAAACGGCGAGGCTTGCCGCGATAGCGGAGGCCGAGAAAGCGGCGAACGCCCTTGCGGCCGCAAAGAGCACGGTTGTCGAGATAAGCGCCGGTATGGCCGACGCATTCAGGTTGCTGACGAACTCTGTGCCGACGCCCTTGTCACGCGCTGAGGTCGAGAACCGGATCGCCGGTCAAATCTCCAGCGCCATGCGCGCCACCGGTGTCCGCACCGGCTTTCTGGAATGGCCGGCGAGTATCTACACCCGATCCGGCGATTGGGTGGAAGCCGAGCGTAAGGCGCTCGCAAACCATCTCGAGCAACTGAAGGATCAAGCCAATGGCTAAGACCGATGCGACTGCCAAGACAAATCCCTCTGTCGTGAGTCCGGCGCTGCCGGAAGTGGATGCGCGCTCGGTCACCGTCAACGCCGATGGCTTCGCCTGGCGTGAGGTTCTGGTCCGGCTGCCGGCCGGCATGACGGCCGACGATCTGCGCTCTCCGAAAGTCTGGCGCAAGGTCCAAGGCAACCCGCAATTCGCGCTGCGCCGGCTGGACCATCTGTTCGTGCTCTCGCACGATGAAAGCTGGATGGTGCGCGCCGTGGTGACGTATGCGGACAGCACCGAAGCGATGCTGGCGATCGAGAAGGTGAGCACCTTCCGCGAAATTGGCAAGGCGCTGTACAGCGATGGCACCTATCGCGTCGCCTGGACCGGCGGGAGCTTCGTTATCGAGCGGGTCTCGGACGGTGTGCAGGTCGATGGCAGCGGCTACACCACCGAAGCCGCCGCGGTCGCGGCCATCGCACGTCAGTATCCGACGAAGGTGGCGTGATGGTCGAGCGCCCGGATTGGAATCTCAGTGAGGCGGCTGCCACGACGACGGCCGTCATCCCGTCGCCTGCGCGGCCTGACTGGTCCCTGCCGGCGCCGGCCGATGTCACGGTTTCTGCCGACGATCGCGCGGCTGCGATGGACCCGGCCACTGGCCTGCCGGCGGAGTTCGTTCGCGAGCTTTCCCGGAAGCCGGACGGGTTGGAACGCAGCCTCGATTATCTGCGCGATGCGATCAATCTCCGGTTCGGGGATGATCGCGACGAGGTGATCGGCTACTTTGAGGAAATGTCCCCCGGGCTGCAGGCGATCGCGCTCAACGTGTTCTTGCACAATCCCGGCGCAAGCTGGGACGATCTCGTCGCGAAGGTGCGTCGCAAGACGACGCTTGCGCAGGCTGCGGAATTGAGCGCCTGGCTGAATAAGGCGGTCGAATGAGCGCGCTGGCCTTCGTCGTCAAAAGCGATTCGATCGACCTGCTGACGGATAGCCTGTCGCTCGATGTCGACGACGGCCTGGTCGCGTCACTCGACTCCAAACAGATGCCGATCGGCGTGACGGCCGCGCTGGCCATGAACGGATGGGCCAGGCCTTGCAACGAGTTTATGGCGCTGGCGTCTCGCTGCGAGACCTTCGACGACTTCTTGTCGCGGTTCTCGACATGCTGGGCGATGCTTCAGCGATCGCTGCTGCTGGAATATCCAGAGGACAAATACCGCGTCGATCCGTTCACCTACATTGCGGCGGCTGTCGGCTGGAGTGAGAGCACCGGCAAGCCGGAAGGCTACACCGCGGATTCCGTCACCGGACAGATCGTGCCGGTGAAGGCGTTTGCCCTGGGTGGCGGTGACGACGCGATGGACAGCAATATTTCATTCGTCCGGCGCTATTACCGCGATCCCGATAGTTTCGACGCATTGGCCGATGGGGTTGCACTGTTCGATCGGATGCGCGGATCGCCTGTTGCGGTCGACGGGCGCGAATGCCGGGCTGTCGGTGGCTCGCTGCAACATACCGTCATCACGCCGGCCGGCATCCGTAGCAGCATCATCCATACATGGCCCGCCGATCGCGTCGGCGAAAAGCTCTATGAGGTCAACTGATGGCCGTTAATCAGCTCAACTATATCCGCGTCATGGGCGAGGTCGCCTTAACGTCGCTGACCGACGCGGTGCGCCCGGCGATGGTGCATGGCCTGCGGCCTTACATGGAAACGATCGGCAAGCTGGCGACGAATGTCAGCGCGATCAAGATGTCGGTCAACGAAGCGCAGTTGGCCGGCCAGATCTCCGAGCGCGTCCTGGGGCAGCGTCTTGCCACGCTGTCGGACATTGCCGATCCCTACGCCGCCCGTGGTCCGGTTGAGGCATTCATCAACAATATGTCCAATGTCGCGTCCCGCTGGAATGGCATCCGCATGTGGACCGATATGATGAAGTCGGTGGCGTCGGTCATGACGCAAAACCGAATTCTGGGAAACATCGACAGCTTCGCCAACCTGGAAGGCGGCGAGCGTGCGTACATGCACTATCTCGGCATTGACGCGAACATGGCCTCGCGCATCGGTCAGCAGTTCTCCGAGCACGGAGATACGCTGGATAGTGTGCGGGTTGCAAACACCGAGGAATGGACGGATCGCGTAGCGGTTCGCGCCTATCGTGCGGCGATCAACAAGGACGTGGACTCGATCATCGTTGACCGCGGCGTGGCGGATGTCCCGTTGTTCGCCAACACTTCAACCGGCAAGATGATCTTCCAATTCAAGTCCTTCGCACTCGCGTCTCACCAGCGCGTGCTGCTTCGCGGGCTGCAGGAAGATCAGACGCGGTTCCTGTCGGGACTGATCGCGATGACTGCAGCCGGCATGATGGTCACATACCTGAAGGCGCTGCTGGGCAACCGCGACGAAAAGCTGGCGGACTTTCAGACCAATCCGGGCTGGTGGATTGCGGAAGGCATCGACCGATCGGGTGTCCTGGCCGTGCCGATGGAGCTTGCGAATGCGTTCGAGAAGGCATCGACCGTGAATCCGATCAAGTCGCCTGTCCGCGCCTTCGATGACGATACCCGGCTGTCGCAGCGCGTGCAGAACCGCAGCATAGTCGGTGCGCTTGCCGGCCCGACTGCCGGGCTGGTGGATGATGCCGCCACCACGATGGGCATCCCGGCGCAACTCGCGCAAGGTGAGGATCTGACGAAAGGACAACGTGGCGCCGCGGAAAGGCTGCTGCCCTTCAATAGCTACTACGGCGTTCGGCAGCTCATGCGGTATGTCGTCAACGCGGATTAGCCTTCATCGCCAATCGGTCGCCGACAGCTCAGATTTTATAAGAAAAGCTGCCGCGTACCAGCCACTTGACTATCTCGGTCAGGCGGCGATGATTTGCCCAACTTAAAGGGGAGCGCATGCCGATATTCCACCGGCTGATGACGAGTCTTTTCGTTCGCAACGCCAACCGACAGCTACACAAAAGAGGACTGCACACGCTTCTTGCGAAGGCTCCGGACATAGCGAAGCCAGCAAACCCAATCGAGGCATGGTGGCTTTATCGCGACATAAGCGAACGCAAGCCGAGACACATTGTAGAACTCGGCTGCGGCTATTCCACACTCATCATCCTCGCCGCAATTGAGACCTACCGTCTGCCGAACGGTGCCAGGGCAAAGTTCACCGGCATTGACGCGAACGCCGACTGGATGCGGGCCTGGGGTGACATCCCAACGTCATACGCTCCGATTGAGCAGTGTTCTGTCGGCGGGACTAAGGCTCATCGCTACGCCGTCGATCCTCCAAAATCTATCGACTATATGTTCATCGACGGGCCAAGCCCGCGTGATGTACCGGACTGGACCGGACAACCGATGTCGGCCGATGCGATCTTGTGGCGCAATAATCTCTCAAAGAACTGCAGGATTGTCGTCGAGGGCAGAGAACAAAACGTCGCCCTGCTCAAGGCTCACCTGCAGGACGCATTCACGATAAAGGAAAATCCGCCATTGCGCTGGACAACATTCGATGCACGACGGCAGTTGGCATAACGCTTTGGCCAACCATAACCTGCGCCTCGCATTGATGGGCGGCGCACTGGCGTTCGGCAGCTCATGCGGTATGTGGTCAGCGCAGATTAGTGACGCCCGCCCTGCACTAACCGTCGATGTTTACCTTGGGGCGCAAAGTCGCCTTCATATCCCAGAACCGAAGCCGACCGTCAGGTTGATCCCCAACAAGGGTCGCTCGGAGGCGCGCTCCGCTCAATTCAGAGGGCGAAACGCTTGGGTCCATAAAACTTGACTTGGCGGGTGGTAAGTCTTGGTTTGTGCCAAGGGCTACTCCCGAAGGCCTGATGCAATAGGTGATCCAGACCTGCCGATCGTCCGCTAGCCTGCCCTCACCAATAAGAAAGCTTTCGCCGTTGGCCTCGCGCGGAAATTTGGTAGCTGGGCCTTGCGGACCAAGAAATATCGCCACATGCACCTGTTCTTCTTTGCCGGGGATCGGCAAAAGCACAACATCGTCTCCGACCGGCACACCATCGTCCAACGAAGTCCCGCGAATTATTACCTCGTACTCCAACGTCGTAGAGGGACCTAGCCGCTTTCCTGTCCAAGTCACTTTATGCGGGCCGCCATCCTTCTTTCCCTCTATCGAGACAGGGCTCTTCGCTTCAAAGGCATGGCCGAATTTTCGAAACCAGTCTGGCTTGTCAGGTGGACGAGGAGCGTGAACCGTTGCTTTCAATTCGCCGGACAATGATTGAACGGCGATATACAGGTCGGGGGCATTTCTTGCAGTCCACACGCGCCAAACGGAGGCGTATGCAGTTCGATCCTTCCCCACTGAAAATTTGCAAACAAATTTGTTGGGCATACGGGGACCTTGCCCGATTCCGCGAACCAGCGTAACCTCTGGTTGCCTTCAAGAGAAGGCGCCGCGAGCGAGCCCTGGCAGGCCCGCCCGCGACTTGCCACCGAACGCTGGTCTAGAGCGAACGATGACCGAATCCCTTATAGCAAAAACACTGCCCGGCATGCCGCTTCGGCTGGCGTTCTCATCATCATGGAGAACGCTCAAATGTCTGCCAAAAGCAATCCGACCATCACCAAGCTGCCTTTTGTGAAAGATGGGACCAATGGCCGGTCCTTCTGGAACGTCACGCCGACCGGCGATTATACGGTCGATTGCAACACCGGAGAGCGGTTGGCGCATGAGTATCTGGCCGCCATCGAGGCTGGCGCCGATGCTTTCCTGCCTACGATTCTGCGGGCGATGCCACGCGAGCAAAGCGGGATCGAGGTCGGATTCTTGACGATGATCGCGGAAGCGGCAAGAGCCGGCGCCGAAAATGCCCGCCGTGTCTCGGCGTATTGGGACCGATGCAGCAAGAGAGAACCCGTCATCCCGATCGACGAGATTTCTGCGGTGAATGCTTGGACGGCTGAGCAGCTGAGGCGAGGTATTCTGCCAGCGCAGGAAATTGCCGCTGAGGCTGCGCAGAAGTTGCGAGGGCTCGCGAAGCGCCACTGACGCACGGTGGTTTCGGTGGAGGCCTGGCCACTCACTGGTGCCGGGCTTTCGCTTCGCTACACCGAGCGGACGATCGTCGGCCGTGGCAGCGGATCCAGTGATCCAGATCGATCAACGCCGCGCGTCGTGGGAACGGTCGGCGTCAGCAATTCGGTCGCTTTCATCGCGCGGTCGATCTGCGCCTGAAACTTCTCGGGCTTAGTGGCTCCGCTATTACGGACGATTTTGATCTGTTCAGCGATGTTCATGCTCATACCTGCGAGGCAACGTGTCGGCTATAAAGGAAGTTCCGCACCTGTGCGCGGACCTGCCAGTCTGACAATGCATCGTTGTAGCTTCGAATGGCCTTCTGGAGCGAAGTGTCCTCGCCAAAGTCGTCGATATCTAGCCGGCAAACTTCTTTCAGCGTATTCATCCCTATCATCCGACCGTGCGAATGCCAGTGTGCGTTGCTTGACAGCAAGTTCGCTATTTCGTTCGCACGCGCCTGCTTCTCTTCTGGAGTTACAGGCGCACCACGATTGTTGGTTCGATGGGTTAACCAATCCTTAAACTTGTACTGGACCAGCCATCTCTCAAGCAGCGCGATGGACAGGTCGCGCGCCTGCTCGTAGAAACGAAGCATCGCCAAATCTTGGTTCAGAAGCCACTGAAACTCGACAGGGGAGATGGTGTTGTCTTGAGACTTTTTGATCAGGTCGTTCACCTTGTCGAGGTGGCCGAGTGCAGGAATCAAGAACTTCCCCTCACGGTCAGGAACCTGCGGGTCGATGGGGCCGAGCGACGACGAATAGTCCATGAAAATCTTGTCGCCGGACATGCAGAAGATCGTCCCTGCCGACATCGCCGCGACTGGAACAACGAAGTAGACGAGATCGTAATATTCGCGCAGCACTTCGACGAGCTTCTCAACGACTTCGGCTTCGCCGCCGGTCGTGGTCAAAACGATCGCAACTGATGATCTGCAGTTAGGACGCTCAGAAAGCTTTTCGATCACCTCCCTAAACCATGGGAAGATGTTCATACGCAATTCGGCGTTGAAATAGACGATATCCGCGTCCAGCCGTTCTTCGAGCTCGGCTTCCGCTTCACGGACGATCTTGAAGATGATGTCGTCGTAGACGGCCACTGTTTTTCCGAGTGGTGGCGGTGCCCCTACCGCGTCTGTCTCATATTCGAGACACTTCGTAAAGGAGGGGTGTGAATGGCTGATTTTCCCAGACGAGAGGCCTGTGGCGCCGAATATGGACAGCCGCTTCCCAAGCGCTTCCCAGACCCGCATTCCTGGGAAGTTAGAGAGAGCACAAATGAAGCTAAGTAACTGATTTACTTAATGGAGCGGGTGAAGGGAATCGAACCCTCGTCATCAGCTTGGAAGGCTGTTGCTCTACCATTGAGCTACACCCGCATCCGGGCCCGACCGGAGGCCCGCTTGGTTTCACAAAACGTCCCCGGAAACAAGACCTTCCAAGATCATAAATTGCAAAAACCGGGGTGGCGTCGCCATCGACCGCCTCACTTCGCCACAGGAGCCGGTGCGGTTCCGAGCAACGCCTCCATCGCAAGGCCGAGTGCCAGCAAGGCCGGGTCGCTGCCAACCGGCCCGTCGATCTCGATTCCGACCGGCAGTCCACTCTTCGTCATGCCTGCGAACAGCGACAAGCCGGGAATTCCGGCGTTGCTGCCTGGATCGGTGTTGCGGATCATCGTGAAGAAGGTCGGCGCCGGCTTGCCGCCCGCAATGGACATCTCGCCTGACCCCTTTTCGGCGTCGATCGGCACCGCGGGCGCGGGCGTGGTGGGAAACAGCATTGCGTCGAGATTGTTGGCCTTGAAGTAATCGGCATAGAGTTTTTGCAAGGCCGGCCGATGGACCTTCATGGCGTCCGGATAATCCTTGCCGAACGCATCCTTTAGGATCGCACCGAATGCGCCCTGCACGTCCGGGCTCTTAATTTTTCCTGCAATATCTTCGAGCGAGACGCCGTCGATGCCCGAAGCCTTGAGATAGGCCGGGATGTCTTCGACCGGCTCGTGCAGGGCCACGGGGAACGACACTTTTGCATTGAGGTCGGCAAGACCCGGCAGGTCCCCGTCCACGAATACGACGCCCGCAGTCTCAAGCTTGCCGCGCGCAGTCTTCGCCACCGCCTCCAGTTCCGGGTCGAGGCCGCTCCAGAACGACAGCGGGATTCCGATGCGCTTGCCTTTCAGCGCCGCAGGCGTCGCCACCGGACTGCCGGTGATGACCGCATCAAGCAGCGCGACGTCGGCGACAGTACGACCCATCGGACCAACCGTGTCACGGGTACGGCTGATCGGCACCACAGCGTTGGCGTCGTTGTAGCGCCGCTCAGCGCCGCCATTGCCTACCGAAGGACGGAGACCCACAGTCCCGGTCAGAGCTGCCGGGATGCGGGTCGAACCGCCGGTGTCGCTGCCAAGACCTGCCGTTACGATTCCCGCCGCGACCGCCGCCGCGGTGCCGCCCGACGATCCGCCCGGGATGCGGGTTGTGTCGTAGGGGTTTTTCACATGCCCGGCGAAGGATGCGGCATTGGTCGAGGTAATGCCGAAGGCCAGTTCATGGAGGTTGGTCTTGCCGATCACGATCGCGCCGGCATCGATCAGCTTCTGCAGCGATGGCGCATTGGCCTTCGGTCGCGCATTGCGCAACGCTTCGGTGCCGCCGGTCGTCGGCAGATCGGCCATATTTATGTTGTCCTTCACCAGGATTGGTAGGCCGGCAAGCGGCGGTAGCGGTTGTCCCGCGGCGACCATGTCATCGATTTTCTTCGCCGCAGCGAGCGCGCCCGCGGCGTTCAACGTAATGATCGCATTGAGGTGCTTCATCGCTTCCGCGCGCGCGAGGGAAGCCTTGACGGCGTCGGTCGCGGTCAGACGCTTCTCGCGGATGTCAGCGATTATCCCGGCCGCAGTTTGGGGCACGCCGGCCGCTCCTCCTTGTGCCAGAGCCGACCTGGTCAGAGGCAGAACCGGAAATGCCTGGGCGGCGGTCAAACCCAGGACGGCCGTCAAAAGATCCCGGCGGGACGCTTTATGCATGATAACCTCAGATACTAGCCTGCACTACTCTACACGCCGATTTCGGCAGCGCCAGACTGATGATAAATTTACTGATGGCAATACCTCTGCATCGATACATGTTAACGAGTGACGCGTGGCCTGCATAAGTTCGTACCGCTGCCGCGGCCGATCATGACGCGATAACAACGGACAGAGTTCAAGCGTTGGCACGTTCCAAGTTACGCCAAGGCCGAAAAGACAAGCGACCGAGGTCTGAGGATCGCAAGCCGGGACCTGCCGCGACTCCCGCGCCGCCTGGATCGAAGCGCAAGACCATAGTAGCGCTCGCTGCAATCTTACTGGTGAGCGGCGTAGCCGCCCTGCTCTGGCACGTCGGCCTTCGGCAACCAATCGGGCCCGCAACTCCAAATTCTCCGGTGCCGCAAGCGCAATTCGTGGGGAGCGAAATTTGTGCGGGATGTCACAAGGCGCAGACCGAGCTCTGGCAAATGTCACAGCACAAACATGCGATGGATCACGCCTCCGCCGCGTCCGTGCTCGGCAATTTCAACGACGCCGTTTTCGATTACAACGGCGTCCGAAGCCGCTTCTTCCGCAAGGACGGGAAATACTTCGTCGCGACCGATGGCCCGGACGGAAAAATCGCTGACTACGAGATCAAATACACCTTCGGCCTCGATCCTTTGCAGCAATACCTCATCGAATTTCCGGACGGACGACTGCAGGCGCTGTCGATCGCTTGGGATTCGCGGTCTAAAGAGAAAGGCGGACAACGCTGGTTTCATCTCTATCCGGACGAGAAGATCGATCACACTGACGCGCTGCACTGGACCAGACTGAGCCAGAACTGGAATTTCATGTGTGCGGAATGCCACTCGACCGGCGTGCGCAAGAACTACGATGCGGCTCATGATCGCTTCAGGACGACATGGGCCGAAATCAGTGTTGGTTGCGAAACATGCCACGGACAAGGTTCAAACCACGTCGCATGGGCGAAAGCGAAGCAAAGCTGGTGGCCGCTCGGGAAGTCCGACGATGAGAACCTCGGCTTGTTGGTTCGCTTCACCGAACGGCTGAACGCGACATGGTCGCTCGAAAACGGCGCGGCTACGGCGACGCGCAGCGCGCCGCCGGACACCCTGCGCAAGGAAGTCGAGACCTGTGGTCTGTGCCACGCACGGCGCGGGCAGAATTCCGAGGACTGGGTCCCCGGCCGCTGGCTCTCCGATACGCACAATGTACTGCCGCTGTCCCGCGGACTCTATCACGCCGACGGACAGATGCTGGACGAGGTCTACAATTACGGTTCGTTCAAACAAAGCAAGATGTTCGCGGCCGGAGTCACCTGCAGCGATTGCCACGATCCGCATAGCGGAAAGACGCGCCTCTCTGGTGACAATGTCTGCCTGCAATGCCACGCGGCCGACACCTTCGCGACACCGCAACACAATCGTCATGCTGATGTCACCCCGGCATTGACTTGCGTATCGTGCCACATGCCGGTCACCACCTACATGGTCGTCGACCCGCGCCACGATCATAGCTTCCGGGTCCCCCGCCCCGACCTTTCCGCAAAGCTCGGCACGCGCAATGCCTGCAACGATTGCCACAAGGACAAGTCGGCGGAATGGGCGGCGGCTGAGATCGCACAGTGGCATGGGCCTGCTCGCAAAGGCTTCCAAACTTATGGTCCTGGCTTCCACGGCGCGTGGTCCAATCAGCCCGGGGCCGGTCAGGCGCTGACCGCGATCGCCGCCAATAACCGTAATCCCGGTTTCGCGCGTGCCGGTGCGCTGAGCGATCTGAACGCTTATCTCTCCCCCGACGCGGCGCGGATTGCGCGCGATGCGCTTAAGGATCCCGACCCGATGGTTCGGATCAGCGCGCTCGATGCACTGGACGGCGTTCCGGTTCAGCAACTCTGGCCGGTGGCCGCGCCTGCGCTCTCGGACCCCATTCGCGGAGTACGTATCCGCGCCGCGGGGCTCCTTGCTGCCATGCCGGCCTCACAGCAACCGACGCAGGACCGCGCGCGCTTCGACCGGGCGGCGCAGGAATTTATCGCTGCGCAGCGGCTGAATGCTGACCGGCCCGAAGCCCGGACCGCGCTCGGAAACTTTATGGCGCGCCGCGGCCAGGCCAGCGACGCCGAAGCAGAATACCGCGCAGCGCTGCGCCTCGATGACCGATATGTGCCGGCTGCGGTGAATCTCGCCGACCTGTTTGCGCAGCAACGGCAGGACAGCAAAGCCGAAGAGGTCCTGCGGCAGGCTATCGCGACCGAGCCGCTCGACGCGTCGCTTCATCACGCCCTGGGACTTGCACTGGTTCGCATGAAGCGCGCTGACGAAGCCTTGCAGGAATTGCGGCGCGCGAGCGAACTGCAGCCGGATCGTGCGCGCTATGGGTATGTCTACGGCGTCGCGCTTCATTCGGCGGGACGGCAGGCGGAGGCCCTCCAGCAGCTCGAGAAAACTGCGGCGCGCAATCCGGCCGACCGCGACGTCCTGGCGGCTCTGGTCAGCTACAATCGCGAACGCGGCGACCTTCCGGCCGCGCTGAAATACGCCGAGCAGATGGCAACGGCATTTCCCCAGGATCCGGCTGTGGCTCAACTCGTTCGAGAGCTGCGAGGGAGCCAACCGCGCTAGGCAGTTATCCGGCCGCTGCGAGGCCACAACGTCAGGAGATTGGTGGAGGGGGTTGGATTCGAACCAACGTAGGCATAGCCAACGGATTTACAGTCCGTCCCCTTTAGCCACTCGGGCACCCCTCCACGGGA
>VFQN01007545.1_pt1 | contig 11650 bp, 13 predicted proteins | sample 3512371 | NCBI WGS metagenome assembly VFQN01 (sample SAMN10412370, study PRJNA504923) | tailings metagenome | isolation source: Replicate 2 from Balatoc abandoned mine | place: Philippines: Itogon, Benguet | collected 2017-08-28
AGATTCATCGCGACTTTCGGATGGTCGGCCCGGGCACGTGTCCCTGGCTGCGGACGCCGCTGGCAGAAACCGGTGATGACCCGGTCCCGCGTTCTTCCGATGACTACTTTCCCACGATCACGGAAAAGCGGATTGCTGTGGGACAGCCTGTCGTGGCACTGGGGGTCTATGATGCCAGCGCGGAAATGCTCACCACCAGAGCCGGCACGAACTTTCAGCGATTGCAACTGCTGAAAGGCTCGCTGGACGAAGAGTATGCCAAAGTCCGCGCGTCCCGGAAGGCCTACGTCATCGGCGGGCTGATCGGGCTGATCGTTGTCCATCTGATCGCGGCGGGCGTGTTGGCGCTGTATCTGAATTCGCTCAAGGCCGCAGCGTGATCTGACAGCGTGGCGAGCGCGGTGTTTAAATAACCGTCGAGAGGTTTGCTCGCAGGATGTCCCGCATCCATTCGTGGGGCAGGCTTGTCTGGCAGGGCAACCATGCCACACGGAAATCACTGCCAGTTGACGATTGCGACTCCCATCGTGGCCCGGAAGCCGTCGTGATAAAGTAGCTCCTGACAGCCTCGCCCGGGGTCCATGATGAATCCGGGGGATACGTCGGCAAGGGCTGTCATCGCAGGAGTCCTCCTGCATCCGGCCGATTCCACGGTTGTCCGTTCTGTGGTCATTCCAGCATGCGTAGTCGATCCACCCCCGTGCTGCAGCGCGGGCTGGCGCTCGCCGCCAGTCTGGTGGTGCTGAGGGTCACGGCGGAAGTGGTGTACGGCTACCGCAACTACCTGCCGCCGAACTTTCAGAGCGACTTTCTGCACGGCCGTGAGAGCTATTTCTTCGGCGACTATCAATGGGCGTTTTATCTCCACATTGCGTCCGGACCGTGGGCCCTGCTCTGCGGGCTGTTGCTGATGAGTAATGAGTTCCGCAGGCGGTCTCCGCGCTGGCATCGCTGGCTTGGGCGCGGGCACTGTCTGAATGTGCTGCTGCTGGTCACGCCCAGCGGTTTCTGGATGGCATCCCGTGCCGCGGCCGGACCGGTGGCCGGGGCCGGCTTCGCAGCACTCGCCGTAGCGACCGCATTCTGCACCGCCGCCGGCTGGCGCTTCGCCGTGCTGCGGCAGTTCGCTGTCCATCGACGCTGGATGTGGCGCAGCTATCTGCTGCTCTGCTCGACCGTCGTGCTGCGAATCATCGGAGGCCTGGCCGTGGTCAGCGGCATTTCGTTCGCCGGCCTCGACATCTTCACCGCCTGGGCCAGTTGGCTGATACCGCTCGGCATCCACGAATTGCTGCAACGGCGACTTGGAGTCCGCCCGGTAACGTCGCCAGCTGACCCGCGCGGTGTGGTCTGACAAAAAGAGGTTGCAAACACCAGCCCGCAGCGCCAGCGAAGGAGAAGGAACAATCCCTCGCTGGCGCTGCGGGCTGGTGAACCGTCCGTGATCGACCGGACTCCTTGCACAGGGCGATGACTGGTTCCACACGCGGGAAGCCGGTTCTCTGCAACGCTGCTATCCACCTCCCTGGCTGTGTCAGGATATCAGTCGTCCCAATGATCTTGTCGATTGATGGAAACCATCGCCCGGCGGTCCTGCGCCGGAAGACTGGCTGGCAGGAACCTCACATGCCCGTCAGCAAATGCGGCATGAAATCCCGCTTCGTGGCTGTATTTCGTTTCCTTGTCCCAGGCAAGGAATTCCGTTTCTTCCAGATCCCGCGGTTCCATCCAGTGGACGGCCCGGTCAGGCGGGACTTCGACGATCATCAGCGTGGTGTTAGCGCCGTCGGTGATCTCGGACAGCTTCCGCGGCGTGGTGGGTTGCAGGCAACTGTGGTCTCCGAGGACTGCCAGGTAGGTCGTGTAGTCACGCGGAATTTCTGCTGCCGGACAGTCAAACGTCATGCTGACCGCCTCGTGCGCTTTCACGTTGACCGGGTCATTCCACTGCCTGGTGAGGTCAATTTGCTTGTAGAGCGGTTTCTGATCCAGATACGGCAACAGCAGTGTTCGCCAACTGTGCAGTCGCTGGCCTTCGGCATCCACCAAATACGCCGGCGGGAAGACGCCATGCTCGTCGTGGTAGTCATGCAATGCCAGGGCGATCTGTTTCAGCATGTGCTTGCATTGCGTTCTGCGTGCCTCTCCGCGCGATATTTCGAGGGGGGGCAACATCAGCAACACAAGCAGCAGGACCACGGTTAGCACGACGATGGAAGTCAGGATTGTTGAACCCCGTCTTGCGCTGCGGTTCCTGTCGCCAGGAGCACTCAGAACGGGCATTGGAAACTCCTGGCTGAGAGCGCGAAATCGGGGAATCAGAATCAGGGCCGGCGTTCACTCGTCCCAGTGATCCTGTCCGTTGACGGAAACCATCGCCCGGCGATCCTGTTCTGGAGTGCCGACAAGAATAAACCGTATGTGTCCGTCAGCAAACGCGGTGTGAAAACCGCCGGCATGGCTGAATTTGGTCTCGTTGTTCCAGGTGAGGAAGTCCGCTTCCTCCAGATCCCGTGGTTCCATCCAGTGGACGGCCTGGTCAGGCGGGGCTTCGACAATCATCAGCGTGGTGGCGGAGCCGTCGGTGATCTCGGACAACTTCCGCGGCGTGGTGGGTTGCAGACAACTGTTGTCAGCCAGCACGGCCATGTAGGTCGTCTGATCCGCAGGCATGTCAGCGGACGGACAGTGATAGCCATAGGGATTGGCCTCGTACGCCTTCGCATTAACCGGGTCATTCCAGGGTTTGGTGAGATCGATCTGCTCATAGAGCGGTCTTTGGTCGAAATACGGCAGCAGCAGTGTTCGCCAGCTATGCAACCGCCGGCCTTCGGCATCGACGATGTACGCCGGCGGGAAGGCTCCATGCTCGTCGTGGTAGTTGTGCATCGCCAGAGCGATTTGCTTCAGGTGGTTCTTGCACTGCGATCTGCGCGCCGGCTCACGAGCTCTGCGAGTCGCAGGGAGCAGCAGGAGAACCAGCAATCCCAGGATGCCCAGGACGACAACGAGTTCCAGGATCGTAAACGCCCGTGGCGCGTGGCGGTGATCCCGAGGCCGGGGAGAATTGCGAGTCGACATCGCGGAGTCCTGCGTGAAGGAAACGAAACCGGATGAGAGATGATGAACCGGGATGAGAGCGAATGATCAGCAGCCATCTTTGAGTATGCGATGCCGTACTGGAGCTGACAATCCCGGATTGGCGACCGTGGCAATCCCGGAGGTCGGCACCAGTTTTTGAGGAACATTCGTTGGCACAAGAAGATGGCTAGCCCTGGAGGGCAAAGACTTGTAATCCGGCAGTGAAAACCCGGAACGTGAGTGGCATGCTCGCCCCGCCAGGCGAGCATGATCAATCCCTGCCAGCGATGATTTCCAAGAAGCGAATTACGCTGAAAGCACATGCTCGCCTGGCGGGGCGAGCATGCCACCCGACCAGTCGGTAATTCAGTTGTTGCCGGGGATTGAGCGTTTGTTAAGCCAGCCAGGTCTCATGTGGGGCTACCATCTGTCGCCCCTGTCGGGGCTGAAGACCGGGATACAGGCCGACGCCCGCAATAGTCTTCGTTTCCATGCCACCAGACCTTGAAGGCTGGTTTCGGAAAAACTCTCACAGGCTAGTGACGCATCTTTACAAATCAAATATGTTGCGTTATCGTCCGGCAGACGAAAGTCCGGCAGACGAAAGACAGATCAGGCCTCCGGGATACTTTTCACAGGCTGCAGGAATGACACGCGACGTCTGGGCGATCACGCGCGACATGTTTTTGAGCGAGGACGAGGTGGCCGCCCTGTTGCAGCACGTGCGCGGTCAGATTGCTGCGAGCGATCCCGCAGACACGACGGCGATCACCGATTCTCTGCTGGTCGAATTGTTATTGTTCTCGGGCATTCGTAACACCGAGTGCTGCCGGTTGACGCGCGGCTGTGTGCAGTCCAACCAGGGGCACTGGTGGTTGCACATCATCGAGACCTCCGCGCAGACGCGGGACGTGTACCTGCCCGTCTGGCTCGGCGAACGGATCCGGCAGTATCTGCTCGAAATCCGTCCGCAATTACTGATGAAATCCACGCTGGATGGCGAGGCTGCCGACAGTCCGCTGATCGTGAACGAGCGGGGCAAGGCCTATGAGCGCACGGGTCTATATCGCCGCATCCTGCGAATTCTCACTGCCGCTGGCCTGGAAGACCGCGCCAGCGTGCAATTGCTGCGTCACACGTATGGCTACCTGGCCTACAAGGCCACTGGCGGCCAACTATTGTTCGTCCAGCGTCAACTGGGGCATGCCCATCCGATGGTCACCGCCATCTATGCCCGGTTTGTGGATGAACAACCCGGGCCGGCGGCGGATGTCGTCGGCTCTGCTTTTGGTCCGTGAATCCGCTGAGCAGAACTCAGGACATCGCGGACCTGAATTGATCGCACTCCATCAGGGATATTTCATGTCAAAACCGCTGGCGTACGAGGAAGTTCTTGCCGCCTTGCCGCAAATTGTGTCGGAATGCCTGGGCGTGGATGAAGAGGAAGTCACGGCGACTGCCAACTTCCGCCAGGATCTGGGTGGCGAGTCGATCGACGATCTCGATCTCTCCTTCCGCTGTGAAAAGGCGTTTGACGTCCGGCGACCCTTCCAGCCGCTGCAGGAGTTGCAGACGCTGGCTCAGGAAGCCGGAGGCCGTCCGTCGGCCGAAGCGTTGCAGTCCTTTTGCGAGCGCTATCCTGCGCTCGAGTCGGTCGTGAAACCGCTGGCAGGCTCGGACATCCAGCCGGAGCAGATGCTGGATCTGTACACAATCGATGTGATCGCCCGCTTGATGGTCTGTGCTTCATCCCCGGTTGAAACGCAGTGAAGCCCTGATCGTGCGTGGCATGCTCGCCCCGGAAGGCGAGCAGGATCAATCCCTGCCAGCGATGATTTCCAGGAAGCGAATTATGCTGAAGACACATGCTTGCCTTGCAGGGCGAGCATGCCACCCGATCAGTCGGGACTGTTGACCTTCTGCACGATCTCAGAACACCGACAGCAACAGTAACTGGGACATGCGGACCAGCCATACGCGGTCGTCGGCGGTCATCGCGTTAGCAGCCAGAATGCGCTGGCAGCGGTTGCGGACGGTGCTGATCATGTAACGCTGGATGTCGGTGAGTTGCCGCTTTTCGCCCGCTTCCAGCAGCAGGGTGGTGATGCGTTCCAGCGCCCGCGGCTCGTCCAGATCGCCCTGCAGCGGCTGCGACCATTCCGGCGGAGTGTCGGTGCTGGCGACGTCTTCCACCAGTTTCAGCACCAGGCTGGCAACGCGGCTGGCCTTCTCGTAGTCCAGCTTCTCGGGGCGGTCGCGCGGGGTGTGATAGTCAGGATGTTCGCCGGTCGAAAAGAACAGGAACGGCACTTCACGATCCCGGAACGGGCCGTAGTCACTGCGAGTGCCGACGACGTCGATGCCCAGTCGCGAGACTTCCAGTCCCTGCGGGTGGCCGATCTTCGACAGGCTCGCTTTCAGCTGCGGGGCGTGCTCGCTCCCCATCACGAACACGACCGGCAAGGGCAGATCGCCCAGCGAGCGGCCGATCATGTCGGCAGTCATGAACAGCTTCACCTGCTCCAGCGGCCAGGGAGGATGAGCGGCGAACCAGCGCGAGCCCCACAGCATTCGTTCTTCGAGATCGAAACCGACGAAGACCACGCTGCGGCGCGGTTTCACAGCCGACTTGCTCAGGGTCCGGGCCACTTCGAGCATCATGGCGACCCCGGAAGCGTTGTCGTCGGCTCCGTTGAAGATCTGACCTTCACGAGTTCCCAGATGATCGTAATGTACGCCGATGATGACGAACTCCTTGCGGAGTTCCGGATCGCTGCCTTCCAGCCAGGCACCCACGTTGCGGCCCAGCACCACGGTCTGGTCCGGGACTTCGCTCTTGCCTGGGATCACCTGGTAGAACCGGTCGCCGAACAGCGGCTTCAGCCCCAGTTGGCGAAACTTGCTGACGATGTAATCCGCCGCGATGCGCGATTCCGCGCCGGAGCGTCCCCGCAGGCTGTCACCGGCCAGATATTCGATGTGTGGCCGGATGTCCGCCGGAGAGATCGACGGCGGAAAGACCGGGAGGTCACCCGGTGAAGTGGCATCATCCGCGGACAGCTTCCTGCCGGCGGTTGCGACCACCAGCAGCAATAGAAATCCGGCAATCCGGTGTGCGCATCCTTGCCTGAACATTGTCCGTCCTCCTGACATTTTCCGACCGACAGCACCGCTGCCACCGATCCGGTATAGCCCGAATGCCTGTCAGGACGCAAGGAGAGCGGGACGTCCTGAAAGGGATGCCCCGTGGGGCTGTCGGCAGCAATTCTGGTCCGGACACCAGTGGGTCCTGGATCAATGATCCCGTGGATACCGGTCTGATCTTATGGAATGGCGGCAGTTTGCACGGCTTCGTACACGCCGTCCCAAAGCCGGATGCGGCAGGTCAGGGCCTCGATGGCGGTTTGCTGTGCCGCCGCGAGACGTGCGGCATCCTGCTGGCACAGCTTCTCCAGGAGTTGTTGTGCCAGCGGGCCGTGGTGATCGCCGTCCAGTTCAATATGCCGCCGGAGATAATGGCGGAAACGGTCCACACCGGTGCCCTCTGCCTGGAGCCTGTGGATCAGGCGGGAGAACATTTCGGGAATAATGTCTTCACGGCCATAGAAGAAGGCGGCTGCCACCTGCTGCGGAGCGCCGTGGAGTGCGGTTTCCAGTGAGGCCCGGGTGAAGGCTTTAGTCGTGGGCAGAATGTCTGCGGTTTCCAGCGCCGTCTGCCAGTCGCCGTCCTGCTCGATGCGGGCGAGAAACCGGTCGATGGGGCGCGTATCGGCTCCCAGTTCCTGCATCGCCTGCCGATACAAATCGAAATGGCTGGCATAACTGCCGCGGCCATCCTCATCGGCTTCCTCGCCCAGGACAATTTCCAGGATAAACCGCGCGGCGACCGGATCGGTTCGCGGTGTCCAGGGGATGTCGACGCAGGTCACAATCTGCTGCATGCGCTTGAGCAGGGACATGAAGTCCCAGACGGCGAAAACGTGTTCGCGCATCAGCAGACGCAGCTTCGGGAGAGAATCCACTTCCGCATACAGCGGGTGATCGAGCAATTGCTGCCGCAATTGTTGAGATGGATCGGAAAGCAAGGCTGACATCAGGTTGTGGGGTCTCGGGTCGGGACTGGCAGGGAACTGTCACCCCCGATTATAGCCGGTGGCGACAATCGACAGCCAACGAATCCCCCGGCAACAGCCGCTACTGACACACACACACACACACACAATCAATCGCAATCGCAGCGTGGTCATTCCCACTCAAACAGCGACTGGGTTTTGATGACGGCACAGTGATCGGGAAAGGTGTGGAAAGCGTGCATGATCGCCGAGTTGCCGGTGACGTCCAGCTTGACGATGCTGAGTGCGGACGGGCTGAACCGGTTCGGGCTGGGAAATTCGAGCGAGAGATCGGCCCGTTCCAGATCGCCCAGCAGTTCATCGTGCAGACGGAGATACAGATCCGGTTCCAGCGTCTCCAGCTGGCAACTGACGTCGTAGCGGGCCTGCTTCGCCAGCTTCACCGACCGCGTGCGGCAGCCACGGACTTTTTGCTCCAGGACGCAGTGCTGTTTGGGCAGGAGCTGGTTCTTTTCGGTGATCGCTTCCGTCACCACGATGTCGCCGTGCCGCAGGCAGAGGGCGTGACCGGCCGAACAGAGTCGCAGATGGATCGTCAGCGGTCCGGCCTGGGCGATGGCCATCGCATGGCAGTCGAAGAACTCCGGGTGCAGGGCTCGCGGAAAAATCCGCAACACCAGATCTGCGACGTCAGGCCGGGCAAACTGGACTGCCATCTCGGAACTCATCAGGAATTCGGTGTCATGCAAGCAGGCGGACCACAACCACCTGCAGGGATTATAGCGCAGCGACTACCGCGCACAACTGAGAATCCGGTTCATAATCGGGACGAATTTCGCCTGAGACCTCAGCTCCGGACAATGTGGGAGGCGGCGCAAGAATCCACGCATCTTTCACGCCAGTCAGCGGCCGGTCAGACCACTCATCGTAACAGAGTCGTGCTGGCAGCAATGACCAGCGCCACCAGCAGGACTCCCAGGCAACCTTGTCGCGGCGTTGTCAGTCCTGCCGAAATTTCGATGTGCTCGATCGCATCCTTCCCGGCCTTCAATCCCACTCCGTAGCGCTCGCAGTACCGCTTGATCGCCCGGATCTTCTGTTTCTCTCGCAAGAGCTCAATAAATTCCGTGTGATCTGCGGAGTCGGCAGCCGGTTCTTGCATTCGCGAATCCGCAGTCGAGGCCGGTTCCACCTGCGTCAGCGCGGCCTGCAACTCCTCGATGAACCGCTTCGCTGTCGCCAGATCGCTGCCACTGGCCTCGCGATAGACCTTGATCGCCTCCAGCTTTTGACCTGCCCGGATCAACGTCACAATTTGCTGACGCGTTTCATCCATGAGTACTGCATTCCCGAAAAGGAGTCGCGTCTGTGTTTTGCTGATCCTGTTGAAACTGTCAGCGGTTCGGCGTCAGCACGATTGATTCACCAGCCCGAAGCGCCAGCGAGGGAGGCAAAAGCCGGGCATCCCTCGCTGGCGCTTCGGGCTGGTGCAAAGTCCATTGGAATCAGCTTCCGGAGGAGCGTCAAAGAACGGCTTTCAGTGAAACTGCGGGTTCACCAGCATCATCCGCCCCGGCCGACCTTGTGAACTCTGACCACCAGCTGGCGACGGCCCGTGCGCGCCGTGGCGCTCACTCCGCCAGTCCCGCGGCAAACGCTTCCGGCGGCAGATCGCGACCGGTGAGGGATTTGAACAACTGGGTGATGTAGTCTGCGAACAGGCCGGCAGAGTCGACCACGCGGCAGCCACGAGCCCGGGCTTCCTCCACCAGCGACGACTCGGCCGGTGGATCGGTGATGTCCATCAGCGCCAGACCCGACCGCAATAATGCGGCATTGATGGGCGACTTGCGGCTGCCGTGATCGAAGTTCCGTACGGTGCAGATGACGCCGTCCACCAGCGTGTCGTATACCTTGCCCAGCGGTACAAAGCGGCTGTTCGTCGCCTCGGCAGCCTTCCGGGCTGCCTCATCATCGCCGGCACACAAACTGACGAGACCGTTCCGTTTCTGGATGCCCAGGGCCAGCGAGCGGGCCAGACCGCCCGCGCCGAGAATCATCAGATTCCGGCGTTCAATCGGCCGGCTTTCCGGCGATTGCTGACCCAGCTGTGTTTCAAAGGTCTTCAGCGCCATTCGTCCCAGAAAATTGTACGCCTGCCAGCCTTCCGGCTGTTTGAGGAACAGGTCGGCATACTGGGTTTGCCGGGAAATTTCGTCGCCCTGCTGCGTGAGCGTCATCAGCATGTGACCGAAATTCGGCAGCGCGATAATGGCCGGCACCTTGAGAATTTCCAGCATCTTGCCCAGCTGGTCGGTCGTCCTGATCTCGAACGGCAGACAGCGGGTATTCATCTCGAGTTGATCGAACGCCGCGTTCAGGACTTTCGCGGTCGCCAGCGACATTTCCCCGAACCCGCAAATGCCGATGAAGCGAGTCTTCGGACCGACTTCGCGCCAGCGATACAGATCGTCCAGATCACCCACCGTCGGTTGTCCCGGAAAGGCTTCCATCCCCTTTTCCAGCGCCGCATAGATCCAGGGAGACCCGTACTTGCGACCCAGCAGCGAGAACGTCAGTCCGCAACGTCCCAGGCCCAGACCTACCACCGGCAACGATCGCTTCTGACTGACCGCTGCCAACAGCGGCCAGGCGGCTTCGAGCGTCTGCGTCGGCCAGGTGAACTTGATCACGTCGGCCTTCGCCGCCACGGCTTCATCGAAAATCTGGTCGATGTTGCCGGTCAACGGGCGATCGAGACTCGTGTGACTGATGACGCGTTGCACCTTGCCGAAGCGGGGAATCTTGTGCGCGGTCTCCAGATCCAGCTCGACGTAGGCCGGGCCTGCCAGGATCGCCTGACGCAGCAGCATCAGCCGGTTGTCGTCCGAGCCTTCGTACTGGCCGCCTTCCGACGGACGACGGCAGGAGATCAGGATCGGTTTCTTCGCGCCGTCCAGCAGATCCTTGACGTCTGGTTCCTTCGTGAGGCGGTCGAGGCAGACTTCGACCAGATCCGACTGCCGGGCGGCGTTCAGAATGTCGACCTTGGCGAGCTGGCGCGACTCGGGTGTGACGGAAATGCAGATCATGACCGGACATCCTGAAAGGTACGACGCTGGAGCGCAGAACGGCTCGTGTGGAAGATGCGCACTTTACGATGGCGACAGACCCGAATACCAGCGGGAGTCACCGGAATGTCGTCGTAATTCCGCAAGGATCGTTCCACTGGCCCGACGTGCGGGATTCCTGCCTCGGGGATCGCGGTCAAGGCCGGGACTCAGATCTCATCATCATCCTCGTCGTCATCGAAATCCTCATCGTCGTCGTCGAAGTCGTCCATGTCGGCGTCAGGGTGCATCGGATCGTCGGGCGCGAAGAAGAAGTCACCCAGGCCGACGGGGGTGGACTGGCCTCCCAGTGTTCGTTGCTGGCGGTCTGCCAGGCGTTCCAGATCGGCAGCTTCGTCACCCAGGCAGGCGATGAGGGCTTCTGCCCAGACCTTGTCCTTGCCGACCGGATGATCCGACGTCTGGGCCAGCCGCTTGATGGCATACCGCAGGACGTTGATCCCGTCGCGCGTCGAATAATCGAGACTGAGCGCGTGGGAGCGTTGCAGGAAATCGACGGTCAGCGACAGCATTTCTGCTTCGGCGAACGGCAGGTGGTACTGCAGGATGCGCAGCTCGTCCTCGCGATCCGGATGTCCGAGCGTCAGCGTCGGCTGCAGGCGGCTGAGGATGTAATCCGGAATCTCGAACGTCGATTCGTCGTCGTTCATCGTCACCGCGCAGCGGAAGTCGCGGTGGGCATGGATCGTAATGCCGGCGACGATCGACTCCACGTAGCGACGATGATCGAGCAGCGGGGCGAGGCTGGCCCACGACTTCTCGTTCATGCGGTTGCCTTCGTCGAGAATGCAGACGCCGCCGCGGACCATCGCTGTGACCAGCGGCGAGGCGTGATACTTGATCTTGCCGTCTTCGGACAACACCGGGGTGACCAGCAGGTCTTCGGGCCGGGTGTCGGCCGTGCATTGATAGATATAGACGTGCTGCTGCCGTTGCCGGCCGGCAGCGACGGCCAGCGTGGTCTTGCCGATTCCGGGAGCGCCGACCAGCCGGGGGGCGAGCGGGAAATCCTTCTCATCGACAGTCAGCCAGCACGCCAGGAGTTGCATCAGCACTTCCTGCTGGCCGATCCACTCGCCCGCGGAATCATCCGGGGTGCTGAGATGCAGGCGAATTCCGTCGATTTCAGTATGCTCGATCATCCAGACAGTGTCCCGGCAAAAGGAATAAGTCCCGGCAAATGCAGTGGCAGCGTTGAGGTTTGCAGGTTCCGGGTTGAAACTGGTTTCAGAGACGTTCCCTGGTGGCTGCTGGCCGGACCAGCACGCGTGAGCACAACTCCCGCTGTCCGGGCCCGGAGATTCCACCGCAAACCTGCAACTTGCCCGACATCATAGCCAGTCCTGGAAGCGAACTCACCTTGAT
>VFQN01007546.1_pt1 | contig 11648 bp, 11 predicted proteins | sample 3512371 | NCBI WGS metagenome assembly VFQN01 (sample SAMN10412370, study PRJNA504923) | tailings metagenome | isolation source: Replicate 2 from Balatoc abandoned mine | place: Philippines: Itogon, Benguet | collected 2017-08-28
GGGGGACGATTGGGCCCGTTACTGCGGTGTCGTCAGTCGTTCCTCGATCTTGCCTCTCGGGGAGCGCCCCCGTCCATCAGCAGGCGATCGATCTCGTTGCGCAGATGAAGCAGCCGCTCGCGCTCGGCGGCATTGGGCGCGCGTCCGGTGGTGCGCGCATCGAGAAGGCTCTGGTTGAGGCGCTTGACCAGCTTCATCGGGATGATCGTGTCCGCCGAACTGTTCCGCTTCGGCCCAACGCGATCCTTCGCAGTTTCACGGCTGGCGCCAGGACGCCCCGTTTGCTCCTGGGCGTCGCGGATGGTCCGGACCGTGAGCCCGTCCCGATGAGCCAACTCGATCAGCCGTGCCCGGGCGGCACTGTCTTCAACCCGCGCCAGCTCGATCAGTGCGTTCTTCGCGATGCGGAGTTCTGACGTCAGAACCGCGTCAAGCACCTCATCCGGCAAGGTGAGGATCCGCAGCGTCGCGCTCACCTCGGCCTTGGACTTGCCCAATGTGGCGGCCGCCGCGGTCTGGCTGTAGCCCTTCTCGCCAATGAGGCGCCGAAGTCCCCTCGCCTCCTCCACCGGGGTCAGATCGACCCGCTGGAGGTTCTCGATCAGCGAGGCTACCTCAACATCGCCCTCGTGCTCGATGGCGAGGATGGTGGTCCATCCGTTGTGTCGCGCTGCCCGCCAGCGACGCTCGCCGGCCACGATCAACCAGTGGCCCTTGGCGCTCGGATTCCTGGAAAGGAGGATCGGCTGAAGCTGGCCCTGCTCGGTCATCGTCGCCGCGAGCGCCTCGATCTCCCGCTGGTCAAACTGGGTGCGCGCCTGCCCCGGATGAGGCTCGATCCGGTCGACGGGTGCCTCGAAGCTGTGGCGGAAGCGGCTGCCCCGCGTCACGAGGCTGTCCGATGCCTCGCCGATCAAGGCGGTCGAGGTGCTGAGGATGGGTGACGGCCGCTGCGTGCGCCTGCTCATCTCAAGGCCTCCTTACCCAACTGGAGCCTCTTCACCGGCCATCCGCGGCCAGCCGGCGCCGGTCGCGATCGCTGCGGCGAGCCGCTCGTAGACCGCCACCGCGGGCGTGCCGGCCGAGGCCTCGAGAGCGATCCGGCCATTGCGTGCCGCATGCCCGAACACCGCGCTTTCCGGCACAGGCTCCAGGACGGTGCCCTTGTCGCCCATGGCCGTGACCAGATGCTCGAGCACCTCACGGTCGACGGCCTTACGCCGACTGTACTGGGTCGGCAGGATGCCGGCCAGCCTCAGCCCCGGGTTCAACCGGCGCTGGACCTTGTTCACCGTGCCCAGGATCAACCCCACGCCCATGGTGTCGTAGGGCTCGGTGCGGACAGGGATGATCACGTCCTGGGCTGCCGCAAGCGCCATCCAGGTGAGCATGCCGAGGTTCGGCGGCGCATCCACGACGATGTAGTCGTAGTCGGCCCGGATTTCGTCCAACTTCTCCCGCAGCACCACGTCGAGGCCGGGCTCCCGCCGGCTGTCCACTTCCGCCAGTTCGATATGGCTGGCGACCAGATCGAAGGGCAGGGGACGGTGACTGCCGGCCGCACTCCCTGCCGGCAGGATGACCTCCTGCAGGGGGCGCGACTGCAGGACCACGTTTGCGATCGTCTGCCCCTTGCGATGCACATCGACCGACCCACTCGCGAGCAGCGCCACCGTTGCCGTCGCCTGCGGATCGAGATCGAGCAGGAGAACCCGCTGCCCGTGGCCGGCGAGCCCATAGGCCAAATTGAGGGCACTGGTGGTCTTGCCGACGCCGCCCTTCTGGTTGGCAAGGGCGATCACTCGCGCTTCCCGGCCCCGTCCCTTCGCCAGGGCGTTCAGTTCGGCCGCCACATCATCCGGGATCGGATCCCGGCCATTTTCCCAGCGGCTGACCCTCGGCTTGTCGTAGCTCCGACCAAGGCGTAGGTTGAGGATGTCCTTCAGGGCGGTCTGGCTGAGCCTGAGCTCCTGGCGCAGCCTCCGCATCATCTCGCCCTGCATCTGCCTTCTCCTGCCGCACGCAACGCGCCAGAGGATGCGTCTGATCATCCCTTTCGGTCAACCATCAACGTTGATGGTTGAGTGTTGCGGCTGGATGGTCCGAGAGACGAGGGTGCGTTTCAAGTTCAGCGACGAACCAGCATGTTTTGTCCCTGATGGGGATGGGGAGGCCGTGGCTTTTCTCCACAGGTTGTTCTCGCTGAATTTGAAACACGCGCCAGTTTATCCACGCTGCATTTGCAACAGCTCGTCGCTGAGTTTGAAATGCGCGCAGGATTCGTTCTGCGCTGAAGTTGAAACGCAGGACGGGCTTGTCCACGCTGAATTTGAAACTCTTCCCTATAGAGAACCGATAGCTAAAGATCTCTTATAGGGTTTGGGCAAAGGACGCCGGCTCACGATGAGGAGCTGCACCCACCTGCTGACGTCGCTGAAGTTGATACGGAATATGCTGGCAGAGACCGGCCCGATGAACTTTCATGGTTCTCAGGTCGCTAGGCTTGTGGTTACCATTCTATTCAGGTTGCCGGATGGGAGCAGGCAGGGATATGGCGGAAGTCCATCGTCAACTGGTCCTGCGAGGCCTGGACGACGTGCTCGCTGAAGCTGATACGCCCAAGCAGCGTCGCCGGATTCAATCGGCCCATGACGCGCTTCTGCTGGAGCAGGACGCGATCAACTATCTTCATTCCGGCTTTTGCCAGGCCGCACTCCCGCATCGCGAGCCCAAGAATGCCGCCGAGCCTTGGGTGCGCCGCAACGGCGCTTATCAACTCGTCATCCGTCCGGGCATCCTGCCGCTGCGCGACCGCATTCTCACCGTCGGCGTCCCGTATGGGACAAAGGCCCGCCTGATCATGATCTATTTCCAGACGGAAGCGGTGCGCAACCGCAGCCAGATCGTCGATCTCGGTCCGACCATGGCGTCCTGGCTGAAGAAGATGGGGCTGGGGACCTCGGGTGGGCCACGCGGATCCTATGCGCCGGTGCGGGAGCAAGCCCTGCGTATCGCTCGCTGCGAGTTCACCATGCGCTTCGAACGGAACGCCAGCGAGGCTCATCTTGTCGACCAGCGCATCGTGGATGGCATGCATCTGTGGCGGGACGACAGCGACGAGACCGAGATGTTCCGCAGCGGGGGCGAGTGGGGCAGGCACGTCAAGCTCAGCGACAGCTTCTTCGAGCACCTCATCGACCATGCGGTCCCATTATCGGAAGAAGCCATCGCCAAGTTGAAAGGCTCAAGCCTGGCGCTCGATCTCTATGTCTGGCTGGCCTACCGGCTCCATACGGTGAAGAAGGAAACGATGGTTTCCTGGCATGCCCTCGGTGAGCACTTTGGCAGTGAGAGCGGCCATCGGCAGCTGGCCTTCCGGCTGAAGGAGGTTCTGAAGGACGTTGTCGCGGTCTACCCGGACGCCAACGTTGAGGCCACGGCGCAGGGTCTCGTGCTGCGCCCTTCACGGTCGGCGGTACCGGTTTCCAGCAGCGTCGTGAAACTACCGACGCCAATCAACCGCTGAGGGCAAGAAGTACCAGTTCTGACGTCAGAACTGCATGGTGATCGGAGGCGCCCAGGGACCGGACATGTAGGATGGTCGACGGGGGAGGGGAGGAGAGCCTGGGGAAGGGAAGGTTCGCGCATCGGACCTCAGCTCAGGAAAGGCCGTATCTGCAGAAAGCAGTGATCTATGGCGATGACCGCGGATCTGCCTGGCGCAGATCCGGCAAGTAGCCAACTCAGTCTCGCGACGCTTGATTTCGTTCTTTAGATTTCTATCATCTAGCCGATGAACGATGCCGGATACCCGACCACCTGCTCCTTCGCTTCTAATCCACGAGCAGGCCCAGCATTAGTTTGGCAGCCTGCCCGGATTTCTACATAGCTCAAGCGACATGCTGCGCCTGATGCTTGACATGTCCGACCGCCTGCTGGCTCTGCATATGATATCGGCCAGTTCAGACGAATGGGCCTGTATTGGCCCAAGGCTACAGCACTAAGAATCCGGCACAGGTGCCAACGCGAGGGCGCCGCCTTCTCAGGATGCGGATGGTTGGCCTTTGGTCGATGAGGAATCACAGAACGCCTTTGGCTGAAGCAACCCGCAGCTGCAACTCCGCGTGGATCTGACCGAAGCTGTCATAGTGGCACTGCTTGACGGCAGCATTCTCTATCACGCGGTTCATCCGCGTGACCTGACCAGTGCCCATTCATCCGGCAAAGTTCGGATGAACGAACTGCTTCCATTCTGCCTGTACTCTCCGCCGATCGGACAACAGCAAACTTGCTGTTGCTGCCACCTCGCGGGCCTGCTGGCGGCCAATTCCCCTGGGGCATCAGACAGCGATACAAAGACGAGCGAGCCGGATGCGGGATGGTTGTCGGCCATGTCCGCCGTTTCTGAATCGTGGCTGATTTGACACCGCAGCTTCGGCTTGGTCATGGCGCCTGGACGAAACTCCCTTGGCCGCGAGGCATGCCTTTATCGGCGGTCGCCGCCCTGATCCTTCAGGGGAGGGCGATGGTCTTGTCGGTGAACACCAGCAACTCGATGTTGCGCAGGACGTCGGTGCCGCCGGTACCCGTGGTCACTTCCGCAACGATCCAACTCCCGTCCGTCTGCTTAGTGAAGGTGAAGTTCTCCGAGGCGCCGGAGAACAGTGCCGCATCGGTGCCCGCGCCGCCGTCGATCACGTCGCTGCCGGCCCCGCCAAGCAAGGCGTCCTCGCCGGCTCCTCCGGATAGGATGTCGTCGCCGCTTCCACCCAGGACGCCGTCGTCGCCGTCATGGCCGAGGACGAGATCGTTGCCGTTCCCGCCATAGAGTTCATCGGCACCGCTGCCGCCGGAAAGGTGGTCGTTCCCGTCATCGCCGAACAGGAGGTCGTCGCCGGTGCCGCCGTTGAGATAATCATGGCCGGCATCACCCGCGAGGATGTCGTGGCCTGCATCGCCGGCAAGGCGGTCGTGACCTTGTCCGCCGTACAGGCGATCCTCGCCATCACTGCCCATGAGGTAGTCGCTGCCTTCGCCAGCATAGAGCTCGTCGTTGCCACTGCCCCCGTGAAGCCAGTCACCGCCTGTCCCGCCGTTGAGGTAGTCGTCCCCAGCCTTGCCGATCAAGCGGTCCTCGCCATCGCCTCCAAACAGAAGATCGAGGCCTGAGCCGCCATCTAGCAAATCGTCACCGTGGCCGCCGTTCAGCTGGTCGTCACCATCGCCACCCGCCATCACGTCGTTGCCGGCCTCGATCAGGAAGACCGCCTGGCTGGAGGCATCGGTGCCGAAACCGATCACGTCATTGCCGGCTCCCGCAGAGATCATGTCCGCCGCGGCCGTTCCCGTCAGGATGTCATTCCCTTCGGTCCCAGTGATCGTGCTCATCCTGCGCCCGCCTTCCTGAGATGCTTGGTTCCTAATGCCCAAAGCAGCCATAGGTGCCGCATGCTCTTCCCATATCCGTTCGTGAGCATGCGACCGTGTGCTTGCCCCCACGGTCTGGTTCCAGCGGAAGACCAAGTTGGTCGCGGCTTCCTGTCATTATCGCTGGGGACGAGGTGGGCGGAAGACTGGTTCAAGAAGCGGGGGTGCTTATCTGTCCAGCAAGCAGCAGGGAGATCATGGGAAAGAAACAGGAATGTGCGGCCATGCTCTGCCGAGTTCCTGACGATGCTGTGCAGCAGTGTTGTGGTGGCGATCAGGTTGGCCATCTACCTGCCGGGTAGATCGGCATCCGCCAGCCCCAAAGTCGGCCGAAATTTCAAGCTATCAAAGCCTGACGAGACAGGGCGCAGCCGGAACCATGCCTAACGACCTCCACCTTCTGCTGCCCCAGTGCTGGTACACATGATCCTTATTGCCGCGGCGGCAGCCAGAATGCCTGCCGGGATTTACAACATCTGTCCTGGCGGGCAGGGGGAGGACCTGCGCAGCTTGGCCGCTTCGTTGGCGTTCGTGGCCTCTGGTTGCACTACCTGAGCCGGCCCATCTTCTGCTCTAGCATGCCGATCGCGCAGACGCTGATGGTCAGGTGGTGGAGGTCGGCCGGCATGTCGTGCAACTCCATGAGGATATCCTGATACTGTTCTTCGGCTGGCATCTGGGTTGGACCTCGGCCTTTGGTGGAAGCTGGCCGATCCGGAGCCGCTGACCAGTTGCTGTGGTGCGGGCTTTTCTTTCTGAATCGACCAGTGGCATCCCTGTCGCGCCGGCCGGAAGCACTTTCTGTCGCGGAGTGTGGCCCTGCGCCAGTTCTCCACCATTGCCAGATGGCAAGCACGATCTAGCCTGTTATGGCAGGGCTACACCGAACAGGATGATTACCATCATGCCGACCAAGACATCCAAGGCCGAGGGCAAGGCACAAGCAGGCAGCACGGCCGGCAAGAAGCCGAATGCGCTGCAAAAGCCGGTGCAGCCATCGAAGGAACTGGCCGCCGTCGTGGGCGACCATCCTTTGCCGCGCGGCGAAGTGGTGAAGAAGGTCTGGGAATACATCAAGCAGCACAAGCTGCAAAACCCGGACAATGGCCGCGAGATTTTGGCCGACAAAACGCTCGAGGCCGTGTTCGGAGAGAAAAAGGTAAGCATGTTTGACATGAACAAGCATCTGACGAAACATCTTACCTGATTCAAGCGCTGGCCTTCTGGTAGGTAAGATGTCTCATCGAGCGCTCTTGGTCAGAGAGACTTCTCGCCCGCCGCGCAGTTCGAGCCTGTTCTTCTTCATGCGGCCCAGGCCAAGCGTCAAGGGCTGTGGAGGCGCGTACTGCCTTCTGGAAAGGGCAGGTCACCCAGCTCAGAATGACACCGTTGTGAAGAAGGTCTTTGTTTAGTCAATCGAAGACTCGGCTCTTGATCCAGCACTAGACGACGCCCTTCGTTCGGGGCTGGAGTGTTCAGAAGCCGGATCTTGGAATGCTCTTGCTATCGGTGGAGCGCTTGGCGGCGAGCCGGAGCGCCAGCCAACCAAGACCTATGGCAAGGGCTGCAGCCGACTTCGGGAACAGCTGGGCTTCGAGCAGGAGACTCGTGTGACGTGGTGGCAGCCCTTTCAGGCTGCTGCGCTCGGCCAGATCCTCCTTCGGCTCATAAAGATTATCCCGCCGTTCCGTTCGGCCTGAATCCGGGGTCGACTGCAGCGGGAAGGCAGCGGCCTCCATGACGTAGTCGGTCAGACGTGGTGCAAGTGCACCTGCCACCGTCGCTGCCAATCCTCCGGCCCCGACGTACAGATCGCGCACCGGCGTGGCACAGGCGTGCAGAATGGCACGTGCCGCAACCCGCGGATGATAGCTGGGAGGTGGATTGCGCGTGCCCGGGGTGCCAAGAACGTTGCGTGCATGCTCCATGAACGGCGTGTCCATGGGGCCCGGCTTGATCAAGGTGACCGAAATCGGAAAATCGGCCATCTCGAACTCCATGCGGAATGCATCCGTTGCCCCTTTCACGGCATGCTTGGCCGCGCAATAGGGGCCCTGTAGCGGAATGGCGCGATCGCTAAGGACGCTGCCAAGGTTGACAACGGCGCCACCGTGATCGCGCAGATGACGGGAGGCCGTCATGGTGCCATGAACGACGCCCCAGTAGATGACGTCGAACAGGCGGCGCTGGTCTTGCAACGACACTTCATCCATGCGCCCGTAGATGAAGGCACCGGCATTGTTGACCCAGGAGTCGAAGCCGCCGAACGCTTCTACCGCCTTATCGGCAATTGCCTCGACCTGCGCAGGGTCGGCGACATCGGCGGCCTGATAGGCTACCCGGCCACCTCGCATGCGTAGCTCGTCCGCCAGTTTGGCCAGAGCGGATTCGTTGCGCGCAGCCAGCATGACGCCTGCACCTTGCTCGCACGCCATTCTTGCGGTCGCCAGACCCACACCTGAGGTTGCCCCGGTGATGACGATGGCTTGCTGAGCGATCGGTTTCAGCTGGACGCGGGTCATGCAAGGCGCTCCCTGGTTGCGCCAGCAACAGAAGGATCACCAAGGGGTTCCAAGGGGAGGCGGCTTCGCCCGCGCCTCGCCACCGCATCATTGTCCCTGGATAATCGAACAGCACGGCATGCACATCGTGGGAACGGCATTACCAAGCGCCGGTTGGTGAAGCGGGGAGGGTACGTACTCGCCAGCCGGCTGTGGAGTGCAACCACTGGCCTTCCTCCACCATAGCTCTAAAGCTGGGGAGCTAGCTATTGCCCTTTCGACAGGAACGATCTTCTTACTGCAGAAGATCCAATATTGGCAGGTAACAGAATTGCTACTCGGATCAGATGTGAGTAGATCCTTACCCTTAAGATAGGTTGGCCGCCATGAAAGAGGTGCCGGGGCGGACTTTGCAGCTGACGATTGGTGGACTCTGATAAGGTGCCCGCTTTTCGGACGGTTCATGTGATGCGGCATTGGCCACGCCGTAGAGCATCGTCTTGGCATCGTTCATCCAGCCCCAGCCATAGGCCTTGTCGCGCAGCGGCGAGTGCGGCGTCAGGCAAGCATGGTGGCGATGACGTCAATCCTTCCACAATTGTTCGCCAGTCACGCATGGCGTGAGCTCAGCGATCGGCCTGGTGCGCGTATGTGTCGGCTACAGGTCCGTGGGGCCGGTGACTCGGCGATTTTGAAGCGCGCACATGCAGCGGCCACAGCCGTTCCATGGCGAGATAGGTGAAGGAGGCCGACCAGGCGACGAGAAAAAGCCCATTCAATGCTTCGATCCCAGCAATCAGACGCAGACCTTCGGTTGGATAGATGTCGCCATAGCCCAATGTCGAATAGGACGTTATTGAAAAATAAAGGGAGGCTGCGAAAGTGTTATGGCCAACTTTGCCTTCAAGTGCACCATGCCCGAGATGGATGAGGCCGAAGTAGACGAGTGCATATCCCCAGACTTCTATCGTGTGGGCTAGCAGGCAGCTGAACACAACCACCAGGATGCGCAGTCGCACGGGCAGCCTGATGAGGGGCAGCGCGATGGAAGCGAGGCGCAGCACTTCATAATGCGTGAACACAGTCACGGCGACAAGCAGAGCGGAAATGACAAGCGACAACAACATGTGACGCGTTCCCTGGAGCTTGCTCTTCCCCAGCGATCGGATACTCCTGATGCCTACTCCTCTTTATGTGGTTAGGCAGCAAGCAAAGCTGCGATGACGTCGCTTTTCAACGGTTTGGTTCGGAGTGGGGCAGGCATCCATAACGGTGAGCGTACGCTGGGTCATACCACCGGCTGGAAGCCCACGCCGGTGACGCCCGTACCTTCTGCAGAAGACGTCCCACCATAATCAGTGCTCAGATCAGAAGAAATAGAATATTGATTGATAATTTCTTCGGTAATTATAATAATATATCTGAAATAGATAGAATATTTTAGTATCAAAACGAAAACTTAAGTACAATTTTTCTCAAGATAATAATTATATTAATCAAATGGTGTGAGATTAATATGGACTGACTGCTCAGTAACTGACATAGATTTATTCCACTTTTTTCGGCTCGGGCTCTGCTTCGTTTCGACGATACCTTGTCGGTGCCATGTAGGTGAGACAGGTTGCTGCCGACAATCTGGCGGTTGCTTGCGAAGCCGACGGCAACGATCAGGATCCGTCAGTCCTTGATCCAGTCGAGAGCGGCGGCGAGGCAGAGGACGCCCATGAAGGAGCAGGCGGTCTTCTCGTAGCGGGTGGCGACAGCACGGCACTCCTTGAGCCTGGCCCACAAGCGCTCGACCCGGTTGCGATTGTGGTAGATCCAGGACGGGCAGGCGACCGGCGCCTCGTGCCGCTGTGGTGGGATTGCCGGGCGGCTGCCCAGGTTCCAGATGTGCTCGCGAAAGGCATGGCTGGTGTAGCCCCGATCAGCGCCACCCAGCGCGGCACGCCGGGCAGACGGCCGAGCAGGCCGATGGCCTGGGGCAACTCATGGGCTTGTCCCGGCGCCAAGTTGAAGGCGACGGCACGGCCGGAACCGTCGGCGATCACGCAGGCCTTGGTTCCATAGCCGCCACGAGATCGGCCAAGAGCTTCACCCGCAGGACGTCCGGCTCTGCCGCCCCCTTTTGAGCAGCACCAGCCGCCTTCTGGTGGGCGTGGATGCTGGTGTGTATGATCCTGCAGTGTGAGGTACAGTTGACCACCATGCTGCGAGGGAAGTGCTATGGGTCAGGTTCTTCACGGCAGCGCCACCACGACTGAGGCGGTCCGTCGGGCGATTCAGCTACACCAAGAGAGCGTAAGAGCAGCGGCCAGGCGCTATGGCGTCAGCCCGACCACCATCCAGAAGTGGCGTAGGCGGCAGACGGCCAGTGACATGCCGATGGGCCCAAAGGAGGCGCGTTCGACGGTCCTCACGCCGGAGGAGGAAGCCATCATCGTTGCCGTCCGCAAAGCATACGCTCTTGCCGCTGGACGACTGCCTCTACGCGCTGCAGCCAACCATCCCGCACCTAACCCGCTCGTCCCTGCACCGCTGCCTGGCACGGCCTGTCAGCTTTGCTGACATCCCTCCGAGGGATCGAGCCGTGGCCCGATGGGATCAGCCACCTGCCGGAGCTCGAGGGCGACAAGCCTAACAGGAAGCGCTTCGCCAGCTACCCGATCGGCTACTTCCACATCGATCTGGCCGAAGTCAGTACCGAAGAGCGCAAGCTGCGCCTGTTCGTGGCCATCAGCCGTCAGCAGACGGCTGATCCAATCTCTGGAGGAGACCGGGCCAGCAGGCCCGGGAGGCGACCGCACCAGCAAGTTTGCCTTTGTTCGTCTTGTGGAGAGTGCGGGCAGGATGGAAGCCGCCCAGTTCCTGCGCGACCTGATCCTGGCCGTGTCCTACCGCATCCACACCATTCTGACCGACAACGGTGTTCAGTTCACGCCACGCAAGCAGGACATCTGGGACATCCAGCACATCTTCGACCGCGTGTGCGACGAGCACGCCATCGAGCATCGGCTGACCAAGGTGAACCACCCTTGGACCAACGGCCAGGTCGAGCGGATGAACCGCACGATCAAGGACGCCACCGGCAAGCGCTACCACTACGACAGCCACGACCAGCTCAAGGCGCACCTGCAACTGTTCGTGGACGCCTACAACCACGCCCGCAGGCTCAAGACCCTGCGCGGCCTCACCCCCTACGAGTTCATCTGCCAAGCCTGGGCAAAAGAGCCCAATCGGTTCAGGCTCGACCCGTCACACCACATGCCGGGACCATACACCTAGTGTTCCTGTCGCCGCAGGCGCTACCTGACGAAGCCCGCGACCGCCCTATCCGCCGGATGAATGACGAACTGCGTCGTCTGGCACGCACCAACCAAGTGCCGTTCCTGGATCGCCACCGCCTGATGTCCTGGTGGCTCGGCTCCGGGACCTCTACCGTGACGAGATGCTGGGAGCAGACGCATCCACATGACCGATCGCAGCTACGAATGTCTTGCAATCCGCATTGCCGACCTGATCCATGCCCTGAGCCAGGACCTTGCGCCGAGGCCAGATTATGCGCCTGGGAGAGGAGACCCATGAAGCCGAGATGAGATGGTGCAGCTGCCGGCCATCGGTCGGCGCAACGCGAGCGGCCATCGGCTCCACGCTCTCGTGCTTGCCTAGTGGTCTGAGTTAGAGATCAGCTTGCAGTTTGATGAAGTGGGAGATAGTGGC
>VFQN01007547.1_pt1 | contig 11646 bp, 5 predicted proteins | sample 3512371 | NCBI WGS metagenome assembly VFQN01 (sample SAMN10412370, study PRJNA504923) | tailings metagenome | isolation source: Replicate 2 from Balatoc abandoned mine | place: Philippines: Itogon, Benguet | collected 2017-08-28
GGACCAGTAAGGATCGTGTGGCCACACCACCTGGATTGTAACATAAAATGCCAAAATGCGTGCGTGGCCATGTGGGGTTGACCCATGGGTCAAACGGGGGGCGGGGGGGAGTGACGATGAGAACAGACTTGTTATGACCCGTGGGTCTGTAAGAAAGGGGAAAGGCCCACGCACGGGCACCGCCTGCGTGTGGGCGTGAACCGTGGGTCACGCAAGGAGCAACCGGCTGATCCACGGGTTGGTTGGGCACTGCTGTGTCGTAGCGAGCTGCATGTACCTCGTGTTGCGGTGGTTGGCCGTTGGTCACTGCGGTTGACCAACTCACATGCTGAGGTGTGCATGTGTACTTATGCCTAGCTGGGTGGCCAGACGGGATGCTCGTCAAGCTGAGACGGACTTGCACTCGCGCCCTGAGCGTCTGCAGGATTTGGTGAGCGTGTGCGATGCCGTTATCACAAGGGTTTTTTGCGAAAGGAGCGGCTAGCAGATGCAGCGGCAAGCAACTGCGAGCACCTGCGTGTGCAAGTTGAAGCTGACGTCTGCAGTATATTTGGACGCTGGTAGTGAAGCGCCCCTTCCGTACTGCACAGGGCCACTGCCACAGTAATTTGTTTCGTTGGTGCGCGTAAACCGGGCAGGATAGGGCTGCCATGCGCACAGGCGCTGTAGCAAGGCCTTTGGCGTGATGATCCTGATGACCTACGTAATCTGCGTGTGGTACCTGGCGCCAGGCAAACCGCGCAAGGAGTGGCTAGACCTAGAATGAGTGCGGCTGTGCCTAGCTGTACGCGTATGCCTCCGTGGTGTTTTGCAGTGCTGCAACACGAAAGAGCACCGCTGGTGCTTGTGCCGTGGGCCACACAGATCGCTGGCAGTTCTTCCAGCGTGAGTGAGCGCGTACGGCAAGGTGGCGCTGCAGGGCCACGTGGCAAGGGTCCAGTGGCTGGCGCTGGAGGCACGGTGTCAGTGTCGGCTTGAAAGCTGGACTTGGCATAGAGAGCTGTGGCCGGAGTGTACGGCAGCACGCAACCGGGACCTGCTGGAGGCGGTGTAGGCAATAGTTGGTGTGGCAGGGTGCAGGGGAAGCGGCGGGAGGGGCGAGACGTCTCATGCAGTGGAGCGGGGACCGGCGATGGTGCAGTACGGTACCTGCAGGGGCATTAGCAGCAGGTGCAGGAGCAGCAGCCGCAGGGGCAGAAGCGACAGGGGCAGCAGCAGGGGCAGGGGCAGCTTACGCGTGTGGCCTGGCCCCACGGGAGGCCGCTGAGTCGTGGAGCAGTGAGCCAGGTGGAGCAGCTGTATCGGGTACAACTGTACAACTGTAATGCTTCACAGCTCCGCGTCGTAGTGTTATCGGCGCTGTTGCCATATGCTATATGTGGTTTCTTCCCTTCCTCGCAAGCCACCTGCACCTCACTGTTGTGCCCACAAATTTAAACTCCGCGCTTTCTGATGATTCAAGCGCAGGGACCTTCTAGTACATGGGCAGGATGCCTTACATTGCTGTAACGCTGTGCATGTAAGGTATGGGTGTGCCGTGGGCGCGGGTTTCCATGTGCCGGCTGCGCGATGCCAGCATTTGATGCCAGCATTTTTCCGGGGCTTACCGCCTTACAGTGTTCCACCATCTGCTTGTGATATCGTGAGAGACGTGTATACTTTCTTTGGGTTTTTCCTTGTGGCAATCTTCCCGCGGTCCTTCTGTAGCGGTCCACATGCGGACTCTGTCAAGAAAGCCAACTCTGCCCTACATTCCTTTCCCCCTCTCAGGCTCTGACGTGCACAAAACTCGATTGACGAGTATGAGCGGCCACAGTAATAGCGGCAGCGACCCCATGCGGCAGCTGCCCACCGCCCTGCAGCTGCACATCCTGTCGCTGCTGCCCCCCAACGAGCGGGCCCTCAGCGGCCGCCTGGCGTTCCGGGACGCAGCCGACGCCTTCAGCGCAGCTGAGGACCGCACTGCGTGTCTCGGGCAACAGCTGCCGTCCCACGCCGTGCCCTGGGCGCTGGAGGCAGGGCAGGAGTACGTGCGGCAGCTGCCCTTCTTGCACAAGTTCCATCTGCTGTGCACGGCTGCAAGGAGCGGGAGCGAGGTGAACCTGCAAGTGGCGCTGGCGCTGCTGCAGCCGAGCACCTTCCCCGAGCTCCTGCAGAACCCGGAGTGCAGCTACCGCCGCTGCTTCGCAGATCCCGGCGTTGCAGCGGTCACGGCGGGCCACCCGCAGCTGCTGGGCTGGCTGCTGTCCCGCTGCCCCGGGCTGCTGTGCTCCCGCGACATTCTCGCAGCTGCGGCACGGCGCTGCGACCTGGCGGGCCTGCGGGAGGTGTGGGAGGCATTGCAAGCCCGTCCCAGCGGCTGCAGCAGCAGCAACAACACCAGCAGTGGCTCCCAACCGCGCCTGGACCAGCACGTCCTGGACACGGCAGCAGGGTCGGCCACACCAGATGCCGTGGCCAAAGTGCAGTGGGTTCTGGCCGCGGCCCAGAACGCCTGCCGCCTGGAACGCCACACGGCCACATCTGCGGTGCTCGCTGGAAACCTAGAACTGCTGCGGTGGCTGCGGCAAGAGGGCTGCGACCCGCCCTCGGCGAGTGAAACCCTCAACGACGCGTATATCCTGGGGCAGGCAGCTTCTGTGCCCGTGGCGCGCTGGCTGGTGGACGAGGCGGGCTATGAACTGCCGCTGCCTGCGAGTTTGTCGGGCCCTGAAGGGAACTACTGGCACGTCCTCCTGCACACGGTGGCGCAGAATGGGGACGGGGTGGCGAAGCTGCGCTGGCTGCAGGAGCGGGGAGCGCCGCCGCTGGCGGGGGATGGGAGCACTCCATTGCTTTTTCGCCTCATACAGGGAGCAGCAATGGAGGGGCAGCTGGAAACACTGCGCTACCTGGTGCCGCTACTAGGGCAAGGCAGGGCTACTCGAGGGTCCTTGTTTGCTGACTGTGCAGCTGCGTCGGGGAGCATCCCAGTGGCAGAGTACCTACGGCAGGCCGGATGGGCTTTCACGGACAGGGCTTATGTGCAGGCTGCAACGCGCGGGGACGTGGCAATGGTCCGGTGGCTGGCGCAGGAGGCCGGGGTGTCGGCTGAGGGGCTGGACCTGGCCAGGTTCATGGAGCTGTGGCCGAGCGGCACCACGGCATGCAACCGGGACCTTCTGGAGGCGGTGCAGGTGGTGGTGGGCGTTGCGGGGTGCAGGAGGTGGGACGCGGAGGGGGTAATGAACTGCGCAGCCGCGCGGGGCGACCTGGCACTGGTGCAATACCTACAGGGGCAGCTGCAGCAGCAGGGGCAGCAGCAGGGGCAGCGTGGGCGCTGGCCGGACGGGGAGGCGCTGGCGGGTGTGGCTATAGCCGGCTGCGAAGCGCTGCAAGAGTGGCTGGTGGAGCGGCATCCGAGTTGCCGTACTGGTGGGGGCCCCACCGGGTCTCCGTACGTCCTTGCGGCTGAGAACGGCGACCGGGGCACACTGGCCGCCCTGCGGCGGCTGGGCGTGCCGTGGGATGCACAGGGTACGGTGGTGCAGGCTTTGCTGCATGGGTGCGAGCTGCCGGTGCTGCGGTGGCTGGTGGAGCAGGGGGCGCCGGTGGGCAGGGCGGGGGACATGGAGGAGGCGGTGGCGCGTCGGGTGGGGCGTGAGGACCTGAATGCCGAGGAGGCGGCGTGGCTGCGGGGCCTGGCGGGGGCGGCCGAGGCAGCTGCGGCAGCAGCAGCGGAGGACTAACTGGTAACGCAAACGGCGATGGTGAAAGTTGCGTGGCTGCAGGGCTTGGTGGGGGTGGCAGAGGCAGGAGCGGCAGCAGCGGAGGACTAGGGCACTCCTAATGGTAACGGTGGAGGTTGTGGGATTTTGGCAGGGCATATCGACCAGGTGTTCGCATAATGCTTAATTCCCGCGGTTTGTAAGATTGGTAGAATGATTTCGTCTGGCAGACCCGCGTGGTTGCGCACAGTATGCCCGTTGTGTTCACTCACGATCTCGGTACTTAGTATTCGGTACTTGGCATTGTGGTACGGCAGCTATGTGAACGGGGCTTACTCAGGTGCGACTGTTCGTGCTGCTGCGAGCTGCTTGCTCATGCTGATCGTTGGGCGTTTGGAGCAGGTCCTAGGTCACACAGCGTAAGTGCACACGCGCAACGCGGCCTGGTCCCTTGAGCATGGTAGACTCTGGCTTGTTGCGTGCTTCAGTCCTGGCACTAAGCGCCGAGGCGCCACGTCCCCGTGTGCCGATACCGGTATCATGGTAGTATATGTACCAAGTTTGTTGTTCTAAGTCATGGTAGTATGGTCATACGGGCATATAGGCGCCATGTTGAGAAGAAATTCACGTGCTTCCGCATGCAACATTAGCCGCTGTGGGTGTTGGCTGGTGTTGGCCATCGTGCCTGTGCCTGTCCGTGCTGCACCACTTGGGCTGGTCCAACTGGGCTCAAGGTGGATACGTCAGGGAGGATCCTGCCAGTGTGAAGGGGGCCGTTTGCTACTGTAATTGCATGAAGTTACCGTAACATAACATGGCCATGCATGGACGTCGGGTCTCCCTGCGCATAGCCAGACGCTAGGGCCAGACCACGCGACCGGCAGCTGAGATGGCACGTGTCACCCCACGCGCAATAGCTGAGATGCCAGACGCAACCGCACTTACAACAGCGTAGATGCCACACGTGAACCCGCACCCTGCATCTAGATGCTGGGCGTGGTCCCAAAGGTGGTAGCTTAGATGCCGGGTGCGAACCCCCAACTTGCAGCCCAGATGCGGGGCGCGACCCCTTCCTTGGTAGCTGAGGTGCGGACCTGACCCCACCGCCCGCAGCCAGATGCCGGACGTGACCCCCCAACCGGTAGCTAAATATCGGTCCTGACCCCGTGTTCGGCAGCCTAGATACCGAACGCGACCCCACAGCTGGTATCCTAAAACCAGATTCCCGCCCGACCCCCCTTTGCCAGATCAGGCCAGATGCGTAGATGCAGGGCCGAGATACGAAGAGTATGTAGGCCAGCAGGTAGGTGCTTGCAGTGGACCTGTCTGTGCCGTAACGAACAGCAGCTGCAGCCCGCATTTAGGGGAGCACCCTGCTACCATACGCACCTACCGTACCCACGGGAGCACGTTGGACACCTCAGTACCACCGTCCTGCATTTGATATCTCGCTTATCCTCCTTAATATTTTGATACAGCTTCTTACAGTATGTGTCAACCACCCGCATGCACCGCTTCGCACGCTGCAATTTCCGACACGCGACAGCACTTCTGCGCATGAAGCTGCGCAGCGCAGGGAGCTTTAGTGAAATATGATATGCTGCGTAGTCTGGACAACTAAGGCTGCGATAAGGTATGGATGCATCGTGGGCGGGACCTATTTGCCCGAGCGAGCAAGAGGTCTGCGCTATGCCCCTCTTTCGGGTCTTGATGCCTGACCAGGTTGCAAGTTGACTGCTTGCGATAACGTGACGTGTTCAGGTTCCGTCAACTCGTTCTTGCGGTCATCCACATGCGGTCCCTCCCCTCCCCCTTCACTACTACCACCACCTCGCGTTACTAGTACTTTGTTCCCCTCCCCCTCCCCCGCCCCCAGGGTCTAACGCGCCGAAAGAGCGGCTAACGAACATGAGTGGTCACAGTAACAGCGGCAGCGACCCCAGGCGGCAGCTGCCCACCGCTCTGCAGCTGCACATCCTGTCCCTGCTGCCCCCCAACGAGCGGGCCCTCAGCGGCCGCCTGGCGTTCCGGGATGCAGCCGACGCCTTCAGCACAGCTGAGGACCGCACTGCATCCTTGGCGCACCAGCTGCCGCCCCACGCCGTGCCCTGGGACCTGGGAGCAGGGCAGCAGCACGTGCGGCTGCTGCCCTTTGATCACAAGTTCGGGCTGCTGTGCACAGCCGCAAGCAGCGGGAGCGAGGTAAACCTGGAAGTAGCGCTGGCGCTGCTGCGGCCAAGCATCTTCCCCCAACTCCTGCAGATCCCGAGGTGCAGGTATTATCGCTCCGAGGCAGATCCCGGCGTTGCAGCGGTCAAGGCGGGCCACCCGCAGCTGCTGGGCTGGCTGCTGTCTCACTGCCCCGGGCTGCTGCGACCCAGCAATGTGTTGGAAGCCGCAGCTAAACACTGCAGCCTGGCGGGTCTGCAGACGGCGTGGGAGGCCCTCCAGTTTTGGCCAGCCGACAGCGGCAGTGGCAGCAACGGCCTTCGTGCTGGCCTGAGCCAGTCTGTCTTGGATGCTGCAGCAGCATCAGCCAACCCAGACGCCGTGGCGAAAGTGGAGTGGGTGCTGGCCAGCAGCACCGGCGGGCAGTGCCGCCTCGACACGAGCACAGCAGTGGCAGCCGCCCGCTCCGGGGACCTCCCTCGACTGCAGTGGCTTCACAAGCAGGGCTGCCAGCTGGTAAGGGAGGACTGGCAACACATGTCCTTCCTAGCCGAGGCGACCCTGGAGGCGGCGCAGTGGTTGGTGGACGAGGCCGGCTATGGGCTGCCGAAGGCCGCAGCTGCAACCGGGCAGGACCACCTAGTGTGGACGTACTGGCTGTTCGGCGTGGCACAGGGCCGTGACGGGGCGGCAAAGCTGCGGTGGCTCCAGGCCCGGAGACCGCCACAGATGCAGGGGGACTGGGAGGAAAACAGGCGTGTGCTGGTTCGGTATGCGGAGGTTGCAGCTGGGGCGGGGCAGCTGGAGACGGTTCAGAGCCTGGTAAAGGAATTGGAGCTACTGCCCGATGGCGAGGGTGCAAGAGTTGTAGATCCGGACTACGCAGCGGGGTCTGGAAGCGTGGCCGTGGCGGCGTTTCTGCGCAATACTGGCCTGAGGTTCAGCTTTAGCGCGTACGACAAGGCGGGGATGCTCGGGCACGTGGCAATGGTCCGGTGGCTGGCGCAGGAGGCGGGGGTGTCGGCCGCGCATCTGGACCTGGCCAGGTTCATAGATCTGTGGCCGCACGGGACGGCGGCACACAGCCGGGACCTACTGGAGGCGGTGCAGGTGGTGGTGGGGGTGGCAGGGTGCAGGGGATGGAATGCGGAGTGCGTGCTGTTGTATGCAGCGGAGCGGGGCGACCTGGCCCTGGTGCAGTACCTGCAGGAGCAGGGGCAGCAGGGGCAACAGCGCGGGCAGCAAGGAGGGCAGCAGGGGCGGGGGCAGCAGGGACCGTTTCCGCCTGCGGCCTGGCCCAATGGGACCACTATCGTACAAGATGCCGCCTATGCTGGCTGCGAGGCGCTGCTGGAATGGCTGCTGGGGCGGCATCCTGGGTGCCTTGTGGGAGGCACGAGCCGTGGCCAGACGTTCTGTGTCTACGTGTGTGCGGCCGAGAATGGCGACCGGGCAACGCTGGCCGCCTTGCGGCGGCTGGGCGTGCCGTGGGGAACGGAGGGCGTGGTGGTGCAGGCGGTGAAGAAGGGATGTCAGCTGCCGGTGCTGCGGTGGCTGGTGGAGCAGGGGGCGCCGGTGGGCAGCGCGGGGGACATGGAGGAGGCGGTGGCGCGTGAGGACCTGAGTGCCGAGGCGGCGGCCTGGCTGCGTGGCTTGGCGGGGGCGGCCGAGGCAGCGGGACCCGTGGGGGACTAGGGCACTCCTGATGGTGACGGTGGAGGATGCGGGAGAGCGGGACTGAGGCAGGGCATAACATGTCGGCCAGGTGTTTGCATCATGCTTGACACGCGGGGTGCATGGATGGTAGAAGGCTTCGTTTGGCATACCCGTGTGGTTGCGCACACGATGCCGGTTGCGTACAGGAAATCCACTCAAGGCCCTCACGTTCTCAGTGCTCTAGCTCTTTGTGTGTGGCACAGGTAGCCGAGTGATGAAAGCAGTGGCGGGGCTGCGCGCATGTACGTTGCATTCGTGGTACGGTAGCCGTGAGAACGGCGCTGCTCGCTCAGGCCCGACTGCTGGTGCTGCTGCAAGCTGCGTGACTAGCGCTGTTAATCGGGCATTGGAGAGCGGGTTGGAAGTGCGCGCCACAATAGCAACAGCGCAGCGCGCTCTGGTCTCTTGGCCCGGCAGGGGGCCACGGTACACTCGTTCTGCTGCGTTCAGTAACCGCACATGCCATCGCGGTCTAGTCCTCTTAACACTGCTCTGATACATGCGTACTACCTCCCCTCACTGCTCCTGCTACACACTCGTCCACTGCGTTCTAGAAATCTGACGCCATGGCCAGCACCACTGCGCCATGTCCCTGTGTGCTGTCTGTGCAGAGCACAATGGAGCACGTAGGCGAGTAGGCACGGACTTGCGGTGGACCTGACTGTAACGACGAGCAGATGCGCTTGTACACACAGGACCTTGCTTCCTTCGGCCACCTGGGAGCTGGGACACGGCTTGGCCAGGGGAGCTCCCCTTGCTTGGCCATTTGAGGCTGGGCTGAGCTGGACGGCGACAACTGCAATGCTTCACAGATCGGCATCGTATTGCTATTCATATTGTCGCCATAACGCATATGTCGCTCTTCCCTCTCTTGCCATACCACTACTGCGCTCACTCAAATTCGCACCGCGCTTTCTGATAGCACCCTTGCGCATGGAGCTATGCGACAGGATCTCTACTATCAATGTCTGGATAGCCTGGCAGTGATAAGGTAAGGGTGTATCGCGCGGATGTAGTCCAGGCTCACGCTCCACTCGGGCGAGCCCTAGTCAGCCGCTCAGCCCTATCCGGGGCTTACCGCCTTACGACCTTCCTGCTTGCGAAAACATGACATGTCTAGGTCCCGTAGACATGTCCATGTTGTGGCGAGCCGCGGTCACCTCGTTGTAGTCCGCCTGCGAATTGTCAACAAAGGCAGCTCTCATTTTACACCATTTCCCCGCTCTCAGGGTCTGATGCACCCCTGCCACAACTCTTGGCAAGCGTCTAACAAGTATGCGTGGCCACAGTAGCAGCGGCAGCAACCCCAGCCGTGGGCTGCCCACCGCCCTGCAGCTGCACATCCTGTCCCTGCTGCCCCCCAACGAGCGCACCCTCAGCGGCCGCCTGGCGTTCCGGGACGCAGCCGACGCCTTCAGCGCAGCTGAGGACCGCACTGCCTCCATTGGGCAACGGCTCCCGCCCCACACCGTGCCCTGGGCGCTAGAAGCTGGGCAACTGTACGTGCGGGTGCTGCCCTTCTGGCACAAGTTCCAGCTGCTGTGCACGGCTGCAACAAGCGGGAGTGAGGTGAACCTGGAAGTGGCGCTGGCGCTGCTGCAGCCGAGCACCTTCCCCGAGCCCCTGCAGAGCCCTCTCGGCAGCTACTACCGGTACGTCGCTGATCCCGGCGTTGCAGCGGTCAAGGCGGGCCATCTGCAGCTGCTGGGATGGCTGCTGTCCCATTGCCCCGGTCTGCTGCGCCCCAGCAGTGTGTTAACAGCCGCAGCCCAGCACTGTGACCTGGCGGGTCTGCAGACGGCGTGGGAGGCCGTCCAGTTTTGGCCCACCGACAGCGGCAGCAGCAGCGGCAGCAGCGGCGGCCTTTGCGCTGGCCTGAACCAGTGTGTCTTGGATGCTGCGGCCGGGTCAGCTACCCAAGACGCCGTGGCCAAGATGCAGTGGGTGCTGGCCACAACGACCGACGCTCATTGCCGCCTCGGCACAAGCACCGCGATCGCTGCAGCCCGTTCGGGGGACCTCCCTCGACTGCAGTGGCTCCACGTGCAGGGGTGCGAGCTGGTAGGGGAAGACTGGAATGAGCACACTGGCCTCCTGGCTGATGCGAGCCTGGAGGCGGCGCAGTGGCTGGTGGACGAGGCCGGCTGTGGACTTCCCAAGGCCGCAGCTGGAACCGGGCAGGACCATGTCGTGTGGAGGCGCTTGCTATACCGGGTGGCACAGGGCCGTGACGGAGCAGCAAAGCTGCGATGGCTGCAGGCGCGGCGGCCGCCACAGCTGCAGGGCGAGTGGGAAAGGGATAGGGGTCTGCTGGTTCTCCTGGTGGAGCTCGCGGCTGGGGCGGGGCAGCTGGAGACGGTGCAGAGCCTGGTAATGGAATTGCAGCTATTGCCTGATGGTGAGGGCGCAAGAGGTGTGGACCCGGATTACGCAGCGGGGTCAGGGAGCGTGCCCGTGGCGGCATGCCTGCGCGATGCTGGTCTGAGGTTCAGCATGAATGCGCACGACAAGGCGGCTCGGAAGGGTGACGTGGCAATGGTCCGGTGGCTGGTGCAGGAGGCGGGGGTGTCGGCTGAGGGGCTTGACCCGTCCAAGTTCATTGAGCTCTGGCCGAAGTATATGACTGCACGCAACAGGGACCTGCTGGAGGCGGTGCAGGTGCTGGTGGAGGTGGGACGGTGCAAGGAGTGGTACGCGAAGTGGGTGCTGTCCGCTGCAGCGGAGCGGGGCGACCTGGCCCTGGTGCAGTATCTGCAGGGGCAGCAAGAGCAGGGGCAGCGCTGGCCGGGCGGGGAGGCGCTGGTGGGTGTGGCCAGAGCCGGCTGCGAGGTGCTGCTGGAGTGGCTGGTGGAACGGCATCCGAGTTGCTGTATGTTTGGGGGCGCCACCGGGTCTCCGTACGTCCTTGCGGCTGAGAAGGCCGACCGGGGCACGCTGGCCGCCCTGCGGCGGCTGGGAGTGCCGTGGGATGCACCGGATACGGTGGTGCAGGCGGTGCGGCATGGGTGCGAGCTGCCGGTGCTGCGGTGGCTGGTGGAGCAGGGGGCGCCGGTGGGCAGGGCGGGGGACATGGAGGAGGCGGTGGCGCGTCGGGTGGGGCGTGAGGACCTGAATGCCGAGGAGGCGGCGTGGCTGCGGGGCCTGGCGGGGGCGGCAGAGGCAGCTGCGGCAGCAGCAGCGGAGGACTAACTGGTGACGCAAATGGTGAGGCGGAAGTTGCGTGGCTGCAGGGCTTGGTGGGGGTGGCAGAGGCAGAAGCGGGAGCCGCGGAGGACTAGGGCACTCCTGATGGTGACGGTGGAGGTTGCGGGATTTTGGCAGGGCATATGGACCAGGTGTTCGTATCGTGCTTAATTAACGAGGTGTATAAGATTGGTAGAATGATTTCGTCTGGCAGACCCGCGTGGTTGCGCACAGTTTGCCCGTTGTGTTCACTCACGTTGTCAGTACTATTCTTTGACGGAGCTGGTTGCTCCTATCCGTACAGCGAGAGGGGTGGAAACCCCGTGTCCTTGCCGGGACCAGCTCTGTTGAAAAAACCCGAGTGGGACGGGGCTGGGCTCTGGAAGGGGACCAAAACTGTAAATCCATACATACAGTACTTGGCGTTGGGTACTTGGCATTGTGATACGTCAGCTAACTGAACGGGTACTGCTCAGGTGCGACTGTTCGTGCTGCTGCGAGCTGCTTGGCTCCAAGGTGCACACAGCGTAAGCGCACAAGCGCAACGCGGCCTGGTCCCTTGACCATGGTACCGGAAGACTCGCGTGCTTCAGTCCTGACACTAAGCGGTAAGCGCCAAGGCGCCACGTCCCCGTGTGCCAAGATACGAAGAGTAAGTGCTAGATAGGCCAGCAGGTAGGTGCTTGCAGTGGACCTGACCGTGACGAACAGCACCTGCAGCCCGCATTCAGGGGAGCACCCTGCTACCCGCCGCACCCCAGCCCAGCTACCGTACCCATTCCACCCCACGGAGCACGTCGGACACCTCAGTACCACCAGAGGGTGACATTGCCGCTGACCGGTGGGTCAGGCTGGCCAATCTCTGGTCCTG
>VFQN01007548.1_pt1 | contig 11645 bp, 15 predicted proteins | sample 3512371 | NCBI WGS metagenome assembly VFQN01 (sample SAMN10412370, study PRJNA504923) | tailings metagenome | isolation source: Replicate 2 from Balatoc abandoned mine | place: Philippines: Itogon, Benguet | collected 2017-08-28
GGGGGGGGGGGGGGGGGCGGGGGGGGGGGGGGGGGGGGGGGGGGGGGGGGGGGCGTGCACGGGCATGTGTGTTGTTGCGTGGATAGGAGTCAAGACATGCGGTGCTTCTCGCTGGCGCGGCGCCGAGACGGGCGTGGCCGCACGGTGAGCTGCTCGAAGAGTGTGTGGGAATACGGGGCGTGCTGCAACGCCCTTGCAATTCTTTCCTGCGCCCATTCCAGCTCGCCCAATGTACCACTAGGCTTCCATGGCCCGCCCGGCTGACACTTTCGCGCTGCCGGACGAACAAGCGAGGCCCCACTCAGGCTTCTCCTGGTCGAACTAGTAACAATGTTGGGCTGATCCTCATGCCCCCTCCGTCCCCGCCAGGCATGGAGGCTGCCGCCGCCTCGGAGAACGCCACCCCCCGCGGCAAGGCCAACGGCGGCAACATGGTGGTGCTCACGGCCAGCGAGCGCGCGCTGCTGAGCTGCCTGCTGGCGCGGCTGCAGAGCCTGGACGCGGACGTGCTGGCGGGGCACAACGTGGCGGCCTTCGACCTGACCGTGCTGCTCAGCCGCATGCAGCACCACAAGGTGGGGTGTGTATTAGCGGGGTGTGTATTACGGGGGGCTGTGGGTCGCCGGAGCGTCCACCTTTTGACGGCCCGACTGGCTAGCGGCCAAGCCAAGCCAAGCCAAGCCAAGCCAAGCCAAGCACGTTTACAGGTCAGACGTTCGCGCCAACCGTTTCCACACCTCCTCCCGCCTCCCCAGGTGCCCCTGTGGTCGCGCATCGGCCGCGTCAAGAAGACCGAGTTCCCGCGCCTCACCGGCGGGGGCCACACCTTCGGCGGCGGCGCGGGTGCAGGCGTCATGTCCACCGTGGCCGGCCGCCTGCTGTGCGACACCTACCTCGCAGCACGCGAGTCGGTCAAGAGCGTGGACTTCACCCTGGCCACCCTGTCGTCCTCGCTGCTGGGGCAGCACCGCAGCGACCTGGCGGCGGCGGCGGGGGCCGACCCCGCGGCGGCGGCGGCGGCGGGCGGCGTCGGCGTGGCGGCGTGCTACGGCAGCGCGGCGGGCGTGCTGCGCATGCTGCGGCACGGGGAGACGGACGCGTGGCTGGCGCTGGGCCTCATGTTCCACCTGTCGGGTGGGTAAGGGCGGGCACTGGCTGTACGTGTGGTGGCGCCGTGCTTGTGGAGGAGTAGGTAGGGGTTGGGGCATCGGCATCAGGCTTGTTGCACCAGCAATCCGTGCTACAATCAACCGAGCCAGTACGACTGCCACATGAGCAGGTTGAGCGCACGTACAGGCGCCCCTGTGCTCCAGCCGCAGCACCCGGCCGCAGCTCTTTAGCCCGCTCTTACAACCCTGCTTACTGTCCGCCCCTCTGTGCAGTGCTCCCCCTGTCCAAGCAGCTGTCGGTGCTGTCGGGCCACGTGTGGAGCCGCACGCTGGCGGGGCAGCGCGCCCAGCGCATCGAGATGCTGCTGCTGCACGAGTTCCACAGCCGCAAGTTCATTCTGCCGGACAAGATGACGTTCAAGGTGTGTGTAGTAGGGGGTCTTGCGGTGTATTCGCAGTGTCTGGCCGTGCTTGGGTCTCCGTCACAGCCCCAAATTTATTCTGCCGGACAAGATGACGTTCAAGGTGCGAACCCCCCGGGCGGATGGGTGTACATAAGCGCGTGCAGATGGGCTTAAGGCGCTGTGGCTGCTTAAAGCAGTCCGTGCGAAAGCCTGTCCACTGCTCTATATGTTCAGGTGTATCGACCGTAACGTTGAAAGATCAGGATGGACTTGGGACTGGTTGGCCCGGTTTTGTCAAAATCTGTGCCTGATTCTTCCTTACATTTCCGCAGGACAAGCAGCGCAAGGCCCAGATGGAGGCGGAGCTGGAGGACGGCCCCGGCGGCGACGACGACGAGGAGGGCGGCGGGGCCAAGGCGGGCGGCAAGAAGGGCGCCGCAAAGTCCAACGGCCCCAAGTACAGCGGCGGCCTGGTCCTGGAGCCCAAGAAGGGGCTGTACGACAAGATCGTCATCATCCTGGACTTCAACTCGCTGTACCCCTCAATCATACAGGTGCGTAGGGATATGTACTCCATGGCGCGACAGACGGGTTCAGGCTGGGTCAAAATCCACGGTCCGACAAGTGAATGTGTTGACGTCCTCGCCCTTGGGAAGCGCTGAGGTGCCCGCACCTCCACGTCACATACTTACCGGTACATCCTGCAAGTCACCCCACTCCTGTTCCCAAACGCCCCCAGGAGTACAACATCTGCTTCACCACTGTGCAGCGCCCTTCGGACGGCTCCCTGCCGCCGCTGCCCGACCCCTCCTCCGCGGCTGGCGGCCTGGCGCCCCTCCCGGCCGTGCTGCAAGCGCTGGTGGCGCGGCGGAGGCAGGTCAAGGCGGCCATGGCGGCGGAGCGCAACCCGCTCACCAAGCAGCAGCTGCAGGTGTGTATTAGCGGGGCGGGGCATGTGTGTATTAGCGTTTGGGTGTAAGCCTGCAAGGGCGGTGCTGGGTCAAGGGTATGACGGCGGCCGTGGCGGCGGAGCGCAACCCGCTCACCAAGCAGCAGCTGCAGGTGTGTATTAGCGGGGCGGGGCATGTGTGTATTAGCGTTTGGGTGTAAGCCTGCAAGGGCGGTGCTGGGTCAAGGGTATGACGGCGGCCGTGGCGGCGGAGCGCAACCCGCTCATCAAGCAGCAGCTGCAGGTGTGTATTTAGCGGAACATGTGTGTATTAGCGTGTTGGGTGCAAGGGCGGTGGTTGGGGGGTTGTCAAAGCGGCCGTGGAGGCGGAGCGCAACCCGGTTACCAAGCACAACTGCAGGTATTGGCGGTGTGTGATAGCGTTTGGGAGTAAGGGTGAAGGGCGCTAAGGCGGCCACGGCGGCGGAGCACAACCCGCTCACCAAGCAGCAGCTGTACCGTAGGTGTGTGTATGGGTTGATTTACACGTGGAGTAACAGCTAGGGACGGGTGAGGAAACGTACGCCAACGTACGGAATGCCAGTTGCATCTACAATTACGGTACATCTTTGCTACGGTAGCCGCAAGCTGACCTCCTTCGCCCCGCCCCACACCCGCTGCACCCACACAGATCCGGCAGCAGGCCATCAAGCTCACCGCCAACTCCATGTACGGCTGCCTGGGCTTCGGCGCGTCGCGCTTCTATGCTCAGCCGCTGGCGGAGCTGATCACGGCGCAGGGCCGCGCCATCCTGCAGTCAACCGTGGACCTGGTGCAGGGCAGCATCGGTGCAGAGGTGGGTTAACACACGCCTGCACCACCGATATCCAGCTGACGCCTCGACTCCCCGTCCAGTTGTGCGCTCCGATGCTTGCAAGCCTGCATGCATGCACATGCACGGCTCGTACACACCACGCATGGAAGTCTGTGGCCACGCCGGCCCGACGTTTGACGACACGCCGCGGCTAGCATAAGCCAGTACATACCCCCGTTAATACACATGCACCCACCAGTCATCTACGGCAACGAGGACTCGATTACGGTGGCCACCCTGCCCAACCTTCCTTGCCACACACCTGCAAATACACCACCCCGCTAATACACATTCATGCACCAGGTCATCTACGGCGACACGGACATCATCATGGTGGCCACCCTGCCCATCCTTGCTTCCCACACATCTGCTAATACACCCCCCCCCGCTAATACACGTTCATGCACCAGGTCATCTACGGCGACACGGACTCCATCATGGTGGCAACCCTGCCCATCCGTGCTTCCCACACACCTGTTAATACACATCCCCGCTAATACACATGCACTAGGTCATCTACGGCGACACGGACTCCATCATGGTGGCCACCCGCTCCGACAGCGTGGACGAGGCGCGGCAGCTGGGGGCCAAGATCAAGAGGGAGGTCAACAAGAGATACAAGTAAGGGTGGGGGCGGGGTGTGGGGAATGGGGAGGAAGAATGGGGAGGCAGAACAGGGGCAGGTGTGCTACGGAAGCTGAAAGGAGGGAAGCGGGCCGCCCACGCGACTTTCGCAAGGTGTCCTGAGAGCTATGATTTGTAGGGGGTGACGTAACGCTACGGGGTTGGCATACCGACATACTACCGTACCCCGACTCCCACCAGGCTGCTTGAGATTGAGCTCGGCGGCGTCTTCCACTCCATCCTGCTGAGCCCAGCCTGAGTACCTGTCAACTCATGTCTGTGTCCCGATGATGCCGTATATTGAGTGCCGTCGCCCCTGCACCACCCTCTCCAGGCTGCTTGAGATCGAGCTCGACGGCATCTTCCGCTCCATCCTGCTGCTCAAAAAGAAGAAGTACGCCGCCATTAAGCTGGAGCCGGACGCGGGGGGGAGGCTCACGGAGGTGGGGCGGGGGCACAAAGCAACAGCAACGTGTGGAACCCTTTCGGCGGGGAGGGGCAGTACTGTATGGAGATGCTAGATTCAATGACGGGAGCGGGAAGGAAAGTCAAGGGGGAAGGCTCACGGAGGTGGGGCGGTGGTGCCTTTACGAATAGATGCGCTGTCTGCTGATTGCATGTGCGCCACGTGGTTGTTGGCCATGTGCACATAGCCACATGCTAGGGCTGCATGCCTGTGTGGCAAGCCCCGCGCCAAGCACCCTCGGACAGAGGAGCCAAGTCCACCCATTTCGCTGTTTGTTTATACACCGCCTGTGCTGCTCGTTGCACACAGGCGATGGAGCAGAATGGCCTTTTACATTCTACATTCTACATTGCTAGCCGTTTCTAATCGTGCTCTGGCCTCGCCACGGTGCCACGTCCCTCACCCACAGGTGATGGAGCAGAAGGGCCTGGACATTGTGCGCCGCGACTGGTGCCCTCTGTCCAAGGACTGCGGCAACGTGGCGCTGGCGGCGGTGCTGTCGGGGCGGGGCCAGGAGGAGGTGGTGGCGGACATCCACGCGCACCTGCGGGACGTGGCGGGCAGGGTGCGGGCGGGGCAGGTGAGGAGGCGGGGCAAAGGCGGGGCGGGTGGGGAGAAGGGACATGATGTGGGATGAAGCTTCAGCGCGGTACGACGTATCTGAGGCAGGCGGGACTTGAGGAACGTGGCGGGCAGGGTGCGGGCGGGGCAGGTGAGGGAGACGGATTCAGAAACCAGGGGTACCTTGAGGTTGCCAGGAGGCAGGACCATGCCATGATAGGGGGCAGGCATACACGCTCTGAGGAACGTGGCGGGCAGGGTGCGGGCGGGGCAGGTGGGGAGGCAGGGGAGGGGAGGGGGGCGGGTGTAGAAACCAGGGGTATCGTGAGGTTGCCAGGAGGCAGGACAATGCCGTGATGAAGGGCAGGCATACACACTCTGAGGAACGTGGCGGGCAGAGTGCGGGCAGGTGAGGCGGCGGGGCAGGGGACGGGGCGGGGCAGGTGGCAACGCGCCCCTGGATGGGCTGGCGGCATGCAGGGACGGGACGGCCACGTTACGTGGCACCGTGTGTTCCAGGGAGGCTGTGGGAGAGGCTGGATGTCGGCGCGGGGGACATGCGGCTGGCGCACGGAAGAGGCGACTGGCGCCCTGGCCACGCGTTGTAGCGCACAAGAAGCACACGCCGCTGCCCCTGTCCATGTGCTCCCTTTGACGCACCACCCTGCACCGCGCTGCCGCCCCACGCAGATCCCGCTGGGCAAGTTCATCATTACCAAGCAGCTCACCAAGCGGCCGGAGGACTACCCGGACGCAAAGAACCAGCCGCACGTGCAGGTGGGGGAAGGGGGGGGGGCGGAAAGCGAGGGGTTGCAGTTTGCGGACGAGATGCCGTGTGTCACGTGCTTGTCACTCCTGCACTCGTTGGCGCTGCGTCACATGCCACACGGTGGGCTGCCCCCTGTTTCTATTGTCTTATGCTGCTACCTCTTTACCTGCTTGTGTTGGCATATACACGGCTTCCGTCCGACGTGCCGCGTGCTGCCCTGCCTCTCCGCAGGTGGCGCTGCGGCGGAGGGCGGCTGGAAAGCGCGACGGCGTGCTGCCGGTGAGAGGCGGGCGCGGCTGCGGTGGACAGACGGTTTCCGTGGATAAGGCACTGTCGTCTGTCGTGTGCACAAGCCAAAAGCAACACTGAGCAGTGCTCTAGCTCCTATCCGCCATCCGGCTGCTGTAGTTTGGCGCCGATCCGGGGCCTGTTGTACCTGCCGTACATACGACTTATCCTTTCCCACGCCGTGCTTGCCGTACGCAGGGCGAGACGGTGCCGTACGTCATCTGCGTGGAGCGCCAGCCGCAGCAGCAGCAGGACGGCGGCGCTGCCGCCGCCGAGGGCGGGGCCGCGGGGGAGGGCGGCGCCAAGGCCCCGTCCAGCTCCGGGCCCCTGGCGGAGCGGGCGCGGCACCCCGAGGAGCTGCGTGAGAACCCCAACCTGGCCGTGGATGTGGAGTACTACCTGACGCAGCAGGTGAGAAGACGTTTGTTGGTCCTGACGGGCGATGTGTCGTAAGGGCGTGTGCGCATGCTGGGGTGGCAGCTGCGTTAGATCCCCAGCCTGGCCGTGGGCGTAAAGTACGGTACTGCCTGACGCAGCAGGTACGAAGGCAAAAGGAGGTAAGAATTGCGGATGAGCATGTGCGGGACAACAACCTCGAGACAGTTGGCCCTAGCACCCGCACCAAAGCAGCAGGCTGCCACGCCCAGCTCCCTTTCCTGCGCCGCCGCCTCACCTTCAAGCCTTGCGTTCTGATCTGCTGGTCACATTTCCCAGCCGTCACGGGATCAATGGATCGCACCGGTGCAGCCTAACCCCTTCTTCCTTGCGCCCTTCCCCCTCCCCCTCCCAGGTGCACCCCGTGGTGTCCCGCCTGGTGTCAGCGCTGGAGGGCACCGACGCCGCCCACATCGCAGACTGCCTGGGGCTGGACCCCGCGAGGTACCGCAGTACGGCAGGAGGTGGGTACGGCAGACACGTGGCGTGTCCACTGCGCAGCGGTGCAAATTGGCTGCTGTGTGCCTTGAAAGCCTGCCAGCATGCTTCAGCTGCCACATGTGTACGGCCCGGGCTGACAACGCTTTGCTGTACGGCGCTGCAGGCTCGGCGGGCGGGTACGGCGGCGAGGACGAGGAGGGCGGGCTGCTGGCGGGCAGCGCGGGGGGCACCCTCATGGACGAGGATGAAAACTTCAGGGTGCGTGCCGTACAGCAAATACGAAGGGGACCGTACGACACAGGGAAACAGGGCGAGGGGCGTGGTCAGGGAGGACCCCACGGGGGGACCCGGAGGGGTATGGAAAGAGGAAGAGGCAAGGAAGAGGGATCAGCGATGTTCGCGGCTGCTGCGCGCACGCCCGCTGTTTGCGCGGGCATGCGGCCATCCACCGCCTCCATACCTCCGCTACCTGGTTTCCCAGCAAACATGCAAAGCAGTAACCGTTAATTGCGGCCTTCCGGGCCTTCCCTCCCAAACCCCGCAGTCGTGCGCCCCGCTGCTGCTGACGTCCCCCAACGGCTCCTCCTTCCCCCTGCGCGGCGTGGGGGAGGTGCTCAAGGGGCAGGTGCCGCCAGAGCAGCTGCTCACGCCGCTAGACGCCCTGGGAGACCCGGCGGCCATGCTCACGCCGTGCATGCTGGCCAACCAGGTGGGGGGAAAGCATTGTTAGGGTGGGGGAAACACCAGTTGGAACTTGGAGGGTTACGGTACTTGGTGTGCGTAGCACCGCTATGGAGCGACCTGCTGCACCCCGTTGTGGGCTGAAGGTACCGGCCATTGGGAAGTCATCAGGTTGGATCCTTGCTTGCACCGTCCTCTCTCCTTTAGAATGCCTCCAACCGTCTCCGGCCACCGGCCCGTCGCTACACCCAACCCAAAAGGCAACAACAGTCCCCGGTATCACCCATGGTACAGGGATGGAGTACGCGGACCTTCCCATCCTGCTCCCTTTGCTCTCAACCCCAAGTCGTGCTGCGTGCCTCTGCACGGCCGCCTGCAACCACGTCCGTGTACTTAGCCTTCTGTGTCCGCTCCCCCAGGTGGTGCTCCGCGCGCGCGAGGCCATCTCCCGTTACTACGACGGTCTGCTGCGCCCTGACGACGAGACGGCCGACGCGCCGGGCGGCTGCCGCGCCGCCGTGCTGCGGCCGCCGGGCGGGGGCCCGGGGCAGGGGGCGGAGGAGGGCGGCGGCGCGGGGCCCGACCGCTGCGCGCACCCCGACCCGCAGCGCCACGGGGTGCTGCTGCGGAGGGCGGTGGGCGAGCGGGACCTCTACCTGCAGGTGGGCGTGGTTTGCCTGTGTGGTATGGTGAACTGGTGCTCCTTGGCTTCAGTGGAGAATGTACGCGGTTGCGTGTATAACACACGACGCGGCTAGCGCGACCCTGTGGCGAGGTTGAAGTTGTGCTGTTCCGCCGGGCTGCAGTACCATGCCTACGGGTACGTATGATCCAGCACACAAGCCCTGACTGAGCACAGTCACCCGAAAAGCATCACGGCCCCTCTCTCCTCTCCATATTTTGTTCAACGTCATACGCCCCCCTCACCTACGGCCCGGCTTAACCCACGCACCCTGCCCATTGCCCTAATACACATGCCCCCAGCTGTGCCACTACTACCGGCTGCTGCACGTGGAGGGGGCGGTGCGGCGGCACCACGCGCGGCTGCGGGCGGCCGACCCCAAGACACAGGTCACCGTGGACGACGTGCGGGCAATGGTGGGTGCCGGGCTGGTGGGCTAGCGCAACAGCCGCGTATGTGGGATGGTGAGGGGGTTTCTTTCTGCCTCTTATCACCCCAGTCTGCGTTCTGGGCCCTGCCCTGCATGACTCCTCGCCTGCACGCACATACCACATCCCTGATGTGCGATCATGCCGTGTCATGTGGCGTCGTGTGTTGTACGGCAGGTTCCGGAGCCGCTGGCACGTGCCCTGGGCCACGCGGTAGAGGCGCTGGACGGCCTGCGCACGCGCAGCGCCTGGCACTGGGTGGACCTGGGGGTGCTGTTCGGGTGCCTGGAGGCGGGCGGGGGCGTCACGGGCGGCGCGGCGGGGAGAAAGCAGGAGGCGGGCGGCAGCGGCAGCGCCACCCCAAGGGGCGTGAGCATAAAGCGGGCGGCGGTGGCGTGAGAGGGGAGCAGCGGTTGGTGTGGAGGAGACGGTTGACTTTTGTGTAAGGAGGAGTTGCGAGCGTGGTGTTTGGGAGGAAGGATGGGGACAAGGGTCAGGGACGGGGGCGGGTGCAGGGGCGGGTTGCGTGCAGTGTTGGGGGCGACAGGTGACACGGTGACCGTGACAGGCGACAGGCGTTTCGGGGCGGCGAAGGTGCATACATGGCAGCGCGGATGTAGTAGGAAACACAGTGAGGGTACAGGTTGATGCAGCAATTAAAGTCCAGATTCCACGCTGGGCTACGGCGCTTGGCGGGGGCCGGAGCACAAAGTGAGGTCACATGCCAGTGTTGAACACGAGCGCCCTCGGCATAGTAAGGTGCCTTCGCTGCCACGGCAGTCATGTGCATAACTTGCACCACGTGTGCGGCTTGACACTCCCACAGGAGCGTATTGCGTTTGGTGTCCAACGGGTCGGTGGTGCCTTGTTGACCAGGGGCGCTCGTATGCTGGTGGAAGCACGATGTTGTGCATGTGTGGGCCACAGGTGTTGTTGCCTCGTGCCATAGTTTCGAGCATCCACAAGTCAGCAAGCACCTTCCCCGCCACAAGCGCTATCTAGTTGTAAAAAGCAGGATACGTGCTGCTTGTACGGAGGAAGTGCAACTTGCAGCGGTTGCGACGCAGGACGCAGCGAAGCCAACGGCACCTGTCTCGTTGAGCCTTACAGAGCGGGGTGGCGCCTGGCACTGATTCCCGGGCGCCTGCCCCTCGTCCCTGTCAACCGCTCAGTGCCACGTGGTGCGTCTGCCGTGGCATTGCCAGCATCATAGACACGGCCAGCGCACATCGATACCAAAACAACACCCCAACAGGAACGCGACAGCATGGGGCTGTCTCAACTGCTCTACTTGCCTCTGAGACTAGGGCCCCAGCGCCGCCAGGTAAGCCCTGGTGTACGTGATCCCACAAGAGCCAGCCCTACTTGGCCCGCAGCGAATGCCAACTGCCCACTGCCGCCGCTAGCTGACTCACAGGCCCGCTTACCGTACGACAGGGTACTGGCCATGCGGCATGCAGCAGCCTCTCGGCAGCTAATTAACCCAGATTAACCCTTGGCTGAAACCTGCCACGAGATCACCTACATCTTGAACCACCGTATACCCCTTTAAGCCCGATCAGGATGCCGAATACAGTAGCGGCCTACCAATCCAACAATTAACCGCCGCTGCCTGTGACGTAGCAAGGGGCATAGGGGCTGCACAACCAATCAGTGGCCCCCGCCCTAGCGCAGCAATGCAGGCTACGGGTCCGAACAATCAATAGACCCTTGGACGGAGCCATAGCACCGCCATTACACCGTGGCTTCACATCTATGCCTTTGCCTGCTACAACCCGCCTGCCCAAGTCCCACGAAATGATCTAGTTCCCCAGAGCAGAGGCCGTCTTGTCCCAAGGGGCCTCGTGCCGTACCATAACTCCCTGCGCATCCCCTGCGTGTGCCACACGCCACAACACCCCTGCCGAAGGCTCCACACTGCTGCACCCAGACCAACGTAACAAGAAGGGGCATGACCGTACAACGTATGCCAGGTCACTGACGGCACAGATAAAAGTATGGCAAGAGACGAAAGGGAGTAAAGCAGTGAGGTACGTAATGCCATATGTCGCGCAGTGCACGGTTTACCGATTAGTAGTAGTCCAAGAGCGACAATTTGATGTTCTCTAGCGCACATCCTACTATGCTGCTACCACGCAGCTGGTACCTTACGCCAGGGGACGTCCCCTGCTTACGCCCTGCAACCACACTGCAAATCAATGAGCAGTGCAAGGCCAATCCCCGCGTCGAATCCCGTGTGCCTTCCACTGCCAGCCAACGTGGCCGTTGCGCATTACAAATCAGCAATGTTCGCAGGAGCAAGGAGAAGATAACAAAAAAAGCCTAGCGTTAAATCCCAAAAAAGCTAGGTCCCATACTACCCGCGTCTGCCCTCTCACCCTCACTCTCGAGCCCAGCCGCACCGTACCCCTGTGCTGGCATCCCCTGTACCCAAGTATTGGCACCCCCTGCAGCGTCCGTGGCGTAGCACGCTCGGGATAAGTGCCTTACTGTGTCTCGCTGCCCCACAGCGGCCTCCCGCCCTGAAGGCAAGGCCCGCACATCGAGAGTGCTTATTCCGCCCTCATAACAGGATCTCAATCTGCAACAGCGCCGCCTCCGCCCCCATGCCCCACGGCCCCGCGCCATCCTCTGCCTCCATGCCCCACGGCCCCGCGCCATCCTCTGCCTCCATGCCCCACGGCCCCGCGCCATCCTCTGCCTCCATGGCCTCCAGTCCTGTGGCGTTCTCCTCCTCACCCTCCTCCTCCGCCCCACAGGGCCCATCGCACACGGGCTGCTGAAGCGGCAGCTGCTGCCACAACGCCGCGTTCTGCACCACCCACCAGGCGCCCAGTGGCTGCCGCTGCGCCTGCCCCTGCCCCTGTTCCTCCTCCAGTTGATGCAGGAAAAGCGGAGGCGGCGGTGGCGGCGGCGGTGGAGGGGGCGGCACCTCAGCAAGGCATGGCAGCAACAAGGGCTCCATCGGTTCCTGCCCCTGCTCCTGTAGCCCAA
>VFQN01007549.1_pt1 | contig 11644 bp, 18 predicted proteins | sample 3512371 | NCBI WGS metagenome assembly VFQN01 (sample SAMN10412370, study PRJNA504923) | tailings metagenome | isolation source: Replicate 2 from Balatoc abandoned mine | place: Philippines: Itogon, Benguet | collected 2017-08-28
CCCATCCATAGTCTGGTCCCACTATTGTTAGGATGTTGACCGGGAGACTTAGCTGTTCAGTGTGTTGACTCTGCACGCCACACAACATCATTATCTGTGACACTCACTATATATATCTTTTAAGCTACTAGAGCTGGTGTACACCTGCCAGAGCACGACGGAACGTCCGCCCTTCCAGTCGTCATGTTCGACGTTCGCTGCCTATGCCGCTATGGCTCGCTTTAAACGGAGCGGTACAACTGCAGATGGAGGGCGTGCAGTCAGCAGGCGACACCCTTACCCAGGTGGCCTGCCACCCCGACACGTGCCAAGGGGTGGTCGTGGGCGGGGCCGGCCGTCCCAATGCTGCCGACCTTACCAGCCACGTCGGCCACCCCACCAGCCGTTGATGGTGGGCCCCAGGGCTGTTCTTCCCGTGTCGCCTCCCGTGTGCTGGTCGTGTTGGAGCGTGGGATGAGCAGCTGGGGGCGGGTATGTGGCTGCATGTCCGGTTGAGTTCCCCCTGGGCGCATGTGAAGGACATGGCTGACTGCATCAAGCTGCGCAGCCATTTCCTGGCCCCACCCCACACCTCATGCCTCTTTCCTGTCCAGCAGACAGTTGCTGGCACCGCTGACCTGGTCCGCACGCTGAGTCAGCGCCAGGCCAACCCATGGGTGCCAGGCCAACCCCTGCGGCACGTCCCTGCTGCCCTTTGAAGGAACCGCTACAGCCCATGCAGCCATGCCCTTCCGGTTGGGAGCACGTGCAGATGAACATGTGCACGACTGCAACAAGGCTGCAAGACGGCTGCAACGTAGGCAGTATGCGTTGCCGCTTGACCGCTGCTGGCGCCCTGCTTTCACGCAGGGACGTGAGTCACTCATTCCGACCGCCAGCCTGCTGACCGCCGCCACCCCCACTCCATGGGGTCACAGCGCCAGCCCTACACACGCCTCCGCCAGCCTCCTGCCGCCCAACGTAGCTGCCATGGCAGCGTCCCCCGTGTCGGGGGCTGAGGGGCCTCCCATCAGGTGGGGACCTTCCCTGGGCCGCGGCTGAGCGGGCTTCGGCACCCAGGGGCGGCGGCGCCGCGGTTGGTGTTGCTGCTGCAGCAGGAGCAGGAGCTAGGCTTGGGACTGGATGTGCCTGAGCTCCGGGGGCCACCGGGGCTCGGCGACGGAACCGGGGCCGAGGGGGCTGCAGGCGGTCGGGGCGCGCCCCAGCTGCCCCTTGCTGCGCGGTGGCGGGAGCAACAGACTGCGGGTCAGGTGCAGGAGGGCAAGCTGCTCAAGCTGCTGCAGGTGCGCTACTTGGGGTGTTATTTATTGACGCCAACATCTGGTTTCTTTTCCTTGTGGGCTGCCTGCTCTGGCACGTCACTGAGGTTGCACGGCATGCCCTCTTATCATCCTGCCCCCTCGGCATGAAGGCAGCGCCGGGTCCCATGCCGTTGACTTCGAATCCACGGCTCGCCGTGTGCTCGCCATGCCCACTCCCGTGCAGGCCCTCCTCCGGCACCCCGGCGGCCTGTCCCTGGAGCAGCTGCTGGAGGCGGGGGGCGGCCCCCAGGGGCACACGGACACCGCACGGGCGCTGCAGCAGTGAGTGGTCGAGCCTCGAGTGCCTAGCCGCACAGCTGCCATGCTGCCTGGTCGAGCCTGTCGAGCCTGCACACCACATGCGCACGTTGGGGCTCAATGACATTATATTGTCAAAAGCTCAGCCTCCGCCGTGCACAGCAGCAGTTGGCAGAGGTCCTGTTACTTCATTGTCATATGCCGGCAACGTTGAAGGACTTGCGCTCGGGTACCCTACGCACGTGGCTCTACCTGCTGCGCTCTGTAGCGCATCCACAATCGCATGCAGCCTGTTGCCGTATAGGCTGGTGAACGAGCGCTCCCTGGTGTGCATGTAGCGGTTGCGGCGCGACGGCGAGGGTCCCATCGGGGGGCCCCTGTACGCCCTCAACCCGGACCTGCTGCCCAGGGCCTTGGGAGAGGAGCCGCCGCCTCCTGCACCCCTGGCCAGGCACCAGCAGCAGCAGCAGGAGGATGGTGAGCCACACAGCCGTCGGCCGTCACCGCTGGCTGCTGCTGGCAGGCCGTACGACAGGCGGTCGGCTGCCATGGAGGGCGGGTCAGCGGGTGTGGGCGCAGGAGCGGCGGCCCCCCAGCCCGGCCTTGTGCTGCTGGGTGGCAGGGGGTCGGGGCACAGCGTGGTGGCCCATGGGTCACTTGCGCGGAATGCGGATGATCATGTGCAGCAGTACGCGACGAGAGCAGGGTTGGGGACACGGGAGGAGGCGCGGGGGCACCGTCCACAGCAAAGGCTGCAGCTGGCAGTGCTAGGCGGTGGCGCGGCTGCAGATGCGCAGTATGCAGCAGCGGACGCGGCGGGGCGCAGGCAGCTGATCGTTCTGGGGCTGGGGCAGGCGGGAAACTGGCAGGCGGCAGAGGCCGCGGGGCGTGGACCGGAGTTTGGACGTGCGGGCGAGGCAGGGATTGCCAGGGATGGAGTCAGGGACTACGCTGCTGCTGGCGGTGCTGGCGGTGTCATCCGCGAGGTGTACGTCGACCGGGACGGCCGGTACGTGTTGGCGGTGCCCCTGCAGCACCAGCAGCAGCAGGACCAGGAGCAGCAGCTGGCGCTGCAGGGAGGGCGGTGTACCGGTGCCCCTGCTGCGCGTGTGCCTGTACGGCAGGGTGTATTTAGGAGGTGAGGAGGCAGCAGCGGGCGCACTGGTGCTGCCGATGTCCGCTGCAGAGCGCCTGGTGGTGGTGGGTGGAGGCGGCAGGGGCGGGGGCGGGAGAGTGAGTGCAGGTACTGCTCAGGGGCGGGAGGCATGGCGGTGCGGGGCACAGTGTGTGTGTTGGCAAAGCCGGTCGCAGCAGCTGAGCTGCATGAAGGGGTCCCGGAGCCGCCAAGTCGTCCGCGGCAAGCCTTTTGTATCACTTGTAGTGCTGCGCGTCGGTGCTTGGTGCTTTCATACGTGCGGCCGTGAGCCTGGGTTCATGAAGCTGCAGGACCTCACAGCTGGGTGTGGCCGCCTGAGGTGGGGCTGTACTTTGGGTGGCGCTGTATGTACATAGAGTGTTTGCTCGATGGTCAGGGACTAGCCGCTGCTGCTGCGTACCAGTGTCCTGAGCATATGACAGTTGCCTTCACAGTTCCTTCGCGTCGTTGCTGTGCATGCTTGGATGGGTCATGCATTTGTTGTGGGGCCGGGCACTTCCGGCACAAGGCCAGGTGGAAACTCCATCTGGAGGGGGCCCTGGGTCCCGCTGATGCTCTTGGTGCCTTACCTTGGGTACCGATACTGCGCAAATGGTTTTCAGGGGCAGCAAGTAAAGGCAGGGCGCTTGTGGGTACGCTCTTACGCAACGCGCGCGTTGAGAGGCCCAGTGAAGGCTTGGTGCGCAAGGGGCATATGCGTTGGAGTGGACCGGGAGAGCTCCTCTCCTCTGGTTTTAGACTCGATGTCGGGCCTAAGGGAGGCACTGCTTTGTCGCGCACAAAATGGGTGGTGTCCGAGGGTCTTCCGTGCAGCGTGGGCGAGTGGTTGTAACCCACGCAGTAACACCCATGGGGCAAAGAGTGGACGGGGGCCCTGCCTGCATAGCTGCACTGCACCTCGCTCAGCGCCCTGTTCCAGCTGTTTGGCCATGTCCTGAGCAAGCCCCATCTCTTGTGACGACTTGCAACAGCCGTTGCGACCTCACGGCATCGCACGACGTGCACGCTTCGTCAGCTGCACCCCGCCCAGCACCAGTACAGATAGGGCAGTAACCTACTACATCCAGCACAAGGGGCATAGGGGCTCTGCTGCCCCTGCTTGCCAGCACGCCGGATAATTGTAGCAGTAGCCCTAGGAGTCACTCTGCCTCCCACCCGCCCCGCCGCCCGGTGCATGGCCGGCCGTTACCACCATGGCCGCCTTCTCGACCAGAATGCAAATGGTAGGGGTACCCCACATTATTGCATGCCTTCGCCCCGCCCTGACAGCCACCATGGTGCCGATCAGCGCAGCGTCCAAGCTGGTTTCGTCTTGCAGGATTGCATCTGCCTATTCACCTTAGGGAAGAGTTCTCCTGCCCTACCTGTTGTACGGGTGCCGCCCTGCACCTACCCTGCCTTGCCCCGACTCGGCCACCGCACTGCCTCTCAGCCCCCACCCCTCCCGTTAACCCACAGAACACGCCAGGTCCTATCGTCTTAATAGGTAGGCAGCGCCCTTGTGTTTGAAACAGGCTCACCGGTGCCTAGGCCAAGGTTCCAGGGCCTGCCGCTACGTACGCCACGGCAGGTCATGAATTTGGAGACCTGCTGTGCTCGCACACCCCAAATGTGTTGCGCACCGAACTCAGTGTATGAGAGGGTGTACCGGTGCACATCTCTACTGCAGCCTACACTGCACGGGTTAGTGCAACAGCACGCGTGCTCTCCCCCACCCCTTAGGCTCGTGGGCAACGTGGCTACGTGGGATGAGTGACGGACACGCAAACAGAGGCGCCTGCATGCGCCAAGAGGGCATTGATTACAAATGGCGGGAGTCAAAGATCGCTGTCAGAGAAACCGTGCCGCTTGGGAACGGGATTGGATACCGGTATAGCCTGGGAGCTGAGTGCGGGCTGGCTAGCTAGTAATGAGGGCGAGAGGAAGAACACGTACGGTACACGGGTGCAAAAAAGTTGGAAGATGCATGAGAGCGAGCGCGTCCCTCGTTCGCGCGTGGGACAGACCGTACGCCCAGGAAGCCATCTGCTACACTTCTTGTGTTTGTCATGCCTTGGTGATAGCCGTCATGGTCTTTCTCCTTGCACGCCTGGCCGCAGGGGAGCCTGGCGCCCTGGCCGTGCCTCTCCGTATTCCCTTGACGTAATCCTTCCGCCTTCGCCTTGACGTAATCCTTCCACTAACAAGCTCAAATGTGCCCGATTATCCACAGTATATGTAACTGGGCAATTTAATTGACATCGTGATTTTGTACCGTGGCCGGCCAGGCGCTCGAGTGCGAGCCCCTCGTTAGCCAAACCCGGGAGGAGCCCAGCAGACAGAAACGGTGCTGCAGGGCGCTAGGGGCCGACCGGTGCTGCCGAACACTCAGCAGCTCAACAGATCTACGTAGCAAGACAGTTACAGCTACAGTCGTTCACGCAGTCGCGTCGTAATCTGGGTCACAATCATGTGCGTCGTGCCGTCAACCGAACCGCCGCGCTAAAACGTGGCCAGCACGAGGATCGCAGCCACATACTGCACAAGAAGTATACTGTTTATAACACCAAGCCGGTAGCGATGCGCCTCGCACTCTCTCACACGAGCGCTGGGGCCTTTGCGCAACAGCAGTTGCTTGTGGCCCGCTGCACGACGGCAGCGCCTCGCAGCAGCCAGGGCGCCTTCACGGCCGTCTGCACCTCGTCAGCGCCGTGCAGGGGCCGGTCTTCGCTGTCCTGCGCTGCCGACGCTCGCAAGCGCCGTTCGCCCCCGCCTCAAAGGACAACCAATGCGTTGGACAAGCGCGTCTTCGGCGCGGCAGTATACAGCAAGGTTAAACACCATGTCAAGGCCACCCGCTGCGCTCTGATCGAGGGGTACTTCAACAGCGTCACGTTTCTCCGTGACCTGGGCGTCGAGTGGAAAGTTGCCAACGGCCGCTTCGTGGAGACCCACTACCCCTTCCTGTCCTACAGCACGAACATGAAGGAGGCGGTGGTCCGCGTCACCATGTACGCCATCGTTGACGGCCGCAGGCGTCTGGTGGCGGGTGTGGAGGTTGTGGGTAAGGTCCACACCGACACCTACGCTGTGTTCAAGTTGAAGGGCCTGAGGAAGGCCCTGGAGGACATGCGCGTGGCAAAGGGCCACCCGCTGCTGCTGACGGGCTACTTCGGCGAGGACGGCATGCTGGTGGTGGAGCTGGAGGCGCTGGAGACCTCCGCTGCTGCGCCGGCGGCGGCCCCGACGCAGGTGCACGTGGAGGCCCAGGAGGTGGGCAAGCCACGGCGTCATGCAGTGCCGTGCAGTGCAGCACCTGATGTAGTAGGCCACCGGGGGCAATGGGGTGATGCAGGTATGTAGTGTAGGTATGTAGTGCAGGTATACCTACTCTTTGGTTGCCTAAGCCTCCATCCCTGGTTGTAGTAGTACCGGTAACAGGCATCCGCCCTGCCCCATGCCGCCCCATGCCGCCCCTCCGCCTGCCCCTAGGCCGCCGCGCCCGCCGTCGCCCAGCCGGCCGCTGGCCAGCAGCTGATGATGCAGCCGATGCGGCAGAAGGCCCAGGAGGTGAGCATGCCGCGCACCATCCTGCCTTCCTGTCTGCCGCACTTGGGTCGCTGTCGACGCCGTGCCCAGACACCAGGCCAAGTTACAACGCTTGTATACGGTACAGGTAACGCCTAGGTCACCACTGCATTATCTACAATGTATGCCCCGGGCGCTTAAGCAGGGCCCCATGCCCACGCTCGCCGGTGCCTGTGCCAAGTCGCTAGATGCTGTGCAACACCGGTATGCACACTGCCATGCCGCCTCAGGCAAGGGGTAAAACAGGAATTGTATATTGGAGACAGTGCAATGCGTGCTCACTGCATTGTGCCATGCACTGCGCGGCCAAAAGCGCCTGGAAGGGGCCGGCGAAAAGGCGACCGGCCCAGTCGCCTTTCCAGCATTGGTTGAGGGCTCCCCTGCACATCCTGGTACCCCGCGCACCCTGGTGGCCACGTGTGACTCCAGCATTCCCAGCGTTCTACAGCCAGATGCCGGACATAATTACTTACCCAGAATACTTTGTCTAACGCTACTGCTTGCCAGCTTGCATGCATGGCAAGGGGGCAGGGGCACAGCCGGTGCGTACCAGTACTGGAAAGCTCTCCCCTGCTCTACGTTAGTTCGTCCCCAGTGCCTAAAACTAAGCCTAAACCTAATCCCGTTGAGGCCCCGGTGGCCACTGAAACCAACACGCGTAAGCAAAGCCACCAATAACACCCTAACGCCAGCCTAATCCTGGCGGGGCCTGCCTTCGCTTAATACGAAGGACTCAGGAGTGGTTTAGGGCTAAGATAACACCTGTGCAGCCGGCCCTCCTCCCTTTAGGCAAAGATTTGGTTTTACGCTAACACTAAGTCGTTTCAAAGTGGTTTATCCCTGTCTTTCGATGGTAGGGGCGTTGCGCTGCGGTAGCATGCCAGCCAAAACGCAGCATGACGGGTGGGGTATGGTGAGGTCAGGTGGGGTGATGAAGCAAGAAACATGTGTGCGCTTATAGTACACTTGCGCCGCGTGCGTAGCGCTTGTGTTTACTGGGCCTGCTGGTGTGCTACGGCGACCACCTCTCAACCCACCTCCCTGTGCTGACGGGCACCTGCCCTGCCCCGTGTTGCGCCTCCACCTGCCCCCAGGTTGCCATGCCCGTCGCTGTGCCCGAGCCTGCGCCCGCTGCTACCGCCCAGGTCGAGGCCGAGGCCGCCGATGTGACGTCCCCCCCAGGCACAACCCACATCACCAACAACTACTACTACACCTACCACTACACCTACAACTACTACAACAGGGGCAACGACCTGCGCGACAACCACCTGGGGGCGAACGAGGGGCACAGCGGCGGGTGGTGACGGGGGAGCGGCATGCTCCTGAGATGCCACTGAGGTGGCACCATGGCTCTCCGTTCCGGGTTGCGGTAGGTGGTGCTACCCCTGTCGAAGTCGCGCAAGTGTTTTAACGTCAATAACACTGTGCCCTTCGGTGAAGCCTGGCGTAGCGTGCCTCTGCGGCCGAGCGAGCTGCTGGTGGAGTGCACGCACCTGGCGTCGGTGCCGGCCCCTGCACCTTGGCGCGTTTCATGTTATAGTGGTGTCCCGTCTGGTGTGTCAAGTGACAAGACGCTGGGGATGGTTGTGGATGAGCACTGCGTGAGCACTATATGGGCATTAGGACCAACCGGGTATGCAGTAGCGACTGCTCCCTGATGGTCACGGACAAGCCCCTATGGCCGCGCAGCCGCGCTGGTCCAGTCAGGGCCGTGATGGCTTGAGTGATTCCTAGTGATTGCGGTAAGCAGGGGGGTAAGCTGGCGGTAAGCACGTGCAAGACGGCGAGGGTGAGTTAAAGCACGTGCAAAGTACGGAGTGTACTGGTATGCGTAATTTACTACTGTCAAAAATAAGCGGTTCGGGTGGCTGGGCACCATGGGCACCTGCGTTGTGCAGCAACCGGGTGTGCAGCTTTGTGCATGCCTTTAATTTGATTGGTTTTGCGACCGGCCCACCCTCCCTCTATCTCCTTGTGCTTCATAACCCCTCGTCCTCACAACTTCTGTTCTGCGTTGGTGGTGAGGGCCCACTATTGTTGGGCCCAGGGGGCCAATGGTAAACCCTTTGTTATTGACCTAGGAAAACACTGGGCGCCTCATGTGTGTACGAGCACCGGAAACCACAGGTCTGCATTAGCCCGCAGAACTTGACTCCGCGCAAGGGAGGCTGGTCTGCAGGCCACACGCATGTACCGGTATGGTACAAGGTGCTGGCTGGCACTGTAACAATACCGGTAGTATGATGCATGGCTCCCAACCATGCCAGCAGCAGTCTTGTTCCTGGAGGACGACCCCCCTGCTGATAAGGCTAGCTGTCTGCAGTCCGCAGCTCGTATCTTGGTCCCTGCTGCCAATAGCTTAACTGCAGCCACTCATTCACTAATCCATGAGGATACACGGCATCTACTACAAGATGCCACGGTACCAGAAACATTGTTCAACCGGCCCTGCCTTAAAGCACCACAGAGCACCACAGCACCTTGCCAACACTACGACCGGACACGACTCACCACAACACCTGCCCAGTGGCCAGACGCGCCGCCCCCGCAACACGCATGCACTGCACCGCTGCCCTTCGGACAACCGCACCACCCAGCCCGCGTACACAGCCCGCGTAGCCGAACACTCCAGCCACGGCCCCCGTAACGTCCCTAGCTGCGCGCCGCGGCCGCCCCGCGCTCTTGGGGCTATGCATGCTGCCTGCAGGCCTTGGACCTTGCGGGATCGGGAAACGTCCTGGAGCTGGTGGTCAGCTCCGCGCGTGCTCCCCCACCACCGTGTAGTGCAGCTGCCAGTGCAGCCGCCGCCCGGCAGCGTGCTGGGCCTGCGCAGGTGGGGGACACGTGGCAGGCACGTGGCAGACAGGCGCGGGTGGGGTACACGCAGCAGGCATGTGGCAAACAGGCGCACCTAGTTGTGGGTCACAGGTGAAGCGAACTGTCGCTGGTGGCGACTTGCTTGAAAGCGCCTGGCCAGCGCCCGCTCCCGCCCACACCTTACAGGGAGCCGCTGGCATGTCGCACGCCCAGTGCCCCACTCTGTCCATGCAGCCGTAGCTAGGCAGGAGGGTGTTGCTTGTACAACGCACCTTGATGCTGGATGGCACGTCCCGGGGGTCCTCCGCTGAGTCCCCGTCCTCCCTGGCTGCGGCCTCGAAGTCGGGGTCATCGTCCGACTCAGCGCTGCCTGCCCCCGCCGCCGCACCCGCGCCCGCGCCCCCGCCTGCCGCCGCCGCCACAGCAGCAGCCGGCTGTGCGCCGCCCCCGGCCGCCTGTGAGCCGGGGCTGGTACCGCTGAAGAGCGCCCGGAGGCCCAGGGCCAGCCGCCGGGTGAGGTCCTCAGCTGCCTTGCCGCCGAAAGCCTGTGGGCGATGCATGTTACCGTACACGTGACGTTGGACGTACATTTGGAATAGTAGTCGGTACGGCAGCAATAACAGTCGTTGTCGTACCTCGAGGCAGCATGAGTGCTCCTGAGCACGCAGGACGACATGGCCAGGGCAGCTTGTGCTGACTGGTGCAACGCTAAGGCGCTTCTGCCGTGAGTGACCAAACCAGCTATATCGTAACAATTAGACGCCACCCTGCGACACACCCTGCGACACACCTTGTCCGGGTCTGCGTACATGAGCGCGTGGTGCAGGCAGGCCCACAGGCGGGGCAGCTGCCGCGGCCCGGGGCTGGCCAGGTCCACAACCACCTGGGGCGGCAGGGGAGGGACACCGCCGCCGCCGCCACTGCCACTGCCAGCTTTGCCGCCGCCTTGGGCCGCTGACGGCTCCTCATACACCACACCCTCCTGGCCCTGTGGGGTGGCGTGTGCGTGTGGTAGGATCAGTGAGAAGGCGCCCACACCTGTTCCGTTGGCACCGAGTTAGCAGCACGTAGCCACACTGCTGTGCCACGATCACGCTGCTGCAGCCGGGCACAGCAGACCCACCGCCCGCCCCTGCCCCCGCCCCCGCCCCCGCCCACCAGCGCCGGGCACACCAGCCGGATGCCCTCCCGCAGGCTGCCAGAGAAGTTGCCCAGCACGCCGTACGGCAGCGCTGCCGTACCGCCGCCCGCCGTCGCCGCCGCACTGGTCACACTGGCGGCTGACGACCCTGCGTTGCCCGGTCTGCTGCTACCGCCGCCACCGCTGCCAGCGCCACCGTACGCACCGCTGCCGCTGTGTGCCGGCACGGAGGGCCTCTGCCGCTCCAACGTGCCCTTGACTAGCCCGCCCTCCTTGAAGGTCAGGCAGGCGGACAGCCCGGTTGCTGCACACGTCACCTCCAGGTCGCCTGCGGGGCATGCAAGCACGCTATGTGGCCGACAAGCGCACGCCAACACGGCACCTGAACGCCACACCGGCTCTGGGTATTCACACGAACTCCATAGCACGGGTTCCCACCATGGCCACCGACCTTGCACTTCCCCCGCCCCGCCACCCACCCCGGTACTCCAGCTCCGCTGCGTGCGGCATCAGGGCCCCCCTCATCACCAGGGCGGGCAGCACCACACGGTACACCTCGGGCGCAGTGCAGCCGTGGGCGTCCGAGCTGGTCGCGGGGGCGCTGGGGCTGCAGGCTGTGGCAGCAAGGGTGGGGGCTCCGGCGGCGGCGGCAAGGGTGCGGGTGTCGGACGGGGTGGAGGGCGGGGGCGGCAGCAGCACCACCTCCCCGCCACCAACCAGACGGACCTGCGGGGGAGGGACCGAGAGCCATAACGGCCGTGCATGTTATACCGTATCCTACAAAGAATAGCAATGAAGCGGTGGCAGGAGCAAAAAGGTGCCCTGTCGACCTGCTCCATTGGCCTGCATGGTGTCAGCCTAGGCCCCGTCCTCCCTCCCGCCCGCACCTTGACCTTGACGTCCCTCCCCAGCCGCTTCGCCTTGACAGCAACGTCCGGCTCCACGCGGAAGTGCGCAACCGCCAATCGTCGCGGCCCAACCGCCAATGGCTGCGGACCCGGCACCCACTGCCGCTCCACCGCCCCTTGTGACGCGCGCGGCTGCTGCTGCCCCCCAGTGCCTTGGGCCGAGCCAACAAAAGTCGAGGAGGAGGGTTCCTGAGATGTCATCATCAGGAGGGGGTTGCTCTCGCCCCCCGGAGGCAGCAGCGCCTTGGGGCCCTCCCTTGCATCAAACGACGCCAGCTCCTGCACGTGGACCCGTGGGTCGGCGGGCGGGGCGCCCGGGTCGGACGGGGAGGAGCCCGCCACGTGTCGAGCAGGCGCGACGGTGGCGGCGGCGGGGACTGTAGGGCTGGCGGAAGAGGTGCGAGGTGCGGGGGCTGGGGCTGGGGCTGGGGGGCGGGTGGGGTGGCCAGGATGGGGCTTGGAGGAGGAGGCTGGGGACTGGCCTGTGGGAGGC
>VFQN01007550.1_pt1 | contig 11643 bp, 9 predicted proteins | sample 3512371 | NCBI WGS metagenome assembly VFQN01 (sample SAMN10412370, study PRJNA504923) | tailings metagenome | isolation source: Replicate 2 from Balatoc abandoned mine | place: Philippines: Itogon, Benguet | collected 2017-08-28
CCAGCGGAAGCTCCAGCCGTCCTCCCACGCCCCCTGCGGCCCGCCGTGGACGAGGTACACCACCGGCCACTTCTTCACCGGGTCGAATCCCGGCGGCTTGAGCACCCACATCTGCATTTTCCCGCCCTCGATGGGCACTTCCACCGACTCGGGTCGCGGGCGGTCGAGTTCGGCGAGCAGGTCAGCGTTGACGTGGCTAATCTGAGTGTAATCCGTCCCGACGTTCTGGCCGATGACCCTGGTCCAAACCTCCGGCGGCGCGTTCATGTACGCCTGAGTAAAGGCATACCGAGTTCCATCCCGGCTGACCGACAACGAGCCCCTCGACCCTTGCCAAGCCCGAGACTTGCCCAGGGAGGCGGTGTAGTTAGACGAGTCCCCGCCGATGATGCTGAAGTAGATCGGCTGGGCGCCGTCCTTGTCTGCGGAGAATACGAACCCGAGGTGCGTTGCGTCCTTGTTCCAGATGTTGGCCCAGATGAAATCGTTGACGGAAACGTACTTCGTATCTTTGTTAAGCATGGCGACGGGTTCACCGGCAAACGAACCGTCGGGGTTCGCACCCACGTAGTAAACATCCCACGCGTCCGCCTCCGACCCCGGCTTCTTCTGCGCCCGCCACGCGAGCTTCTTGCCGTCCGGGCTGAACTTCGGCCCGGTGTCCGCCGCCGGGTTGTCCTTCGTCAGCGTCTCCCACTCGGTTTTCGTGTTCGTGATGCCGACGCGGCACAGGTCGTAGTTGGTGCTCCACGCCTCGTTCTTCGCCGGGACGGCGGTGAAGACGAGGTGCTTGCCGTCGGGCGTGAACGTGAAGTCGTCGCCGCTCGAAAACGTCATGCTCGTCGGGTTGGCGTCGCGGTCGCCGGGCGTCACGTCGCGCGGCAGGAGCAGGATGTCCGGCATGTCCGGGGTCGGCACCCGCTGCACGAACAGGTGTTGCCGCTTGTCGCCGACGTACTCGTCCCAGTGGCGGTAGAAGAGTTTGGTGAACACCTTCGCCTTCACCGGGCTCTTCTCGATCTCCTCGTCCTTCACCTTGTTCTTGGCGTCGCTCTCGGCGAATGGGAGCGTGCTGAACTCCGGGAACACCGCCGACACGAACGCCACGTGCGTGCCGTCCGGCGACCACATCCCCGTCGCGGCGCCGGTGCTGATGCTGGTGATTTGCGTCGGTTCGCCGCCGGCGGCGGGGACAGTCCACAGCTGCGACGAGCCGGAGCGGTTCGACTCGAACAGGACCGTCTTGCCGTCCGGGCTCCAGCGCGGGGCGGCGTCGCGCTTCCCCTTCGGGTCGGTGAGCGCCTTCGGCGGCGTCTTCCCGTCGGCCGCCGCGACCCACAGCGCCGTCGTGCTCTTGTTCGCTTCGAGGCTGACAGTGGCAACCTGGTAGACGACGGACTTGCCGTCGGGGCTGATCTGCGGCGCGGCGACGCGCTTGAAGGCGTAAAGGTCTTCGACGGTCATCGGCCGCTTGTCCTGGGCGGCGGCGGGACCGCCGAGGGCGGCGACCGCGGCGACCGCGGCGAGGCGGAAGGCGCGCATGGCTGGCTCCGGGTACGGAGAGGGGTTCGGACAGGATACCCGGGCGCACTGCCCGGGGCGAGGCGCGGGCCGAGTCGTGGTGGGGCCGGCGTCCCGCCGGCCCCACCACACCATCACTCCACCGTCGCCCGCCCGCGGTCGAGGCGGAGTGTGCGCGTCACCGTGCGCGGCAGTTCCGGCGGGTGGTGCGACACGAACAGCAACGCCTGATCCTCACCCAAATTCGCGTCGAGCCAGTCGCGGCAGCATTCCACCGTCCCGGCGTCGAACGACTGGAAGGGCTCGTCGAGGATGAGCAGCCGCGGCCGCTTCACCAGCGCCCGCGCCAGCAGCACGAGCTTCTGTTCGCCGGTCGAGAGCTGGCGGAACGGGCGCCGGGCGAGCGCGGTCAGGGCGACGTCGGCGAACAGCTCGCGCACCCGCGCGTCCTGCTCCGGCGTGGTGGGGTGGTCGGTCACGCCGTCGAAGAAGCCGGTCGCGGCGGCGCGCTCGGCGGTGAGCGACCCGGTGAAGTACAGGTGGAACTCGGGTGACGTGAGGCCGACGGGGCGCTTCACGTCCCAGATGCGCTCGCCGGTGCCGCGGCGGCGGCCGAACAGCTGAACGTCGTTCGAGAACGCCTGCGGGTGGTCGCCGCACAGCAGGCTGAGGAGCGTCGTCTTGCCACTCCCGTTAGGCCCGACGACCGCCCACCGCTCCCCGGCGCGAACTGTCCAGTTCACCCCGTCGAGGAGCGTCTTCCCGCCGTGGCGCACGGTCACGTCGCGGAGCTCGATGATGGATTCTGTCGTAGGTCGGGTCGAGTCTTCGAGACCTGACACTGCAGCGCGGGTGCTCAGCACGGGAATCGGAGCCCCCGGACCACCACGGGCTCGGGCTCCCGGCACACCGCCGATTGTCTCCGATGTTGCGGTGTCAGGTCTCGAAGACTCGACCCGACCTACAAGCCCCAAGCCGAGGTCGACTCGGTGTGTCACCCACGCCGGCACCGCCTCCGGGGCGCACACCAACACCAGCCGTAATCCGTCCTTCACGAGCCGGCCGAGGAAGTCCGACACCTCCTCGCGCCCTGCCGCGTCCACGCCGAGGAACGGGTCGTCGAGCACGAGGAGTTCGGGATGGCCGAGCAGTGCGCGGGCGATGCGGGCACGGCGCGTCTGGCCGTTCGACAGCGTCATGAACGCCTGCCCGAGCCGGTCCGCGAGGCCGAGCCGCGCCGCCACCGCCGCCACCTCGTCGGCCGTCGCCGGGCTGCCGGAGCGGAGGAAGGTGTCGAGCGACAGCGGCTCCTCGGCGTCGCCGAACTCGAACCGCTGCTGGTAGTAGTGCCCCGCGTAGCTGAATAGCCGCGAGTTCTCTTGAAACGGTACGTGGCGGGCGATGTCCGAGGTGTACTTCACCTCACGGCCGGCGGCGCGGAGACGGTCGAGGAGTGGCCACGCGAGGTCGCCGCCACGCAGGTGGAGCCGCCCGAGCAGCGCGTCGGCGAGCGTCGATTTGCCGCTGCCGACCGGGCCGGTGACGGCCCACGTCTCGCCCTCGCGGACGGCCCAGGAGAAGTCGGAGAGAACGGTCGGCCCGCCGGGGCGGGTGATCGTGGCGCGGTCGAGCGCGAAGACGGTGTCGGTCATGCGGCGTGGGAAGCTGGGGCGGGGGTTTGTGTCCGGCCGCGTAGCGGCTGGCTCCCTCCCCCCTTGAGGGGGAGGGTTGGGGTGGGGGCGCCACCTGATGCGGAGTTCGCGGGGTTCTGCGCCCCAATCCCCATCGCAGGTGGTGCCCCCCACCCCGCGGCGAAGCGCCGCGCCCCTCCCCCTCTAAGGGGGGGAGGGTGGAAGCACCCGGCGCATGCCGGGGGTGATTCAGCTGCCGAGTAGCTCGCCGGCGCCCTCGGCCAGTAGCATCGCGGCGAGCTCCTGGCCGGTCGCCAGCGGGGCGTCGGCCGGGCCGGTGTGCGTCGCCGACACCTTCCGCCGACCGTCCGGCGCCAGCACCATCCCGCGCACCGTCAACCGCCCGCCGTCGATCGTCGAGGTCGTGCCGATCGGCACGAGGCAGCCGCCGCCGAGCGCGGCCAGCATCGCCCGTTCGGCGGTCACGCGCGCGAACGTGTCGGCGTGTGTCAGCGCCGTCACGGCGTCGATCGCGTCCGCGTCGTCGGCGCGGCACTCGATGCCGATGGCGCCCTGCCCGACCGCCGGCAGCATCCAGCTCGGGTCGAGCACTTCCGTGATGCGGTCGGCGAGGCCGAGCCGGACCAGCCCGGCCTCCGCGAGGATGATGGCGTCGAGGTCGTTCTCTTCGAGCTTCCGCAGCCGGGTCTCGACGTTCCCGCGCAGGTCGAGGAGCGTCAGGTCGGGGCGGCGGTTCGCCAGCATCGCCCGGCGGCGCAGGCTGCTCGTGCCGACCACGGCGCCGGGCGGCAGCGCGTCGAAGCGGCGGTGCCTCAGCGACACGAGCGCGTCGCCCGTCGGCCCGCGCGGGGGCACGGCGACCAGTTCCAGGCCGGGCTCAGGAATGGTCGGCAGGTCTTTAAGGCTGTGGACGGCGGCGTCAGCGCGGCCGTCGCGCAGCGCCGTCTGGATGGCCTTCGTGAACACGCCGAACCCGCCCATCGCCGCGAGCGGCGTGGCGCGGTCGCGGTCGCCGTGTGTCTCGATCAGGACGAGCTCGACCGGCCGCGGCGCGGCGACCGGGCGGAGGCGGTCGGCGACGTGATTCGCCTGCCACAGGGCGAGCGGGCTGCCGCGGGTGCCGAGGCGGAGCGGAGCGTTCATGCCGAAGGTGCGTTCCGGGCGCGGAGGGCGTCCCGCAGCCGGGCGACGGCCTCGGGACGGGGGACGGGGCCGGCTTCGAGCCGCGCCTTCTCGGCCGGGTCGGCGTCGGCGCGGTTGAGCGCGAACCACACCGGGCGGAGGCGGTCGGGGTCTGCGGCCGAGCGCGGGAACAGGTGCCAGTGCAGGTGCGGCACCTGGTTCCCGAGGAGTTCGTAGTTCAGCTTGTGCGGGCAGAAGGCGTACTCAATGGCCTCGGCGAGCGCGGCCATCTCGCCGAGGAACGCCGCGCGGTGTTCGCCGAGTTGGCTCAGCTCGCTGGCGTGCGCGCGGCTCACGAGGACGCAGTAGCCCGGGTAGAACTGCCACGGGCCGAGTACGGCGACGGAGTGCGGGAACCGCCACACCACGTCCGCCGCGGGCCACCCGTCGGGGGCGGCGAGCTTCGTACAGAACGGGCAGTCGGACGCGGCGGCCATAGGGAAAGCATAGGGATGGCGGCGCCGCGGTCAGCGCGCCGCTTCGGCGCGGAGTGCCTGTACGGTGCGGACGAGGTTGTCGAGCGTCGGCGCGTCGGGCGCCCCGTTCACCTTGCCGCGCGGGCGGCCGGCGGCGTCGAACACGACCACGTTCGGCTCGCCGGCGGTCATGCCGAAGCTCGTCTTCATGGTGTCGGCGAAGTCGAGCCACACCGGCACGTCCGGCGCGCCCCTTGCGATCTGCGCGCGAATGACGCCGCGGATCGCCGCCGGGATCTTCCCGCAGCACGCGACCGGGATGACCTTCACGTCCGGCGCCGCCTTCCCGGGCGGGAGGCCGTCGAGCCCGACGACCGGTGCCGCCTGCGCCTTCGCCGCCGGCTGCCCCTTTGCGTCCGGGTGCCAGCACACGTGCAGTTGTTCGCCGAGCGCCTTGCAGGCGTCGGTGCCGCGCCGGTCGCCGTAGACGAGGACGACGACGGCGCCGCGGTACGCGCCGAGGTCCGCTTTGCGGTCGAACTGGTCTTCGAGCACGAGTGCGGCGGGTTCGGGCGCCGGCGGCTGCGCGACCGCCACGCCGGCAGCAGCGAGTGCGAAGAGGACGGCGGCGAGGGGGGTGCGGGTCATGGCTGGCTCCTTGGAGAATCTCGGCTCGGGGCTTGTAGGTCGGGTCGAGTCTTCGAGACCTGACGCGGCGACGCGAGTGGATACAGTGGCGGCGTGGGTCGCCGAACCCACGTCGGTTCGGGTCGATGGCCTCTGTTGTTCATCGCCCGCGTCGCCGCGTCGGGTCTCGAAGACTCGACCCGACCTACGGGAGTCAGCAGGCCGCGCCAGCGGCGCGGCGGCGCTCGTCGGCCGTGAGGCGCCACACGGCCAGCACCAGGAACGCCGCCGCGAACGCCGCCACGGCGCCGACGTACGGCAGCGCGTCGAGCAGCCCGCGGCCCTGCCATGTCACCCGGTCGAGGCCGCGCATCGCCCACGTCGTCGGCAGCGCCAGCGCCGCGTCGCGCACCCACTCGGGAAGGAGGAACGCCGGCACCCACAGCCCGCCGAGCATGCTCACCCCGAGGATCACTAGGATGCTCACGCTCCGCGCCCGCGCCTCGGTGCCGCCGACCGCCGCGACGAGTAGCCCCGTCGCTGCCGCCAGCCCGCAGCCGGCCAGCGCGAGCAGCGCGAACCCGGCCCACGACCCCGCCGCCGTCACGCCGAACGCGACCCGGCCGACGGCGAACGTGCCGCACACCATCAGCAGCGCGACGGCGGCGGTGGCGAGCGCCTTCCCGGCGAGGACTGCCGACAGCGGCACCGGCGCCGCCCGCACGCGCACCCACGCCCCGCGGCGGCGCTCGCGCAGGAAGACCAGTCCGCTCTCCATGCCCCAGAACAGCAAGTATTGCAGCGTCATCCCGCAGAAGCTGTGCGTGTACGAGTCGAACCCGCCGGCCGCCCCGGCGACCGCCGTCGCCTCGGCGCGGAACGGCGGCGCGAGCGCCGCGGCGCCGGCCCCGAAGCGGTCGTGCGCGAGCCTCCGCATCACCGTTTCGGTCAGCACGCCTTCGGCCCACTGGCGCTCGGCCGCGGTCGTCGGGTGGTGTAAGATTTCGACCGGCGGCCGCTCGCCGCCTGCCCACTCCGCGACCGCCTCGAACCCGGCCGGCAGCACGATCGCCACGCCCGGCCGGCGGTCGGCGACGGCGGCTTCCGCCGCGGCGCGGGTCATCTCGACGGCACTGAACCGCGGCGACGCAAGCAGGTCATCCGCAACGGCGCGGGCGAACGCGCCTTCGGCTTCGACCACGACGGCCACGGGCAGCTTGGGCGCGCCGCGGTCGGCGGTCGGGCGGGCGAAGACGAGGCCGAACGCCGACGCGAGCACCACCGGCACGACGAACGCGAGCGCCGCCGCCCGCCGGTCGGCCCAGAACAGGCGCCAGTCCTTCCCGGCCACGGCGAGGACGAGTTTCAGGTTCATCGTGGTTCGGTCAGAAGTCTGCCTTCGTAGGTCGGGTCGAGTCTTCGAGACCCGGCGTTGCGTCCGCCAGCACGCTGATCCGGAATCCCAATCGCGTTCGCGCCTCGGTCTTCCCCATTCGCTGTTCGCGCCCCGGCGTCGGGTCTCGAAGACTCGACCCGACCTACGAAGCCACCGATCCGCTTGGCGCGCACCGCGCAACAGACCCCGGCGGCGTGGCGAAGCGGTCCACGTCGAGTCCCTCGGCCAGCACCCGGGCCAGCGCGCGGCCGAGGTGCTCGGTGGTGTCCGCGGCCAGGCGCAGGCGGTTCCCCGTCACCTCGATGTCGGCGTGCGGGGCGAGCGCGCGGCGGATGCCCTTTTCGAGGAACCGCGGCACCGGCATCCGCAGGTGGGCGTACAGCACCTCGCGGCCGCGAGGCCGGAGCACGTCACCCGGTTTCCCACAGCCCACGAGACGTCCGGCGTCGAGGACCGCGACGCGGTCGCAGACGAGTTCCGCCTCGTCGGTGTGGTGTGTGGTGAACAGGACGGCGTGGCCGTCGTCGCGGAGGCGCGCCAGGTCGGCGAGGAAGGCGTCGCGGCCGGCCGGGTCGAGCGCCGCGGTCGGCTCGTCGAGGAGCAGCACCGGCGGGTCGTGGAGCAGCGCGGCGGCGAGGTTCACCCGCTGGCGCATCCCGCCGGACAGCGTGCCGACGCGCTCGCGGGCGCGGTCCGACAGGCCGACGCGGGCGAGGCAGCGGGCGGTGCGGCGGCGCAGCTCGCGCCCGCCGAGGCCGTACAGCCGGCCGAAAAAGTCGAGGTTCTGTGCCGCGGTGAGTTCGTCGTAGGTCGCGCCGTCCTGCGGCACGAGCCCGACCTTCGCCGCGAACCCAAGCGGGTCGGCGGCGCGACCGATGCCGCACGCGGTCACGGTGCCGGCGCACGGCGCGAGTACACCGGCGGCGACGGCGAGCGTCGTGCTCTTGCCCGACCCGTTCGGCCCGAGCAGCCCGACCACCTCGCCGGCGGCCACGTCCAGCGTCAGGCCGTCCACGGCGACGCGGGCGCCGTAGCGGGCGCGGACGGCCTGGAGGCTCAGGGCCACGGGCATGCACCACCGGGGGCAGGGGACGAGTCGCGGCGTATAGCGGCGGCCCGCGAGGCGGACAACCCCGGTCGTGTTTGGTGTTTGGTGTTTGGTCTGCGTGACTCGGGGTGAGGCCGCGGCACCAAACACCAAACACGAAATACTTCTCAAGTTTCTCTTGCCCGCCGTCCGACGGGCGGGTATCGCTCCGCCACCTTGTGGACCGACACGGAGGCGCGAGCATGGGCACCCGCAACGGACTGTGGCGGTGGGGTGGGGTCGTACCGGCGCTAGTCGCGGCGGCGGCGGCGTCCGGGCAACCGCCGGCGCCCGCGCCGGCCGCCGACGTGGGCAAGCGCGTCGCCGCGTTCATCCACGGCACCACGCAGGTCACCCGCGGGGAGCTCGGCGAGTACCTCATCGCCCGCGGCGGGATGGACCAGATCGACCTGCTCGTGAACCGCAAGATCGTCGAGCTCGAAGCCGCGAAGCGCGGCATCACCGTCACCCCGCTCGAAGTCTCCGCCGGCGTGAACGAGGACCTCCAGTCGTCCGGCCTGTCGCGCGACGAGTTCGTCCAGGTGATCCGGTCGCGGTACGGCAAGACCCTGTACGAGTGGGAGCAGGACGTGGTCCGCCAGCGCCTCCTCCTCGGCAAGATGACGCGGGCGAAGGTCGCCGTCACCGAGGACGAGGTGCGGAAGGCGTTCGAGTCGCGGCACGGGGAGCGGCGCGAGGCGTTCGTCATCAAGTGGCCGAAGGGGAAGGACACGCTCCCCGAGGACGTGAAGAAGCTCGCCCTGGAGAAGCACGAGGAGTTCGAGAAACTGGCCGCCCGCCAGCCGAACGACCTCGCCAAGAACGGCGGGAAGATCACCCCCCTCGGCCGGCACATCGACGGCGAGGACCCGCGCGCCGAGAAGGCGCTGTTCGAGCTCAAGAACCCCGGCGACGCGGTGTGGGTCGAGACCGAGACGATGAGCACCTGCCTGCGGCTCATCAAGGTGTACCCGCCGGACCCGGTCACGTTCGAGCAGGTGAGGGCGACGGTCGAGAAGGACGTGTTCGACCGGAAACTGAGCCAGATGCTGCCCCAGGTGTTCGCCGAGGTCCGCGCCGCGGCGAACCCGCAGCTGACGCAGCACGTCCCGCCGCGGCCGGCCGCCGACCCGAGCGCCCCCGTGCTGCCGCGCCTCCAGCACCCGGACCCGAATGTGCTCGCGGTCCTCTACGGCAACGTACCGGTCACCCGCACCGACCTCGGCGAGTTCCTGATCGCCCGCGGCGGGTACGAGAAGCTGGAGTCGCTCGTCAGCCTGCGGATCGTCCACGCCGAGGCGGCGAAGCGGAACCTGACCGCCAGCCCGGAAGAGATCGAGGCCACGCTGGCGGACAACCTGAAGGCGATCAACATCGAGAAGGCCGACTTCGTGAAGACGATCCTGCCGAAGGCGAAGAAGACGCTGGAGGAGTACGTCGAGGACGAGATCCGGCCGACCATCCTGCTGCGGAAGATGTGCAAGGACAAGGTGCGGGTGACCGACGACGACCTGAAGAAGGCGTTCGAGCGGCACTTCGGCGAGAAGCGGGAGGCCAAGATCATCATGTGGCAGCCGGGGCAGTTCCGGCAGGCCCAGCGCGACTGGCAACAGGCCCGCCAGGGCGACGCGCAGTTCGACCAGGTGGCGCGGGCGCAGTTCGACCCGAACCTGGCCTCCGCGGCCGGGCGGATCGCACCGATCGGCCGGAACGGCGACGCCCCGAACCCGGCCATCGAGGACACGGTGTTCAAGCTGAAGGTCGGCGAGCTGAGCCACCTGTTCCCGACGCCGGCGGGCATCCTGTGCATCAAGTGTACCGGGGTCATTCCGCCGCAGGCGGGCGTGGACCTGGCGAAGGTGCGGCCGGCGCTGGAGAAGGAAGTGGCGGACCGGAAGTTGGCGCAGGAGGTGGCGGCCACGTTCGCGGCCCTGAAGGCGGCGGCGAGCCCGAACCTGATCCTCCGCGGCCCGCCGACCGAGCAAGAGAACCGGGAGGGCGTGGATCAGATCCTCATCCAGGCCGGTGTGCCGACGCCGAAGCGGTAGCGCCAGCCCATTGACGCCGCACCGGGGCTCGGGAGAATACGGCTTGCCCCGTATCCCTCCCGAGGTCCGCTCATGTTCCGCCTCCTCCTCCCCGCCCTCCTCGGACTCGGCGTCCTCGCCGGGTCCGCCGTCTCCCCCGCCCAGCAGGACAAGAAGGACGCGCCCAAGAAGCGCGAGCGCGTCGCCGTCGCCGATCCGGCGAAGGCGGCTGCCGACCCGGACTTCGCCGTCCAGGGCGAGTACGTCGGCGAGATCCCCGGGCGCGGCAAGGTCGGCGCGCAGGTCGTCGCCCGCGGGCACGGCGAGTTCGTGGTCAAAGCGTACCACGGCGGCCTCCCCGGCGACGGGGCGGACGTGAAGGACGTGATCACCGGCACCGCGATCACGAAGGACGGCAAGGTAGTCGCCGCCATGAAGAAGGGGGCCGAGACCACGACGGCGGTGATCGGCGGCGGCGAGATCAAGGTGGCGGTCGGCCCCGACACGATCACGCTGAAGAAGGTGGAGCGGAAGTCGCCGACGCTCGGGCTGAAGGCGCCGGAGGGGGCGGTGGTGCTGTTCGGCGCGCCGGGCGACGAGAAGAACTGGACCGGCGGCAAGCTGGCGAAGCTGCCGGACGGCGAGTTCCTCGACGTGGGGGGAACGAGCAAGCAGGCGTTCGGGGCGTTCAAGGCGCACATCGAGTTCCGCCTGCCGTGGATGCCGAACAGCACCGGCCAGGGGCGCGGCAACAGCGGGGTGTACCTCCAGAACCGGTACGAGTGCCAGGTGCTCGACAGCTTCGGGCTGTCGGGCGAGAACAACGAGTGCGGCGGCATCTACACCCAGCACAAGCCGCGGGTGAACATGTGCCTGCCGCCGCTCGTGTGGCAGACCTACGACATGGAGTTCACCCCCGCGGCGTTCGGCGCCGACGGGAAGAAGACGGCGAACGCCCGGGCGACGATCCGGCACAACGGGGTGGTGATCCACGACAACGTGGAGTTCCCGCGCGAGTGCCCGGGCGGCCAGCCGGAGCGGCCGACGCCGGGTGCGTTCCAGTTCCAGAACCACGGCGACCCGGTGGTGTTCCGCAACGTGTGGGTGGCCGAGACGCGCTGAGTCGTGGTCCGCTCGGGCATTTCAGCCTTCGTAGGTCGGGTCGAGTCTTCGAGACCCGACGCCGCGCCGCGAGAGGCGTCGGATCGAATCACGGCACGCAAACCCATGTGGGTTCTCTTTCCCCGCACCTGGTTCGCGCCCCCGCGGTGCGGCGTCGGGTCTCGAAGGCTCGACCCGACCTACGAAGCCCCGAGTCGACCCCCCCGGCCTCTCACAGGGTCGGCTCATACCCGTTCCCGTTCCCCTCCTCCCCCGGTCTTCACCATGACCCGCACGCTCGCCGCCGCGGCCGCGCTCGCCCTCGCCGGGCCGGTCGCCGCGCAGGAGAAGATGAACGTCCTGTTCGTCGTCTCCGACAAGACAACGAAGTAAACCGGCACTCTCTGTTAACGCTTGACGAGGCGTTGCCCTACCCCCGCATCCAACACCATCGGGGAACCTCGGAAGGGCACGATGGAAGCCAGCAAGACGACAGACCAGACACCCCTGCCCGATCCAAACCTCGTTGATGACGGGCCGCCGTGTTGCGCCTGTTTCTCTGCGGTGCTCTTCTTGTTTTTGCTCGTTGCCGGTGGTGTGCTGCTCGCTCGTCGCTTTCGGCCAAGACCCCATT
>VFQN01007551.1_pt1 | contig 11643 bp, 13 predicted proteins | sample 3512371 | NCBI WGS metagenome assembly VFQN01 (sample SAMN10412370, study PRJNA504923) | tailings metagenome | isolation source: Replicate 2 from Balatoc abandoned mine | place: Philippines: Itogon, Benguet | collected 2017-08-28
CCGATGATCATGTCGGCGCCTGCAAGCTTGAGCCCCTGGATGACGTTGAGGCCGATGCCGCCAAGACCGAATACGATGGCCTTTGCTCCGATCTCTACCTTTGCAGTGTTGATGACCGCGCCGATGCCGGTGGTGACGCCGCAGCCGATGTAACAGATCTTGTCGAACGGGGCGTCCTCACGAACCTTCGCGACAGCGATCTCCGGCAGTACCGTGAAGTTCGAAAAGGTCGAGCAGCCCATATAATGATAGAGCGGCTTGCCGCCGAGCGAGAAACGCGACGTACCGTCCGGCATCAGGCCCTTGCCCTGCGTGCCGCGGATCGCGGTACACAGATTGGTCTTGCGCGAGAGGCAGGAGGGGCATTGCCGGCATTCCGGTGTGTAGAGCGGGATGACGTGGTCGCCCTTCTTCACGCTGGTGACGCCGGGGCCGACATCGACCACCACGCCCGCGCCTTCGTGCCCGAGGATGGAGGGGAAAATACCTTCGGGATCGGCGCCGGATAGCGTGAATTCGTCAGTGTGGCAGATGCCGGTCGCCTTGATCTCGACCAGCACTTCGCCGGCTTTCGGGCCTTCGAGTTGTACCGTCATGATCTCGAGGGGCTTGCCGGCTTCGACCGCAACTGCAGCACGTACATCCATCGTCCGTCTCCCGATTACCGCGCGACCGCGGCCGTCCATTCGATTCAGTGATGTACCGGATCAACGCGTTGCGCAATGACTTTGGTTGCCGCTTTCGGTAAACACGCGCGCGGCCGCGCAGCGACTGCGACCTTGCCGCGGGAATGCCATTGTCGTGAAACCTCCCTTGACCGAACTCGCGATACGCGCGGCGCCGCTGACGTTCGTCTTTCTGTGGAGTACCGGATTCATCTCCGCCAAATACGGCATGCCCTATGCCGGGCCGATGACATTTCTGTTCGCGCGGATGGGACTTGTGGTGGTGGTGCTTGCGGCCGTGGTGACGATAATGCGCGTACCCATGCCCGGACCGCGTGACGCGTGGCACAGCCTCGTCACCGGTTTTCTGGTGCAGACGCTCTATCTGGGTGGTGTCTTCGTGGCGCTGTCGCAGGGCGTCCCTGCCGGCATCTCGGCACTGATCCCCGGGCTGCAACCGATACTGACGGCGACGCTCGCGAGCCGCTTTCTCGGGGAACGTGTGACAGCGGTGCAATGGGGTGGGCTCGTGCTCGGTCTCGTTGGCGTGTTGCTGGTACTCAACGATCGTAATGTCGCGCTGTCAGGCACGACGCTCGGGTGGGTTGCCAGCGTCTTGTCTCTCATCGGGATCACGCTCGGCACGCTCTACCAGAAGCGCTACGGCGGCACGATCGACTGGCGTTCCGGCAATCTCGTGCAGTTCGCGGGCTCGGCTCTGGTGTTTGGGATCGCCTCCTATGCGATGGAGACACGTCCCATCGACTGGACGCCGGAATTCAGCCTCGCGCTCGGCTGGTCCGTGATCGTACTTTCGGTGCTGACGATTGCACTGATGTATTGGTTGATCCGGCGCATCCCGGCATCGCGCGTGGCGAGTCTTTTCTATCTTGTGCCTGCCGTGACGGCTGTGATCGCCTGGCTGGTGTTCGGCGAGACGCTCAATGCACTTGCCATCGCCGGCATGGTGTTGTGTGCCGGCGGCGTCGTTTTGGTGAACTATCGAGGCAGCCGCTAGCTCTTGATACGATCGAATGCCGCGAGCGCGCGCTTGCGCGCCATGTCGTGATCGACAATCGGTTCGGGATAGGTACTCCCAAGCACGATATTCGCTTCAGCCAGTTCAAGCGGCGACGCGAGCCACGGCTTGTGAACGAAGCGGTCGGGCAGGGCGGATATCTCCGGCACCCAGCGCCGCACATAGTGTCCATGCGGATCGAACTTTTCGCCCTGCAGGATCGGATTGAAGACGCGGAAATACGGCGCTGCATCCGCGCCTGAGCCCGCGACCCATTGCCAGCTCGCGGTGTTGTTGGCGGGATCGGCATCCACCAGTGTGTCCCAGAACCATTGTTCACCCAGGCGCCAGTCGATCAGAAGATGCTTGATCAGAAAGGACGCCACGACCATGCGCACGCGGTTATGCATCCATCCGGTGTGCCAGAGTTCGCGCAGGCCGGCATCGACAATCGGATAACCGGTCCGTCCGCGCTGCCATGCCTTCAGCGCATCTTCGTCGTTGCGCCATGGAAACGCATCGAAGCGCGATTGCAGGTTTTTCGTCGCGAGGTCGGGGAAGTAATGCAGCAGGTGATACGAGAATTCGCGCCAGCCGAGTTCGCTCAGGAATTTCTCGATGTCGCGTGACGGGGCTCCGTTATCGGTCGCGAAGCGCGCGGCGTGAAAGATTTCGGCGGCGCTGATTTCGCCGAAACGCAGGTAAGGCGACAGCCGGGAGGTGGACGGTTTGTCCGGGCGGTCACGTGCGTCGGCGTAGCCGCGGAGATTGTCGAGAAAATCGGCGAGCCGCTCGCGTGCCGCGTTTTCTCCGGGCGTCCAGCTGTCGCGCAATCCGCCGGCCCAGTCCGGTTTCGCGGGCTCGAGGTGCCAGTCGTCGAGATCGTCCGAGGCAACGGGGGCCGCGGGGGGAAGATGCTTCGGCGCCGGCTGCGGCGCACGGAGCTCGCCGAGCGCGAGGACGCGCTTCCAGAACGGCGTGAATACGCGCAGCGGGCCGCCGTCCTTGGTCACGAGCTTGCCGGGCTCGACGAGGAGATTGCCGGGGAATGTGCCGCCGCTCAGGCCGCGCGCCTTCAACGCGGCGATCACGTCATCGTCGATAGCCATGCCCGCGCTGTCGTAGCGCCGGTTCCAGTAAACGTGCGTGGCCTCCACCTGACGAGCGAGAGCGGGGATCACATCGGCAGCCTTGCCCCGGCGAAGCACCAGGTGCTGGCCGCGGGCACGCAACTGTGCATCGAGCGCTCGGAGCGACTGCGCGAGCCACCAGCGCGACGCGGCGCCATGCGCCCGAAGGCCGGGACTCTCCTCGTCGAGCACATAGATGCAAGTCAGCGTTCCGGATTTGGCGCCAGCCATCATCGCGGGATGATCGGACAGGCGCAGATCGTCGCGAAACCAGACGATTGCGGAGACTTTCGCCGAGGAATGCAGATCGTCTGCCATAATATGTGCCGACTATTTGCCGAACTTGCCCGCAATCACCAGTTGGGTTTGCGTTACGATGGCGGCGAGGCGGCCGTCGCTCGCCCGGGTGATGCGGGTCTGCCAGACCATCGTGGTTCTGCCCTTGTGCAAGGCTGTGCATTCGGCGCGCGCCGTGTCGCCGACATTGATTGCGGCGAAGAAATTCGTCTTGCTTTCGATCGTGGCGGTGGTGCTGCCCTCGGGCAGATTGATGATCGTAGCCGCGCCACCCAAATCGTCCGCGAGCGCCATCACCGCCCCACCATGCATGTTTCCGTTGCGGTTGCCGTGCTCGGGACGCACCAGCAATTCCGCCTCGATCCGGTCGGGGTCGCGATGGATCACCTTGATCCCAAGCTTGTCGGCGAATGGCGGCTGTTGATCCTGACGCATGACGTGCCTTGCAAGAGGAGGGAGCCGACCGATTGCCATAACAAGCGCGTCGTGAGAAGTGCGCGAGGTCAGGCCCGCGTAGTTCCGAACTGCTGCAGCCACGCATGGGCAAAGATCAGGTCCTGCTGCGTCAGCGCATGGCCCGCCGGAACGAGTTCGAGCGTGACGTCAGCGCCGGCCTCTCCCAGCAATGCCGCGAAATAGGGAGGGCGGTCCGGCGGTACCAGCGGGTCATCCTTGCCCGAGAGCAATAGAATTGGGAACCCGCCGAGGTCGGGCAATGGTCTGGGGTCGAATGGCAGGGACGCTCTCATGAGTAGTGCGCCCGATATCAGTAAGGGGGCGTATCGCATCAGGCCCCAGCCGATATTGGCTCCGTTTGAGAATCCGATCGCTACGGGTGGCGCTAGATCATATGCGTGGCATGCGCGGGCTACGAAGTCGGCGAGTTCAGCGGTACGCGATTCAAAGTCATCGATGTCCCAGGCACCGTCCTCATCGCGCCGAAAGAAGCGCAGCGTCTTGCCGTCCTCCAGTACCTTTCCGCGCGGCGACAGTAATGCCGAACCGGGCGACAGCATCTCGCCCAGAGGGATCAGGTCATGCTCATCAGCACCGGTGCCATGCAGCAAAAGAAGCGGCGGACGCTCCTGGTCCGCCGCCGGAATAAAGCGATGAATGAAACCGAGATCGGATGCCTGTGCCACGTCTGATGATTGCACAAGACATCCGCGATGCGAAATCTATCCTACTTCGGTTGCGGTACAATCCGGATATACGGCTTGGGTGCCTTCCAGCCTTGCGGAAATAGCTTTTTGGCGTCGTCGTCCGTCACCGAGCCGGCGATGATCACGTCATCCCCTTGCTTCCATTGAGCTGGTGTTGCGATCTTGTGCTTGGCACCAAGCTGAAGCGAGTCAATTACGCGCAGGACCTCGTCGAAATTTCGCCCGACGGTCATGGGGTAAACGAGGATCAATTTGACCTTCTTGTCCGGTCCGATGATGAAAACATTGCGGACGGTCTGGTTGTCGGCTGCGGTCCTCTTCGTCGGATCGCCCGAGATCGCGGCGGGCAGCATGCCGTACAGCTTCGACACATTGAAATCCGTGTCTGCAATCATCGGATAATTGGGCTCAAAACCCTGCGTTTCTCCGATGTCTTTCGCCCAGTCCGCATGGCGGTCGACCGGATCGACTGAGAGCCCGATGACTTTCACGCCGCGCTTGTCGAACTCCGGCTTGATGCGGGCCATATAGCCGAGTTCCGTGGTGCAGACTGGCGTGAAATCCTTCGGATGCGAGAACAGGACGCCCCAGGAGTCGCCAAGCCAATCGTGGAAACGGATTTTCCCTTGGGTTGTTTCGGCCTCAAAGTCCGGGGCGGTATCGTTGATCGCGAGAGCCATGTAGCTCCTCCATGGGTCGCGCCTCGAAGGCGGGACGCCTCATTGCTACGAGAGAATCGAAGGGCGCCGAGCGGTGCCCCGCGCTATATAAAGCCGAGTGGGAACAAAAATAAGACGGCTTTCATTTCGGATTGATGCGGTTAGGGAGATGATTTTTTCCAATAGTCGTCGATCCTGGCAAAATCCTTTCAGTCGACAGTCTCATCGCGCCCGCGAGCAGAACGAGTTGAGGAAGCATGGATATCGAAGGCCTCCTTTCGCATTTCGCCGTCGCGCTCGGGATTGGTCTGCTGATGGGGATCGAGCGCGGATGGCGCACGCGGGAGGAGAAGCCGGGCAGCCGGACGGCGGGTGTTCGCACCTTCACCATCATCGGATTGCTGGGCGGCACAACCGGTGTGCTCGCGCAGGCCGCAGGTACGCCACTGACACTTGCCGGTGCGCTCGTTCTGGGACTGAGCTTTGCCGCGTTCGCTGTGGCTTTCACCTTGATGTGCCGCGAGGAGAATAGGGCCGACGGAAGCTATTCGGCTACGACAGCGATTGCCGGAATGCTGACGTTCGCGCTCTCGGCGTATGCAATGATCGGCGACATGCGCGCCGCTGGCGCTGCTGCGGTCGCCGCCGTTTGCATCCTTGCGCTGCGAACGCCATTGCATGACTGGCTGACAAGGATCGAGGAGCGGGAAATCCGCAGCGCGCTGATCCTGCTGGCAATGACGTTCATCGCATTGCCCGTGGTTCCCGATACGCCGATTGGTCCGTTCGGAGGCGTCAATCCGCGAGAGATATGGCTGATTGCGATCATCCTCGCAGGTGTGTCATTTGCCGGCTATGTCGCGGTCAAGCTCCTGGGCTCGCAGCACGGCGTCATGCTCGCGGCCGCCGCTGGAGGCTTGGTTTCGTCGACAGCTGTCACAGCATCAAACGCAAGGCGGGCGGCAGCGGGCGAGGGCACACCGCGCCTGCTTGCCGCTGGCGTCGCGCTCGCGACGGCCGTCTCATTTGCGCGAGTGATCGCCATCGTCGCGGTGCTCAAGCCGGAGCTTCTTCGGCTTCTGGCGCCCGCGCTCGCTGCGGCTATCGTTGTCGCCGTCGGATGGGCGTTGATCGCGGCTTATTGGCGTGGCCGCAATGACGGGGAGAGCCAGGCCGTCGAGTTCAAGAATCCGTTCGGTTTCTGGTCGGTCCTCGGCTTTGCTTTGTTGCTGGCGGCGATCGTCCTGGTGGGGCGCGCCTTGGGAGAAAATCTCGGCGCGGCCGGGGCGATTGTCGGAGCACTTGCGCTGGGACTCGCGGATGTGGACGCGGTAACAGTGTCGATGTCACGGCTGACGCCGCAGCCGCTGTTGCTCACCGATGCCTCCCTTGCAATTCTCGCTGCGGTGATTTCGAACAATTTGAGCAAGATAGCCATCGGTGCGGCGGTCGGCCGGGGCGCATTTGCCCTCGAAATCGCGGCGATGGCCTTCCTCTGCTTCATAGCCGGCGCCGCGGCCTACTGGTTTGCCGCTTTGGTGAACCCAGCCTGAATCCGAATTGACATTTTTGCTGCAGCGCCGAAAGCTATCCGCGAAAAGGGGCTGCAGCGTCATGTTCAAGCGTATCCTGATCGCCAATCGCGGCGAGATTGCCTGTCGGATCATCAAGACCGCACGGCGGATGGGCATCTCTACGGTAGCGGTCTATTCGGACGCCGACCGTGACGCGCTTCATGTCGAGATGGCGGATGAGGCCGTTCACATTGGTCCTCCGCCGGCGGCCGAAAGCTATCTGCTGATCGACAAGATCATTGCAGCCTGCAAGGCGACCGGAGCGGAGGCCGTCCATCCGGGCTATGGCTTCCTGTCCGAGCGCGAGGCCTTTCCGAAGGCGCTGGAAGCCAATGGCATCGTCTTCATCGGTCCCAACCCCATGGCAATCGCCGCCATGGGCGACAAGATCGAATCGAAGAAGGCGGCTGCAGCGGCCAAGGTTTCGACGGTGCCGGGCTATCTGGGGGAGATCGCCGATCCGGAAGAAGCCGCGCGTATCGCCGATGAGATCGGTTATCCGGTGATGATCAAGGCGTCCGCCGGCGGAGGCGGCAAAGGCATGCGCATCGCCTACTCGCGTGCCGAGGTGGCGGAGGGTTTCGCGCGCGCGCGCTCCGAGGCGAAATCATCATTCGGCGACGATCGCGTGTTCGTGGAAAAGTTCATCGTCGACCCTCGTCATATCGAGATACAGGTGCTGGGTGATAAGCACGGCAATGTCATCTATCTCGGTGAACGCGAATGCTCGATCCAGCGCCGCAACCAAAAGGTGATCGAGGAAGCTCCGTCGCCGCTGCTCGATGAAGCGACGCGACGGAAGATGGGTGAACAGGCGGTCGCGCTGGCGAAGGCAGTGAACTACGACAGCGCCGGCACCGTCGAGTTCGTCGCCGGGCAGGATCGCTCGTTCTATTTCCTTGAGATGAATACGCGGCTTCAGGTCGAGCACCCGGTCACCGAACTCGTTACCGGCATTGATCTGGTCGAGCAAATGATCCGCGTCGCGGCGGGAGAGAAGCTCACGATCAAGCAAAGCGATGTGACGCTCACGGGTTGGGCGGTGGAAAGCCGTGTATATGCGGAAGACCCTTATCGCGGCTTTCTGCCTTCGACGGGGCGGCTTGTACGCTACCGGCCGCCAGAAGAAGTGCAGGAAGGCGGCATCACGGTTCGAAACGACACTGGCGTTTATGAAGGCGGTGAGATTTCACTCTACTACGATCCGATGATCGCGAAGCTCGTGACGCACGGTCCAGACCGCGCGAGCGCCATCGACGCGCAGGCCGACGCACTCGATGCATTCTATGTGGGCGGTATCCGTCACAATATCCCGTTTCTGTCAGCGCTGATGGCGCATCCGCGCTGGCGCGCAGGAGCCCTCTCGACTGGCTTCATCGCTGAGGAATTTCCCGATGGTTTCCACGGCGTGCCGCCGTCGGGGGAGGTCGCGCATGTGCTGGCCGCGGTCGCGACCGCAATCGACCACGTACTCGGCGAGCGCAAGCGACAGATCTCCGGCCAGATGCATCATCGTCTGGTGATTCGCGAACGGCAACGCGCGGTTTGGCTGAATGAAATTGAATACAAGCTCGAGGTGACCCGCGCCAACGGCACGATCGAGGTGACGTTCCGCGACAGGACTGCGCATAGTCACAAACTGCAATCCGACTGGAAGCCGGGAGAGCCGGTCTGGTCAGGTACCGTCGATGGAAAGCCGGTCAGGGTCCAGGTCAGTGTCGTGGCGAACGGCTTCGACCTTGCGTATCGGGGCGCGCAAGCGCGCGCATACGTCTATACCGAGAGCGAGGCGGCTTACGCGCGGCTGATGCCGGAGAAGAAGGCGGCGGATACGGGCAAGTCATTGCTCTGTCCAATGCCGGGCCTGGTCGTGTCCATCTCTGTGAACGAGGGGCAGGAGGTCAAGGTCGGTGAAACGCTCGCCGTCGTGGAAGCCATGAAGATGGAAAATGTCTTGCGCGCGGAGCGCGACGGCACCGTGAAGAAAATTCACGCCAAGAAGGGCGACAGCCTCGCGGTGGATGCTGTCATCATGGAGTTTGCTTGAGTTCCCGTTCGCTCGCGGAACTTCGACCTCGACACGCCGTTTTCACTCCGATCCTTGCGGAGCGAAAACATGGCAGAACACAAGACGCCCCTGGCCACGCCGGTAATGCCCGAAGATCTGCGCAGGCTGGATCCGGGGCCCGACCGGCCGGATTCCCTTCCAGAATCGGACACCGCTCTCGCCCATGCCGGCGTCAGCCCCGCACCGGATGGGGATAACCCGCAGCATCCCGTTCATGATGAGGATTTGGAGGATGCCGGCCCGGAAGACTTCGAGGAAATGATCGACCGTGAGGGCGTTCGGCCGGTCGACAAGGTCATTCCGAAGTAGCTCCGAACATAGCTTATTGGCGCGTGCTTTACTCCATGCGACCATAGCGGCATGACAGTATTCGAATCGCTTTCTCCATCGGGAGACATCGAGCAGGCGCCTTATGCACGCGCCCTGATCGGGCTTTTGATCGGCGCGATCCTGTCGAACATGCTCAGCGCGCCGGCGATCTCGATTACCTTCGGATTGTGGCCGTTCGCGGTAACGCAACTCGCATTGTTATGGTTATGGTATGCGCTCAGCTTGCGGCGGCTACGGAATGCCGAACGCAGTATTCTTGGCGTGACGGCAGTTGCGCTAATCTCGCTGTTTGCGATTGTGCTGATTACCGTTCTCCTCATGCTTCAGCCGGTAGACCCGGATCCCACGGCCGCGGGGCCATGGCTGCCGGCATCGATTGGCGTTCTGATCTATCCGCTTGTGTTTCTCCTGAATCTTGTCACCGGACCCTCGGCCAATCCGCAGGATGCCACCATCGCCGCCTTGTCCGTCTTCACCGTCGCACCCCTGCTCCTGTTGATCTGGTACTCGGCGTGGGCTGCGCTGCAACCCTCCGAACTCCATGCAACGGAGCCATCGGCCTGATGCTGTATTTCGCCTATGGCTCCAACATGAGCCGCGGGCCAATGCGTGATCGGTGCCCGACCGCGCGAGAGGATGGATGCGCGATTCTTCGCGACCATCGCTTTGTCATCATGGCCAACGGCTATGCCTCGGTAGTCCCCGCGGTTGGCAAAAATGTGCACGGCCTGCTCTGGCGTTTCGAACGGCGCGACCTTGAGGCACTCGACGCATACGAAGACGTAGCCGGGGGGCTCTACACTAAAGCGATGCTGCCGGTTCTGCGCGACGGAGAGATCTTGGAGGCGCTGGTTTATCTCGGATGCGAGACGCGCGAAGGTTACCCAAGCGCTGACTATATGGCTCTCGTGATCGATGCCGCGCGCGAATGCGGTCTGCCAATGGACTACATCGCCGGCCTCGCGCGCCTTGCCCCCGGAGGCGCGGGATGGCCGACATCTTGATCACCCGTATCGTTATCCATGGTCGCGTTCAGGGCGTCGGCTATCGCGACTGGACGCGCCATGTTGCCCGCGACCGGGGGATAGAAGGTTGGGTGCGCAACCTGAAGGACGGCAGTGTCGAGGCCTTGCTTGCCGGCCCGGCAGAGGCTGTGTCGGCAATGATTGAGGCTTGCAAGGACGGTCCGTCCAGCGCTCGGGTCGAGTGGATCGATGAGCATGCCGGGATATTGTCCGCACTGGATCTGCGTCGCCCCGGTGAGCGTTTCAGCGTGCTCGCCTCGGCTTAAATCGATCCAAAAAGACCGTCGAACTCTGCCCGCAGCGCGCTATCGAGGTCGTCCATCGTTACCGGTAGTCCGAGATCAACGAGGCTGGTCACTCCATAACGCTGCTCATGTACACCGCAAGGCACGATGCCGCCAAAATGCGTCAGATCAGGCTCGACATTGATTGCGATGCCATGGAAGGAGATCCAGCTTTTCAATCGAATGCCGATGGCTGCGATCTTGTCCTCGAAGCCTTTGCCCTTGTCGGGCCGTTTGACCCAAACGCCGACGCGGTCGTCCCGACGCTCGCCGACAACATTGAAATGCGCGAGCGCCCGAATGATCCATTCCTCGAGCGTCGCTACATAGCCCCGCACATCCTGTCGCCTCAGCTTCAGGTCGAGCATCAGGTAAACGACCCGCTGGCCGGGACCGTGGTAGGTCATCTGACCGCCGCGTCCGGTCCTGTGAACGGGGAAGCGCGCGTCCAGGACTTCTGCGTCGCCTGCGCTGGTCCCGGCCGTGTACACCGGCGGGTGTTCCACAAGCCACACGAGTTCGTTGGCCCGACCGGACGCGATTGCCGCAACCCGTGCCTCCATCGCGCCGACGGCGTCTTCATAGGGCAGGAGGCCGCGTTCGACCCGCCATTCCGGCACCGCACCGCCGGACCGGAGCGGAAGACCAAGAACCAGACTGTCACGCGTCCCAATCATAAGCGGACTATAGCACGGCCAGGTGGCCGGATTCCGCATGGGGTGCCGTCAGGTCCGAAGCAAGCGGAAAACGGGACGTTTGGCAGAAATCTGGATGAAATGCCCGCACCGCCGCCGGCCATGACCATGCCAATCAGGCGCTGAATAGGTCTACGGCGGCCCTTGTCGGTGCGAACGTCATTTGTTACATGCTCCCGACCTCGCGCCGGAAACTATCCGGCGAATTACCCAAACGCGGCCGTGGCGGAATTGGTAGACGCACTGCCTTGAGGTGGCAGCGGGTAACACCGTGGAGGTTCGAGTCCTCTCGGCCGCACCAATTACTCTGAAGGAATTGGTTGGAGATCCGGATTCGCGCCCTGGCCGAGCAGGGTGGGGTGTTCTTTTTTCTGTGTTGTAAAGCAAAAGGGACCGCCTCGTTCAAAGCGGTCCCCTTCGCGGCAGTTGGGCAGCGAGGTCTGGCCTCGCCGTCCTCGATTGGCTTAGAGCTTGCCTTCGATATTCGTGAAGACAGCAGCGATCTTGCCACCAAGGGTGCCGACGATGGTGATGATCGCAACCGAGATGCCCGCAGCGATCAGGCCGTATTCGATGGCGGTTGCACCGGATTCGTCGCGGAGGAACTTCGAGATCATAACAAACCCTCTTAATTGGGAACGTTGGTTTTGCACGGAACGGGGCTAACCCTAGTTGCCAATTGCTAATAGGTGCTCCGCGCGATCGATAAAATTTTACGCAATTCGCTTTTTTTCG
>VFQN01007552.1_pt1 | contig 11643 bp, 12 predicted proteins | sample 3512371 | NCBI WGS metagenome assembly VFQN01 (sample SAMN10412370, study PRJNA504923) | tailings metagenome | isolation source: Replicate 2 from Balatoc abandoned mine | place: Philippines: Itogon, Benguet | collected 2017-08-28
TGACAAGACCCCCTGAGCAATTATTTTTGTCAATTAAATTTGTGCCACTACGGTAATTCTGGCGGCCGTTTGGGCCGCCTGTTAGGATTTTAAAGGGCAAAATTCTGAGCGAATCAGGATTTTCCAGAGGCTTTGAACCCAGGTGTTGCCCAGCAATCCTGAAAAGGGCACTGTGTTTAGGATTTTCAGACCGCGTGGCTCCGAAATTATGAGCGCTCAGAATTTTCCGCCAAATAAGACCGGAACACTGGTCCGCTAGTGATGATACCCATCCACCTGCTGGGGCCTAGCCGCACTTGACGATTATACATGGCTGTATCGTGTTTGTGCACTGAAACGGGCCGTATGCCATATGGCTGAAACGCTATGAAAGTCACCGGCGGCATGCAAGAGCACCATCAGTCACATAGCAGCGAGGGAGACTCAAGAGCCTCTGGGCACTCCTGCATGCCACCAGTGTTGCATGAAGGGAGCTCCCGTTGCTTGAATCGTACACCAGCAACACAGCAACATGGCAGTTGACAGATTCGAAGGCCCGAAGTGAAGGCCCAAGGCTCAGTTGGCCGGAAGCGAGAAATGATAGGCAGGCGTCAACATGAGCTCATGAGACTCCCCTGTGACGTGTGAGGCTCCCCATACAGGCTCTCCCTGGTGGCTCTCCCCCAGGCGCCCATGGCCCGTGGCATGCCAGTGGCATGTTGTTGCTCCCTCTTTCAGCTGATGAGCCACGCCTGGAGGCTGACCTGGTTTGGTTATTTACAGCATTGCAGGGGACCCCTTCAGGTCGGGGTGTCGCATCACACCCACAAACCCGCCGATGAGGGCAACGAGATAGCCCTCCAAAAGCAAAAGGAGCCGCTACTGTCACGGCCTAGTCGCGGCCATGTCACCACGCCAAGAGTTCCCTTGCACAAGCACTCAAGTTGCACGGCAGGATAGCGGGCACAGCAATTCGGTCACGGCACCCGGACAGCAGTACCGGTAGGCACCACCAAGGACATTGAAGTGTTTACTGCGGCCCAAGCACACGTGGCACCTGCTAACCACGTACACCGCGCGTCACAACTCTGCCACACACGCGGACTAGTCAGCTGCCAGGCTGCATCCCCATCGGTGCATCTCAGACGTTGAACATAGGCAAATATGTTCTCTGTCATATTGGGGGTGCCTTGACTCCGGGGACGTGCTCCTGCCGCAAAGCGTGGTACACCAGAGCGCTGGCGCGCAGGTTGAGTTGTAGCAGCAGGAGTATGTATCACCACCCCTCGCAACCTCCCTGCTCACCCGCGTCCTTTGCTCCCAGGCCCACCAGCCCGACAAGGCGCGCGCCCTGCTCCACTGGCTCCGTCATGCAGCCATAATTTCTTGTGTGCTACGGAACGCCAATTATCGCACATCAACCATAGCCATGCACGCTTCTATGACCATCATATGCATCGGCAGTTGCTGGTAGGCCAAGTTTCCCCTGGACCAAACGTGGCAAGTGCATGGCCCCGCCCTCGCCCTCAACAGTGGCCAACCCGCCAGCTGCCATCACGCAGTGCAGCATGCATGTACTATGGACAGGCACACGCCCCAATGCATGCGATGTGAACGCCATCCTAGCCGAGCCTTTGCACGAGAAACAAGTCTTAAAGAAGTACTGCGCTTCCGTGGTGCAGCACACGCAACACGGACTTCGACACATGCGCGCATGCATCCATGGCACTGCCGGAAAATGCAAGGGAAGGACTGTTCTTACACCCGTGCTCCATGCCATAACAGCTACTGGTATGGCTCATGCACTGACCGAGTGTACTGGTGCACGCCAGGACGCATACCCACGCGCTTGCAGACCCGCTTGCCCTATTGCACATGGAGCCGTGGCTCACCCTTCAGCTCCTCCCTCGGTCCCCCGCCCTCGACCCCAGGCCCCTCCGGCCACAGCAGCTGCTCCAGCCGCACGCACAACTGCTCAAAGGTCGGCCGCTCCGCAGGCCGCTCCCTCAGGCACTCTGTCACCAGCTGCCGCAGCCCCGCTGGCACATCCGCCCGCCAGCATAGCAGCTCCGGTGGAACCGCCAGCGCCTCTGCGTCCCTACAGCCCCCGGCTCCTCCCCCTCTCGTAGCTCCCTGCTCTGCGCCGTTGCGCATCGCCGCACCATCTCCAGGTTGGGACAGCTCCGGAGGTGCTGCTGGCGGTACCAGGGGCTGGTGCAGCAGCCAGGCCTGCAGCGCTGGGCAGGACGCCAGGGCCTCGGGCAGCGGCAGGCCGGTGGCCAGCTCCCACAGCAGCACGCCAAAGGCGTACACGTCGCTGGCCTTGCCACGGGCGCCGTGGCGCAGCAGCTCGGGGGAGGCGTACAGCAGGGAGTGACTGGCGGGAGAGCGAGGGAACAGAGAGGCATAGTTGGAAGGTGTGTAGGTGGTCAAGGGTTAGGGTTCAGCCAGTTTGTAGGGCACCGACAGCACGCTGAATACTAAGGAAATGCCTTGCACTGATAAGAGGTGCTTACAAGGGGCCCCAGGCGTGGTGCTGTGATCTCAGGTCTCGAGGGAGCAGTACGACATCCCCATCCCTGGAGCGATGCAACCTGTCCACGTGCCTACACCAGAAACCGTGCGAGCTTGTGGCATACAGGTTCTAAGGAAGGGTTTCCTATGCGCGTCCGCCCGCTGTACAGCACCGTAGACCCGCCTTGCACTTACCCTGCGGCACCGGTGAGGTGCGACTGATCGGGTGCAAGGCGTACCGACAGTCCGAAGTCGCACACCTGTGGGCCAATGGTGGGCATGTTGTTGGGCAATGTGGACGGAAGAGGGAGGAGAACGTAGCATACCTCCCGCCGGTACATTGGCAATTAGCATGTGTGCGCAGTGTGTCGCCCACAATCGACGGGGCACTGCGCACACGCCATCAACTACTTTTGCAGTACCATGGCACGCAGCTCCCCCTGCTGCGACCACCAACCTTGGCCTTGAGCCCTAGCCCCAGTGTCGCCCGCAGCTTGTCCAGTGGGTCCAGCTGGGGAGCCCGCAGCTCCTCCATCCCACCCACACTGCTTGCACCACGTAAGGTGGCGGCCGCGGCTGGGCTGACATGGAGTCCCGGGAACGGCTGCCACGTGGCCTCTGGGCCGGAGCCAGCCAGGGGTGCCGCGCCACGAAACGGCTGCTGATCCCAATCCTTGACTGTCACACATGGGGCTGCTGCATGCGCAGGTTGCAGCTGCTGCAGCGTGTTCTCCTGCTGAAAGGTGGGCGCCTCCTGCTGCTGCAGCAAGGTGGAGAGGGAGGAGCAGGTGGCAGCTGCAAGGCAGCTGCTGCTCAGGATGGTGCTGCTGCCGCCTCCCACCGCTGCGTAGGCGGGGTCTGGCTGTAGGCACGCCCCAGTGGCACCGTACGCAGGTGGCATCGGCTCCCAGACTGGCCGATTCGCTGTACTTTGGGGGGGGGCACACATGGTGGCCGCCGCTTCCTGACTAGCTGAGCCTGATCCGGGTACAGGGAATGGTGCAGTGCCAGTGTCCTGGGCGGTTGTGTCATGCTCCAGCACCATCTCGGTCCCTTGGCCCGCCAAGGAAGCCGTTGAGCTGGGCTCCCAGGGTGGCCGGGGTACGGGAAGCACGGTGGTTGGTGGTGACGCAGCGTCGGCTGCGGTGGAGGGTGTCGGGCAAGGGCTGCGGCGGCGGTGCTGTGGTGCAATGCAGCGCTGCAGGAGCACGTTGGAGGTGGTGACGTCACCGTGCACGATGCCGCAGCCTACATGGGCAGGGGCGGCCAAGGAGATCAGGAGCACAGGCGGAAGGCGCCGGGAACTCCTGACTGCTAAGGCAGTTGTACCCCACCCGGGCGACCAAACGCTCACGGCATTCAGCCATGCCAATATGCAAGTGAAGTGAAGCCAGGATGAGGAGGCACGCTGTAAACTGCCGTCGCGCCGCACCTGTACGACAAAGACGCCATGCGTGCTGCGTGTCGGGTACAGACAGCTGCCTGCCATGCACATGGGGACCGACGCCAGGTTGGGTCACTGGTCGCCGCAGGCATGCCCAGGCCCGCAGCCAACTGCGTTCCTCTGAGTGCGTCCTCCCTACCCCACCACCCACCATGCAGGTGCGCCAGGGCTCTGCACACGTCTAGCGCCAGCACCAGCACATACGGCAGGGGCGGCGCCGGGTGCATCTGCCGGTAAACGCTCTCCCAGCTGTCAGCGCCGCCGGCCGACCTGCCCTCAGCACATTGCACGCCGCTCAACTGCGACGCTGCTGCCTTGGCGGACGCACTCGCCGCGGCTTGCTGGCGCTTCCGTGCCTCCGGGCCCCGCCCGCCTCCAGCCTCGCACGAGTCAGCCCCCGACTCGGCCAACCCAGCTGACCCAGCCGCCCCCGCCGCCGGCTCACCAGCTGCTAGCACACCAGCCCGCAGCGCGTGTCTTAGGCTGTTGCTGCTGCAGTACTCCTGTACCAGGATCAGCCGCCAGCCCTCCACACAACCGTTAGCCTGCCGAGCGGCCTCTGCTGCATCCGCGCAGGCTTCCGTGCTGGTGGTGATGCAACCGTTACTGCTGCCAACGCCAGCGAAGCTGCACTGCGGGCGTGCGGGTGCAGGTCCTGCCCCATGCAGCGCTGGTGTGGGCCTGGGCGCGTACAGGGGCTGAAGGGCGCAGGTGTAGGAATGGACGAGGTTGGGGTGGGACACGCACATGGCCAGGGCTGTTTCCCTGAGCGCCCTGCTTGCGTCAGGTGTGCTTCCGGGGGCCACCGGACTATCGGGGGAGCCGGAGCCGGGGCCCGGGCTTGATGCCCAGGACGGGGTTGCGGGCGTGTTGGGTGCCTGTCCAGGGGCCCAGGAAGAGTACAACATGAGAGGAAATTGCAATCGCGCAACACCAGACACTGCAGCAGCAGGATGCCGGTGCAGGCTTGCGACGCACAAGGCCAGCAGACATGGACGCAGTTCCACACAATGGACGGTGGGCACGCGGCGGCCACAAGCTGTATGTCAACAGTGGCCTGACTGCACGCCGTGTGACTCACCTGGTGGAACAGGCAGCACTTGACCGCCACATCCAGCCCTTTCCACCTGCCCCAGTACACCACACCCTGCCTGCCCCGCCCCAGCTCCGCCAGCAGATCCACCGTCCCACTGCCGCCCAGGACCGACAGGTCAATCGGAACACACACAAGTGCGGCTGTACCAGTGGCAGCAGCAGCCGCTGGTCCCGCTGCTGCCGTCAGGACAGATCCTGCCTGCTCCCCCAGCGGCCTGAACCCTGGTCCGCTGGCACCCAGGCTGCTGACATGGTCGTCCCTGGCGTGCCTTGCGTCCAAGGCCCGGGATAAGGCGCCAGTGGCTGCTGCTCCCAGCTTGCTGCCTCTGGAGCTTGTAGCATCGTCGACACCAGCGGCGACCAAAGCCCTTGCTACCAGGCGCCAAGGAGGACCCAAACTGTTCACTGTCGGTGAGGCGCTGTCCCACGCACATACGCAGGTACTTCCTTGCTGCTGCGGCTGCCGTGTGGAGCCGCAGCTATACGCCGAGGGGACCCGCTGCAGCGACGGCAGGGAGATGCTGCGCCTCGGCTGCCCGTGCCCCGCCCTCGCCCCGCCCTCCAAAGACCCACCGTGCGTGTGCCGGAGGAGTCCTGGACCAGCGAGGGAGGGGCCAACCAATCGCACCACTGCCGATGGCGGCCGCAGCAGGCGGGAGTGCGGCGGCGGCCAGCCCCCTTGACTGTCACCGATGCCCGACACCTGCACCCCATGCTCCCCCAGCAACAATCCCTGCCATAGTAGCGATGCCTGCTGCTGCTGCTGCTGCTGCTGCTGCTGCTGCTGCTGCTGCTGCTGCTGCTGCAGCGGCTGGGACCCATATCGCCGCTGGGTAGGGTGCTGCATGGCAACTCCAGCCCGCATGCGGTCCAGCGTGGCGTAGCACTGCAGCAGCATGGCCTGCCGTGAACTGCCGCTGCACGACAGCGCGCCTCCTGCTAGACCTACCCCGCCCGGAACTGTGTCTGCGCTGGTGGGCGCACATTGTCTCGTGACACTCTGGCCTGTGAGGTGGCGGTCAGGCCCTGGGCCCGTCAACAGGCGTGGCTGCGACAGTTGCGCCACTGCCTTGCCCAGCTGCACCGCTGCAGCCGGTGCTGCGGTTGTTTCCGGTGCCGCCAATGCACCGTAAGATGGTGCGCTCAGACGCTGCGAGGGATGGAAGAAGCCCCTGCTGCCGTCCAAGCCGTTCGCCTCCCCAGTGCTACTATTGTGCGACCGGTCCGAGTCCGACAACACGCCCGTGTTTGATCTCACAGTGTCGCCACTGGCGGGTAAGCTGCCGTACGGCCGGCGGCAAAACCACAGCGTGGCGGCAGCTGCCCCCAACAGCGCAACGGCTAGCAGGGACACCCCAACCCCCAGCCCCACGGCAAGCGGCGTGGCAGCACCTGCACCCCGCCGGCCCAGCTGCGGCAGCAAGCCGTCGCCCCCACCGCCGATTACTACAGCCGGTGCAGATGTCATAGGGGGCACAGACGGCAGGGTGCGGCTGCACCCAGACCCACCGACGGTTGAGTCGTAGCCACCGCTCGCATTCCGGCTCGCGCTCGGGCGCGGGCTCGGGCCAGCGCCGCCTGCCCCTCCGATGCTGCAACTGTAGCTCACAGGTAGAACGAGTGGCTGCTGCTCCCGTAGCGAGAATTCTGTCCCTGGAGGTAGCACGGGCTGCTCGATGGAGAGTGTTACGTCGACGCCTCTCAGGCCGCACCAGTTCCAGCGTGCAAACGTTAACCGTGTCACCCCCAAAGGGCTGTCCCCCGCGCCTCCGCCCTCGCCTCCACCCCCGCCACGACCGCATGCTGCTTCCTTTGCTGCAGCCACCCTTGCCGCCAGCCATTGGAGCGACGTCTCTCCGCCTGCCAGTACGGACTCGCCCAGTAGCGCCTGCCGTACATGGTGCGCGACCAAGGGGTCTGTAATAGCATCGGTGGAGCCTGTGCCGTACACCCTTGCAACGAGCTCCAACTCAGCAGCCGGCACGATGAGCGTGACAGAGTGCAGGACAGCACGTGGCAGCATGCCCGGATCGGACTCCAGGACATCAGTAACACTGATGCCTTCTTCGGTGGCGTTGCGGCCAGTTGAGCTGCCCGTGCCGGACGTCATGGTGGTTACACGTTTGTTGCCCAAGGCAGGTAGCGGTGCACCTTTCAGGACGCCCCCTTGGGTGAACGACTTGATCCTGTCGAAATCGAGCACCCACAGGCACGACGTGAAGTTGGCGAAGCCAGGCGGCATGCCCTGAGTCACATCCTGGTCGGCTGGCTGCTCACTCTCTTGGCGCTGTTCGTCGTTATGGTCGATGTCAGCGTCTGAACCAGTTAGGCGGCGTGCAGACTGCAGGCGTCGACGAAAAGCAAACGGCGGAGCAGAGGTGGCCGTTGTATGGTCCATTGGGTAGGCGCTGCTGGAGTTGGTTAGGTAGAGGCCGGCGGGGGGAAGGTTGAGCACAGTCAGGGAGCGGAAGGTGAGGGAGGCCGTTGGGCCACGCAAGTTGACGGCGGCGGGCAGGGACTCCACGCTGAGGAGGCTGGCGGCCGGGGTGTATGGTGCACCCACAATGACAGAGGGAGCTGACACCATTGCCTGCATCACGCAAGGAAAAACCGTATCAGCAATGCGTAGGGGCTGAACATCAATGGGGGGATAAATCCTGGGGCAGACAGACAGAAAGGTACTGGCAGTACTAGTATCTCAAACATTTGCGCTTCTTGAGCCGTCGTGTCCTTTTCCCGCTATCGTACATCCGTGCCTGCTGAGCGGTAGCTTGCTGCCCACATATGGACAAAGACGAACAACATGTAACCGCCACACGGTATCCACAGCACCCTAGTGCTCCCTTTTCGCACCCAGACCCGCAGCCACAACCCTACCCGCACCCGCCCGCCCACCTGCATCATAGCGAAGGACGTAGTAGGTTGCTGCCAGACCAGCTGGTCGTTAAAGTCAATGACAAACCGCGTAGGGCCCTGCAGCACCACTCGCGCGGAGGCCTTGTACCCCGTCCAGGTGCGTGACAGCGCAGCAGCACTGACCGAGACCCTCTCCTGGGAGGAGTGCAGCAGGGCTGGCCAAATGAGCCCTAGGGAGCCTGCCACAGAGCTGATGCTGGTCACCTCCGCCACTCCCGCTGGCGCCAGCTGGCACAGCGGATGGGCCGACGGGGGCCAAGATAGCCACTTCAGAAGCGGACGAGGGGACCCGAGTTGCGGTGAGGAGGTGGGGAGCGCAGGTGTGTCTTCCGTGCAGAGGCACACCAGCCCACTGCAGGTGGCGTTGCGTGCAGGTGCGCCCTCACCACAGCCAGGTTCGGGTTTGCACTGGTAGGCATCAGGCTGTGCAAGGCGTGCGGGGCTGCATGCTGAGCCGGGTACCGGCACGTGTTGGCAGTAGTCCTGCAGCCGTCCGTGGGCCTGCCCGCCCTGCCGCCCTAGGCCTGAGCGCGGCCATATGTGGCTCGGCTGGTCAGTGAGCAGCACGTTGCGCCACTCCACGATGGACCCCAAGGTGCGAACATCAGCCAGCAGCAGCCCTGGCCGCCCGCCCGCGCCGGCGCTAGTGACCTGCAGGGGCCGCAGACACATTAGGTCAGGTGTATGCACGAGGACTTCGGTGGTGTTGAGCCGGGCAGCAGGGCAACACAGGAAGGTGCGTTCTGCATACGGCACCAGTGCAGTTTGGTGTACCTTATGGTTGGTCGTGCAAAGACAGCACCCAGCGGTGCCATGGGCAGGGAGCAGGACTGTGGGCTCATGAGTTGTTACGACTCTATGCCTACTGGCGGCGTTAGAACCGTACTGGGAGAGATCCTACCCATGACATGTTGTTAAGCACCACGTCGTCGATGTTTAGTACGCACAGAGGGCCGCCCAGCAGTGCACCGCCGTCGACCTGGCTCCCACTCCCAGCTAGACCAGGGCTACTGCTGCTGTTGCTGCTGCCGCTGCTTCTGCCACTCCTGCGTCCAGGTGTCCCCCTGTCATGCGCACTTACACGTTGCTCCTGGTCCCAGGCCTCGGCCCACATGGCCAGCTCCTCACCCGCCACCCGTAGTTCACAGTCCTGCAGCGCCAGCTGGCTGCCCTGCGTCCACCCCAGCGCCCTGCGCTCCGTCATCCACACGCTCCACAGCATGGCCGTAATCAACGAGTAGGGCAACTTCCCCACAGGGCCATATGGCAGATTAGTTAGCGTCAGGTTTCGGAGCACCACACGGTTGAAGGGGCCATTTGTCTGGAAGATGGACGGCATGTGGGCGAGATCCAGCTCAGGAAGGCGTGTGGAAGGCTGTTGGGGCATAGGGGTGGCTGACCCAGGCCTGGTTGGAATGCTGTTTGAGGGGGTGGGCGGGGGCGTTGGGATGCGGCCACCCGCAATGACAATGCGGGACTGGGTGAGGCGGCTGGGCAAGGCAGAGGGGCAGTAGGTGTCGGCGGTGGTGTCGGGGGTGGGAAGGGTGTAAGGGGTGGGAATGCCGGCGAGGGAGGTGTCAATGGGGAGGAAGAGGTACAGGGGCACCTCACCGATGGTGGAGGCAGCTGGCGGGAGCAGCTGCTCGGTGAGAGCGTCGAGAAGCTGCTGGGAGGTGGTGACTGTGCGGGCAAGGCACGGGGGAGGTGTGGGGCGGTCTGATGTGGGTCGGCTGCAGGTCAGGGTCACGTTGGTTGCGGACAGGGAGGAGGTGGCGTAGGAGTGGACCACCAGGGAAGTGGTGCTGACGGTGAAGTTGGGAGAAGGTGACACAGTGCATGCGGCGATTTGATGAAGGGCAAGGGATATACAGCTGGGCGTTGTGATGTTGACGTTGACCAGGGTGACGTGGGAAGTGGGTTGGGTCGACACCGCGAGGAGGGAGAGGAAGGCAGTGGCGGGAAGTGGGAAGGGTCCGGTGGGAAGGGCTGCGCTGGATAGTGATAGGTTGGATATCGTAAGGGAACCATGTGGTGGGATTGCGAAGAAGGGACTGGTGGAGGAGTTAAGGTCCACAACGGGTGGGGCGGTGAGGCCGCTTGGGGCACCAAGGAAGACCACCTGCTGTGGAAGTGCGACTGGAGGACGCCCGCTCAGTGGCGCCTGAATCGCGATGGAGGCATTTGCGTAGCATATTGCAGCGTTGTTCACTGTGTTTGTTTCGCACGCAGCGATGAACGCACCGGGGTCAGTCGTTGACCCGAACGAGGCCAGCAAAGCCAAGATGACCAGGGCCAGAGTTAGTGAAGGCCTCCATGATGTAGTAGTGCTCATTATCTATGACAGGCATACGCCGGGAAAGGTCACAGCTGTTTTGATGGCGCTACGCCTTCCATGCTTTGGGTTCCGGATCCTACCATGTAAGAAACAAACAACAGTACTGTATCCTTACTGTACAGTCTACATATGGGGCACACGCATTGAAGGGAAGCGTACAGAATAAGGTACAGCCCAGTCGCGTGCCGGGCGGCCTCAACAGCGTCTCGGCAGCGCCATCGTTGCCAGAACCAAGTGGCATCGGTAACTGTGACTGTACGAGCGAGACAAGCCGCTCATCCCCACGCAGTCGCCCGCGCCCATACTGCGGGAGAGCCTGCCCACCGACCCATTCGTGGTGGGTGCAGGCTGGTGTGGGCTGGTGCAAGTTTTGCAAGTGTAACAGTGCAGATGTGGGCGTGGGAGGCCGTCTGTGTGGAGTGGCAGCGTGGTGAGGTGTGAGGGTAAGGCAGACGCCTTCCTAGTGGGTGCTCGGCTGGTGTGGGCTAGGCGCATTGTGGGTGTAGTGGTCCTGGTGTGTTACATGTGGGGTTGGGGTGGGATGGGATATGGGGAGATGTGTTGTAAGCCTGTAGCTCACATGGCGTGCAGTTAAGAGTCTGCACATGTGGGCTGCGCCGTGGGTTCTGCCCCAGGCCAAGCAAGGGGCTGCAGTTGGCGTCCATCGTAACCGTGTCAACTGGTGAAGGTGCAGAACCATCCTGTGCCATGCCCACTGCAGAGCAGCTACCCCTTTGGGGCCCGCTTCGTTGTGCCCCAAAGGGGGACCTTCGGGGAAACAACGCCAACTTTTTCTTGCAATATATGCATTTGCCCTGCTGTCAGGAGACCCAGCGCCGCAAATCCAACATGCTACATCACATCCGTATCCCCTTCACTCTTCACCACAGGGCGTCCATGATGACCTCTACCGTCGCACACCACGCCCCCCCCCTCAGCGGCCGGAGGGGTATCGTACACGCCGCAGATCCCAACCACCACAACCTATACCGCAACTGCCGGCGGTGGCAGCGCTGGCGCAACTCCCTGTGACGCCCACGGCAACCTGCTGCCCTCCAGCGCCATACATGAGCACCCCAACATCGCGCCGTACGGCGAGGAGCACGGCATGGGTCTGTACGCCAATCTCGTACAGCAGCAGCGGAACCTGCAGAAGCAGGTGGAGTTTGAGCAGCTGTGTGCACTTGGCGGTGGCGCTGGGGGGACTGGCAGCGCTCCAGGTTTAGGCAGGCGGCAGCAGGACTTCAACTACAACCAGTATACGCCATTGGTGCCCATGTACAGCATGCTGCCGTACATACAGGAGAAGGTGAGCTGCATACTGCCTTGTTGTCGCGTTTGCTGGTTTGCGGGTTCTGCT
>VFQN01007553.1_pt1 | contig 11640 bp, 10 predicted proteins | sample 3512371 | NCBI WGS metagenome assembly VFQN01 (sample SAMN10412370, study PRJNA504923) | tailings metagenome | isolation source: Replicate 2 from Balatoc abandoned mine | place: Philippines: Itogon, Benguet | collected 2017-08-28
AGGAAAATCAGCTGCTGACACAATCGACACAATAGTTACGCCGCTCCTTCATCAGCTTCGCCTTAAAAACTATCAATTTGCCACAGGCTATCGATCAAATAATTATTACTGTCATGAAAGTGAGGAAAGTTTCGTCTTTATAAACATTGGAATGTTTGCAGTGCTGTCGGAAGGGACAAAAATATCTTCAGATAAAGAAGACCTGTTAGTTGGAGAAATATGTAATCCTATAGTAGCACAAGGAATTAGCGGTTATTCGGAAACAGATGGGTTTGTCTTTGATTCGTCGGGGAAAAGAGAGTTTTCAGATGAGAGGAATCTTCTTAATAGTGTCGAAGGATTGACAAGTCTTCTTTTATATGGGATTGCTGATGAAATGCCTTTTGTTCTTCCAGATCATTATGCTTTGGCATCATATAAGGGAATTAGTGTAAAAAATAGGCTAGTTACTAGATTGTGTAGTTCTTTTTTTCAGTTTGACAATATCTTTTCCCATTTGAGTATTCCTCTAATATTTATTTAATACTTTTTCTCTATCTCTTGCCATGTCTGATATAAATCTTATAAGATAATTATTCGTCAATTCGTAATCGTAAATTTACCGGTCAGGAATAATCGGTACGTTATCGATTTTATCGGTGATGTTATCGGTGAGTGTAGTTGCATTCTTCACTCATTTGAACGAAAGAGATTCACTCATTCCACAGCAATAGACATATATCTCCATTGAATCCTTCAGATTATTCAGATATGAGTTCACATCATACTTGGTTACAAGAGAAATTTCTTCTTCAAGAAAGAAAGACGAATGTTAGTACAGAGATTCGAGCAGGTTTAGCAACTTTTTTAACAATGTGTTATATTCTTCTGGTAAATCCTCAATTACTTGCAAAAGTTACTGGTGAAAATCCAGAAACTATTGTTGTAAGTACTGCTTTATCAAGTGCAGTTGGTTGTATTGCTACAGGCTATTTTGGGTAAGTTACCAGGAAAAGTCTTCTAACGACATTTTACAACAAAATTCTTCTCAGAAACATGCCTTTTGGCTTGGCTCCTGGTATTGGGTTATCTACATATCTTGCCTATGGTCTTATGATGGGTCAAGGGCTGACAAAGACTGAAGCCTTCACCTCTGTAAGAACTTCTGAATCTTCCCATAGATAGATATTCTCACAAACTCTTTTGATAGTGTTTTATCGCCAGTGTTATCTTATTAATCTTCTCAATCACCGGTTTTTCATACCTTCTTATGAGGTTTATTCCTAGATCTGTGAAGTTAGCGACCATTGTTGGTATGGGTATGCAGATTGCTCTCGTAGGAATGACATCCGTCAAATTAGTTGTACCAAATAAAGATACTATCGTTGGATTAGGTGATATCTCCAATTATCAAATCTGGTTAGCATTCTCAGGATTAATTATTATCGGATCACTTTTATTCCATCAGATTGAAGGAGCTATTCTTATTGGCATCTTAATTATGACATTTGCTACCTGGTATGCTGAGAACTCCTTCCCAACACAAATCATTGATTTCCCTAATTTAACCATAACCCCTAGTAATTTTATTGATTTCACTAATTATGATATCTCAAAATGTTTTGCTGGAATTGCTGCTTTCTTATTAATTGGATTAATTGATGTTAGTGGAATTATTTTTGGTATGTCATCTTTAGCAAATATTACGAAAGAAGATGGATCAATTCCTGGTTCTACTGAAACATTTGCTGCTGTTTCGATTGCTTCAATGTTCTCTGCTGTGACTGGTGGTACTCCTCTTATTGTTTATGTTGAATCTGCTACAGGTATCAAGGAAGGTGGTCGAACTGGATTAACGGCAATCTTTGTTGGTATTTTCTTCTTTTTAGCAATTTTCATTGCACCTGTCTTAGGATCAATCCCACTGACTGCTACTGCTCCTGTTGCAATTTTAATAGGTGCGATGATGATGTCACAGGCAGAGGAAATTGACTGGGAGAATATGAGTGATGCTATTCCTGCTTTCTTAACTTTATCTATCATGCCTTTTACCTTCTCGATTACTAACGGTATTGTCTTTGGATTAATAGCCGCGATGTTATTCTATATTACCACAGGAAAGGCATTTAGTGATTTGAAGGAGCTGTTCAGTGGGAGGAGTGAAGTAGGTTCAGAAGCTGAGCTAGCACGATTACAGCCGCAGAGTGGAAATCATCAAGATAACCATCATCATGTGGACACTGGAAGATTCGTTGATAGTGAGCCGTTTGTGCGTGCTCCGAGCTTGATTCTCGCGAAGGCAGAAGCAGATGCTGTGAGAAAAGCAAGAGGAATGAGTGTTGATGAACGAGAAACTAACCATGGTCATAACCACTCTCATCCTCATCATCCTCATCAAACCAAAGCAACAGGACTTGTGCAAGGGGAGTCGAAGTTCAACTATGTATAGATAATCTTTCGGTAGATTAAATTGGGGAAAGAGTATTTTTTTGTCTCGATCGCCTCGATATTTTCTTTTAAGTTTAATTTTGCTCTATTTCACTTTTCCTCACCTTTGGAACGTCCTTCGATTTTTTTAGTTCTTTATTTCTCTACTTCACATTATTCAGAGAATTCATGGAATTTACAGTGAAAGATGTGCGTTTTAATACAGATCTATCCTAATGATGAGCGTGCGCAAGGCCACCAGCGCGATTCAAGTAGTGGTGATGTCTTGGTTGTCCTTGTTGTTTATCCTCGGATAATTGTTGAATCTTTAGTTTTGCCTCTTGAAGGACGAGATATTTACATATATCGGATAATGTGATAACCCCAAGAGGCTCTCCTTTAAGAGATACAACATGCGCACAATTGCATTTCGTTTCTGCCATCAAATATAATGCAGATTGCAGCGTATCATTGGGCTGAAAATGGATTTAAAATTAATTCCAATGATAAATCGAAAGTACTTACCGTCATAACTTTCATTTGGGAAAACCAACTTTCCAACTTTCGTGTCTTTGCAGCTCGTATTCTCGATTCTTCTTTTTCTTTTTCTCTTTGTAAATGCTGTTGGAATGCTGCAAGATTGGAGAAATTTCCATATTTTTTAACAACTTTTCCTCCTCGAGTTTTGCGCGCCTTGGGTGATTTCGGATTCCCATCATCTGTTGCTGTGGCTGTTGGAGCCGCACTAGCAGGAGGATCTTGTGGGTTCGTAGAGTTTGGATTCGTGTTATTTACTAAGTTAGGAGGCTCAGAAGGGGCAAGAGGTATCTCTGGGGGTTTGTTTACCCCATCTGTAGTGTTTGTATCAGTGCTAATAGCAGGAGGGACTCGATTTGCATCCTTTTTAAAATTTTTCGGAGATCCTGTCTTTCCTCGATTTATAGGTGATCCTGACTTGAGTGTAGTGTTTGGGGCAGCAGCTGCTAAAGCACGTTCTTCATCAAGCATAATAAAGTCATCAAAGTCTATGAAGGTAATGTTGAGCAAATCCTTACAAGCTTCCAAAGAGTTCATAAAAATGCTAAATAAGGAATGATGGTACTTGGATACATTAACATTGGTGGTCGTCGTCGCAGTATTGTTATTATTTAGAGTTGAAGAATAACCGAAAGGATATGGAGTTCCTTGCTCAGCATTGTTATTGAATCCAATACCTTTAGCCGGAGTGAATGATGAGGAAGTTGAAGTTCGGTGGTTTTGCTGATTTACAAAATTAGCTCTAAAGGATGCATTGGAACTTGTAGATGTCCTGTGAAGAGCAGCTGAGGAGGCTTGATTATTCGCACTGTTGGGCTTCGTATTATTGTTTCCTACATCAGTTCCGTCATTGCCGCTATCCTCCTCAAAGACACTATAAACACCAGCCTCATAATCACCCAATAAATCATTAAGCTGCAAAATATTCATTAAATTCTTCGGTAAATTTCGTTTCTTCCAATTCCACCAGATTTCTTCAACAATATTTAATGAAAGAACTGTGACAACTTGATTCTTTTCGTTCGTGATCAGAATCGAATCTAAGTTACTTTGCAATAATTGATATAAGATTGACCCAAAGTTGTGTTTTATTGTTTTGGAGCCTCTTTTAACATCTTCTTCAGCTTTTATTCCATCTCCCTCCTTGATATTCACTGTCGGTGTTTTGTGAGCAGGATTGCAAATAAAAACAGCTTTTTTCATGAGTCCTGTCCAAATTACTGGTCGATTGAGTAGAGACTGATTATTCTGATTTGGAGCATTCTTTTGAGGGGAATTGTTTGTATCATTATTTCTTAGAGGAGAAAAAGGATTTTCTGGAGGACGAATTTCTTTCGTCGGACTGTTGTTATTGTTTCCCGCAGTAAAGGGAAAAGAGAAAAACTCATGATAACTCTCAAATAAATATTGAGCCACATCACCTGAATGAATAATATGATAAACTTTATGAATATTTAAAGGTTCTAAAGTGACAGGGACGTGACGGTATCCTTTTGCTATGTAGAGGATGACATTGTAGATGGCTTGATCATTCGTTAGTAAAGGTGCCATAAGGTAATTCGAATTTTCAAACTTCATATGATAAGAGGGAAACGATTTAGCGTAAAATATCTTCTCCAACGCTGAACTTGAGATCATTTCACCCATAGCATTCCATTTATTGGAGGTAACTGAGCGAATTCTAGATCTGGTGTAACGCAGAGAGGTGAACACAGGTTTGCTTTGTGCGTTTGTGGATCCTCTACTCATTGATAAGCGTCTAGCAGCGGGATTGAGCTGAGATTGCGATTGTGCCGTAGAAAGTCTTGATTGATCGCCGACCTCAGAATCGGCTAAAGTTTGACTGTCATCATCTTCTTCTTCCTCCCTTATTTCATCGAGTTCACAGTTGACAATGGTTAAATCATTCATTCTTCTTTCATCAGCCTCTTCATCTTCGTCAGTACCTTCACCATCTTCGAGGTCATCAGTATCGATCATGAGTTCACTATTTCCTCTCATGGAAAGTGCTCTAGGAAGTTCGACAACATTTCCTCGAGTGTCAGTGAGTTGGGTGGAGCCAGTATCTTCGTCATGATGTAATGAAAACTCAAACGATAATCGCTTCGATCGAACGATTTGCTCTTGCTTTTTTAATTCACGAAATATAATTGGAGGAGACGATTCAATCATCCAAGAGAGAATACTACCATAATCAATAATTCCAAGTAAATCGACTTTATGATAACCTAAACCAAATCCCCCACCAGCACTTCCAGGAGATGCAGAAAAACGATGCGATCCTTGTGAACTGAGACGAAGGGCGGAACTTGGGGCGGGTGTATTCATCGGAGGATGCGGTGTGAAATTACTCATTCGATGACCAGTTGGCGTTGTCGAAGCTTTGACGGAGAATGAACCTAAATTTGCTTTACTTCCTGCGCTGGCATTAGAACTTGTATTGGCATTAGGTTGAGGAGAATTACGATGTAAAATTGGGATCATTCTTTGTTGTGAGAGAATCATATGTTCGAGTCCAGTAAATACTTTCTGATCAGAATACATCATCGGTAAGTTATTGAACCAACTATCCGTGACCATCGATTTAATAGAATTCTTCCAAAGTGGATGTCGTTTCTCAGATAAATAGGAATCAAAATATTCTACTTGACCAACTTTTTGGATCACCTGTTGCATTATATCCATTAAATTATCAGTAGTTACTCCATTCTTATTATTCTCTTGTCTTGGTGTTTTAGCCTGCATGCTACTCCTCAGGACACTTGTATGAGCAGAAAAAGAGTTACTAGAAAAGAAGGAATTTCTTTGTACCCATTGCTTTCCTTTATGAGTTCGATCAACGGATTGAGTGACATGTAAGCAAACTTCTTCTATAGACTCTAAAAATTGAGAAATTTGATGAACATCCTGACACCACTGCCACAGCTCGCGAAAGTTCAACGCCATATTTTGTGTTAATATAATAGTTGGCGCTGTTTGATTTCCAGTGATGGCTCCAGGATTTTGCGTCCTTGACTTCACGGCGTTATTATTATCTTTTCGACTTGTGGAATCCTTTCCAGACGTGAGAGAATCGACTTTATCCGAAGAATCATCGTATAAATGAGTTCTTTCAATAAATTGTCTTAAAGAACTTTCAATAAAATAATTTACTTCATCACGTGTAGGAATATTAATGAAAAATACTAATCTAAAGGATGTTATCAGTTTGAAAAATAATCCTTGTATTGCATCTAATTTCATTGGTACTTTTGAATCTTTATTCGAAATTTCATAAATTGCTTTTAATTTATTTTCCATAGAAGCATCAGCTAATAATATAAATAGATTAAATACATCCATGGTAATACATGCTCCCATATTCACATCTTGTAGTCTTTGGAAATGAATTAAAGGATCTGGAAATAATTGACCAAAGACTTCTTCAAATTCATTGGAAAATAATGTACCTTTCCTTGATATATCACTATTTAACCAATAACCATATGCTTCAAAGATTTGATTTAATGTACATGATGGATATTCTTGAAAAGATGTTAATGATTTCACTGATTTTATATTAGGAATATTCAATCTTGAAGAGTTTTGACCCATATCTTATCTTACTTATTATTATTTTTTTTTTCAATTTCCTCAAGTCAAGATATTGTTCTGAAGTCTGATTTGCATGAAAGAAAAAGTTGTAACTGTTTCATGTCGGCTTTGGCACTAACCGATCTGCCGAGGTAATAAAAGCCGGAATCCTCACAGTCGTTCTTACCAAAATAAGTTAGAGGAAATAGCGCAAAAGTCAGTTTAAAAATAACTAACATCGCATTCCACCTTGTTGTTATTGCTTTGATCTTTCATGATGCCTCTTCTAAGCTATTTCCGAATTTTTTTCATTTTTTCTTTCCTTTTCTTTCTAGCCGTTTGTGTCGATCCTCTTCAACCAACAACTGAAATAAATAATGGTCTAACGATCAAACCAACCGCTACTACTGGTATGGTAATAGATGCAGGATCAGGTGGTTCACGATTACATATTTTCACATGGAAACCTAGAATTTTCAAAACTGTTCCACCACCATTATCCTATCCTGAAGCAAATGAGAAATATACTGCTAGAATTGATCCTGGTATACATAACTTTGCAAATGATTTATCAAAAATTGCTGATCATCTTGCCCCATTAATTGATTTTGCTAAAATTGCATTGGTTGGATCAGAGAAAACATTTGGTGATTTTCCTATTTATTTTAAAGCCACTGGTGGTGTACGTGAATTAGATGTAAATAATCGTGAAAGAGTATTAGGCGAAGTTAGAAGATTATTGTCTGATAAATCCTTTTGTCCGTTTTTCTTCCGTGATGATTTTGCACGTGTTATTAGTGGTAAGTCGTGTTCCCCTCATCCTTCGTTCCTTGATTCCTGATCGTTCCTCCTCCTTTCTACAGGTGAAGAAGAGGCTATTTTCTCTTGGACAGCAACAAATTTTCTGATGGGTACTCTATTACCTAATTCTGAAGGTTTAGGTGAAGTATTAGATGTAAATAGTACCTATGGTACATTAGATCTCGGTGGTGCATCAACACAAATAGCTTTCTTTGTACCATCACAAGATATATTAGAAGGTTTATATAAACTACAAATTGGTGGACAAAAAATGTGGAATGTATATGCTAAATCCTTTTTACAATTTGGTGTCGTATCCGCACGTTTACGACATATCCAACAACTTATCAATAATCTATTAGCTAATTCACCTAATGGTGATCTTAATACAAATCATGTTATCAATTATTGTTTCCATTCCGGATATTCTGAAACCGTCCAAGATGAAGAGAATAATCTAGGACGTAGTCTAGAAGTCACAGGTCCTAATCAACCATTAAATAATCAATTAAGTAAATGTCGTGAAAGTTTATTACCGTTAATGCAAAAAGAATTAGGTAAATTATGTCAACAAGTATATCATGGTGATTGTTCCATTGGTGGTGCATATCAACCACCAATACCAAAAGGTAAACATGGTCATTTTATAGGACAATCATCGTATAAATATCCATGGGCATTCTTATTATTACCAAAAACTGCTACTTTACAAACATTTGAAGAGAAAGCAAGTGATTTATGTCGTATGACATTCTCAGAAATGATGTTATATTATGAAAGTCATAATATTAATTTAGGTGGTAGTGATAAAGTAACTGATTATTTACCATATTATTGTTTTTTATCTGGTTATATGCTTACTCTATTAGAAGGTAAGGCGAATAAACACATTCCTAACGTCCTCATTCTTCACTTTGTTATCTAACTCTTTCTTTTATATCTATAGATGGATATCGATTTCAAAAGAATCAAACATTAACAGTCTTAGATGAAGTGAATGGTCATCGTGTTGGTTGGGCACTTGGTGCAATATTATATGAGATTAATGAACTTCCATGGATATTGAAATTATCTGCAATGGAAACACATCCATATGGTTTTGTTGCTCTTGCATCAGTAATAGGTATTTCTCTATATCTCCTTATCATCATATCCTAACTGTTTCTTTTTATATAGGTTTTATTCTAGGCATTGTTGCATCATATTTTGTTTATCGTGAAATTGTTGATGATAAGAAAGTATTACCTGGTAGTGCGAATAATAGTGAGAAGAGACGATTATATGCTGAAGAAGATAATTTTGAAGAGATTCGTCGATTAAATACGATTGATCTGATTCGTTCTAAGCAAGCAACAACATTTACTGCTTCTACTGATTTCGTTCCAATGAATGTATCGACGGGAACAAAGCTGACATCTGAGGGTTCCAATGGTGGTGGTGGTGGTGGTGGTGGTGGTGATTGGATGGGAAAATGGACGAATGGTGGGAAGTCTCAGAATGGTCATTACCAAGACATCCGATAAAGAGATTGATGGAGTCACAAGATGAAAAGGACCTCTTTGTTGAAGTTTTGGGTAGGATGTATGTATATAGATATTGTGTAGAATATTATTAGGAGAAGAGATAGAATCAATTTCTCGTAGAGACACTCAATGTGTTGTTTTTATTTTTTGCGATTATTTTTCTGATTTCATTCATTCATTCTTTCGTTATTTTTTCTATTTTTTTGTTTCGAGGGCATACGCAATATTCGAGACGTCTGAAAGAATCTGTTGAGAAGGACGAAATATAACTTTGTAATCAAAGAAAGAGGGAAATAAAGAGCTATCGAGGAGAGGCGCGAGTAGTAAGGTTATGGTTAGTAATTATCCCGAATCGACATATCCCTGCTTTGATCTAGGAACGATGATCCACGACCCGTTCCGCCGATCACCATTTTTTGAATCTCTACCCTTATCAGGGCAAATTCTATAGACATTATTCTTTATTTTAAAGTTTTAATTATCAAAACCTGATCTCATCAATAATTTCATAAAATTATTTCATTGTTTATTTGAGAGTGTGTGTGAAGTAAAAGTTTTTTATTATCAAAAAATTTGATTTTTAAGAAATGATTCTCAAAGTCAATTGGAAAGCCTCGACCTTTTACTTTATCAAGAATAAGCCGACTCAATGGGAGGAGAAACCAACCCAATAAACGATCATAAGTCTGGTGTGTTCTTTCATCCATAGTGATTCCTTCCCCTACATTGTTCGGCTTGTCAAAAATAGATACCGGTAACATCCACCAATATGTGTTACGTCGTGCTGGGTTTGGATCCCACTCCGTAGGATAATGTCCGGGCGTGAAGATGCGTAGCCACTCCTGCAACAACTTCCAAGATCAATCAAAAAGAAGTTTCCATTTGTATCGATGCAAATATTTGAAGGTTTAACATCCATTTTCATGCATCGATACAAATGGAAACTTCTTTTTGATTGATCTTGGAGTTGTTGCAGGAGTGGTTACGAATCATCTTCGACGCCCGGATATTTTCTTCTTCTGACTTTGGAGTTAATCCCTCTTGTTACTCACATGTAAAGGACTTTAAACTAATTGTAATGTATAGTTGTTATACTGTTGATGGTTTCTCATTCGTTATCATATGGTTCCTCACTATTAGGAGGTTCACCGCATGCGACGTTCATTCGAATAAACAATTGCAGGTTGTTCTTCAATAATAATACAACGATATATTTTCTATTTCATCACTTTAATGACATTTGTCTGAATGATATTGTGACCAGTGAATTCAATCTACTATCATGCTTGTAATTATTATTTTTCTATCAATCGGATTCAACTAAACCTTTCACTTCGTACGTTTTTAAGTCTTTTTAAATTTTGTTATTGTAATGAGCATTCAATTTATCTTTGAGGGATAAAAACTACAAAATACTTGCTATACAAATAACATCATGTCAACTATCAAATAACTTGCCAACTATCACTAATTTATCACTCTCAAACTAACTTTTATCAATTCATACTCTATCATTTCCTTTTTTTTCTTTTTATGCATAATCAGCAAGTAATTTATGATGGAAATCAGAAATAGATTGAATCACTAATTGAAGATCTTCTTCTTGTGGTAAAACTGTTGTACGGAAATGGAAAGTTCCTTCTTTTTGACCAAATCCACTACCAGGAACAACAACAATACCTGTTTCCTCTAATAACTTCATACAATAAAATTCATCAGCAGCAACTCCTAATCGTTCAGCTTCACTCACTGCTTTAGGTGGGATAGTAATGGTAGGGAATGCATACATAGCACCATCAATAGAAGTGCATGAGATTCCTTCCATCTTGTTTAATGCATCACTTAATAATCTAGCACGACGTTTCATGGATTGTAAGATTGTTGAGCGTTCATTGCGAAAGCTATCATACGATTCTTCACCTTGTTGAGGAGGGTTAACCTATAAGAAGAAAGACAAAGAACATTAACGAAGAAAGAGGTTATAAAGATGTTCTCTTACCATAATACCAGTAGCAATCTGACCAACAGTATTCGAACATAATGAAATTGATGCTAATTTATAAATTTGCTGTTTCACAGATTCTGGTATACCAAACAATTCAAAATAACCACCACGTAAACCACATTCACCTAAAAATCCTTTAGAGATAGAATGGAATGAGATCATCTGTAAATCAGTATCTGTTGGTTTTAATCCTAAATCATGTGCAACTTTACGGAATGAAATAAATTTTGTATTATCACGCCATACATTCTCTTGATAGACTTCATCTGCCATTAAACATATACCTTCACGTACACAGAAATCAACGATCTGTTTCATATTTGATTCTGATAATACTTGTCCGGTTGGGTTACCTGGATTAATCACAACTAAACTACGAACTGTAATACCATCATCACGTGCTGATGTTAAGGATTTTTCTAAATCATCGAGACGGCATCCCCAACCTGATTGTTCATCGAGGTAGTATGGTACTAATGTTCCTTCTAATAAGGTGGTCAAGGCGGAATATAAAGGATATTGAGGGATTGGGGTTAAAATACCATCACGGAAACCTGTTGTAGGATCACGAATTATGGTTTGCATACATAAACGTACACCTTCTGATGCACCGTTCGTTAGAAAGATTTGAGAAGGATCACCACGGACACCATCACGATGCTGTAAAAACTCTGCAATATCATTTCTAACTTGAGCTAATCCTTGTGATTCGCTATAGGCACCTAATCCTGGGATATCAGCAAGATATCTTTCAGCACGATGAATAACATCAGCTGGATATTGGATCTTATCTTG
>VFQN01007554.1_pt1 | contig 11637 bp, 11 predicted proteins | sample 3512371 | NCBI WGS metagenome assembly VFQN01 (sample SAMN10412370, study PRJNA504923) | tailings metagenome | isolation source: Replicate 2 from Balatoc abandoned mine | place: Philippines: Itogon, Benguet | collected 2017-08-28
TTTCCTTTAATGATTTCAATGCCCATTTCTTTCCTTTCTTTCTGCCTTTGGTTGTAGTTTGTGAGAGAAAGTGAGCATCTCGAATGTTCAATTTGTTGTGAGACATCGACACTATCAATTACTTTTAAATTATTTTCGTTTGATATATACTGATAACAAACATCATATGCAATATGGTTCACCAAAGAAAAAAGGATGAAGAGAATCTAAAAGAAACATGTTGAAACAACACGAGATTAATCCCAATCCCAAAGAAACTAAAATAAATAATACCATCAACATTACATAAAGGGGAAATACAATCTGACATTATATCTGATTTAATTGGAGGTTGGCCCATATGCAATATTAGTGAATTTCCCACTAACAATATTATTGGTGTATTTCACACCATCCCCTTTAAATGTTGAGAAAGAGTATTTATCATTACTCTTGGCACTTAAACGAACACAGTTGATGTCTTGGAAGGTAAGAGGTGTCTTACTCTTGCATACAGCAGCAGGTGTATTCGCTTCGCAGACATATGCTGTACCAACTCCGACAGTCTGCACATCACCTGTATTCACATCAAGCAAGAGCGCAGTGTGTTCATCAATTCCGACAGCGCGGGAAAGGGATGGAGGTTGATTGTCAATATCTTTTAAGATTCGTGCCATAAATGTATTCATTCTTCCCATACGATCACGAGTCACTATACAGGAAAGAGCATCATAAGAAAATATAAACACGGGAGAAACAACAACACTTACCAAAGTGAGTATCGGTAATGAAGGACTCAAGATAAGGGATTTTTAAAAAGGCTTTAACAACGGTAATATAAGAATCATAAGGATTAGCTAATGCCTCTTCTGAAGTAACAGAGTCAACTTCACCAGAATAAACCCAATTACCCAATACCATACATCCTGCTGACGTCCCACCAATGGTAATATTGACCATTTTCTCTTGAATAATGTTTTGTACTTCCGTGCCACGCCAATAGTCAAGATATTCGGATTGATCTCCACCGGCCATGAAAATAGCCTCCGCTTTACGTAATGCGTCTAAAACTTCAGCTTCAGCACTTGCTTTCTTATTACGAAATAATATAGTTCGAACAGAGTTCAATTTCGCACCTGCTGCGACAGAAAGCTCCATAATCCATTCGTTGTAAGCATCATCGCCAGAGGCGCGAATTACTACAAAATCACCACGATTAGCATTTTGAATTTGCCAGGTAAAAGCTTCCGCGGTATCGGTCTAAAGATGTAAAGATTAGAGAGGAAATTAAGACGAAAAGATTATTATTCGCTTACTCCTCCTCCCATTAAAACCACACCGGGGGCGGTACTCGAAGGAACTGCATCACGATCACAGACACCATCACACCATATCTGATAATTGGAAATAGCTTGAACCGCGACGAGGAATTGACAGAATACAAGAAATGCGATCATTTGTTTGTTGTTCGATTTCTTGAGTGTTTGTATAGAATTCGATCGTTTGAGGTTTGTTCAATGTTCCAAGAAAGGTTCTTTTAATTTTACACCACTTTAAAGGTTTGATTGTCTTTAAAGTGCGGGATATATAGATATCAGCATTAGAGATTGAGCGAGAGATTTTATCCTATCCAAAGGTTCTTCAGGTTGCTGTAGTAGGGTTGAAACATGATGAGTTAGGAGAGATGGTTGCAATCATCGCTTTACGAGAATATCGTGAAGATAGTTAAGTGAATGAAATACAGAAAGAATTAGATGAACATTTATCTGAAGTCATATGATTAAAAAAGATTTATCAAAAACAGATTGATACTGCGAGAGTGAAATCTCGAGCATTTCGACAGAATAGAAATTAGTCAGTCCAGTTAATTGAAGAAACTGACGATACAAATTTTATCAATTATTCTATCTTTTATACCCTTTACCAGCTCTCTACTTTAAGTAAAGAAATAAAAAGGAAGTTCGAGAAACTTTTAAATGCTCTCTTGGTTACTCGACCAAGTAGTTGTAGCTTTAGACAAAGAAATAAAACATGGTGGAATCACGTACACGAGCCTCCTGCTGAAGATAAAAAATATCAACAAGATTGGTTCACTCTCAGATGGAGTAAAATTAAAAGAAATCCTTTCCTACAAAGATTTCTTTTAATTTTACTCCATCTGAGAGTGAACCAATCTTCAACACTATATCGGGTTGGCTAAACTGCGAGTACTCAACTCAGTAGTTGGTTGAACAGAAAATTCCTCGAAAGATATCAAGTTCTCACACATAAAAATGAAAAAGAATTAGATTTCGATGACTGTTTTTCTCAGTAAGTTAAGCAATTCCCTAACTCGAGAGATGGGGGAAAAAAGAGTGGCAGTACTCTCTAATATTTAGTATTAAATTATAATAGTGACAAAACTTGGAAATCCTATTATCAATAGCCTACAGATTTAAATCTTTTATAATTGACTTTTTATTTACCTTTCCTAGATGATTTCTTGGTAAAGCATTGACAACATAATATTTTCTTGGTGTTTTATACTTTGCTAATTTATCAGATAAATGTTCATCAAGTTCTTTCTGTATTTCATTTACTTTACCATCTTCACGATATTCCTCTCGTAATGCAATAATTGCTGCAACCATCTCTCCTAACTCATCATGTTTCAACCCTACTACAGCAACTTCAAGAACCTTTGGATAGGATAAAATCTCTCGCTCAATCTCTAATGCTGATATCTTATATCCCGCACTCTGTAACAGAAAGAAAGGGTCAAATCATTGCATTACAAACGACATCATGAAACGGTTAATTACCTTAATAATGTCAGTCGAATTTCTTCCAAGAATTTTATAATATCCATCATCACTAACCTCGGCTATATCACCTGTCTTAAACCAATTCCCATCAAAAGTATCACGAGTTGCTTCGGGTTTATTTAGATATCTCTTAAATACCGTCTTTCCCTATCATATCACACACAATCAGATACAACACAAAGTCAAAGCTTAACACCACGCTTACCATCACTTGTAACTCTCCTGGAGTATTCGTTTTATCAATAACATGACCTTGTTCATCAACTAATCTTACATTCACATAAGGTAATGGGAATCCTACCGCACCTTTCCTTCTCTCTCCTTGGTAAGGGTTGGAAAGAGCCATACCTAACTCCGTCATTCCATAACGTTCTAATAACCTTTGACCTGTTAATGTATACCAATTATCCATGACAGGATCTGGTAAAGCCGCACTACCACAAACCATTAGTCTCATGTGCTTCATTGCCTTAATACCGGCTTCTTTCTCTTCTGCATTCATGGTTTTACTGTACTCTAACATCTTCGCATAGACTGTAGGAACTGCCATAAACAAACTAACTGGATGAGGATTCGTGGCGAGAGTTACAGCTTCTTGAGCAAGTCGATGCCAGATCACTTTCGCCTTTGCAGAGGCTAAGAACTCAACATTGCCCCCTGCCCATAACATACACAAGAGCTTATTCAATAATCCATGCATGTGATATAATGGCAGGAAATGTAAGATCTTGTCCTTCTCATCATACTGCCAGGCTTCGATCAGTGATTTGATGATATGTTCGATGCTATCGTGAGTATGAACAACTCCCTTTGGCTGGCCTGTTGTACCTGATGTATACAAGACTAAAGCATCACTACCACTATGTAAACGAATACTTTCTTTAACTAATCTATCTTGATGAGATTTAACAATAGATTCAAGTTCAATTAATGTTCCTGCGCCTAATGCAGCCCACTTGTCAGTGGCTAGATCATCCTTATTAAAACATACCACCGCACCCATACTACTATCTTGAATGAAATAACTTAATTCATTTACTGAATGAGAAATTGAGAGGGGTACAAAGACTTTCCCGATTTTCCAAGTTGCGAGCATTGAAAGGGTGAAGGTAAGTGGTGAGTGATTAAGACATCCGATGGAGGCAGTTTTATTATGTAAATTCCGTTGAATAAATTCTCGAGCAATATGGTTAGAATATTGATCAAGTTGTTGGTAAGTGAAAGATAATTTCAGGATTGGATCATGAACAGCAATATGATTTGCTCGGGAAGGGTCTTGCACTTTATCTAGAACTTTCACATTTACCGCTGGTTTCACGTGGGTTGAAAGACCTTTTGCATATAATCCGATTTGAGCACTACCAAGTGGTCGACTTGTAGCAAGTATCCGTCGAAAGTAAGTTCCTGTTCGATTCATTTTAGTCTAAGATGATGTGATGATTTCTCTTCTTCTCAAAGAAGAAGAAGTTCCTTTAGGAGACTAGGTAATTGTGCAATAAGATATTTACGATTTAGGTCTTTGAGTGTTTAAGCGAGGATTGTCATGGATTTGATCGATCTCAAGACATGACAGTAACAGTTTTATATCAGACTTACGCCAGAGCTGATGATCGCCTTCAAAGTTCGAATGCTTTGGATGTGAATGGATTTAATTGCTTTGAGTTGAATCAAGTCAAGGCTTCGAATACTGTGCTTTTGTATGATATACTATATCATATCTCAAATAACACGACATTATCAAACCTTTTAAACCATCAATACCAATACTACGTTTCTCATCAAGATCAATTGGTTCATTTACCCTCTCCGTCAAGTGTTGTACCTGTTTCATCGGATGGAATCGTTGTTTTGAAACTTTTCCCGGGTATTTCACCTCTTGTGAGCAAGAACCAATTACTCCAGTTTCAACAGACTTCCAAAGACATTTTTGCTCCTCCTGTACCTTCTAGTAGCTATTCTCAAAGCCAACCTCGTCGTGTTGAGCGCCAACCTTCGCGATCGAGTCGTCCAGATTTCGACTTTGATCAACCCGTAGATAATGAATTCGCCGCTCAGCAACGTCATCCACCTGCTACCAATGCTCATAATCAGACCAATTCTGCTTCATATGGTGTTGGAGACTTGCAAGAGGCTGCTGAGGTAAGGTTTTGTATTGTTCTAAATTTCTTCCTATTAATTCTCTCTGCTTTCCAGGTGGCAAAGGAAGCTGCTCGTAGTTTATTTTCATTCGCCGCCAATGTTGGAAAATCAGTGATTGATGTTGCATCAAATCTTGCTACGACTACTACAGCAGCAGCATCTGGTGGAGGAGTGGGAGGGATAATTCCTGGTGCGACCATAACTGTCGGTCGAACAAGAGTACTGGTCGTGAGACAACTCTCAGAGGGTGGCTTTGGCATCGTCTACATCGTTAGAAATGAGCAAGGAAAATCACTGGCTCTGAAGCAGTTGATCTGTCAGAGTAAGGAACAGGTGGAGGAAGCGCATAATGAGATTGATGCACTTCTCATGTGTCAGTCAAACCCTTACGTGGTGCCACTTCTTGATCACAGCTCTACTCTGCTCGGACATGGAAACAGTGGACCCCGTCAAGTGCTTATGCTCTTTCCTTTATATCCTCGTGGCACTGCTTGGGAAGCGATGGAAAGGAGTGGTGTTACTCAAGATCCAGCGACTGCTAGATCGATCCCATGGCCATTCCCTGAAGCGAAAGCTATTGCTATTATTCACTCCATCGCCTCGGCTTTACACTTTCTTCATGAAAAGGGTTATGCGCACCGTGATGTCAAGCCTCATAATGTCCTCCTCGCTGACGAAGAGGAAGCTCCTGTAGGCGGTGGTGGTCGCCGCCCTCCCGTTGCTGTACTTATGGATTTCGGTAGTGTCAGTCCTGCTGTTATCCATGTTAATACGAGACAGGAAGCCCTGAGAGTCGAAGATGAGGCTGCAACAAAGACTTCCGCTGCTTATCGTTCCCCTGAGCTAACAACTGCCCCTTTGCCTCCTTTCACAATCGACGAACGAGTAGATACTTGGGGTCTCGGTTGCACTATGTACTGTCTTGCTTTCGGTAGATCACCTTTTGAAACACCAAAAGAAGGTATTTCTCGTCTTGCAATCATGAACGGCAAATACACCGTCCCTGCTGATCGCCAGCATCGTAATTGTCGATATAGTGAAGCATATATTCAACTCATTCAAAGAATGTTGAATTTAGATATAAATGCTCGCCCTTCCATGCAAGAAATCATTTCACTATGTGAGAAATGGAAAATATAGGGCAAATTATTCAAATCAAAAAGAATACATAATTAAATGAAATAAATTAACCTTCCAAAACCAGAGATAAGAATCCATACTTTATTTTAGATTATAAACGAAAATGATATCATATCATAAAAAATGAGAAAGATGTTGAGTAAGTTTGAAGAAGAAAAGAGAAGTGGCGAAAAAAAAGAAAACTCAATAATAAAACCAAAGAAAACATGCAATAACAACAATAACCACAAAAGAGAAACAACATCATTTGACTCCTTCTATTTTAATGTATTTTAAGGCATGCGATCTAACCCCAAAAACTTGAATGGTCATCAGTTTCAGTTCGTTCACGAGGGAAGGAGGCGGTACTTTGATTGTCTTGATGGAGTTGATATTCCGAGGGAGAAGTCAATGAAGAGACTTGAGAACCTTTTTGCGAGCCTGATGCTACGCTGACTTCATTAATTACGCTTTGATCATCACCAACAGGATTAGTTAACAGTTGGTCGTGCATGGGATTTGATGAAACAGATGGTGCAGACTTCCGCTGTTGAGCAGCATACGGCGGCACAGAGGGAAGCCCATTCTGCCGTAGTGGTGTTGAAACTGTTCTCCCCGCACTTCCATTTCCATTAGGAGAGGAAGGAGCTGGAGAAAGGGAAGGAGGAGTCTTCTCCTTTGAAGAGTTTCTATTGAATGTGAATCCTCCTGTATCAAGCGACGAAGTTCTTCCTCCCGTCCCTGCACCAGCAGTATTTGTGCCACCAAGAAAGCTTCCTGCGCCACCTTCACTGTCAATAGAAGGTTGTTTAATTGCTGCCGCTTCGGACATAAAGAATTCGCGTAATGCTGGTGTAATTTGATTCATACTATATTCCTCTTCATAAAGTGTTGATGCTATCGATTGTGATAAAGAATTTGAATCATGTAGTGTGACTTGAGGATGATCAAGATTTGATTCTTTTGAAAAAAATCGAAATCTAAATAATAATGCCTTTGGTGGAGTAATATTACCTAAAAAATAAATAAAAGATAAAATAGGAAATAATCTTGGAATATAATCAGAGAACCAGAACCACAATAATCCTAAAGGAAGGAAGAAAGTAAGATAAGGTCACAGAAGTTAAGAGGGGAGAGAAAGCTTACCATATACTTCAAGGTCAGGAACATCTGCTTGATTTTCTTCAACAACAACCACTTTTAATATTAACATAATTGATCTTAATGTGAATGCAGCAATACATACTGCCATCACAATAATTAATTTCTTGACAGCAAATTCTAATCTATGTAATATTAATGTCTCTTGCACAGATGAATCTTGATGTACTGTCACTTGTTTGGAGAAACCTTTAATTCTTGATCTTAATTTACAACCAAAATATAATAAAGCTAAAGAATAGACAAGATTTTTAATAATATCAAAATAAGTATATATTTTATAACTTATATCATGTCGAAAAAAATCAAATAATGATGATGCAGTCCCACAGAATATACTAGTAATAAACACGATGATAGCGAAGACTACATTCGTTGCATAGAGTGAATTCTTTGTTAATAATATGGATTCGATCGCTGATTGCTTGAAAACAATCTTTGTTCGGAGTGGTGATGTGGTTTTGGAGAGGTCAACTGCTTCATGTAATAAGAGACAAACAAAAGTGAATGACATGAAAAAGAAGAGATTTGCTATCATATGAATGATATAGGTTGCTTGATCACGATATTGTTCTTCAACGACAAGTGCAATACAACGTGGTAGTTCAAAAACACACATGATAGAAGCAAAACCGAAGATTAATTTCGAATATTTATGTTTTATCGAAGATATTAATGCAACAATAGATAAAGAAAGAAGACAAACGAAGATCACAATTCCTGTGACTCCAATATCAATGGATACTGTTGCATCTGGACCATCATCATCCGCAGATGCCATTTTTTTCCCCCTGAACGAATGCTTTCGATTTAGCTGTTCTTTGTTCTAATTTGATTGATCAGTTCTGTTCTAATTTTCCAATTTTAGAGGAATTTCTTTCGAAAATACAATGAAAGATTGATCTGATAGAGATAAAACGAGCAGTAGATCTTCTCGAATAAGGCTAATTGTGAAGGAACGAAGTGGATCTTTTGTCTCTAGTATTTATATGATTCGCTCTAACAAACTTGAAGATAAAACACCCAATACCTCCTTAGTATGAACAAAAACCTTTCAAACTCTTTTGGATTCAAGAGAGTTCTTCATTAACGCGAGGGCGGACTATGGATAGAGCAGAGCCAGTCATTCATTCTTTGTTTGCTTGTGATAATAATTGCAACAAAGTTTACCATGGTACGACCATCTAAAGGCGGGAAAGGAAAGCAAAATCAAAGACCTGCAGCTGCTAGTCGACCTCAGAATAAAGGAGGTGCGAAGAATTCTCGCAAGGCTCCAGTAAAACAAGTTGAGGAAGATGATAGTGAAGATGAGAACTTTCTTACCTTTAATGGAAAAGGAAAAGGTAATGATTCTGATGAAGATTCAGAGGAAGAAGTATTCAACATAAATACAAAGAAAAATAAGTCAGCAAAAGACTCTGATGATGTAAGTTGACTGTTCTTTTGCTTGTATTTGACTTTGAATGGTGAGAGAGGTTAATGAAGGGAATGATAACAACCATAGTATTCATAACATATTTGATGAATATCTTAAAAATCATGTCAATACTCACTATTTAGACCCTTCATTTCTCACCATTTCGTCTTTCTTTTCCGCATCTTTCTTGAATTTTGCTAACTTGCTAACTCTTTGTAGGACGATGAGGATAACGACTCTAAGGATGAGGAAGACGACGATGATGATGACGACCAAGATGACTATGATGAAGATGAATATGATCGATTAAATCAGTTGGTTCATAACCTTCCCTCTGATCTTAAACGAGGTATTCTGAACAAGAAACAAACCATCGAAGACGACGAGGATGATGATGACGAAGATGATGAAGACGATCCAAAATCAAAGAAATGGGGAAAGAAGAAAACCTACTGGACGGGAGATACTGCTGACCTTGAGATCGGTCAGGAGATTGAGGATGCCTACGCGGAAGAGGAAGCTGCTAAAGAGCTTCAACAACAAAAGCTGAAAAGAATGAAGAAGAAGGACTTCTACGACGATTTAGAAGCTTCAGATGATGAAGACGAAGAAGAAGAGGAGGAAGTTGATGAGAATGCTAATGCAGACGTATTAGGAAATCGTTTAGATAAAAAGAACAAGAAAAATCAACAAAAATCAACCGAAAATAAGAAAACATCATCAACCAAGGATAAAATTGCAAAAGAATTAGAAGCAATTGTTGTTGATGGTAATAATGATATGAATGATATTCAAACTGAACAATTAGCAAAGGATATCTCCTCCTTCACAAAAGATCAAAAATTAGAATTGGTAAGTGCAAACAAACACCTCCAACCCCTCATATCCCCTCCCTAATCCTCTTCTATAGCTTGCTACTCATGCACCTGAATTAATCTCAATTATTCGTGAGTTACGAGAAAGAATTGATGAACTCCTTCATAAGATTAATCCAATTAAAACCTTCTTAAATAAAGTGAAGGAATTAAAAGTTGAGATTGATGATGATTTAGTTGATTATATTGAAATGAAACAACAGTTATTACTATCCTATTGTTTAAATGTTGTTTATTATCTTAGTTTAAAGGTAAGACAACACCTCCCTCTTCACCTCCCTTCCATGACATCAACTAAACATGTTCTCTGTGATCTTAGACGATGGGAAAGAGTGTTCGCAATCATCCTGTCATGAAGCAGTTATTAAAGCTTAGATATGCCATGGAGAAAATCAATTCATTGGATGGCAAGCTAAAGTATCAGATCGATCGTTTATTGAAACTCTCGGAGGAGAAAACTAGTGTGGACGATATTAAATCCGGTCTCCTTCGACCTAACCTCTCTTCCTTCCTCTCCAACGATGATAAGAAATCATCCAAGAAGAATAAACGAACTGAGGAAGATGATGATGAGGATGAGATGGATATTGATGATGAGGAAGAAGATGACTTCGATGACGAAGAGGACGACGATGATGAAGATAATTATAATCAAAAGAAATCAAAGAAAGGAAGTAGTAAGAAACCCAAATATGCAGATGATTCTGACGATGATAACAATGACGATAACGAAGAAGTTTATCGTCCACCAAAGCTCTCTGCCACTCATTATCCTGATGAAAAGGCATTAGAACGTGAAGATCGTCAATTACAAAAGAAACGTAATAAATTAAAGAATAGTGAATTAATGGAAACATTACGTGAAGAATTTGGTAATACACCAGAAATGGTTACATCAACTGGTAATAGTGCATTAAATACAACAGAATATCAAAAATTAAAAGATACTGAAGCAGAAAGATTAAAATTTGAAGAAGAAAGATTTGTTCGTACAACATTAACACGTCAAGAAAAGAAAGAAATGAAAAAACGTTTAAGAGATGTGAATCGTATTGATACATTAGATGATATTGGTGATTATGAAGATTTAGAAGAAATCTCAAAGATGATGGTTCCTGGTAGTAATCAACCATCTTCTTCATCTGCGGTGAATAAGTCGTCGGCGATGACGTCCTCCAAGGCTTTAGAGCAAGCCATGAAGGTATTTAGTGGTAAAGCTGGTAAAAGTTCCAAGGCATCGGCATTAGATCTATTAGCACAAGAGTTCCATCAAGGAGGAGATAACAATGATGATGAAGAGGAAGAACGACATTCAAAGAGAAGAAGAGCACCAGCACCTGGCGACGATGATGATGATGACTATAATGGAGGAGGAGGTAATGTATTCGATGATTTTATTGATAAGAAGAAAGAATTCCTTGCTAAGAAGAAAGAACATTACACTGCTGAAGCACGTTATGGTGGTATGGAAGAGAAGGTACATGAAGGTGATAAACGTGCAATCTCTTATGAAATTATGAAGAATCGTGGATTAACAGCCCATAAGAGTAAAGCAAATCGTAATCCACGTGTTAAGAAGAGAGAAGCGTATGATAAAGCAGTGAAGGCTCGTAAAGGACAAGTACGTGATGTTATTAAAGGTGTTGAAGATAATTATGGTGGTGAATTATCTGGTATTAAAGCGAATCTATCGCGTAGTAGGAAGGTTAAATCATAAATTAATTCTATTTTCTTCCTTCGTTCCTTTTTGTCTGCTATTTTCTCCTTTTGTGCATAATAAAAAAAATGATCGCATTTATTAATCATTTTAACGATCAAAATAGTTCATTCTCTCTATCTATTCTTAATATTAACAAGAACAAAAGAAATATTCTTTATTGCAATGATTTCATACTTGTGATTTCATCTAGATCCTCCTACAGTACTCCTTCCTTCTCACCTTGTCTCATTGAAAGATGTTCATTCGGTTAAAGAGAAACTCTCTCAAGCTCTTCTTTCTACTTCGAAGTAGTTTGCATTGACTTAAGAGGATAAAGGAAAAAAGTAGCCGTCGAATCAAGCATCCCATCAACTAACTGTTACTGTATATTATGAGGGGAGAAGAAGAGATTATTATGTTATTTTGGTTGATGATTGAGGATGA
>VFQN01007555.1_pt1 | contig 11634 bp, 16 predicted proteins | sample 3512371 | NCBI WGS metagenome assembly VFQN01 (sample SAMN10412370, study PRJNA504923) | tailings metagenome | isolation source: Replicate 2 from Balatoc abandoned mine | place: Philippines: Itogon, Benguet | collected 2017-08-28
GCACCACATCTGCGAGCCGGATCGTGCCCGCACGCACGCGCACCCGCGCCGCCACCCAGCGCAAGGGATACCGCCCTACATTGGGGCCTACTCGGGGGGCGCCGTGCCGCCGGTGGCCTCCCTAGACAGCCCCACGCGGACTGCGGCCGTGCTGGCGCCGCTGCCCCCAGAGGCGTACGGCAAGGTGGCCCAACCGCCCGGCCAACCGCCGTTGTACACGGCCCACGTGCCAGCGGTGCAGGCAGCTACCCCGTACCAGCAAGACCCCCATGGAGGGCAGGCGCCGTCAACACCGCCGCAGCCGCCGCTTTCGCAACAGCAGCATGGACCACAACAGGGTCAACACCAGCCACAGCCACAGCACCAGCCGCAAGCCCTGCACCAGCAGCCGCAGAACCAGCAGCAGTTCGAGCATCAACACCATCAACAATAGGGTTGAGTGGCAGCAAGCCTGGGTTACATTTGCGCGAGGGGAGTGCAAGTCCAACTAACGGCCACTGAGTGGTTGTGCTGTGGATGCTGGTACTGAGGGGTTGCCGAACCTCGGGACTGTGTGCCCTGCTGGCCACATTTTCGGTCCCTTCCATGGTGCTGTAATGGGGCGTCTTACAAGCTGTACAGTCTGCTCTGGCGGGGTAGGGCCGACGCTGTCAGGGGCGATGCATGTGCATGTGCATAATCGTGCCGGTAGACTTGGACCCGTCCAGGTTGGTGCAGGGGCTCATAGTGCCCCCTGTAGGAGACAAAAATGCGGGTGCTTGCATTCTCGGGGCCGCGACCCGCGAGGTCCCTCTTGAGGTGTGTAAGGGACGCTTTGCTCCATGGTCGACTTGATCTCAAGACCACCGCACCAGGCCTGGGAGGCTGTGTTGAGGCGGGAACATGACTGTGAAGGTATGTATGGATTTACAGTTTTGGTTCCCTTCCAGAGCCCAGCTGAAGGTGCCCTACACATCCTTGGTGGTGACTATGGGCAGCATAAAAGGCCTTGCTGCCGGGTGTAGCTAACTGTCTCAATTGGATTGCTGAACACGTACCCGTACCTGTGCGGGCAGAGCTGCATCGCGTGCAGCACCCAGTGCCCCTGTGCTACATGGCCGGGTGCAGCTGGGCAAAGCTAGGGCATAACTCAAGCGTTGTGTGTCTGGGTGCCTTCACTTTATTGCGTTGCCGCACTGATGCGGGGAGGCCAGTCGATAGGAGTGGCCGTACAGCTGTATGGTCCCTCGAGGGCAGTCCTTGACACTGCGTCTCTGAGCTGCATACCGCTCCCATCCTGGTTGTTGTGTGCCCACCTGGTCTCATCAGCTATGGCAAAGCGAATGCTGCGGTCTGTGTGCGAGGATGGCATGCTGGGCGTAGCATGGAACCCCTCGTGCCGTCGCTCAACCACAGGGCGGGCAGGTGCTGGACCAAGTGGCCACTGTGTCGTGCGGGAAGCCAGATGTCAAGGGTCGCCAGTAGATTTTTGCATAAAGCGTGATTAGAGTGGAATGCAGCGGTACGGTGCACGTTTAGCGTGCTCCAGCTGTTCGTTCGTCGTTTCCGGGCTCCCCGTACCCCGATGTGCCCCATGGTGCCGCGATGCAGCAGGGGACTCCATTGCGTAGCTGTGCTGTTCTTCTCATGTCTCCTGCAGCCGGGTACTTGTTAGGTAGCAATACATTTTCTTTAGGCGCTACGCTATCAACCTGTTGATCTGCTCGATCATGCGCTAGTACCTAAGAAAATGGCTGCAACTGCTCAGGATAGCCAGGCCCCTCTGAGGGGCCCAGAGAAGAAGGACGAGGACCGCGAGGATGAGAGTGAGCTTTCAGCGTTGCAGCAGCATTTGGGACAGCACTACTTCGGCAACCGCAGCTCACCTACTTTGGTGTGTCTCACGCAGCCGAGTTCTCGCCATTCTACGGGATAGACAAGGGAGCAGTCCTGCAGGAGGCCAGGGTCTTCAATGACCCGCAAATTGACCCCCGGAGATGTCAGCAGGTATGCGCGAAAATTGCACGCCGAGGAGCTTTTTATCAGCGAAGACAGGCAGGCTGAGCAGTACTTCATTGTGCAGGTCATCACCAAGCTCCTCTACCTGCTCAACCAGGGCGAGGTGTTCACCAAGGTGGGGCTGTTGTGCTTGTGCGCCGGGCTCCCTGGCTCCCGCACGGTGGGGTGCTGACACGGTCTGGCCCCCGCGGGCCCCCCTTCCCCCCTCTTGCAGAAAGAGGCTGCGGAGGTGTTCTTCGGCGTGACAAAGCTGTTCCAGAAGCAGGACATCAACCTGCGGAGGATGATGTACCTGTGCATTAAGGACATCTGCCCCGGCGCGGACGAGGTGATTATCGTCACCAGCTCGCTGATGAAGGACATGAACAGCAAGACCGACCTGTACCGGTCGAACTCGGTCCGCGTGCTGTGCAAAATCATCGACGGGCAGCTGCTCGCGCAAATTGAGCGCTACCTGAAGCAGGCCATCGTGGACAAGTCGCCGGTGGTCGCGAGCGCAGCCCTGGTCAGCGCGTTGCACCTGCTGGGCAACAATGCGGAAATCGTCAAGCGGTGGATCAACGAGGTGCAGGAGGCAGCGCAGAACAAAAACAACATGGTGCAGTTCCACGCCGTGGCGCTGCTTCACGCGCTCCGCGCCTCGGACCGCCTGGCGATTAGCAAGCTGGTCAGCAGCTTGACAAAGGCCAGCGTGAAGAGCCCGCTGGCGCAGTGCCTGCTGGTGCGGTACGTCGCGCAGGTGATCCAGGACTCGCAGCCCGGGCCGAACGGCGAGCAGCGGCCGTTCTACGACTTCCTGGAGAGCTGCCTGCGGCACAAGGCCGAGGTGGTCATCTTCGAGGCTGCGCGGGCCATCTGCAACCTGCGCGATGTCACCGCGCGGGAGCTCACGCCCGCTATCACCGTGCTGCAGCTCTTCCTCAGCAGCAGCAAGCCGGTGCTGCGGTTCGCGGCGGTGCGGACGCTCAACAAGGTGGCCATGACCCACCCGCTGGCGGTGACCCACTGCAACATCGACATGGAGTCCCTCATCAGCGACCAGAACCGCTCCATCGCCACCCTGGCCATCACCACCCTCCTGAAGACGGGCAACGAGTCCAGCGTTGAGAAGCTGCTGAAGCAGATTGGCAGCTTCATGTCGGACATTGCGGACGACTTCAAAATCGTGGTGGTTGAGGCCATCCGGTCCCTGTGCCTCAAGTTCCCCTCTAAGCAGCGCGCCCTCATGAACTTCCTGTCGGGCGTGCTGCGGGAGGAGGGGGGCTTCGAGTACAAGAAGGCGATCGTGCAGAGCATCCTGGTGCTGATCCAGGAGATCCCGGACGCCAAGGAGACGGGGCTTGGGCACCTGTGCGAGTTCATCGAGGACTGCGAGTTCACCTACCTGTCGACGCAGGTGCTGCACCTGCTCGGTAAGGCAGCAGCTTCCTGCGGAGCTTCACCAGCAGCTGCAGGGGCAGCGTTGCTAGGCCACGGCAGTTGGGGTGGGAAGCGATGGGGCGGAGAGCTTGCGTGTTGCTGGGTTAGAAAGGAGGCGGGGTGTGTTGGCCAGGCCGGGCGCCTGTCCGTACAGCAAACGACGGTATGCGTCTGTGCCTCTCCGGCTGCAGCTGCACTGCAGCGAAACAGCGGGGCAGCAGCCGCAGCGGTGTGGGGGCAATGGGCTGCACGGAAGGGTTGGGTTGCTAGGGCCAGGGGCCAAGGGGGAAGCACGGGGCATGGCAGTACTGGACAGCTCAGGGCTTTACAACAAAACTCCGCTGCATATCACTGAATGTAGGGCGTTGTGCGAAAGAGCTGTTTCATTACCACTCACATGCACGTGGCAATGTGCCCTTGGTGCTGTGCCTACAGGTCAGGAGGGCCCCAAGACGAAGGAGCCCTCCAAGTACATCCGCTACATCTACAACCGCATCATCCTGGAGAACGCCACCGTGCGCGCTGCCGCCGTGTCGGCCCTGGCGAACTTCGGGGCGGCCTGCGAGGCGCTGCGGCCGCGCATCATCGTGCTGCTGCGCCGCGCCCTGTCGGACAACGACGACGAGGTGCGGCAAAGCGGCGCTGGTCCAGGGAAGGGGGCCGGCACCTCTGTAGGAACCAGCTCGCATTGGCTGAACCCAGGCTATGGCGAGCGCTGAGTTGCAGTTCGTGTGGCTATGCAGTGGGCTGTGTGGGATGGCGCCGAGTAGTCCGTGCGCCTTATCAGGGCCCGCGGTTTAGACAGCAGCGAGCACGGGCAAAGCTACCTTCACGGCTGCCCTACGACGGTCAACTACGCATGCACACTGTGCAAGAGCAGGCCGGTTTTGCGTCAGAGTGGCGGTCGAGTTCGCCAGAATTAAGATGCCGACCTGGTAACTTCTGGTCTAGACACGTGCCGCACCCGCACTCGCCTAAATGGAACGAGTTGCTGCGTGACGCATAGACACGTGTCGCACCCCGCACTCGCCCCAAAACCATTTGCAGCGTGACGCATGACCTGTGGACTGCACGTGTTGTAGGATGGGGTCGGTGACACAGATCCGTTCCCGTGCGGGCCGTGTGTGCAGGTGCGCGACCGCGCCACGCTGCACCTGCAGCAGCTGGAGGGCAAGGCGGGCGGGCCGGAGGCGGTGCAGCCGCGCGTGGACGTCAACCTGTCGGCGCTGGAGAAGTCGCTGGCGGACTACCTGGCGGGGCCGACGGACAAGCCGTTCGACCTGGTGGGTTAGACGGAGGAAATCTCCGATCGGTCGAAGGGGGCAACTAGCAAAACCATCGCCAGTGTGTTCCGTGCTGAGGGCAGCACGCGTACTACGTGGGTAGGACTTGGCCATGACCAGACACGCGGGGTTGGTGGTGCCGTAAAGCTGCTGTTCGCATTAATGGCCAGGCTGACTGCTGCCGTACGGCCGCGGCCTTCCATACCGGTTACTTTTTTCCACAATGCATGGAGCTGCAAGTGCACCGCCCCTTATGAATGCCGCAGACGGTGGTGCCCAAGGCGCCGCCGCCGGTGCGCGCTGCCCCCGCCGGCGGCCTGGGGCTACCCCAGGGCGCCAGCGCGGGCGGTGCGCAGGCGGCCACCAGCGCGGCGCGGAAGGACCCCACGGCGGAGTACGCGGAGCTGCTGCGCGCCATCCCGCAGCTGGCGCCGCTGGGCGAGGTAAGGGGTCGTCTCCAATATGATAGGGGGTGCACTTCAGCGTGTCGGGTGCTAAGCGAGCTGCTCCAGTAGCGTTGAGTAACTGATAGGGATATGTTCGATCTCACGTATAGTTCAAGCCCTTGGCATTTACCGGTACGACTACGTCAACAAAGGCACGACGGTAACCATAGATGGCGTTGTACACCTGCAGGTGTTCAAGAGCTGCGAGCCGGTGCGGCTGACGGAGGAGGACACCGAGTACGCGGTCTTCTGCGTGAAGCACGTGTACGAGGGGCACCTTGTGTTCCAGTTCAACTGCACCAACACCATTGCGGAGCAGGTGCTGGAGGACGTGAGCGTGGCCATGGACCTGGCGGAGGCGGTGAGTGCGGGGCAGCGAGGGGGGCCTGGGTGAGCTCTGCGGCGGTTCCTACGTGCGGTAGCGGATGTGTGGTAAGGTAGGAATGCATTTTAGCCACCCACATCAGCTCACCGTTGGGTTATACTCAAGGAGTTGCGGGTTACCGGTAGCAGAAGGTTGCGGCATGGTGAAACTGCGTCATATCAGAGGCTGATTCTGTGTGAGGGGAACAGCACCCAGTTGCTGGCTGCAACCTACTGCCCTGCTGGCCAGCTGTCTGTATGCCGCAATGGACAGCGTGCGGCACTGCAGTCTAGCCCGAGCATGCGCTGCACAAACGCAGACAGTGTCCTGATCGATTTGGCAACCGGCTCACATAAAGGAACTGGCGTTCACGTCGCTGACTAATGGCGCTGCTGTCGCAACCTGACAGGGCGACTTCGAGGAGGCGTTCACGGTGCCGCTGGACACCATGCCGCTCAACGGCGTGGGGCAGTGCTTCACGGTGGTGTCGCGGCAACCGGGCGCCATCGCCACGGGCAAGATCGTCAACATCCTCAAGTTCAAGGTGGGGCCCGTTGTCTTGCGTCGTTGCCTCGCGCTGGCCTTCACAACAACGTTGCGGGAGGCACACTACTTACCCGTACAACGGAGTGCCGTGCATCTCTGTCGCAAAGATGATGTGTTCCGTCGCGGCTGCATTCGCCCGGCTCACGTTCTCCGCCTGTCCACCGTTGCCTGCCTGTCCACCGTTGCCTGTGTCCGCAGGTCAAGGAGATCGACCCGAGCACAGGCGAGGCGGAGGAGGACGGCTACGAGGACGAGTACGTGCTGGAGGACCTGGAGGTGGGCAGCAGGGCGCAGGGGTTGTACGGAAGTGTACGGGTCACGAGGTCGGCAGCCGCCGTACAAGGGCGTACTGCGGGGGCCCGGAGGGTACGCGGGGGAAGGCAGGCCCAAAGCACGACGTCACATGCCCACTCGATGGCGTCGCCAAGCTGTGTCCAGGTTGCTGTGTCACAGTTGCATCGCCGTCAGGCCTGTCCCCTCCTGCCCCCTGCTGCAGGTGACCCCCGCGGACTACGTCAAGCCCACGCTGCTGGGCAACTTCCGCAAGGCGTGGGAGGAGCTGGACCCGGAGACGGAGAAGGAGGACGAGTACGGGCTGGGGCAGCGCGAGGGGCTGCAGGTGCGGCGGCCATACCACAGACCCGAGCATAACGGGTGCAAGGGTCGCAGCGCAGCGTCGCATGCTCCTGCAGATATCATTGTACTGAGGGTAGCGCGCATACGTCAGGTCCAGCCGCTTCCTGTCCTTGAAGTACGCTGCTGTGGCCTTCTTGTTCGCCCCGTGTAGGAGGCGGTGGAGGCGGTGATCGGCATCCTGGGCATGCAGCCGTGCGAGGGCAGCGAGGCGGTGCCGCCCAACGCGCGCAGCCACACGGCGCTGCTGGCGGGCATCTGCGTGGGGTACCAGCAGGTGCGGCTCGTGCCGGGCCGGAAAGGCGGGTTTGTAAGAGCTACGCAGGAGCTGGGTTCAGTCGGGTTCGGCTGGCTGCGGGCAGAGAGCCGTGGCTGGACGTCAGGTGCATGGCACATGAGGTGTGCCGCATACGATGCGAATTCGTTCTTTCACCTATTCCCTGCCAAGTGCACCATATATGACGATGGACTGCTTTCCATTCTTTCCATATCATGTTTCCTTGCGCTCATGCGTTGCCTTCTGGGTGCCGTATCCCTGGTGCAGGTGCTGGTGCGCATGTCGTTCGGCATCGACGCGGGGAACAACGTGGCCATGAAGCTGGTGGTGCGCGCCGAGACCATGGAGCTCAGCGAGGCCATCCACCAGATCATCCAGGACGCGTAACGCGCTTGGGCATGCGGGGGCGCTGCGCGGCAGGAGCGTAATGTACAGTGTGTGGGGCGGGCGGGCTGTGAGGCCGGGATCGGTGAACGTTATGACGAAATGGGGTGGTGGCCGTCCGATGGGTGTGAGGGGCTGGCCTGCTGCGCACACGAGTGCCGGCAGGTGCCTGTCGATGACCGGGCCCTTTCTGTGGGCGGGAGTGCTCTGTGCCTTCGATCACTGACTGCACATGCACATACCCAGGGTGGCGTTAGCATTTGGGATGGTACGGGTACCAGGACGGTTTCTGTTATCCCGGAGCAGTGAGGCAGGTACAGTGTCTTTGACTTGTTACAAGTGCATCAGCGTAGGCAGAGCGGCTTGTCTGGAGCGATGGGTAACGCAGGCAGGCATTCTTTGGTAGATATGGTGCATATGCTGCTAATCGGAAGGTGTCTTGAGGCGGCGGTTGTCTGCGCGGTGGGCGGTTTATAGGGGACCCGTGCGGCCCGGCACAGCCCACCAAGCCGTTCGTAATCTGAACCCCGAACCAAAGCAAATGCGGGCCCTTTGTAGAGTAAGGCGACGGTGCATTGAGGCGATTCCAAGGCCGCCCTGTGAGCCTTATGCGGTCTGACTAACGCTTGAGGCGGGTGATTCGGCTTGGCGCGCTATCGGGCACACCCTGACCCATGGGTCCTTTTGAAGACACTGCCATTGGCAGCCTCGCCAATGACGGCAGTTCCTACAGCGCAATAATGCTCATAATGTGGTAACGTTTTGAGTTAAGAGTGTACAGGACAACGAAAGAACTTTTTGTCCCCTGTAGTTTGCCCGAACGATGACGTGACGGCCGAGGGAACAAGGACCGCAGATAAACAAACCGGCCGAGGCGCTGGCAGTATATGAAGAGCCACTGTGGCACAAATTCCGCAATGGACACTTCACTGCTTCGCCCTAGCGACCCGCTTAAGCTGCAACAGGACTTCATTTCGCCCGCTGCCAAGCCTTCCGCAGACCCGACGCCGCTCGCAGGCGAGCCAGCAGGCGCCGACGAGCTGCCCCACCAGCCCGCACAGGTGAGGGCCACACCTGCACAGCGCCTTGCAGTATCATTGCTACAATTACGCGGTGCCCCCATTGAGGGTGATCAGGCACAAGCCAACAAGCTTTCCTTTCGGAAGTCAAGTGTCGGAAGGCCGTTTTTGTTGCAAAGCAGCGCCGACAGGATCCGGAAGCGCGGATCGGGAACCTTCTGAACGCACATTACTATGCTGCAGCTGATAAGAGCATTGTGGCAATCCAGCAGGCCTGCTGACCAGGAGTGCCTGTCTACGTGCTGCTGCCTGCACACATTGGCATAGGGACAAGGGCACTTCTGGCGTCAGCAAGTTCTCCACAACGCCTAACAGTGACCTGCGTCCCCCCTCCCCTCGTGTGGCCCCCAGCTCAAGGACACCACCTTCGCCTCCCAGCCCGCCACCCCAGGCGACGACCTCATACCCCTGGTGGAGGGAGAGCCCGTCTCCGCCCCTCCCGCCCCGTCGCCGCCCGCGCCCGCCGCACCCGCTGACGTGTACGGCGTGTACGACCCCAGCGGAGCCGTCGACTACCTGACCCCCTCGCTCCTTGCTGCCGACGATATCGCACCCGCAGACACACCCAGCCCCGGCGTTGCCGCCGCCACCGACCTCCTGCAGCCCGTGCCCGACATCCCCACGGCCGCAGCACCCGAGCCCGACGTGCCCCCCACCATTGACGAGGTGTACGTCGCAGCCACCGCCGCCGTCGCCGTCGCTGCCACCGAGCTGTCCGGCGCAGAGGACGTGATCACCGCCGCTGTGCTGCTGCCGCTGCTCGGCGCCGTGCCCCACGCACCTGTCGAGGTCGAGCCGCACCCCACGTCCGAAGCGTACAGCGGCCTCCCGCCGCCCGCCCCCGGCAGCCCCGTCCCCCTCTCCTCCCGCACCGCGCCTGCCTTCGCCGGCCCCATGGGCACCTCCACCGGCACGCAGCCCGCCGCCGCCCCCGGCAGCCCCCAGCTGGCCACCAGCCGTGCGCCCTGGCAGGACATCGGCAGCCTGCCGCGCAGGTACCAGACCACCGTCAAGGCGATCCAGGTAGGAAAGGCTGCTGGCTGGACAGTGCCATCCCCAAGCACTGGCTGTCGTGTACACATGCTCCGTGTACAAGCGTAGCATGTGCATCGTGCAGCAGCGTAGCAGAGGGCATTCGTACAGGCCGCTGCCCGTCCGCCGTGCGACACTCTGTGTTAGTAGTGCTTGTGGCAAACCCAACTGATGGTGCAACCGGTGTGGTGTGCTGCTCTGTACACAGCACCCCACAGCACCCCACCTTGTCTCCATGCGCCTCGTCCGCATTTGCAGGCCCTGTCCGCCGCCTCGCGCTCTCGTAAGCCGTCCTTGTGCCCTCCTTTCCGTGTGCCCCCTGCAGTCCCTTGCGGCCGCCCGCTTCATGGAGCAGCACTGGGACGCCACGCAGCACCTGGACGTGGGGGTGCACTGGGACGCGCCGCCCATCATCCTGCAGGTGAGCGTAGCGCTTGGGGTTCATTGAGAAGGTGTAGTCCCTAGCGCGCGTCCCTGACCACCACTTACCTGCGCCGGTGTAAGGTTTGCGCGCAATGCGAAAGCTGGCTTCGGCTTGGGGGTGGGTTGGGGGTGAGAGCCACCACTGGGAGCAAAGGGAAGGCAGGCGGACAACAAGCGTGGGAGGCATGCTTGGATTAAGGCGTTTCTAGCGCGGCACCCCCACCTGGCTCTACTTCCTCTCTAGGGGCGGAGGTCCTGACTTGTGCTCGGTGTAGCACCCCATCAGTACGCGCCGCCACGCACTGGGCCTGCAGATGCAGGGATTCACCATACGACGTTGGGCTTACTCGTAGCGACTGTGTCAGCACCATGCCCCGCTCCACACCATGCACGTCAAATCTCCACGCGCCCACTCCCTGCTGCAGGGCCGCGAGCCCGTGCGCATGGCCGTCTGGCTGGTCAAGTGGGCCGCCGTGGTGGAGTTCGACCCCTACATGTACAAGGTGGGGCCTGGTGGGGCGGGGCCCGGGGCGGGTCCGCGGGGAGGGAAGACTGTGGGAGTCGTTGATAGTGGTACTCGGTTCCTGGTAGTATGATTTCCGTGCCACACAGCTCTGCTGGTAAGGGTGCGGCATGCCGTGTGGCCTTTCATCAGCATGCTGTAGCGTTGCGTGTGGCCCTTGCCACGCACCGCTACGGCAGTCGCTACGCTGCACAACAGTCTTTGTGCGATCACGTCCCAAGAGGTCCTTTCATCATGCACGGTATGGGACGTTCATCAATCCGGTGATTGTGAAGGTAATCGACTCGATGCTGCCTCGCCGCAGCTGAACGAGCTGGACGACAAGCGCTCCGACCTGGAGCTGCTGCAGGAGGCCCGCGTGAGCCCCCACCGCCCCTGGTACCTGCCCATCACCTGGCTGCTGCCCAAGACCGTCCCGCTGCAGGTATGGGACGGGGGCCGCGGGTCTCGCGTGCAGTGTGACGAAAAGAGCTGCGCCGCGCAGGCCGCAGATGGGTCGCACCCAGGGATTGCACGGTGCGTGGTGTTTGCTGCGGACGCGACAGCGTGCTGTTGCCGCACGACCTACATCTACAGCACCTGCTTGATTGGCTTCCCAACTGTGCCAGGACCGCCTGCCCCTGCATGCACAACTGCACATCGTTTCACCCTCATGCCCTCCCGCTGCCCACTGCGCCACCCCGCTGCCCACTGCGCCACCACGTGCCCCGAACCCCCGTTAGGCCACCGTGAAGCTGCGCATCAGCAAGGGCCCCGCCGCCGACGGCAGCAAGGACGTGCTGACACGTGTGCAGGGCCGCCTGCACAACCTGCCCGTGCTGCCCACGCCGGTGGGTACTGAAGTTTGCCAAAGAGGGCATTCAGCGGGTTCAGGGCGGCGATGAACCAGCAGCCCTGCACCAATGACAGTGGTCGCGCTAGCGCGTGTTGTCACTGTTGCCCACCGGACCAAGTACACACACGGTCGCGTGTGGGAAGCACCCCTGCTACCCGGGCACGCGTCACACGTGGTGTGTCTTGAGGAAGCGACAGTGAACATGAATCAGGTGAACCAGATTTGTCCAGGACAGCTGAGCCAGGCGCCTTGTGACTCGCTTTGTCGGGCGTGTTCCACACCACTGCAGATTCGCCTGCTGAACGGCGCCTTCATGGGCTACCTCCCCTGCGCCACCGAGCCGCTGTGGTCTCCCCTGGTGTCGCTCACCGGCGACGCCTCCTACCGCCGCC
>VFQN01007556.1_pt1 | contig 11633 bp, 22 predicted proteins | sample 3512371 | NCBI WGS metagenome assembly VFQN01 (sample SAMN10412370, study PRJNA504923) | tailings metagenome | isolation source: Replicate 2 from Balatoc abandoned mine | place: Philippines: Itogon, Benguet | collected 2017-08-28
ACTCCTGAACAGGGGAATGGGAGTCATCCACCAGCTGATGCCCGACGGTTCATGCTGTGTTGCCATGAGGAGTACCGACCTTTGTGGCTACGCAACGCAACTGCGTCAGAGGATGAGGAGTCATTGCAATTATGCGTTTATGCCAGTGCAAGGTATTTCTACGACCGAAGGATATCCTCTTTGTCGCACACACCCGGAGAACCGTACCCTCCTGGCCGTACCGGTACCGTATGCCGTCCCAGCTCCCGGTGACCCCGTGCTGTCCCTTGCCAACCCGCAGCTCCAAACCCTGATCGGTCCCAGGCCCCAGTCACCCTGCCGCCTCAGCTCCATGGCTGCCGGGCACCCGTCCAGCCGCAGCTGAGTATCCCCTTCCACACTACCCCGTGCCGCTGCTGGCCCCGGCACTCTCTGTAGCTGCAACCTTCATCGCCCCGCCCCTCACTCAGTGGTCATCTCGCCTCTCCTTCAGTGCTCGGGCACAACCCGGTCCCCGGGCGCGCATAGTGCAACGGCGCGCCTTGCTGCGGCGCTGCCCGTCCGCGCACTTGGCTGCACCGTCCCTAATAACGCGTTTCCATTCGCCGCTGCGTCACTGCTTATTGGCTGCTGTGCAATGCCTACCATTACGACGCATACCGGTCATGCCATCGCAGAGCCGCTCGCGTCTGAGAGCAAAGCCAGGGGAGCTCACCTGAGCAAAGCAGTGTACGACTTCCCAAAGCCATGGCACATGACGACCAGCTGTACGAACGGAGCATAGCCGCACGCACCAACAACACAGGTGTTACCAGACGCGAGGCGCCCCTCGGCGTCCACGACTTGATCGGTGGGGCCCAGGTGCCTGGCAGCTCGCGTACGCTCACCGGCATGGCCGTAGCTAACACACAGCTAGTGTAACTCGTTCGCCAGCAATCACCTGCTGTCCAGTTAATGTTCTATTGGTCACAGCCCTCCTTGCTACGCAGTCTCAACCACAACTCCACAAGAAGTCATTATGCAGCTGTGACACCGAAATTAGATAGCAGTATGACGCAGCACAACCAAGTAGCCCGTAATCACAGTATCACATATAAGAGGCTACCGGTACTGGCGCATATTAACCCTGCTAAACACAAAGCCGTGAAGTTGTAGAGCGTACTGGCGCAACTGCTTTGACAGTGTTTGAGAAAAGTTTGTTCCTCAGCAAACAAAGCATTAAAGCAGTAAACAAGGGTGTATCCCACCAAGTCAACGCGCCCTGCCCTGCCAAGGGATGCTCCTCGATTTACCAAGCCCCCCGCATCGTCACATAAACGCAGATGGGTGCCACACACATACTAGTTATGTTCCAAATGCTGGCGCACCTCCGCGCTTCTCCCCATGTAATGCAATCTAGCTTAACATGAATCAACCGGCCACTGCTGGAAACACGGGGCAGGCGCGTAACTTCGCTCTGCCGTGTTTCCTACCGCCCATCCAATGCGTCCCACACCACAAACCTCCAGAGCAAACCGACCGCATACACACACGCACACCCTGCTGCTCCGCCTTACTGCGCGCCATCCTCCGCCATACCCTCAAGTGCTGTGCCCGGCACGCTTACACCACCCAAGCTTGTGCCCGCTGCCCTCGCCCTACCAAGCGCCGGCCCCAGCCAACGCGCCCCAGCCTCCTCACTCCTCCGAGCTGGGCGTGTCCGAGTTGCTGGCCAGCTTGGGCTCGGGCGTCACGTTCTGGCCCTGGTCCGCCAGCTGCCGCGCGCAGAAGGCCACGGCGTCGTGCACCGTCACGAAGATCCACTCGCGGCCCAGCATGTCGGGCACACCGCTGATCTCCATGGCCTTGATCACCTTGGAGCTGGGGTTGGCCAGCACCAGCTGGCAGCCCGCCTTGGCGAAGTGCTCGATCCAGCCCTCCAGCGCGTGGATGCCGGTGGCGTCGATGTGCGTCACCGGCGAGAAGTCCAGCACGGCGTACTGCAGCTTGACGCCGCGCTCCGCCGACCACTCGCGGTGGCGCTCCTCGTAGGCGCGCAGACGGTCCTTGATCCATTGCACGTTGGCGAAGTAGATTGGGGCGTCGATGCGCGAGGAGAGCACGCCCGGGATCAGCTGGGCCTGCGGCGGCGAGGGAGGCGACGGGCGTCTGAGCCTTTGAGCTGGGCAGCAAAGCGACTGGCATTATGGACGACGAGCAAGCATCAAGATCACATGCGCAATCGGCACATGAAGCGGCTGTTACACATAGCTAACAGCTCAGAAGACACTGCTGCTGCCTTCAACATAACTGGGCCCGGTGGCCGTTGATTACGTGGCATTGCCGCACCTTGGGGTACTGCTTGATGTTGCGATAGACACCCGTTCCCGGGATGCGGCCCAGCAGCGCCATGTGCGGGAAGGCGGACTCGTAAATGACGATGAGCAGGGCCAGGCCGATGGAGATACCCAGGCCAATCTCAATCGAGATGAACAGCGTCCCAAGGAACGACGCCATCCACACCAGCCAGTCCAACTTGTTGACCTGTTGCCATCGAAGGGGGCGTTGTATCAGCACGGCCGTTGCGGCAAGGCGCTCCTCTCGTACCAACATAAGCTTGGCTGCTAGGCGACTGCACGGCCACGCCCGTCCACAGACATTCTTACGCGTTCCCCTCATAGCCGGTTCTTCCTCCCCAAGGGCACCAGCATTCCGTAATTCCACTCACGCACCTTCCATAGGTAGATGGCCTGCTCGTACTCCAGCAGCCCCGTCACGCTGGAGCACACGATAGCGCCCAGGCAGTTGTACGGCAGCTTGGAGAACACGGGCGTCAGGAAGATGAGCACGAAGCCCACAACCCAGGCGGTGATGAAGCCAGCCAGCCCGGTCTTGGCTCCTGCGGCAGCAACACCAAATCGCAGCCTGGTCAACACCTCAACCTACAGGTCCTTAATGCGTTTGCACTGCACGCTATTCCAAGCTACAGCACCGCAGAAGGGCAGAGCTTATACATACAGGCCACCGGCTGTCAGTTGAGATGGTAGTGCTCGCCACAGCCGCTGCCCCCACCCACGTCGTTGCTGCGCCATGACACCTACCGGACTCGTTGTTGACGGCCGAGCGGGAGAAGGAGCCCGTGGTGGTGTAGGCGTGGAAGGCGGCGCCCGCGAAGTTGGCGAGGCCCAGGCCCACGATCTCCTGGTTGGCCACCAGCTCGTAGTTGTTCTTGCGGGCCAGGGCGCGTGCGATGGATGTTGACTCCAGCAGGTCCACGACCATGACGATGAGGGCGATGGGGATGAGGTCGGTGAAGTCGGGCATGGGCGCCCACCACGACACCGTGGGCTTGGGCAGGCCCGCCTTGATGGTGCCGATGATCTTGATGCCCTTCTGGTCCACGTGCCCGATGTACACGGAGCACAGCCCGATGATGCACACGGTGAGGGGCCCCAGCGGCCGCAGCCAGCGGAAGCGTTTGTAGCGCTTGCCGAGCTCCTTGAAGGCAACCAGGATCACCAGGAAGGTGGCGCCCATGATGAACTCCTACGGTCGGACACGGAGCAGGAGGGCGCGAGGTAAGAGACCAGGTCAGGACCCAAGGCGTCCGCAGGTCGGTAAGGGAAGCAAGAGGATGCCTGTGGTTGCTGGAGCCCTGTGTAGCCATCCTGGCAGGCTCACCTGCCACTTGAGGTCGTGGATGTTTGCCACGTAGTTCTTGACCTGGTCGTGCAGGCGGTCCTTGCGGGGCACGCTGTAGCCCAGGATGTACTTGAGCTGCGGGGATGGGGCGGAAGGTGGGGTTCCTTGTTGGGTAGGTGGCGGGGACAAGGGTGAGAGCAAGGAAACAACGACGAGGTGGGCTGAGGGCAAAGGTGCGCGTGACACGGCGGCATGCGAACACAGTCAGGAGTCTATCCCAAAGAGACCTGCGTGGGGACCGTAACTTGCGCACTCGTGCGTGAATGTTGAACAATCAGCAAGCACAGTTAGGTGCGATGATGCGCACTCTAGGTGCATATTACGCGCACCAACCTGCGACAGCCCGATGGTGATAGCAGCTCCAGACGTGAAGCCGCCGATGACGCTGTGGCTGAGGAAATTGGTAACGAAGCCTAGGCGGAACACGCCCACCGAGGTGTACAGGCACGCCACGAGGAACGACAGCTGGATGCACAGGTGGTTGTAGCGCTCCTGGACGGGCTCCTGTGAGGTGTACGGAAGGCAAGGTTTAAAGCGCATTCGTAATAGAAAGCCACTAGCGAGCCTTCAGTGACACAATGATGAGCCAACATTCTGCCAACTGTCATTGCAGCAGACACGTCCTTTTCGGCTACTCGCGCTTCTCGGTTTGTCATTCGGTTGATCACATAGTAAGAGGCCAGCTGCCTGGTCCCATTGCTGTACCCGTGCCACTCCTGCCCTCCCCGCGCCGCATCTCCCGTATTACCTGTGCAGCCGTCAGCTTGTTGGGGTTCGTGATCTCCGAAGACCCCTCCACCAGGTCTTTGAGGCTGGAGCCAATAATGAGCGACGTCACGGCGACGGGGCCCACGGCCAGCTGTCGTGAGCTGCCCACCAACGCATACGCGAGCACGGGCAGGAAGGCTCCGTACAGGCCGTACTCCGTTGGAAGGCCCGCCAGGTTGGCGTACGACATGGATTGTGGAACCACCATGAAGCCCACGCTGATACCAGCGATGATGTCTGCCTGCATTGCAAACAAACACCACCACACCCACACATGAGGTTATGCAGCCGCGTGTCGGCGGGTGTGGACGCAGTGTAGCGATGCAGTTGCGGTTCGCATACTGTCAAGCACATTTAGTGGAGGGCGAAGCGAGTGTAATGTCTAACGGCAGGGAGCAAACAACGAGGCAGGCTGCGGCTGCGAGCTGTGGTGGGGAACCAGTGGGCGGATGCACCTGCTACTGCGCGCGCTCACCAGCAAGAACTCCCGTATCTTGTAGGTGCGCAGCCACCTCACGCACGGGACGAAGAATGCCAGCCAGTCCAGCCATGTGTACGTCTCCACCTTGTAGCGATAGCTGGAGGAGCAGGGAGCCGGGCGTGGTTAATGTGAGGTGCTTATGCGCGCGGTGGAGAGCGTTGGCGGTGAGCGCGGGACTACAGACTGCTTGCAGTCAAGCTGTGCAACACGTGCCTGTTGCTTCAGGCTTGCTTCACGACATGGTAACAAACAGAGCATGGTATGGCACCGACCACCACGTGCAGTGGAGGCAGCAAGCACCGAAACTAGCACTTGCCCTGGGACAGGGCCCCTCGAGCTCTGCAACCACCCCCAGCATGGAGACCCAGTACGCACCTCGTTTTGCTTCGTTCCCAAAGTCGAGATAGCGTGTTGTGCATACTGGTACGTTCACTAGCCTCAGCGTGCTGCTCCCACGGGAAGACCACGGGGGCACCACCGCTAGCAGTGTGCAGGTCGTGGCGGCCAGCCCCATGATCTGGGCTCATCTCTAAAGCTACACTGCCACTAGAATGTGGTGGGAGGAGCGCGGCAGTGCTTTTTGCGTTTTGTAGAGAGTGCGATTCCTCGTCGCCAGCCCCGTTGCTGTTGCTGTGGTTCCGCCTCATGTTCCTCCGATATGAACTTCTAGACTAACTAGTGGCACCGAGTACTGCCGGCGGCAGCCAAAGCCGAGCGCGCTTGGGCTACCTCAAGTCTCAAGAAGCAGCAGTATGCCAAGGGTAACAACACGCGCTGACGTTCCGAATCTTGCCAAAGACTGGCTGGTTGTTCACCCATCCACACTCGCAGGCCAGCAACCAGGCCAGAAGGCCAAAAAAATACGACGCAAATGGGTTCAAGAGGGACCGACCACCTACGGAACGCCACTACAGCTGCCATACAAGGCATGCAAGGCACATTATTGCACAAAGTATTTGCAGCGTTGCGCTGCTTGCTCCTCCCTCATGGCTTGCGCTGTCTCAACAGACACCTGCGCTCCCTCCAATGCGACTGCAGCTTGACTCATGCTTGATGTTTATTGAGGACTAGCGGCACGTGTTGCCTCCCAGACACTTGCACGCACTCGAGCTGTCGAGGGGGGAGGCGGGGTTCACCGTAGTGAACCCGGCTCCCTTCTTCTCCGGGGCACCCTTAGAGGGGTAACCTCAGTTCTCTTAGCTATGAGGTGTTGGTTGTCAATCAACCGGCGCAGGCTGTCCCCAGATCTGGGTTGGGCTGAGCAGTCGGCGGGGGAGGTTCTGAGTATGAGGCGTGTCTAGTGGCTGAGAGTCATGGACCTGTGCTGCAGGCCCCTCGGCCACGGAGGAGAGATCAGCATGTATGCTGGAGGGGATGCAGGTCCCTGATAGGATGTTTGAGGGGCATGAAGTACCCATGTCGACGAGGTCGGCCGGGCCACAGGGTGCCAAGTTGGCCTGCACCTACGCCCTTGGGGTCGGGGGCTAGAATCTGCGCACATCATACCGTATTGTGGGGTCGAGCTGTGGGGCCAAGCCCGGCACCTGGCTGCTGAGCGTGGGGTCGCTTGGCGAACCGAGAGGTGTAAATGCCGCAGTCGGCGTGCTGTAGCCCGAGCAGAGCACAGGCTGGGAGTCGGCCCGGTGACGTCGCTGTCGTACACGCTGTCGTACACAATTTCGTAGACGGCATGCGGGCCGCTGAAGGGCCCCGTGAGGTCCTCGGCCGGCATGCGGGGGCGCAGGTTGGGGCCCACGGGCAGCTGGTGGGGCCTCAGGTAGTGGTTGGTGTACCGGTAGGAGGCGGATGAGCCGGCGCCAATGTTGGTGTTGCCAACCTTGGAGTGGGTCATCTCGGGGTTGTGGGTGTCGGATCCCCACAAGGGACTACACAAACCAAAGGGCCTTCGCCCTTCGGGCCCCTCCTGGCAAAATATGCCCAAAGGGGCCCCTTCGGCAGTGAGGGTGGCGCACGCCAGGCGGGTGGCCTGGGATGGCGGCTCGTTGCGCATGGGGATGGCCATGGTCGGTGGCGTCCACGTGCGTGAGGTTGGGGCGGTACGTGGGGACGGGCTCGGGAAGGTGGACAGGGAGTCATTAACCAGCTCCACCTGGGGGTTCCCCACCAGCAGGTCGCACACAGCCGGTGGCTGGTCCACCACACGCGCGTCGGGCATGGCCAGGCAGATGGACAACAGGGCATGGTAGGTGCGTGTGGGCAGGATGGGCAGGCACAGGCGCTGTGCGACTTGCAGGGCAGACGTGGAGTCGTGAACACTGCAGCCGAGTCACGCATGAGAACGGTGCCCTACCCCGTGTGCACTGCGTGATAGGACGTGACGTGGCAGGCCGCGGGCGAGTAGAAACGGAGTCCGCGCACCTTGCGCCGGCTGGTTACTGGCTCACGCGCGCTGTACTGTGTACCGCCCGCTCTGGCCCGCTGCATCGACGCCTACACACTTCCCTCAGGTATCACCTGTGCACCCCCGTTGGGCTATTGGACTCCAGCGCTTCAGGTACTCCCATGGTGCCTTCTTATGTATGCAAACATCGCACAGCCTTGTGATCTTGCCTGCAACGCCGTACCGCACTTGCAGGGCTTGCACACGCAGGCGTCGCCGGGGCCACCAAGGAGTTGTGTGGGGGCAGCACAGGGCAGCAGTTTTCCTCTTGTGGAAAGGAACCGTCAACGGCAACGGCCAAGCCTCACAAGGCACACCATGCACAGCCAGCTGAAGCACACAAGTACCACTCCATTTGGCCCCCAGGGACACATGCACCTCGCACTTCTGCGCCCCTACTTACGTACGTCATTCCCCGACGCCCGCGCCAAACTGCACGCCCGGTGTACACCCAGAACCGCTTGATGCCCACTCGAAAATGCCACGTCAGGTCATGCAACAACCCCCATTTCAGACACGGGAGCCCCCATGCACAAGCAGGACACAACTTCGGCGGGCCCTGGCGTGGGGCCCTACACACCGGCCGGTACAACGGCTATGCACCTAAGCCACCAGCATGTTGGCAAGCAAGTGCGTGGCCAAAGTGTGCGAATGCGTGGCGCATACTTCGGTTCCGTTATGGTTGCTATCCTCCGATGAATAAAGGCAATCATTTTCCTTGCGCCCCGAAGGCCGGGCACTGACACCGGTTAGGGCTCTTGAAACGTTCGACGCATAGCACGCTGCACCACATCTGTTAAAAGGAACAACATTTGCACAAGCTCTGTGTGTTGCATGGGCATGAATTCAACACGTCTACAACCCCAGTTACCATGTGAGACAAATGTGCCTCCTGGAGTCCTGGTTAACACCCCTGCATGTAAGTAGCCACGCCGTGGAGCGCCCCCATCCCCCTCGTGCCCAACCTGCACCCCATTCCCCGCGGTCCTCCCTTGGCTGGCACGGTGGGAGGAGGAGCAATCATGTCGGCCCCTCCTAGCACCGTTACCCGCCCCTCCTAGCACACGCTAACGGCAGACTGGCCCGCTCCTGCCTGCTACGCAAAGCGACCCCTGCAGCCGCCACGTGCCTTTTCTCCCTGCACGCTGTTGGACAGTAGCACGTGCACAGCCTCGTGGACGGTGGCGCCACAGCGCGATAGCGCGGTACCAAGGTGTTCCTGGCACTGCGCTGTGGCCAGCCAGGCGGTGGGAGTGACCGCGACCAACCTCCCAGCGGATACAATGTCGTGGTATGGGGAATGTAGCAGGCAGGCAGGCCGCCGGCATCCTGCTTCTGCCAGCATCATACATAGAGCCCCGGTTGCAGCGGCCGACGATTTCTGAACCAGCTCCCTGCTGCCGCCGGACTCAGATGTCGCCCGCCGCCACCGTCGCTGCCGCCCTGCTGTCCCCCCGCTTGCCGCCGCCGCCGCCGCCGCCACCCCCGCTGCACACCAGCGCCGCCAGCTGCTCCTTTACCGCCGCCACGAGCTGGCCAGAGGTGGGGCGGCAGGGGCGGCGGTGCGGGTCGTGCGACCAGCACGCCTCAGCAAGCGACCTGGGCGGCAAAAAGGCGGTGGGCAAGCGGGGGAAGAAGGGTTAGGGCAGGGGGGAAGCACGGCGTCTGGGTTGGAGGCCGGTGACAAGGATTGCCAGGCTCCATCATGTACTGTAAAGGAGGTGGCGTGAAAGGCACGGCCACTGCTTGCAATGCTGCCACAAGGCCGGGCTGCCTCGCATGTTCCTCGGTCCCTCCGTCCCCCTCATCGCGACCTAATGCCGCCTGCGCGGGGTCCTTTGCCACGTTCGTCTGTTGAACACAGGAACCGCGCATCCGTCTCCCCACTTAAACTTGTCGACACGCACACGCAACGCACGTGCGATCAAGTGCCTGTAGAGGCGCACCTGTATGCCGGCGGTGCGTCCCCCGCCCACTTGGGCCTCAGTCCCGCCATGACCGCCCCGGGGACTTTGTCTGCCTTGAGCTCCTTGTACGGCCGGTAGCCACGGGCAATCTCCCACCTTCGGGGGAGGAGCCACGTGGTGCGGGGGGCAGGGTGGACAGGTTGGCACGTGGCGCGGCTGGGGTGCGCGGGAGGTCGCGGGACACGTTGGCAAAGGAATGGGTGTAGGTGTGCTGGCGCCTGGATAGCTGCTGGTGGTACAGTGCAGCTATACTTATGCAGAACAAACTATGCGCGGCATGACGCCATGCTAGCACGACCTTGCTGCTACTAACACAAACTCACATGACGATGCCGAAGGCGAATACGTCCAACGAAGCATCGATGCGGCCGCCTGTGTACGGAGGCAGCAGCGACGCTTTACATCCACACCAGCGCCGGGAGGGAAGCAGAACGCCCGCATGCCAAGCCTTTCAGAGGGTAAAACGTCGGGTGTACGGCAGGCACAGCAGCAGCCGGACGCAATGCCCCCGCTGCACAATTCCCCCTTGACCAACTCACCTTTGACCATGGCCTCGGGCGCCATGTGCGTCACCGTGCCGCACGCCTTGTCCTGCACCGCGTACCAACGGGTGCCGCCGCCGCCCTCCCCGCCGCCGCCGCCGCCGCCCCTGCTGCCGCCCGCCGCCGCTGCCCACAGGCTCGGGCCCTGCTGGCTGTGCGTCGCGACCCAGCCGCCGCCGCCACCGCTGCCGGTGGCGCCCTCAGAGGCACCTGCGGACGCTCTGTTGAAAGCGTTTGAGGGGCTGGAGAAGCCAGAGTTGCCGACGGCAGTGGCGCCAACGGCGGGTGGGCTGGTCGTTGCCAAGCTGCCATCGCTGTGACCGGACAGCAATTGCCCGGATGTCACCACCGTGGGGCCGTCCGTCTGCGGGTCGGGCAGACAGGTGCAGAGGCCCCGGCTTGTTGGGACGAAGAAAGAAGGACCCAAATGGGCTTGTGGGCGGCCCTCATTGCCAGGAGGATCGGCGGCCATTCAGCGCCTGGGCGTACGGCAGATCCCCTAAGCGTCTGGACGGTGCCATCCTTTCGCATTGATATTGTGCATGCTTTCTGGGCACCACGCCAGTCCCTAAAGGGCTGCCCACTTCCTAAGCCGTACCCGTGCCCGCTCCCATGCCTCCTACACTCGCCCGTACCCCTGAACCCTACCGCTGGCCCCTACCCACCTCGGGGCAGTCCAGCACGAGAGTCAGGCCGAAGTCTGCGGAAGTGCAATAAGGCGAGCAGTAGGTTACTCAGTACCGGCAGGGGGGGCATGGAGGCAGCGCGGATTTGCCATGCTAGCGCTGAACAGCACCCTGTGCAGCCAAGCCCACCCTGCGTGCTGTAACGTACGAAGGCAGTAGCCGTTTGTCGCTAGCTGCACCCTTTGCGGCGGCTAAGCTAAAGAGCCAAATGCAGCAGCTCCTATCAGTCCCAGCCCAGCATCGCTTCCAGTCTCGGCAACAAGCCTGCGGCCCACGCGTGTACCCACCCGCCAGCTAGCGTGTGTTATGGAGGCAAATGCCAGGGGTGCTGTGACACCATTTCCCTTCCTGTTCCTTGTACCCACCCGCCAGCTTGCACGTCCATCCCCGCGGGTCCCCCGGGCTGGCCTTGAGCAGCCGGTTGGCCGGCTTGACGTCGCGGTGCGCCAGCCGCCGCGCGTGCATGTGTCTTAGCGCCATGGCCAGCTCCAGCAGCGTGTAGTACACGCCCACGTAGTCCGTAGCCCAGGGCTCGTGGCTCTGGCTGGGGTCTGGAGCCGCAGAGCGGCTGCTGTCCGGGGCCCCGGCTGCAAGGGAGACAGCTGGGGATGACGACGAGGGGGTTGCAGGGGATGCCAGCCTCCGCGGGACCAGCATATCGACCAGGGAGCCGCAGTCGCACATCTCGGACACGATGGCCGTGAAGGGGCGCTTGTACAGGGGTTCGCTGCTGCCTGCGGCATCAAGAGAGGCCGCAACGCAGGCTCGTCAGGCCAGCCTTTTAGCCTCACCTTGCGCCGCTGGCACACGGTGGACGTCCAAGGACGTGCAAGACCGGGTGAGATGGCACAAGCCTGTGAGCTGGGCGAGCATCAGGACGAGAGTGACATGACCTTACTTTGAGCTTGCCGTACAATGCCGTACCTGCTGCTGACGGCGGCCGCAGGTGCGTCAGGTGAGCACCGGATTGCCCCGCTCGTCCTCCTCCTTGCGCAGGTACAAGATGGCGTACACGGCGTACACCTGCGTCCGTGCAGTGCGACAGCGGGTAAGCGCTTCGTACACCCGAGCCCTACGACGCGTGTCTGACACGTATGGAACACCTGCAGGGCCTCTGACGGTGCGCAT
>VFQN01007557.1_pt1 | contig 11632 bp, 18 predicted proteins | sample 3512371 | NCBI WGS metagenome assembly VFQN01 (sample SAMN10412370, study PRJNA504923) | tailings metagenome | isolation source: Replicate 2 from Balatoc abandoned mine | place: Philippines: Itogon, Benguet | collected 2017-08-28
GCGGTTCGGGGCGATCGAGCGCCAGCGGCTGCGGCGGCACCGCCGACCCGAAGCCGACATCGGCGAGCCACGTCCGCCCGCCGATCCACACGCGCACCGTCATATGTGTGCGCGGCGTCGCCGGGGCGTCGTCGGGCAGCATCCAGCGCACCCGTCCGATCAGCCCCTCGGCCTTGAAACCGAGCCGGCGCAGGACGCGAAGGAACAGCGCATTCTGCTCGAAGCAATAGCCGCCGCGCCGCCGGTCGATCAGCTTCGCCGCGATCGCATCGGCGTCGATGTCGACGCCGATACCGGTCAGCGCGTCGAGCGCCTCGAACGGGATCGCCGCGATATGCGCCGCCTGCAGAGCGGCGAGCCCTTCCAGGGTCGGCGGCGGCGTTGCGGTCAGCCCGATCCGGCGTAGATAACGCTTAACGAACGCCTCGCTGCCGGGCTCGGCCGCGAAAGCGTCATCGTCGTCGGAAAAGGGCGGCTGGCTGTCGTGCAACATCGGCAAAGGCTCCTCGCGAATCACTTGCCGCATCTTATGAAAGCTCAACCGCGGTTGAGATCAAGCGCTTTCGCCGTCAATCGGCGCGCCGCCGCTTCCAGTCGAGCATCACCCCGATACGCTGATTCCAGCTGCCGTCCCAATTCGTCCTGAGGCCACTCCGCTCGATCGTCGCGACGATTTCCTGCGCGACCGCCAGCGCCGCCGCCTCGCCCTCCTCGACCGCGCCGTAGCCAAGATAGAGGCCGCCACCCTCGACTGCCGATTCCGTATCCTGCATGTGAAAAAAGCCATATCCGCGCACGGGCCGCCCCGCATCGCGAACGGCCGCCATTTCGTCCCATATCTCGGTCGATCCACAGGTTCCGCAGCAGCTGAAATTCTGGCGCGAGACGATCCCGGCCTCTTCGAGCGTCGCAAAGGCGGCGTCGAGGCGGTCGCAATCGGTGATTTCCGGCCAGGTCAGTTGCTCGCGCCTGTGCGCGGCGAGTGCCTCTTGCACCAGCCCGGGGGCTAGCGCGCGAAGCTCGCCCTCGTCCAGCTCGCCCTCGAACATATGCGGCAGCTCTTCGGCAATGTCCTCGGGTTTCCGGTACCCGCCGTCGATCTCGCGCCTTGCCCAGTCGCGTGCCCAACCGACCACCTCGTCACGTTCGGCGGGCGGCAGCGGTTCGGGAGCTGCCCTTGCGGGAACGGCGCGGAACCCGTCGGGAAAGGCCGAGGGCGGTGCCGGCGGACGCGCCGCGGGCGGCTTCGTGCCGAACAGACCGGCAAGCCAGCGGGCGAATGCTCCGCGCGTCATGACTCAGCGCTCGTCGCGATAGAAAGGCCGGTCGCCCGCGATCGTCACGCGCTCCATCCGCCGCACCGCGGGGAAATAGTCCGACGCGGCATAATGCTGCGCGGCGCGATTGTCCCAGAAGGCGATCGAGCCCGGCTCCCAGTGAAAGCGGCACTGATATTCGGGGATCGCCGCCTGCGCATAGAGATGCGCGAGCAGCCAGTCGCTCTCCTTCGCCGACAGCCCCTCGATATGGCTGGTGAAGGCGGTGTTGACATAGAGCGCCTGCTCGCCGGTCTCGGGGTGGGTGCGGACCACCGGATGCGTCTGCGGCGGAAATTTGGCGTGAAGCTCGTCGGCATTCTTGCCGAGCCGTCCGGCAAAGACGCGCGCGATATCGTGCACGGCGTTTAGGGTGCGGCACCAGTCCCGCATCGCGGGCGACAGGCCACGGAACGCCGCGGCCATGTCGGCGAACAGCGTATCGCCGCCGACCGCGGGCACCTCGACCGCGCGCAGGATCGATCCGAGCGACGGTTCGGCGCGCCAGGTGACGTCCGAATGCCAGGCATTTTCCTTGCCCTTCGAATCCGGCCCGTGCGCGATGTGCAGCACCTCGGGATCGGGCTGGTCCTTCGGCGTCGCGGGATGGATTTCGAGCATTCCGAAGCGGCGCGCGAAGGCGATATGCTGCGCCGGCGACAGATGTTGGTCGCGAAAGAAGACTACCTTGTGGGCAAGTAGCGCGGCGCGGATTTCGGCGATCACCGCCCCATCCTGTTCCTGCGACAGGTCGATGCCCGAAATCTCTGCGCCGATCGCCGGTGTCAGCGGCGTGACGCCCAGCCGTTCGAAGGCGCGCTGCGATGCGGCGATATTCATGGGGCCTCTCCTTGTCTTTCGCGCATTAGCGGCGCCGGCGCGCGGCGAGTCAAGCGCCGCGCAGCCAGACCGTGTCGACCGCTTTGCCGAGCGCATCGGCGGCATAGACGCTCGCGGTCGATCCGGCGCGCGCGCCGTATAGCCAGAGCAGCGCGTTCAGGATCGCCTCGGCATTCTCGCGCGGGATCGCGGGCTGCCACCCGTCGCGCTCCCTGTTCTCGGCCTCGACCGCGTCGAGCAGCGCCGCCGCGAGCGCGTCGGACCCGCGGCTCATCCTTTCTTGGCGCGCGCGGGCTTGGCGAGATTGGCCGCGACGGCGCCGCGGACCAGCGCCTTGAACGCCGCCGCATCGACGGTATCACCCTCGGCAAAATCGATCGCGCGGCGGACATTGCCGTCGAGGCTCGAGTTGAACAGCTTTGTCGGATCGTCGACCGCCGCACCCTTGGCGAAGGTCAGCTTGACCTTGTCCTTGTAGGTCTCGCCGGTGAACAGCACCCCGGCGCGCTCCCATGTCGGCACGCCCGCCGGGTTGGTCGGCTTGCGCCATTTGACCGCTTCCTCGATTTCAGGATCGGCCTCGCGGATCAGCGCGCGCAGCTTCGCCAGCGTTGCGCCGCGCCAGTCGGTCAGCGACGCGATCTTCGCATCGATCAGCGCCGAAGCGTCTTCGTCGTCCATAGTCTCTCCTCTCACAATTTCTCGCCGGGCAGCGCGATCGCCTGCCGAACCCAGTCGGCGAACGCCGCCTCGTCGACCGCATCGTCCGCATGAATATGGAAATAGGCCGTCTGCCCGCTCTTCGACGCGACCGGCGGCACGGGGTCGAGGCGCTTGCCGTCGAAGAAGGCGACCTTGATATATTTATCGTAGCAATGGACGCTGAGGAACCAGTGGCTCGGCAACGCGTCTGGCGCGGCATAGAGCGGCGAGTTCCATTTCACCGCCTTGCGCACCCCCGGCACCTCGCGCGCGATCAGCCGGTCGAGCCGCGCCCATGCGGCCGACTTCCAGCCGGGCATCGCGGCGATATAGGCCTGCACCGGCGCATCGCCGTCGCCTTTCGGGATTTGCGGATTGCCGCCCGACAGCAGGACGGGCTTCGCGGACTCGACCATGTCTCTCTCCGATATGAAGGGCTTACATGCCACGCCCGGCGCGGCGCATCCAGCCTGCCAAGGTCAAGATGCTAGTGCTCGTGCGCGCTTCCTGTTAGCCACCCGCGCAGCATGACGCCGAGCTTCATCATGATCGACGATTTCGTCGCCAACCCGCACGAACTGCGGCGGCAGGCGCTGGCGCTCGGCTATGATGCGAAGCCCGAGGAGGCCAATTATCCCGGCACGACGAGCACGCGCGCGCTGGCGATCGCGGGGCTCGACGATTATGTTTCGCGCCTGACGGGGATGAAGCTGACCGGCGCGCCGGGGACGCTGCACGGCCATTGCCGGCTGACGCTGAAGGGCGACCGCGGCAAAAGCGGGGTCCATATCGACCCGGCCTCCTATTCGGGGATCCTCTATCTGACTCCGCCCGAACATTGCCGCGGCGGCACCGATTTCTATCGCCACCGCCGGACCCGGCTCGACCGCGTGCCGCCGACGATGGAGGAGATCGGCGGCGCGGGCTATGCCGACATCAACCATCTGGTCGAGGATGTCGTGAACCGCGACACGATGAAGCCCGCGGCGTGGGAGAAAAGCTTCACCGCGCCGATGCGTTTCAACCGGCTGATCATGTTCAGCCCGTGGATGTTCCACAACAGCGCCGCGGGTTTCGGCACCGGGCCTGCCGACGGCCGCCTCGCCTATCTGATGTTTTTCGCGCGCGTGCCGTGATAGGCTGCGCTCTCCAGCAGGAGAGTGCCGCATGCCCCGCGATCGCATCCCGTTTCTCGCTCTGGCGCTGACCCTTACCGCGTGCGGCGGCAATGCCGACAAGGCGGCCGCCGATGCGCCAAAGGCAGAGGCGACGACCGAAGCCGGCGCTCCAAAGGCACAGCCCGCCAGCACCTCGCCGCTGCCCCCGACCGCCGGATCGAAGCTCGCCTCCTATGTGGGCAAATATCCGTTCGACAAGGTCGACGGCGTCGCGTGGACCGACCATGTGCTCGTCAAGGCGGGGATCGCCGCGAGCGTGAAGGACGCCGCGGTCCTGAAAGCGATCACCACCACGCAAGGCCCCTCGGGACCGATCGAGCTGCGCGGCGACAAGGTGATGTCGTGGGCGTGCGAGCAGCATAATTGCGGGTCGCACCAATGGTCGGTGCTGATCGACCCGCGCACCGGCGCGACCGACGTCTGCTATTTCGATGAAGAGGCCGACGCCGCAAAGTCGCGCTGGTTCCTCGCCACCGGCAAGGAAGAAAAGCGCGACGGCAACTGCCAATAGGCGCCCGCCTCAATAGGCGTTGCGTTCCTTGCGCAGCGCGGCCTTGCCGTCTTTCCAGTTTACCTCGGCCGCGGGTTCGGTAGGCTTGCCCGGGGCGAACAGCTCATAGACCACCGTCCCGTCATTCTGCGTGCTTTCGATCACGCGCGCGGGCGCGAAATGGTCGGCCGCCGCCTCGGCCGCGGCACGCACCGGCGCGGGGGCTGCGGACCAGGCGATATCGCGCTGCACCTCGACGACGGTGAAGACGCCGTCCTTTTCCAGAATGTCGAGTTCGACCTCGCTGCCGTCGGGACGTGCGCCCTCGACGTCATAGAAGGTCATACCGTCGCGCTCCTTGCGCTCGACCTCGGCGATGACCATGCCCTCGATCCTGGCGAGCGCGACTGCGCGCGCGCCCGCGGGCAGGTCGGTGGCGGCGACGTCCGAAATTTCGGCCTTCGGCCCCTCGGGCAGCACGGCCTTGTCGGCCGCCTTGTCCTCGGCCGTCCCGCACGCGGCGAGTGCCAGCAACGGAGCCAGCATCCATATTTTCGAAGCGCGCATCGCCTTACTCCCGATCAAAGGAAACCGGTGTCAGTCTAGCCGCTTCGGAAAGCCGAGTCGAGCGATTCGACTCTCACCCCGAATGAGAACATAATAGGAACGCAGTCCGATTCGGAGGAAGGATGATGACCCCCATGTTCCGTTATTTCTTGGGCTTTCAGGTGCCCGCCGACCGCGCCGGCTGGCTCGCGCGCCAGTTGCCGCCCGTCTCAGGCGACCTGTTCGCGGGACTGAAGCCGCAACATTATCACCTTACCCTCTGCACGATCGCCGAGACGCAGGCGCAGCACCCCTTCCTGCGCCAGCGCGTCGCCGAGGCCTTCGCATCGGGCCTGCCGGCCGCCAGCGCCATCCCCTTCGGCCGGATCGTCAGCAAGGGGCTAGGCGCCGAACTGGTGACCGCGGGAAGCGTCACCGGCGTTCGCGGGCTTTACGAGGCGATCGTCGCGCTGCTCGCGCCGCACGGGATCGAGCCCTGGTATCGCGAGTCGGGGCTGCGGCCGCACGTCACGCTCGGCTACGGACGGCATGCGTTCGATCCGGTGCCTCTCGCATGGAACTGGGTGCCGCGCGATCTGGCGCTGATCGAAAGCCATGTCGGCCACAGCCGCCACCGCGTGCTGCAACGCTGGACGCTCGACGCGCCGGTTCAGGGCATGTTCGACTTCATGGACGACACCCTGCCCCCGCCGCTGCGCTATGCGGCCTAGCGTTCGTCCATCAGCTTTCCAGCGTGTGTTCGAGCGTGATTTCGCAATCGAGCAGCTTCGACACCGGGCAGTTCATTTCGGCTTCCTTCGCGATCGCCGCGAATTCCTCGGCCGAAATCCCCGGCACCTTGCCGGTCAGCGTCAGCGCCGATTTCGAAATTTCGAAACCACCATCGACCTGATCGAGCGTGACTTCGGCGCTCGTCTCGAGCGTGTCGCCCGAATAGCCCGCGCGCGCGAGGCCGAACGACAGGGCCATGGTGAAGCAGGCCGCGTGCGCCGCCGCGATCAGTTCCTCGGGGTTCGTCCCCGGCTGGCCCTCGAAGCGCGTGCCGAAGCCATAGGGCTGCGCGTTGAGCACGCCCGATTTGGTCGTGATCGACCCCTTGCCCTCCTTGCCGAAGCCTTCGTAGCGGGCGGATGCGCGATTGACGGTCATGCGGGGTCTCCTTGGTAGGTTTTCGGGCGAGGTTGGGGAAAGACTCGGGAAAGGGCGCTCAGGCCGTAACCAGCCTACGCCCCGCGCCCGCGCGCTTCCATGCCTTTTCGTGGAAGAAGAAGGCGACCGCGTTGATGCACGGCTCGACGATCGCGATCCCGCCCGCAAGCGCGACCGATCCGGTCATGACATAGGCGACGCTGAACCCGATCGTCAGGTGCAGCGACAAATAGGTCAGCGTCTTGATGAGGTCGGTCGGCATGATGGCGTCTCCAGTACGAGATGCCTAATTAAGAATCGCTCGCAACAAGCGCCAGCGCAGCCTTTCGCTCACTCTGATCGATTTCTCAGCTTGGACGCCGCTCGACACCCGCGCGGTCGAGTTCGGGCCCAAGCCGCCCCGTCAGCCATAGCGCCCACATTTTGAAATCGGCGGCGAGGCTCCAGAGCGGATAGGTGAAGGTCGCCGGCCGGTTCTTCTCGACCCCGAAATGCGCCACCCAAGCGAAGAAATAGCCCGCGACCGGCAGCGCGATCAGCCAGCCCCAGCGTCCCGTCAGCACCGCCGCGACCGCGATGCCCACGACCAGGCTCGTCCCGACATAATGGAGCGCGCGCGTCGACGCCTTGCTGTGCTCGCGCAGGTAGAAGGGCCAGAAGTCGGCGAAGGTCGTGTAGAGGCGCGCCATCGCGCGAAGGATGCGCCGCGCGGCGCCGATGGTCAAACGGAATGGACGGAGTCCGCCAATCTGATAGGGTCGCGCCCAATCATATATGGGGGAGTTTATCATGAAGAAATCGATGCGCGCCCTGCTGGGGCTCGTGCTGCTCGACGCGATCGTCATTTGCGGGGCGTGGTGGATGATCGACCGCACGACGAGCGGCGCCTGGAATTCGAACAATCCGGCCGAATCGATCAACATGATCACGACCACCGCGGGGATGATGGTCGGCGTGATCTCGGTCGTGCTGGTCCTCGCCTTCTTCCGGCATCGCGCCGCGGGCAACTGAGCCGCCCCAAACTAGTCCGCCCGATCGTCACCGCAACCTTGAAGGCCGGCGGGAGATCGGGCGGCGCCGGCGGGTCCATCCGGTCCCCCGATCGGAGGGGCCGCCGCTTTTCCAGCCATCCTTGATTAGTTCCCTCCCGCCGGGGGTCGCGTCCGGCGGGAGGGCTGATCCCGTGCCAGCCCCCGAAAGCATGGGCCGACCCGGGACGGGAGCCGTTAGCGGGCGGCGGCGTCGCGCACCTTCTGCACCGCGGGAAGGAGGAGGCCGATCAGGATCTGCACCGGGCCGCTGCTGATCGTCATGCTGCCGGACGTAGACTGCTGCGCCGACTGCGCCATCGCGGGGGTTGCCGCCATCAGCATGGTCAACGCCAGAACGGGGGCGATCATCTTCCTGGTCATCGTCTCTTCCTCAATCGCTTGTCTCGATGACCTGTTTCTGCCGCACGCGTACCCATACCGCGGTGATCGCCGTCACTGGCGTGCGGAATTTTGACAAAGCCCTGAAAAGAAAAGGAAGAAAATTACGCCTGACGCTTCAGGCGTACCAGAGCCGTGTCGAGCGCCTGCAGGAATTGCGAGCGATCGGCCTTCGAGAAGGGCGGCGGGCCGCCGATTCCCTCGCTCATGCCCGAGCGCAAATCTGCCATGATCGCGCGCGTTGCGATCGCGGGACCGATCGATGCGGCGGTAAAGGGCTTGCCGGTCGGCGCAAGCACCGTCGCCCCCGCCTTCAGCGCGCGGTCGGCGAGCAATATGTCGGCGGTGATAACGATGCTCTTCGCATTCGCCGCCTCGGCGATCCAGTCGTCGGCGGCGTCGAAGCCGTCCGACACGACCACCCGCTCGATCAGCGGATGTTCGGGCACGCGCAGCCGGCTGTTGCTGACGATCTTGACCGCCACCTCGTGCCGCCAGGCGACGCGATAGATTTCGTCCTTCACCGGGCAGGCGTCGGCATCGACAAGAATCGTGACGCTCATCCGTGCACCCCGTCCCAGATCAGCTTCGCGCCGAGCAGCACCATCAGCACATAGATCAGCACATAGAAACGCTCGGGGTTCATCCGCTTCATCCAGCGCACGGTGAGCAAGGTCGAGACGATCGCGAGCGGCATCAGCAGCAGTGCGGCGACCACCACCTCGTGCGGGAAGGCGCCGAGCGCCAGATAGGCGGGCACCTTCAGCCAGTTGACGATCGCGAACAGAATTGCGCTCGTCCCGATGAAGGTCAGGTGCGGCAGCTTGCGCGGCGTCACCCACATCTGGAACGGCGGTCCGCCGGCGTGCGCGATCTGGCTGGTCAGTCCCATGAAGCCGCCGAAGATCGTCCCGACCCAGCCGGGCGAGGTCGATGCCGCGACGATCCGCCCGCCACGCTCGACCCACAGGCGATAGACGCCGAACGCCAGCGTGATCGCGCCCAGTGCGAGCATCAACTGCGCCTCGTTCACCCGCTCGGCATAATACCAGCCCGCGGCGATGCCGACCGCGGCACCCGGCAGCATCCAGCCGATGATCCAGCCGTCCCACGTCTTGCGGAACGACCAGACGCTGATCACGTCCTGCACGATCAGGATCGGCAGCAGGATCGCCGCGGCGGTCGCGGGCGGCAGCACCAGCGCCGCGAGCGGCGTCGCGAGCGCGCCGACCCCGGCCAGCCCGCCCTTCGCCATGCCGACGAGGATCACCGCGGCGACGAGCACCGCGAGCGTCACCGGGTCGGCCAAGATGCTCATGCGGTCGGCGTCTCGACATTGTCGGGGAGGCGCCAGTCGATCGCGCCGCGCCCGCGCGCCTCAAGGAAAGCGTTCGCCTGACTGAAAGGCTTCGATCCGAAGAAGCCGTTGTGCGCCGACAGCGGCGAGGGATGCGGCGCGCGCAGGATCAGGTGCGGGCTCCCTGCGCCCAGCCCCGGCACATTCGCCGCCTTGCGCTGCGCATGGCTGCCCCACAGGATGAAGACCTTCGGTGCAGGATCGGCCGCGACCGCGGCGACCGCGGCATCGGTGAATTTCTCCCAACCCTTGCCCTGATGCGAGGCCGCCATGCCGGCCTCGACCGTCAGGCAATTGTTGAGCAGCAGCACGCCTTGTTCGGCCCAATGCTTCAAATAACCATGCGGTGCAGGCGCGATGCCGAGGTCGCTCTTCATTTCCTTGTAGATATTGACGAGGCTCGGCGGCGTCCGCACCCCCGGCTGGACCGAGAAGCAGAGCCCGTGCGCCTGTCCTGGCCCGTGATAGGGGTCCTGCCCGAGGATCACGACGCGGACATCCTGCGGCGCCGTCGCATCGAGCGCGGCGAACCAGTCGCGCGGCCGCGGATAGATGGTCTTTCCCCGGCCGCGCTCATCGGCGAGGAACGCCTTGAGCTCTGCCATATAGGACTGCTCGAACTCGCCGCCGATCCGCGCGAGCCAGTCGGGATGCAATTTGACCTCTGCCATGCCCCGGCTTCACCAGAGCGGCGCAGGCTTGTCCAGTGTCGTTGCCTGTCGGGAGTTATTGGCCAGTTGCGTATGGTCGGGAGGTACCTTCACCGCTGCGAATCGGAGGCGAGGCAGTGCCGAAATCAGGCACGTTCCAACTTTGTTCGCAAGGCACTATGAGCGACCCTCTTGTTGCAAATTTGCAACAGGTCATAACTCTCTTTGGATAGCGAGCTGTGAATAAGTTCAGTCACTCTACGCATTTCTGCGAATTTCGGCGTCTTCCATGGTGTCTGAAAAATTCACCATCTTGCGCCAAGCGAATCACCGAGCACTATATGAAGCGCATGCCCGACGTCGTCCTCCCTTCCAAAGACGACGACGCCGGGCATGGTTTTGAAGATACCCGCTAGGGGACGCCTCCGAGTACGCATCCTATGCGTAGTACTTGCGGGGTTCAACCCCTAGCGGGCTTACAGAAAGTAAGCCTGAAAATGACAGCATATTTGATTACCTATGACAATCGCGCTCCCCGCGATTACCAGCCCCTGTACGACCTGCTCGAATTGTGGGACGCAGTTCGCTTGGCAGAATCTGTGTGGTTGGCAGACCTAAACGGAGATGCTGCCACCGTGCGCGACGTGGTACGTTCTACGATGCAACCTGACGACACCATTGCAGTACTCGAGCTCGTAAACGATGCCGACTGGGCAGTGTATGCCACGAAGGAATCGATCAATTGGCTTCGGGGCCACGTCGCTCCCTAGCCAAGATAATAGTTTGGTTACGACGGGCGCGGTTTCACCGCGCCCGTTTAATTTGTCCTCGCTCCCGATCTGCATAACAAATGCGATCATCGACCTGACGAGAAGACGTTCTATCGGCGCCACTCCTGCAGGCAGTGACGGCAATGACGAATGGGCTCGACTGAAACAAGCTAGAGCCGAGAAACCTAAATCTTCCCGCGCACGCTCAGGAAGACGCGGCGGCCGAGATAGTCATATTGCGTCCCGAACGCGGGCGCCTGACCGATCACCGGCGGCGTCGCGGCGACGACCGTCGACACGCGCGGCGGCGGCGTGTCGAACAGGTTGGCGACCCCCAGCGTGATGCGGAAGCGGTCGGCGACGTCGCGGCTGACCGACAGCGAGTGATAGAAGGTCGCGGGCACGCTGACATCGGGGCAGAAGCGGCCGCCCGGACGGAAGCCCGACGTGCGGCACGGATCGCCGCCCTGCGCGCGAAGCAGGTCGGCCCTGTTCGAGGCGGTGCCGGTGACGTCGAGGCCATAGAAGAGCGTCCACGCCCCCTTGGTCCAGCCGAGGTTGAAGTCGCCGACCCATTGGGGGTTACCGATCTTGCCATTGTCGTCGACCGTCGTGCCGGGGAAGAGCGCGACCTTGTCCTCGACTTGCCACGTCATCTGCGCGCGCAGCGCAAGCGCGCCGAGCTTGCCCAGATCCTGATCGACCGCCAGCGACAGGTCGACGCCGCGATTGCGCTGGCGGCTGATATTGACATAGCGATCGGTGACGCTCGCGACGCTCTGCCGGTCGGGACCGGCGGCAACGCGCGTGAACAGGCTGCACAGCGGCTCGTCGGCGACGTCCGAAGCGTAACAGCCGGTCAGGATGTTGCCCGCGCCGAGCAGCGTGATCTCGTCCTTCACCCGGATGTCGAAATAATCGACCGCGAGGCTGGTGCGAAGCCCGCCCCACAGCGCGCCCGACAGATCGGGGGTCAGGATGACCGACACGGTCTTCGCGGTCGACGTTTCCGGCCGCAGCCGCCCGATACCGCCGCCCGACACGATCGTCGCGGGGCCGATGCCGCCGGCATAGTTGGGCGCGATGCCGTCGGCGGCGCAATTGTCGAAGATGCGCTGGCTGATCGCCCCCGCCGCGAGCCGCGCCGCGGTCTGGATGCACGGATCGATCGCCTGCTGGCCGA
>VFQN01007559.1_pt1 | contig 11630 bp, 10 predicted proteins | sample 3512371 | NCBI WGS metagenome assembly VFQN01 (sample SAMN10412370, study PRJNA504923) | tailings metagenome | isolation source: Replicate 2 from Balatoc abandoned mine | place: Philippines: Itogon, Benguet | collected 2017-08-28
TCATCGGCGAGATCAAGGCCGACGGCCAGTTCAACGTGGTGTGGAAGACCAAGGGTCCGGTGGTGGCCGACCCGTGGAGCGACTACATCCCCGAAAACAAGGGCAAGAAGAACGTTCCGGAAAAGAAGTGACGTGAGCTTGCGCAGCAGACTCCTGCTGGTGATTGCTGCCGCGCTGCTCGGCGTGATCGGGCCTGCCTGGGCCCTCACGCCCGAGCAGGCGCGCGGCATCGCGATCGGTGACAGCGACGAGCGCATCGCGGCGCTGAACGAGGCGGCGGCGGCGGGAGCCGAGGGGCTGGGGCCGTTCGTGCAGGCGCTGCTCGACGATTCGGTGAAGGTCGCGGGTGATCGTGTATTCGTGGTTCAGGGCGACAGGGCGGTGGATGCCGCCACCGGCGCCGCGGCCACGCTGCCGCCCGAATCCGAGGACGTCGTCAACAACAACCGCATGCGCGGCGCGCTGCAGGCGGCGCTCGCCTCCCTGCAGCTGCTCTCGCCCGACCTCGCCACGCGGCGTGCCTCGGTGGCCGAGCTGCTCAAGCAGTCGCTCGACGAATCCCAGCTGCCCTTGCTCGACAAGGCGCTGGCGGCTGAGACCGACACGTCACTGAAGGAGTCGCTGGAGCGCATGCGCGCCACCATCCTGGTGGCCTCGCCCGACAAGGACAAGCGCCTGTCCGCCGTGGCCGAGCTCGCCGGCAGCCGCCAGAGCGCCGTGGCCAGCCTGCTGCAGGAGCGCCTCGCGCCCGATGCCGAGACCGATCCGCAGGTGCGTGCCGCGCTGACACGCGCGCTCGACGACGTGCGCTCGCGGCTGGCCTGGGGCGAGCGGGCTGGCGTGGTGTTCACCGGCATCAGCCTCGGCTCCATCCTGCTGCTGGCCGCGCTCGGCCTGGCCATCACCTACGGCCTGATGGGCGTGATCAACATGGCGCACGGCGAGCTGCTGATGATCGGCGCCTACGCCACCTTCGTGGTGCAGAACCTCTTTCGCCAGTACTTCCCCGGCGCCTTCGACTACTACGTGATCGCGGCCATTCCGGCGGCCTTCCTCGCCTCGGCGCTGGTCGGCGCGGCGATGGAGCGCAGCGTGATCCGCTGGCTCTACGGCCGGCCGCTGGAGACGCTGCTGGCCACCTGGGGCATCAGCCTGGTGCTGATGCAGGGCGTGCGCTCGCTCTTCGGTGCGCAGAACGTGCCGGTGGAGAACCCGGCCTGGCTCTCAGGCGGCATCTCGGTGATGAGCAACCTCACGCTGCCCTTCAACCGCATCGCCATCATCGCCTTCGCCGCGCTGGTGCTGATGGCGGTGGCGCTGCTGATTGCCCGCACGCGGCTCGGCCTGTTCGTGCGCGGCGTGACGCAGAACCGCCGCATGGCCGCCTGCGTGGGCGTGAACACCGCACGCGTCGACACCTACGCCTTCGCGCTCGGCTCCGGCATCGCCGGGCTGGGCGGCTGCGCGCTCTCGCAGGTCGGCAACGTCGGGCCTGACCTCGGCCAGAGCTACATCGTCGACAGCTTCCTCGTCGTCGTGCTCGGCGGCGTGGGGCAACTGGCCGGCACGGTCTACGCGGCGCTCGGCCTGGGCGTGCTCAACAAGCTGCTCGAAGGCTGGGCCGGCGCGGTGCTGGCCAAGATCATGGTGCTGGTCTTCATCGTCATCTTCATCCAGAAGCGCCCGCAAGGGATCTTCGCGATGAAGGGCCGGAGCGCCGAAGCATGAGCGCGAACATGACCCCCACCGTGAACGCCTTCGGCGTCCCCCCCCAGGGGGGCGCATCCAGCGGCCCGGCGGAGCCGGCTCCGCGGATGCTGCTTGGTCTGCGCGCGTGGTTCGCCATCGTGGCTGCGTTGATGGCCGTCGTGGTGCTCGCGCCGGTGCTCAACCTCGTGGTGCCGGAGGGCAGCGTCTTTCACATGAGCGATTTCGCCGTGGCGCTTGTCGGCAAGATCATGTGCTACGCCATCTGCGCGCTGGCGATGGACCTGATCTGGGGCTACACCGGCATCCTCTCGCTCGGCCATGGCCTGTTCTTCGCGTTGGGCGGCTACGCGATGGGCATGTACCTCATGCGCCAGATCGGCCGCGACGGGCAGTACCAGTCCGACATGCCCGACTTCATGGTCTTCCTCAACTGGAAGGAGTTCCCCTGGCACTGGGCCTTCAGCGACAGCTTCGTCTTCCAGATGGCGATGGTGGTGCTGGTGCCGGGGCTGCTGGCCTTCGTGTTCGGCTACTTCGCCTTCCGCTCGCGCATCAAGGGCGTGTACTTCTCCATCATCACGCAGGCGATGACCTATGCGGCGATGCTGCTGTTCTTCCGCAACGAAACGGGCTTCGGCGGCAACAACGGCTTCACAGACTTCAAGCGCATCCTCGACATCCCGATCGCCACGCCCTCCACGCGCATGGTGCTGTTCGTCATCACCGGCCTCACGCTGATCGGCTTCTACCTCTTCGCGCGCTGGCTGGTGGCCAGCAAGTTCGGCCGCGTGCTGATGGCCATCCGCGACGCCGAGAGCCGGGTGATGTTCACCGGCTACGACCCGATCCGCTACAAGCTCGCCATCTGGGTGATTTCGGCGGTGATGTGCGGCATCGCCGGGGCCCTCTACGTGCCTCAGGTGGGCATCATCAACCCGAGCGAGATGAGCCCGGCCGCCTCGATCGAGATGGCCATCTGGGCCGCGGTGGGCGGGCGCGGCACGCTGATCGGGCCGATCGTCGGCGCCTTCGTCGTCAACGGGGGCAAGAGCGTCTTCACGCAGCACTTTCCCGAGTTCTGGCTCTACGTGCTGGGCGCGATGTTCATCGCGGTGACGCTGTTCCTGCCGCAGGGCATCGTCGGGCTGTTCCGGCGTGCGAAGAAGGAGACTCGCTCGTGACGCCCGACTTGATGAAGGCGGGCGCGAAGATCCGCGAGGAGCACGCCAAGACCGTTGCCGCGAAGGCCGTCTCGGGCGGCGCCAGCTACGGCCGTGTGGTCACGCCGGGCGAAGTGGACACCGCGCACGGCGCCATCCTCTACCTCGACGACATCACGGTGAGCTTCGACGGCTTCAAGGCGCTCAACTCGCTGTCGCTGTCGATCAGCGCCGGCGAGCTGCGGTGCATCATCGGCCCGAACGGCGCCGGCAAGACGACGATGATGGACGTGATCACCGGCAAGACGCGGCCCGACGCCGGCAAGGCCTTCTTCGGCTCGACCATCGACCTGCTGCGCCTGCGCGAGAACGACATCGCCACCATCGGCATCGGCCGCAAGTTCCAGAAGCCGACCGTCTTCGAACACCTGTCCGTCTTCGAGAACCTGGAGCTGGCGCTGAAGACCGACCACGGCGTGCGTGCCTCGATGTTCTTCCGCCTCACCGGCGCGCAGCTCGACCGCATCGGCGAGGTGCTCACGCTGATCCACCTGAAGGACAGCGCGCAGCGCACCGCAGGACTGCTGAGCCACGGCCAGAAGCAGTGGCTGGAGATCGGCATGCTGCTGATGCAGGACCCGAAGCTGCTGCTGCTCGACGAGCCGGTGGCCGGCATGACCGACGAGGAGACCGAGCGCACCGCCGAGCTCTTCCTCTCGCTGGAAGGCAGCCACTCGCTGGTGGTGGTGGAGCACGACATGAAGTTCATCGGCGAACTCACCCAGGGCAAGGCGAACAAGAAGGTCACCGTGCTGCACGAAGGCAGCGTGCTCGCCGAGGGTTCGCTGAAGGACGTGCAGGCCAACGACAAGGTGGTCGAGGTCTATCTGGGACGCTGACATGCTCAAGGTCGAAGGCATCAACCAGTACTACGGCGGCTCGCACATCCTGCGAGGCCTCGGTTTCGAAGCGAAGCTCGGCGAAGTGACCGTCGTGCTCGGCCGCAACGGCGTGGGCAAGACCACGCTGCTGAAGTCGCTGATGGGCGTGGTGCCGGTGAAGACCGGCAGCATCCAGCTCGACGGAAAGGACATCACCCGCGACAGCCCCTTCGAGCGCGTGCGCAAGGGCGTGGGCTACGTGCCGCAGGGCCGCGAGATCTTCGGCCGCCTGACGGTGGAGGAGAACCTGCGCATGGGCCTGGCCACGCGCCCCGGCGGCACGCCGATCCCGGCCGAGTTGTTCGACCTGTTCCCCATCCTCAAGCAGTTCCTGCACCGCCGTGGCGGCGATCTCTCCGGCGGCCAGCAGCAGCAGCTGGCCATCGCGCGCGCACTCGCCGCGGGCCCGAAGCTGCTGATCCTGGACGAGCCCACCGAGGGCATCCAGCCCAGCATCATCAAGGACATCGGCCGCGTGATCCGCATGCTGGCCGACCGCAAGACCATGGCCATCGTGCTGGTGGAGCAGTACTACGACTTCGCCGCCGAACTGGCCGACCAGTACCTGCTGATGGAGCGCGGCGAGATCGTGCAGCGCGGCCGCGGCGCGGCGATGGAGCAGGAGGGCGTGCGCGACCGCATGTCCATCTGACCCCATGCACCGGCGGCCACGGGCAGAATCGCCGCCCATGAGCATCACCGTCCACCACCTCAACGATTCGCGCTCGCAGCGCGTGCTCTGGCTGCTCGAGGAGCTCGCGCTGCCCTACGAGATCAAGCACTACCAGCGCGACAAGACCACGATGCTGGCGCCGCCGGAACTGCGGGCGGTGCACCCGCTGGGCAAGTCGCCCGTCATCACCGACGGCAGGGCGACGGTGGCCGAATCCGGCGCCATCATCGAATACCTCGTCGACCGCGAAGGCGGCAAGCTGCGCCCCGCGCCGGGCACGCCGGAGTTCCTGCAGTACCGCTACTGGCTGCACTTCGCCGAGGGCTCGGCGATGTCGCCGCTGCTGATGAAGCTGGTGTTCGACAAGGTGGCCAGCGCGCCGATGCCGTTCTTCGTGAAGCCCATCGCACGTGGCATCTCGGCCCAGGTGCTCAAGAGCTTCCTGATGCCCAACATCGAGCGCCAGCTCGACTTCATGGAGGCCGAACTGGCGCAGCGGCCGTGGTTCGCCGGCGCCGAGTTCAGCGCGGCCGACGTGCAGATGAGCTTTCCGCTCGAAGCCGCAGCGCAGCGCGCCGGGCTGAATGCGAGCCGGCCGAGGCTGATGGACTGGCTGCAGCGCATCCATGCGCGGCCGGCGTACCGGAAGGCCCTGGAGCGCGGCGGGCCGTACAGCTTCGCCGCTGACTGAGGCCGCGGTGGCTCTGGCCACCCCGCTCAGCGCGGCGTGCCGTCGGCGGCGTGCTTGACGATGACGACGTCGCTCTCGCCGAGGTTTGCCAGCCCATCCAGTGCCCCCGACGTGTAGCCGGCCGAGATCACGTCGCCGCCGGCCCCGAGGGCCGCACCGTAGGCGTAGTCGTCCGCGGCGGTGCCCCACTGCCGCAGCCACGCGAGGGCGCCGTCGGTGGCGTAGACGCCGGTGAAGGCATCGATGCCACCTTGCGGAGACTGGCCGGGCAAGGCGTCGCCCGCCCAGCCGGCCACGACGGCGCGGCCGCTCGCATCGACGGCCACGGACCAGATCAGGTCGTCGGCGGCCGAGCCGAACTGGCGGATCCACCGCGTGCTGCCGTCGGCGTCGAGGTGGATGAGCACGGCATCGAGCAGGCCGGCGTTCGCGCTGCCGTCCATCACGCCGGCGCTGCGGCCCCCCACGAAGATCCGGCCGTTCGCATCCACCGCCACGGTCGAGGCGATATCGTCTTCCGCGGTGCCGAGTTGCCGGGTCCACAGGCGGTTGCCGTCGGTGTCGAACTTGACCACCACGATGTCGGCGCCTCCGAGTTCCATGTTGCCGTGCAAGGCGCCGAAGTTGTAGCCGGCGACGATGAGGTTGCCGTCCCCGTCGCTGGAGACTCCGCCAGCCGAGCCGCCTCGCGCCTCGCTGAACTGCCGCCCCCACTTCAGTGTGCCGTCGGGGCCGTACTTGGCCACGAAGGCGTCCACTCCCAGGGCGCCGTCGGCACCGAACAGGACGCCGGCCGTGGAACCTGCCACCAGCACGTCACCGTTCACGTCGACATGGACACTGCGGATCTGCGTGTCGTCATCGCCGAGCGACACGCTCCACAGCCGGTTGCCATCGGCATCGAAGCGGGCCAGCAGGCCGCTGCGCGTGACCGGCGCCACGCCGACCCAGCCCCCCACGAAGGCGCCTCCGCTGCCGTCGACTGCCACGGCCTGAGCCTGGTCGCCAGCGCCAAGCCCGATCAGGCGCGTCCAGAGCAGGCTGCCCCGGCGGTCGTACTTGGCAACCAGCGCATCGCTGCCGCCCGCGTTGGTGCTGCCGTCGGGGCTGCCAAACGTGCTGCCGACGACGAACACCGCATCGGCCGCGTCCACCGCCACCGCATTGCCGGTGTCGATGGCCGGCGTGCCGAAGCGCTGCGTCCAGGGTCGGGTGGCGAAGCTCCATTGGTATGGGCCGGCCAGTGCATTGCCCGCCGCATCGGTCACGCCGTTGCCGATGGTGGCGGTGAGCATCGCGCGCGTGGGCAGGTCGGACGTCGCGGCGAATCGGATCGTGTCGGCGCTGCAGGTCACCGTGCCCGCAACCGGGGAACTGCCTTCGCTCAGCGTGAAGCGGCCAGCCACGACCGAGCCGCAGTCCAGTGCCTCGTCGAAGCGCGCCGTCACGCTCACTGTGGGTTCGAGGTCGCTGTCGCCATCGGCGGGCGAGGTGCTGCTCACGCGCGGTGCGGTGGTATCCCCGGGGGGGCTGTTGCCACCGCCACCGCCTCCGCCTCCGCCGCAAGCGGCCAGCACCAGGCACAAGCCGGGCATCACGCGGCGCAGGCGCGCACGCCGATGGATCGACGCCATTCGAACTCTCCCTGCAATCGTGATTCTTGTGCGGGCAGTCTAGTCGCGCGCTGGTGCACGCCGGGTTCGGTCGAACCCGCAGCCGTCACCGCGCCTTCTGCGCCACGCTGCTCAGACATTCCTAAGTTCCGGCGGCCACAGTAGAGACACAGTCAGCATCGACTGGAACCGCTCGAAAGGAACGATCATGAAGCTCGGCAACATTGGCGTGGCGATCGGCATCGCGGCAGCAACGGTTGGCCTCGCCGCGCACGCCAGCGACCATCGCAAGGCCTCGAAGGAACACCGCGACACGGCAGCCGGCATGCAGGTCGTCGCCGTGGCGCCCCAGGCCGGCGAGCCGGGCCATGGCTGGCAGTACTTCTCCGATCCGCGCAAGGCGCGCGCCGTCGTCATCAGCCCGAACGGCGACTACTACTACAGCCGCGGCAAGGGCCTGCAGCTCGTGTTCAAGTCGGCGCCCGCGGCCTGAGACCGGAGGAGCCAAACATGAACGCCGATCTCCGCGACCTTCTCGCACGCTTCGCCGGCACCGTCGCCATGACGCTGATGCCCGTGGTGCTCATCGCCTTCCTGTCGATGCCGCTGAGCCTGGGGCACCATCCCGGCGAGCCGCCGCTCGATGCCGGCGCACCTGCTGCGCACATGACCTGAAGGCGGCGGTTGCGCTTGATGCCACTCAAGCGCGCTGGGAGCGCCCGCTCCCAGAATCGGACTCATGTTCGGCCTCGCCGCACCGATAGAGGCCTCCGCGACGCCGCGAACCGTGTGGAGTGCCATCTGCTCGTGGAAGCCGGCAAGGGGCACGGCCCGGCGCGGGGCTGAAGCGGCATGAGCCGGCGCCACATCCCGCGCGAGCGCGTGGCGTCACTGCCAGCCGGCACGCAGGGCCTGGACACGTCGCAGGTCGAGCGCCGGCGCGGCCACGGGTTCAACGACATCGTGGCGCCGGCCAGCGGCGGCTGGCTCGTCGTCGCGCGCGACACGGCGCGCGACCCGATGCTGTGGTTCCTGCTGGTGACGGCGGGCCTGTTCGGCCTGCTCGGCCAGGTCACCGAGTCGCTCACGCTGCTGGTGGCGATGGCGCCGCTGCTCGGCATGGATGCCTGGCTGCACCGGCGCACGTCCGCCTCCTCGGCCGGGCTGGCCAGCCGACTGGCCAGTTCGGCGAAGGTGCGGCGCGACGGGCAGTGGTGCAACGTTCCGTCGCGCGAGCTCGTGCCCGGCGACCTGGTGGAAGTGGCGCCGGGCGAGTACTTCCCGGCCGACGGTCTGCTGGTCGCCGGCACCGGGCTGCAGGCCGACGAATCGACGCTGACCGGTGAATCGCTGCCGGTGGCCAAGCGCGCCCTCGACCCGGCGGCGGCGCTGCCCGACAGCGTGTCCGACGAACACTGGGGCACCGCGGGCACGCGGCTGCTGACGGGCATGGCGCAGCTGCGCATCGTGTTCATCGGCGGCGAGACACGCTACGGCGAGATCGCCCGCTCCGCCACGGAAGGCAGCCATGCCGCGACGCCGCTGCAGAAGGCCATCGGCGAGCTCGTGGCCGTGCTGATCGGGCTGGCCCTGGTGATGTGCGTGGCGCTGGCCGCGATCCGCGTGTGGCACGGCCACGGCTGGATCGATGCCCTGCTCAGCGCGCTCACCCTGGCCGTGGCCGCGCTGCCGGAGGAGTTTCCGGTCGTCTACACCTTCTTCCTCGGCGTCGGCGTGTTCCGCCTGGCACGCCGCAAGGCCCTGGTGCGGCGCGCGGTGGCGGTGGAGAACATCGGCCGGGTCAGCTGCATCGTGTCCGACAAGACCGGCACGATCACCGCCGGCTCGCTGGTGCTGGCGCACCAGGCCCCGGCCGACGGCTTCGACGAGCACGCGGTGCTGCAGGTGGCCGCCTTCGCCTCGCGGCCGGACAGCGGCGACCCGCTCGATCAGGCCCTGTCGAGCGCCGCGGGTGGGCTGCCGCCGGCAACGCGGCTGGCCGACTTTCCGTTCACCGAGGCAAGGCGCCGCGAGACGGTGGTGCTGCGCCTTGACGGCGAGGAGGCGGTGGCGTTCACCAAAGGCGCCCCGGAGACCGTGCTGGCGATGTGCGATGCGTCGGCGGACGAACGAGCCGGCTGGCTCGTGCGGGTGGATGACTACGCCCGCACGGGCCACAAGGTCATCGCTTGCGCGCGGCGCAGCTTGCCGGCGGCCGCGAGCCTCGACGGCGAGCCCGAGACCGGCTTTCGGTTCGCCGGCTTGCTGGCCTTCGAGGATCCGGTGCGGGAGGGCGTCCGCGAGGCCATGGCCGACTGCATGGCCGCGGGCATGCGGGTCCTCATGGTGACCGGCGACCACCCCGCCACCGCGGCGGCGATCGCGCGCGAGATCGGGCTCGGCGGCGCGCAGCCGGGCGTGGTGACGCTGGCGCCCGACGACGACGCCGGCGCCGTGCTCCGCCGGCACGACGGCGTGCACGTGGTGGCGCGGGCGACGCCGCCGCAGAAGCTCGACCTGGTGCAGGCGCTTCAGGCGCAGGGGGAACTGGTCGCCGTCACCGGCGACGGCGTGAACGACGTGCCTGCGCTGCGGCTGGCCGACATCGGCGTGGCGATGGGTGAGCGCGGCACACAGAGCGCCCGCGAAGTCGCGCCGGTGGTGCTGCTCGACGACAACTTCAGGACCATCGTCGATGCCGTGGCCGAGGGCCGCCAGCTGTTCAGCAACCTGCGGCTGGCCTTCGCCTACCTGCTGCTCGTTCACCTGCCGCTGGTGGTCGGCGCGGCGGCCATCCCGCTGATGGACCTGCCGCTGCTGTTCCTGCCGGTGCACATCGTCTGGCTGGAACTGGTCATCCATCCGACCGCGATGCTGGCCTTCCAGGACCTGCCCGCCGCCGGGCCGCTGGCACCGGTGCAGCGGCTGCGGCGGGCGCGATTCTTCCCGGCGGGCACCTGGTCGGCCATCGGCGTGGTGGGCAGCCTGCTGAGTGTCGCCGTGGTCTGGAGCTACCTGCACGCGCTCGGGGCAGACCGGGACGTCGAGCACGCCCGCGCCATGGCGCTGAGCGTGCTGCTGGCGGCCAGCGCCGGCATCACGGTCGGCCTGACGAAACTGCGCCAGGCCACGGCGCGCTGGCTCGTTGCGGGCACGCTCGCATCCCTCGGTGTGCTGGTCCAGGTTCCGCTGTTCAGCCGGCTGCTGAACCTGCGGCCCTTGCATGGCGCCGACTGGGCGCTGGTGGCCGGGGTGTTCGCTGCGTCTGCCGTGGCCGCTGCGCTGGTGGCCGCGCGGCTGAACCGGCAGCCGGGCTGACAGGTTCAGGCAGACCCGCGCGAGGCTGCGCGCCGCTCAGGTCGTCCAGATGCGCGGCGACACCGCGTCCAGCCCCCAGGCCTGCGCACGCCAGCGGTGGCGCACGGCCTTGAACAGGTCCATCAGCGGCTCGACCCTCGGCGCCAGCGCGCGCAGCACCACCACACGGTCGTTCGGCGCGGTGGCGCCCGTCTGGCGTGCCAGGGTGTGATCGACAGCAACGCCGCGCGCCGCGTCGAGCAGGGCATCGCGGCGTGCTGCTGGCAGCGGCGAGCCGGCTGCGAACCACAACGTGCCCAGCACGCGCTGGCCGGCCAGGCCCAGCGGCGAGTCGAGCAGCACCGCGTCGTCGGCCGCCAGCGTGCCGCGCTCCAGCCACACGCCGGGCACTTCGAGATGCTGCCGGTAGCGACCGCGCTCGAACGGTTGATCGGCCGCCGGCAGGCCCAGGGCCAGGACGTCCCAGCCGAGCATCTCCGCGCCTTCGGCGAGCGTGAAGACGAGGCGGTTCTCGCCGTCGCAGCCGCTGTAGGCGAGCGTCTCCAGCGGCAGCCATTCGAGCCGCGCGCCGGCGGCCAGCGTGGCCTGCAGCTGCTGCACCGCGCGATCGCCCTGGCTGCGGTAGAAGCGCGCCGCGCCCGGGCTGGTGATCACCGCATGGCTGCCCTCGGCCAGGGTGAGCGCGATGTCCAGCGTGTCGCCACCGACCATGCCGCCGGGCGGGTGCACCAGCACGTGGTGGCAGATGGCCGGGCCTTCCGGGTACAGACGCTGCAGCACGCGCAGCGGGCCTTCGTGGCGGTCGTGGGCTTGCGTGGTGTCGCCGTCGCGGCGGTAGTCGAGTTCGAGTCGGCCGTGCCAGCCCATGGGTGCGCGAGAGAGTGCCCCGGCAGTGTAGCCAGGGCCGTGCCAGGCCCTGGCGCGCTCAGGCCAGCGCGCCGCGCCGGTAGTCGCTCGGCGGCAGCCCCAGGTGGGCGCGGAACACGCGGCTGAAGTGCGCCATGTTGGAAAAGCCGAAGGCGAAGGCGATGTCGGTGATCGAGCGGTGCGCCTGCGCGCGGTCGTCGAGGCAGCGGCGGCAGCCTTCGAGCCGGCGGCGCAGGATGTAGCCGGCCACGCCGTCGGGCTCTTCCGCGAAGGCGTTGTAGAGCTGGCGCCGGCTGCAGTTCAGCGCCAGCGCGATGCTGTCCACCGTGAGGTGGGGGTCGCCGAGTCGCTCGCCCACGTGCTGCTTGATGCGCTCGCGCAGCGCCTCGCGCTGCGTCACCGCGGTGCCGATGCCGGCCAGATCGAGCATCGACAGGTGCACCAGCTGCGTGATCGCGTCGCCCACGCCGCGCGCAGCGGTTTCCGACATGCCGGGCAGTTCGCGGTAGGCGTTGCGCATGGTCTCCAGCGCGATGCGCGCGACGCCGCCGCTGCCGCCCAGGCGCCGCGCCATCAGCGGGTCGAGCGCGAGGCCGCGCTCCACCAGGCGGTCCTTCGGCACCATCACGATCAGGTGCTCCACGCGCACCGGGTTGG
>VFQN01007560.1_pt1 | contig 11630 bp, 19 predicted proteins | sample 3512371 | NCBI WGS metagenome assembly VFQN01 (sample SAMN10412370, study PRJNA504923) | tailings metagenome | isolation source: Replicate 2 from Balatoc abandoned mine | place: Philippines: Itogon, Benguet | collected 2017-08-28
AGGCTGTTACTTCTTACGAGCACGGACGGAGGGGCACAGACCTGCACCTCCCTCAGCCCTCGTGTCGCGCCCCATGACTGATTCCGTGGGTTCTGCCGCACTGGTGGCCCTACCTGGCGAGCGGGCACAGGCGGGCACTTTCCGCGCAGCTGCGGTATTGGGGCGTTACAGTATGAACTTGCGACGTGGAACCCAGGACTGAGCCATCCACAACTAGCAGGCACTCACTGCTGACTGTTAGTATACGGTATACCTTGCGCTTTGGTTGGATTTGAGCGGATACGGACTGCTCATCCAGTTTTGCAACCGACTTACAGACTGGGCGGCTTAGCGCCCATGGATACGGTATTTCCACACGTCAGCAGGAAAACTCTTCTGCACGTCAGTGCGCTCAGTTTGGCACAATGCGCAGCAGTCGGTCACTGCGCGCCTTGCGGCCAAGCAAGCTCATCACCGTCACAACGCCTAGAGCTTAACAAACACCTGCATTGCAGACACTACAACACAGCGACACCCAGCACACGTCCGGAACCGGGCGGAGGAGAGAACCCTCGCCGTGTTACACTGACCGACTGACGTCCGGGACCGCACCAGCATACAGGTCCTCTAGACCACTTTTTACCTTCTTTCCTAGTGTACAGGTGCAGTGCGTGCCCACGAATCAACATCAACGACACATTACTGCCATCTTAATAGGCAGCGACAGCTCATTGCTCCTGCGGCATCTCATACAGAGAAGTACATCGCGCAACGTACTACTGCCCTGCCGTGCAACAGTATGACCCCATGCACCAGCTGCGTGTGGCTTCTAAGGCGCCTGCAAACGACAACAAACAATCCAAACTAATACGTGCAAATGCATTCCACACAGCTGCGAGGTGCAACATGAACGCGCTGGCGTCATGCCTTGCCCCCGCAACCCAACGACCGTGCTGACGACATAGTTTTGGATCTTCGCCGCCCGACAGATGTCCCAGGAATATCAGCGCAACTCAACGGCAGCCCAGCACCACTGGGTCCCCAACAATCTCCCGCCCAGTGGGACTTCGAGGCCCTCACGACAAAGAACCAGGGCTCCCTCATCCCCGCACACCCATCACCGCATACCACCGTAAACAGGCTCAACCTGTATGCAGTCAACATGCATGCATGCTCCTCCAACGAATCAGTAAAAGCGACCAGCGGAGAAAGAATGAAGAGAAAAGGTGGTGTGGGAGGAAGGAATAGCAATATCAATTAGTCAAGTGGAAACTGGAGGGCGTAGGTAAGTCCTCGTCCAAGTACGTGCGCCGCCCATCACCACAAACCGCAGCCACTGTCTCAGCCACGCACAGCTTCCGCCAGTCACCACGTTCGTCACCCTCTCTTACCACCGCCACGTTCGTTGTGCAAATGCGCTGCCACCACGCCCAGCCTGCAACTGCCACTGAGACACATGACTTGCAGCACTCGCACTGCTCAGCTAGCCTGAGTTCACACAAAGGGGACCCTAATGAGGGAGAGCCCATACCCCATGCAATGGCACATCTACGCAAGGATGCTGCTCCAGACTCCAATTATTCTTGAACACCAACAGCTCTCGTGTCCTACACACCCTACCTATTCCACGACACCCCACGCCTATCCCAATGACCAAACCTCCGCTAGAATATCATGATACAGATACAGCCGGCAACCACACAAGCGCACCGCCAGTTGCCGAACGACGGTGCGTCGCCGGTGACCCCCTCGCGCTGCGACCCTCCGCCATAGACGATTGTGCAATCTACTGCAGCGCGCACGCTTGCCGCACGGGGCCCGTGGAGTGCTTGTCGGCCCGCCGCTCGTCCTGCTCTCCCCACTGCATCGCGAAAACCGTCACACAGCTGAAACGTATGCACCGTGCGACACCCCTTCCCCGCCACCGCAGCCCGCTGTCGACGCGCTGCCAATCCCCTCCGTCCGAGCCGTGCAATGCTCCCTCAGGCACGTGAATGGCGTTGCGGGACCGGGAGCCTATGCACAACCACAGCACGCATGGGCTTCAGGCCACCAACCTGCCGACGCTCCAGCCCATGCGGCTGCTATCGGGTGAGGCTACCCGTCCTCGCAATACTCGGTCAATGTGTGGGCTCATGGCCTTCTCGACTCACGCTCGTCTCCCTTCGACTCTGGGCTCTGGACTGGGTGGTTGGCAGCGGCCGACGGGACCGCGCACGCTGCAGCGAATCGCATTGCAGCTTCTTGGCCCCTCCAGGCAACTCCACCTCCATGCTGTCACGGCAGCAGCCCCCCGCACTGCAGGGGCTTGACTCAGATGTCCCCATGCTCGCGCCTAGGCGGTCACCAGCGCCGGCTTTGACACCTTGACGCTGGCAGCCGCTGCGGCCGCGCTGCCGGTCATGCCCCCTGCCACCCCCGCCAGCAGCTCAGCGTAGGGCGACGCCGCCACGGCCGCGGCGCGCGCCTCCTCCGCCGCCACGCGCTCCAGGGCGCCCAGCAGCTCGGCGGGGGGCTGCGGGCCGCTGAGGCTGTACTTGGTGCGGCAGGCAGGCCCGGCGGTGACGATCAGGTGCGGCACGGCCGTGATGCGCAGCCTGGGGGTAGCAGTGTGAGAGGTTGAACAAGGTTCAGAACCACGACACTTTGTTGTGGGGGAGCAGCATAAGTGGCAAGGACCCGATGAGCCGCGCGCTACTGGTACGAAGGCGTGCAGCATCCGAGGGTCATAGTGTTTCCGAGCTGCCCGCTGTGCCGCATGTGGGTGCCCGCCCTCACCTCTGCTTTGCCGCCGCGTCGCGCTCCAGCACCGCCTGCCGCAGCGTCCCCGCGTCTCCAGTCAGCAGCGCGCCCTGCAGCGGCCCCCGCGGCAGCCCCAGGCCCTGCCCCACGTCCAGGAGCTCCTCCAGCCGGCCCACGTTGCCGCCCTGCTCGTAGCTGCGGGTGCGAGCGGAAGTGTCGGTTCACAAGGGTCAGTTAGGTGCATTTCGCCTAAATGAGCAGTCAACGTTAGGCACTATCATGGTCTTGTGTTGGTCCCGCCTCCGGTGTCGTGGCATAGGTCCACAGCTTCCCTGCAACCCCAGCCCTCCCGGCTGTGGGCGGCTCACGTTTTGCTGAACAGCGCTGTGGCCGCCTGCCCCGCCAGCCCCAGCTCCGCCGCCAGCGCCATCAGCTGCTGCGCCAGCAGCGTGTTGGGCACCGTGCGCCAGTCGCGAAAGGACGCGCCCTCGGGCAGGCCGGCTCTGCAAGGGGTGGGGGTGGAGGGCAGGGTAGAAAGTGTGGATTATTGGGCGGCATGAGAAGGGATGTTCTTCCACCAGATGCGTACCGATCAACAGGCTAGTCAACAGGCGGGTCATCGTTATTCAAGGACACGAGCATGCTGGGGCTGGGTCCATCAGTGGCAGGCCTGTGCCCGCGGGTGCAGAGCGGGGAAGGTGTAGCAGGCGGGCTGCACGAGGCAGAGGCAGCTGCTGACCAACGGCACACATACCTGCGCAGTGCCGTGAGGAGCTTTGAGGCGTTGGCCGCGCCCCACTTGCGGCGCGCGTATGCATCGACGCTCTCGCCTGCGAGGGAAGCCAGGAGCGTCCAAGTGCTTGCCGTGGTGTGGGTCGACCCGACGCCATGCGGCACAAACTGGCTGACGGCCTGACAGCTCGTTGGCCCGAGGCATGGGCATAGGCAGCAGAAATTGCAAACCCTTTGGCCTCTTACCTTCAGGGGCGATGTCCTTGTCCACGACGAGAGGATTCCTGTGGGTAGCAGTGCGCCAAGGAATAGGTGTATGTCAGCACACACTGAGGCCACGCGGTTATCGCACCAGCCCCATCATAGTAACGCTACGTTTGTCTATGTGGAGAGATGCACGCGGCCGAGGCGAAAGGCGATGCATGCTGACGTGTGGTCGACCCGACTCGAACCGTCGCGACCACCTAAACCCTTGCAATGGCTCACCATTTGAGCTCAACCGGGGCAGAGACTCCATGCTTCCGCTTGTACTGCCGCATGGCCCGTTCAAGGCGCTGATGCCCAACCCAGCACCTGCATCAGCGCGTCCGTTCAGCGCGGAGGTGTTAATATTACGGGCACCCTCATGGTAGGACTTCAGGACAGATGTGCACAGGGAAGCACGTTGTTACACGTGTGTGTACCTTATCCGCGGACCGTCAACGAAAATAGTACTCGGGGCATATGCGGGTGGGCGGGCTTTCAGTTCATGAGGCCCTATACGCAAACCTGTGTGTGCAGTGTTCTTCTCATTGTCTGCTTATCAAGCGCTACCTTCACTAGCCGGGACGATGAGTGGCGGAGGTAGGCCGGCTGGTACCTCCTTGCACAGCCACGAACTCACCATGGGCATGATATGTCTGAGAAGAAGTGGACAGTCACCGGTGGTCGCGTGGGAGGCACCCGCAGGTTCGGAGGAGGCGACGAAGGAGGACTCCGAACTACGCGCCTGTCAAGGCCTGGCATGGCCAGGACCATCCTTGCTTCGTCTAAAAAGTAAGGAACGTAGTGGTGTAACAACTGTGTATGGTGAACGTATATTGGGGCAGGCTGGGGTCCGTGTTGTTAGCAGCGATGGCTTTGCTTTGACCTGCTCCTACAGCACTGGAGATCGCTTAGATTTTATGTTAGTTGTCTGGGCCGAAGCCCCGCGCTTTGAGCAGTGTTGCAACTGCGGTCGAGCCAAGGCCTTAAATTGCGCGCGTACGGCCCGGCCCGGCCCGGCATCGTAGAGAAGCCCTCAGCCGAGTACAGGGACATTGACGGACCGCCCGTGTCTGTAAGCCCCTTGTTTCATCTGTAGAATATCCCGCCTCCCTGGTCACTCTGCAGCTCGCCTGCGGCTTTCGGTTTCGAGTCAGCGCGTGTGCTTCGCCTACAACAGCCCCCAGTCCATTGACCTCAACCTACGACTAGAATTCACTCGCTGAATCATATCAATATCCTACACCATCCATGCAGTTATGGCCGCGGCAGTTGAGTCGTGCGAGGGAGCTGGCGCCAGCAACGCCCCCAAACCCTACGGCACCGCCTTCTCCTCCGGCTTCCTACCATGGCTGCAGAGCGGCTCCCTCTCCGACGTCACCGTGGTAGTGGTCACCGAAGACGATACCCCCAACCCCACCCAACCCCCTGCACCATCCACCGCCCTCCAACCCCTCCCCGCCGCTCCCGCCTCCCCCCCTCCCTCCCAGCCATCCCCCTCCTCCCCTGCCTCCCCCCAAGGCCAGACCTTCCACCTCCACGGCCTCCTACTCGCCCGCCACAGCGCCTTCTTCGCAGCCGCACTGGGCCAGGCGCACTTTGCGGACTCGGCCGCGCGCCGCATCGTGCTGCGGCTGGACCCCGCCACGCTGCCCGCCTGGCCCGCCCTGCTGCACTACCTCTACACCGACCGCGTGCTGCTGGACGGCGCCAACGTGCTGCCGCTGCTGGCCCTGGCCCGCCAGCTGCTGGTCCCGGAGCTGGACGGCTACTGCCTGGACTACGTGGGCGGCAGGCTGCGGCCCGGCAACTGCCTGGCCCACCTGCGCGCCGCGGTGCGCTTCTCGCTGCACGACCTGCACGCCACGTGCGTGGAGCTGGCGGCACGCAGTGAGTGGCCGACGTGGGGGTCACGTGAGGCGCCGGGGAGCAGGCAGGCGGCTGGTGTCTGCACGTGGGGAGGGTGGGTGAAGGCGGTCCGTGAAGCTGGCGGCATGCAGTGAATGGCTGCCATGACCCCCCGGGATGCCGCTTGGTAGTGTTGTCGTGGGAGCACAGTGGGCTCAGGGCATCAAGGGGAGGCGGCAGACGGTGGGGTACGCGTGAAAAGAGAGGATACCGTGCAAGGGGTCTGGGCCCTACCCGTCCGCAACCCACCTGCCAAAGGGCGCGCCTGGCCTGGCGAGCCTGCAACGCGTCTTTTACTTGACTCTGGAGGACCTGCCTCTCTTTGCCGTTCTCTCTCAGGCCCCAACCCCCCCGTGCCCCGCTCCCCCACGCCCCCAGGCTTCCCGCTGCTGTACGACTGGGACCTGGCCGGCCTGCCCCCCGCCACCCTGATGGAGCTGCTGCGACACCCGCAGCTGCAGGCGCACTGCGAGATGCAGGTGAGGGACTGGAGTGGGAGTGGGAATGAGCGGCGGGTGGGGGGAGGGGGGGTTGCTAGGGGACGAGGGGTGAAGGCATTGGGGGCATGCCGGATGCGGGACCTGGGGCGAGGTGGGGAGCTTGCAGGCCGGCGGCTTCACGTGCTCCATGCCTTCGTACTGTCCTAGGAAGGGGGCGTGAAGCGGGCTCTAGGTGCCTGTTACAGCATACCGAGAGCACAGCACCAGCAGGGGGGCAGGCAGAGGGTGAGTGTGCAGACCGGCAAAGCAAGGGAGCCTGTTACATTCAGGCCTTTCAGCGGGCACGACGTCGTGCATATACGGTACACCGACCTACAGGTGTTTCTTTGAAGCCCTAGTGGAGCCCTAGTGGAGTGAAACCTTGAAGTCTGCTTGGACAGGCTTGGACTTGCCACGGCGACAGCAGCGCCGTCTTTCCCTTCTTGCTGACATAGTGCTACTTGACCGAATGTCGATATCATGCAATTATTTCTTGTGTCGGTGCGGTAGGCAGCGCTGTTTGGTTCCGGGTGGGCCGAAGGTGGTTAGCTCATACTCTTACCCCCTATACTAGGGGACCAACCAACCAATCGAGTGAAAGGACCACGGGCACGGATGAAAGGATTCGCCTTGCCATGCATCCATTTATCAATTGCAAGTTCTTTTTGCGGTCTAAGGTTAAGTTACCTGTGTTATAGGAGAAATGCTGTCGCACTCGTCGCAGTACCCGTACTAATTGCTGTCAGCCGCGCCTGACCGCCTGTCGATAAGCGTGGTCCATGTAAACAAGACTTGCATACATCACTTACGTATACTTGTTAGCTTGTGCTTATCGTAGGTTGTGCCCGGGCCCTGCAGTTGTGCTTCCAGGGGGAGGCCTTCCGACAGCTTTACCGTGGGACACAAAAGCACATGTACGCATAGCTTTCGCTTGTATGTGTGCCGCGTGGCTTTTTCCTGACGTCGCGGGGACGATGCAGTGGAGGAGGGCGAGGCGACTTGCGCTAGGGTCTGAGGTGGCGTGAGGTGGCACTCCTCTGCACTCCTTGTCAATGAGTGGCAGTCGACCGCCTTGCTGCTTCAGAGGCAACAACACTTCTTGTGCGTACACATATCAGTTAAGCAATGTTCGTTTTCCCGGCACATACCGTGCGTTGGGGCAAGGTTTGGGCCGCCCAACAAGGCCTAGCCTGCGCCGCTGGCTACATGTGGGGCACAGATGGGTCCCGTAGAGATACCACGCATCCTAGCCTTCCGGCACCTGTGTCGCAACACCACTAAGCAGAGGCCAGGAGCGCGCTTGACAAAGGCACGCGCCGCGAGGACCGACTCAGCCTCGGCCTGCCATGTTGCACTGCACCTGCACGCCCCTGCCCGCCCTCATTCTCCCCCTGATCCTGTGCCGCCTCGACGCACGTGCCCCACGCGCCCTGCAGGTGGTAACGGCGGTCACGGGCTACCTGGCGGGCACGGAGGTGGACCCCGAGGCGGCGCGCGCCCTGTGCGCAGAGGTGCGTGGGGGCACGTGGGTGCGGGGTATGAAGGGTTGAGCTGAGCCCCGTGGGATCAGTAGCGGTGCTGCAGGTACTTCAGTTTACACCAGACGAAAAACACAAGCCGAGGTCCTTCAGTGTGTGTGTGCCCTTCCGGACGTGTTCGTAGCTTGACCAACAACAGTTTGACCAACTCATACGCGCTCGTTTCCCCTGTGTCTGGCCCACAGATTCGCTTCCCCTACCTCGACAGCGCCACCATCACGCGACTGGCGCTGCCGCAGCCCGCAGCGGCACCTGCCAGTGCCCTGGGCAGCGAGGCGCGTGGCGCAGCCGTAGGGGCAGTCAACGCACGGGGGGCGGGTGCGGCCACACCGCCGCTTGTCGGAGAGCAGGCCGGCGGCTCAACTAGCGTGCAGCCGTCGCCGCCGCCGCCGCCGCAGCAGCAGCAAAGCGAGCAACTGCGGAAGGGGGCACGCCCACAAGAGGGCGCATCGGCACCTGCACCACCTGGAGCGCCTTCCGCAGCACCACCACCATCGCCACCGGCACCGGAAGCGACTGCGGGCGCGGGTGCCTCCTCGCCCGCGCCGTTTCACCAGGAAGGGGCCGGGCCCAGCGGCTCAGCCCCGGAGGGGGCTAGTGCCGCCCGGCCCATTCCGGCGGGTACGAACCCGCTAAGCCCATCACCCTCCCCAGACGCTGGCGCGGGGGCCCTCCCCAGCTCTTTCGGCGAACCTGCCGTCGGAACAGGGCCCCCTGCCGCCGACACCACCGCCAGCGCCAGCCCCCGAGGAAGTGCCGCTGGCGGCGGTGACGGCGGCGACAGCGGCCTGATGTCCGCCGCCGCCTCCACACCCGCCTCCTCCCCGTCCCCATCCGCATCACCCTCGCCCGCCCCCATCAGCACACCCCAGCCGCCTGCCCACGCTGCTCCCACTCCGCCGCCCACCGCCACCCCCACGGCGTCACCGCGCCACCCCGCCCACCCGCTGCCGGGCTACCCTGCCCCGGGCCCCGCCCTTGCCGCCCCACCCACCGTGCCGCGCGACCTGGTGCTGGAGGGCGCCCTGGCCCGACTGGCGGCCATGGAGTTCGCGGGGGCCATGGGCCAGGTGGGGCAGGGAGGGCCTTGAACCCTTGGCAGCGCGGAGTGCACCGTCGGCCTGTCTGGGGGTTGAGGTTGGGGCTGGGACATCGAAGCATCTTGCGTACGAAGCATACTAGCTGGTCGTGTCATTGTGAGGACTCTTGTTGATTGTGTACTTGCTGCCTAGCCAGAGGAAGTTGCACACACACTCTTTAAGGGCACAAGGCTGTGTCAAGACATGGTTGCGATGGGCTGATGGTCGTGGCCAGCTGTCGAGCCTCAAGACGCCCGTCGTCACCTGTGCGCCGCAGGCGTCATCCTCCAGTCCCGGGCCTAACGCGGCGGTGACCGCTGCAGCGGCAGGGACTGGGCCTATGCACCCGGCAGCGGCGGCAGCGGCAGGGCCGTCCTCCTCCGCCCGCCGCCCCCTGTTCATGTTCCGCCACGGGCCCGACGCACCGCCACACCCGCAGCCGCCGCCGCAGCACCCTCACCCCCTGCATCCCGGCGCGGCCGCTGGGGCCGCGGCAGCGGGCGGCGCCGCCGCCGCCGCCGCCGCCGCCGCCGCCGCCGCCGCCGGCCCACAGGCCCACGCCCTGGCCACCAGCAGCGGCGGTGCCGCCGGAGGCAGCCCATCACCGCGTGACGGCGACGGCTCGGCGGAGGAGGCCGCCACCGCAGCTACAGCGGCGCTTGCGGGGGAGGCCCCGGGTCTGGCGCCTGGCGGCGGTGACGCCGCTGCGCTGTTCGCGTCGCGGCTGCCGCCGCCTCGTCCGTCGTATTGCTGCGCGCTGCTGCACGGGCTGCCCGGGGGGTGCGGCTGGGTGGACGTGGCGGTGGAGGCGATGTGGGAGCACCTGGCGCCGCACCTGGTGGTCAAGGTGGGTGCAGATGGCGGCATGCAAGGGCACTGAGAGGTGCAGGAGGGTGGTGCTAGGCAGCGCTGAACGGAGGCCGGGGTGGAGGTGTTGAGGACGGCGTGGGTTGGCAAGCAAGACGCGGTGAGCAACCCGTAACTGTCGACCCGTCTGAGCCAGCTGGCACGCGCGAGGGCCTGCTGCTACGGTATGTGTGACATAATTCCATCCCCACACACAATCAATCCCTGCCGTCCTTCCCTCTCCCCTGCCCCCACGCCCCAGGCCTCCGGCGTGGGCGAGGGCCGGCTGGCCAACGTGGTGTCAGGGGAGTCCGACGCCTTCTTCGAGACGGCCGACAGCGCCGCCGGGGAGCCGCTGCCGTGGATAGAGGTGCGTGGGCGGGGGCGGTTGGGCGGTGGTAACTACAATGCTAGCAGCTCGAGGAAGGGGCGGGCGGGGTGCTCTGAGCGTGGGGGCGGTGCGGCGGGGGCGGGGAGGAGCTTAAAGGCTTGCACACCCGTGCACAACCGTGCTGAATGCGGGAAGGGTTGTGTGCTGTGGCGGACCGAGTGCGAGCACGACAGGACGGGGGAGGCAGCCTAGACAGCAATGTGCAGTACGTGGGTTTATGCGTGTTGGTGGCTGCACGACAGTCCTGGCTCCTTGGCGGGGCAGGCTTCAGGGCAGGCTGGCGGAGGGCCCGGGGCCAACGGAACGCAGGGGTCAGTCCTACGTCCACTTAACCTGTGGCCCGTGCACTCCCTGTGCCTGCTTGCAGGTGCACCTGCCGCCCAACGTGCGCATGCTACACCTTAACAGGTGAGCAGCACAGCGGGCTGGGGGAAGCAGCGCGAGGTGGCAGGATTGAAGTGACGCACCACCGTGCTGCATTATCCCTTCACTGTCTGTCCCCCAGCGCCAGTCCCACATACTCCCCCTCGTCCGCACCTACACGCTCTTTTGCCACAAACTTCGCACTTCTTCTGTCCACCGGTTTGCATGCCCTGGTCGGCAACCCTCTGCCCACCGCCCCGTCCCAAATGCCAACTACGCTACGATAGCGTTACCGGCCTTGTCCCACCCCTCGTCCCCTCCTCCACTGTGGATGCAGGTACACGTTCCTGCACGGCCACCGCCGCGCGGGCTACTACCGCATGCGGGCCTTCAGGACGCAGGTGGCGCCCGAGCCGGGGGCGGCCAGGTACAGCGACCTGGCCACCAGGTGGGGACGGGGGGGCCCTGTGGGCCGGAGGCTCTGAAGGGCCCGAAGTGCAGGAGGAGAGGTTGGGGGTTGGCAGGCGTGGAGGTGGAGGCGAGGTGCATGGCCGGGCGATGCCTTTGAGGAGCAAGTGGGACGCTGCAACGCCGTCGCCGCTCTACCCAATCTCCATTTTATTGCTTGCTTACCGACACCGCACCTCAAACATCACCCACCACTCCCCTACCCCTACCCTGTGCACCTTCCACTTGCCCTTATCCACTTACCCTGCCCCGCTCCCCCGACCCCCACCCCCTGACCCCAGGGTGTCGGACCAGCTGGACGTCAACGTGCTTGCGGGGGCGGGCCAGGGCGCGGGGGCGGGGGCGGCCGCGGTGGGGCCGTGGAGGGTGCTGCGCATACAGGTGGGGAAGGAGGGCAAGGGTGGACTTCTGCACCGCAACCTGGCTTGGTGGGCATAAGTGTGAAGCTGGCCCCTGGTCCGCGCATCCACAGGGAACGCTACTGACTGGTGACGGAGTAACTGAACGGCCTGCCGTACCATACCTCAGTATCCGTATACGGTACACAGCTCAGCGTACGCAGCGCTCTCTATACATCACTTTGATACCACGTGGGCTAAGTGTTGCACCCTACTTGTGACCCTTGGCAACACCTCTGCAGGGCACGGGCCCGCAGGAAGATGGAGTCACTCGGCTATGCGTGCGGGGCCTCAGGGTGAGCTGCAGCTTTCGCGGTGCCTGCCCCCTTCTACGTGCATGACTTCACATGCGGGTCGCTTCCTTGTCGGTTCAGCCTTTCCGTGTGCGGCGCGCCTTGGTGTCCGTCAAACCCGTCTCCCTTTTCGCCCCGACCTCCTGCTTCACACCTCGCACTCCCTGCACA
>VFQN01007561.1_pt1 | contig 11630 bp, 9 predicted proteins | sample 3512371 | NCBI WGS metagenome assembly VFQN01 (sample SAMN10412370, study PRJNA504923) | tailings metagenome | isolation source: Replicate 2 from Balatoc abandoned mine | place: Philippines: Itogon, Benguet | collected 2017-08-28
AATACATTGGTTAAGAACCACATATATCCACTAATTAAACCTAAAAATAACGGCGACTGAAACCTTTCGCTCGTTTACCTAACATTTCACTGCATGTTAAATCTGGATAATTTTAAAGAAATCGCCGACAATTATCAGGTCTTTTTCTTCGATGCTTTTGGGGTGTTGAAAAACGCACATGGATTGATTCCCAACATTGTTGATACTTTTTCCTATATACGACAGCAGCAAAAACAGTTTTATATACTCACCAACGACGCATCGCGGAGCCCGCAACAATTGGCCGAATCTTATTGGCGGCTGGGACTGCACGATGTCACCGCCGACAGCATCATTTCTTCGGGAATGTTAGCGCGTGAGTATTTACAACTAAAGGTAAAACAAGGAACTGCCGTATATTTGGGCACCGAAGATTCGGCCCATTATATTGAAACAGCCGACTTAAGAACGCTTTCTATCTCCGATGTAGATTTAGACAATACCGCTGATATTAATGCCCTAGTGCTGCTCGACGACGAAGGTTTTGACTGGAACAACGACCTCAATAAAGCGGTCAATCTGCTGCGGAGACGTACGATTCCTGTCATTGTTGCCAACACCGACAATACTTACCCTACCTCAAAAACCCACGTAGCCATCGCGATTGGTGGCGTGGCCGATATGCTTGAAAACATTGTTGGAAAACAATTCATCCGTTTCGGTAAACCCGACGCTCAATTGTTCATGTTTGCCTATGAGCGAGTGGTGGCTCAAAACCCCACCATCGGCAAAAAAGACATTGTCATGGTGGGTGATACCCTCCGGACCGATATTTCGGGGGGCAATAAATTTGGGCTAGACACGGTGTTGGTACTCACGGGAAACATCCCAGCCGAAGACGCCGAAATTCGAATTAGAAGTACGGGCATTATCCCGACCTACGTGTGCGAGTCGGCGGTAATTTCAGTTTAAAATAAACGAATTTTCTTGGGCTTTAATTGCTACAACCCACTCCCGCAACCGCCGTGAATATACTACCCTTTTCGGCTAAAAAGCCTGGCTGAAGAGTTACGGAGTTTTTAGCATCGTACGTAATATTGGCTCCCGCCCGAATGGCGTTAACCCCAATCAATGTATTTGAGGCTTTTATGGTGAGCGTTTGCCCCGAAACATAGGGTGAAGATAAAGTAGCCGTGGCTGGACAGGTACTGACCTGAATATTGGCCGCCACCGACGCACAGCTCCCGATACTACAAGTAGCGCTGTACGTAGTTGTTTGCGTGGGTGTCTGCGAAATACTGTACCCCGATTGCCCAGTAGACCAACTAACCGACCCCATACACCCCTGCGCGTATAACGTAACTGATTGCCCTGCTACGACTGGTGAGGCACTGACCGTCAAAGAAGGAGAGGTCGGCCCCCCTCCAGGAACTGTTACCGATTGGGATAAAATAATATTACCAAAATTGTCCTTTAAATATACCCGATAGGTACCCGCCCCAGGCGTTATTATCTGAGCATTTGAGAAGGCAGTAGAAATATCATTGTTGCCACTCACCCAAAAATACGTGTATGCTCCCGCAGGAGCCGTAACGGAATAGGTACTTCCAGAGCAACCTAAGGTCAATGTGGGTGGTATGGCGGCCGCGTATGGTGTAGCCGCCGAAAAGAAGGTATTATCGAGCATGGTATTCCAGCCAGAAGCCATTTCAGAAATCCCCTGAATTCCCCCTGATACGTTTTCAAGATGAACCCCGTCAACGCGCGGAAGTTGGATATTGTCCGTATTTGGTCCAGCAAATATTTTATTGGGAGTATCAATGACCAATTCTTGTCCCGAAATCACCTCTGCATCCGTTCCGCCTCCAATCGGAGGGCCCCAATAAGAGCCTTTTGCAACCACCCAAGGCAACTGTGCCTTATCGGAATGACTGCGTGAGCGACTTATTACGTGATTTAGGCTATCCCGGTATTCGGCGGCGGAAGTATTATCGTTGGGGTCTTCATTACGATTTTTTATTGAATCAGATTCTCCCTGATGCCAAAGCACCGCCCTGATACCAAACAAGGAAGCGTAGAAATTAAGCGCCTTCCGCAAGTAGTGATATGGAAAATTCGGATTGTTTGCATATTGGATTCCAATGTGTGGATGGGCGGCGGGGAGTCCGTCGGCACTGCGGCTCCAATTACCAATAGATGAGCCACTTGCTGCCGCATTAAAAAACAAAACAGGTACGTTAAAACGGCTCAGTAATACATCTCCCAACTCCCCCCAAGCCCAAGAGGTAATGCCGTTGGGCGCAATATGAACTGCCTGATCGGTGCTATTTAGCGTGGAAATCTGCGGAAATGGCGGATCCACATTTTGACAAGTACCATCGGGACATGGCAACAACCAATCGACATATTTGATTCGGGCATTTGCATCAACGGAGGCTTTATGCCCGTGATTTTCAATCCCTTGCACATTGGACTGGCCTGCAATAACGAATACCTCACCCACTCCCACCCGCGACAAAGTGGCGGTACTAACTACATTATTAAACAAAATAGAACGTACTTCCAACGTATACCATCCTCCTGTCACTCCATTTAATGTGCCTTTGTAAATACCCGCCGCAGGAGCTGTATCAATGCTTGTCCAACCAACACCTGTTCCACCCGCTACGGCAATCAACCGCGCCTCAACGCGCTCTACTCCACCAGTATAACTCCCTGCAATTGAAATGGTGGCCGTGTTAGAGGTATTCCTTTGAAAAACAGCCCCGTCGAACGGAAAGGTGATTGTAAGTTGCCCCTTAACCGAAGAACTTGCCGTTATCACCAGTAAAAAAAGCAGTATTGTAATTTTATTAGTTGAGGGTTGATAAGTAAACATTTAGTATGGTGTAATTTTTGCAGGGTAAGCACTCTTTGCCAGAGGCATAAATAATTCAAATCGCTACTTTTCATTAAAAAAAAAACAGTTCTATTTTTGGGCATTGCCCCCTTTCTAAAAGACACGCCAAATCTACCACCTTCAAAAAATGTCGATGGAAAAAAGACAAATCTGAGAGAAGATTAAAGGAGGATAAAGGCTATCTCAGTAAAGGTTAGCCGAGGATATAAATTTATACCATATAAGATTTTTGTTGATTAAATGGGTATATTTATTTAATAATCAATGGAATAGAAAATATCTTAAGAAGTCTAAATATAGTTATTCCGCCCTAAAAAGGCAGTTTTATTATATTAAATTTTGCAAATAATTATCAAACGGTTCTAAGCACATGCCCAATAGTCAGCCTTAAATTCATCTTTTATTTTTCCTCCGAAACCATGAAATCATTACTTGTAACCCTCCAATTATTGTGTGCATTTAGTGGCTTTGCCCAAGGCCCCAAAGTGCTTATCGTCACGGCTCACCCCGACGATGAAACCATGTTTCCCGTTACAGTTTTTAAAATTACGCGTGAGCTCAAAGGAAGTGCCGACCTTGCCCTGATTACGGATGCTTCGGGTGGGTTTAACGGAATGTTGGCTTCGATGTATTATGGCATGAACATGCTCGATTCGGTAGTGGGCCGCAAGAACTTACCCCTTATACGTAAGAAAGAAATGATGGCCGCGGGCGAAATACTCGGAATCGGCAATTACTTCTTTTTTGACCAAATCGACGATTATTACAATCGCAACGAAAAACCGTATCTGCAAGGCAAAAACTGGGACATCAGCTACATAGAGCGCCGATTGGACGGTATTCTAGCCAAAGGACAATACGACTACATCTTTTGCATGGTCCCGCATGAAGGTCAGCACGCCCATCATAAAGCCGCCTCGCTGAGCGCTTTACGGGCAGTGCAGCGCTACAAAGACCCCAAACCGCCCATTGTGTTGGGCGGCCAGTCGGCCAACAAGGGGTATACGTTTACATTTTCTTCGCTGGACGGCTACCCAGAATCTACCATCAGCCCTGCCGCGCCCGTTTTTGAATTCGACCGTTCTTTTGGATTTGGGGAAGACAATAAGCATAGTTACATGATTGTAGCAGACTGGGTGAAGGCGTCGCACAAGTCCCAGAGCGGCGACATGAACCAATCCATGCACCGCGGAGAATTGGAAACATTCTGGTATTTTGCCCTTAATGGTGACCAAAGAATTGCGGAAGTAAAACAGCTATTTGAGACCCTCAAAAAAAGTGGATTTCCGACCAAATAGTCACTCTCTTAAATTTACTACTTATTAAATGCGAAGAAGTAAGGCCTTTCGGCGTATTTTTGCGCCTCACCAAACCTATGATACTCAGACATGGCCCAGCCAAAAGCATTTTTATTTGACCTCGACGGGGTCATTGTAGATACCGCCCACTTTCACTACCAAGCATGGCGACGATTGGCCAATGAAAAATTAGGGTTCGACATCTCGGAAGAATTTAACGAAAGCCTCAAAGGAGTGAGTCGTACCGAGTCGCTGGACCGTATTCTCGCCCACGGAAATGTGACGCTCTCTCCCGCTGAAAAAGAGAATTTGGCCACGCTCAAAAACGACTGGTATGTGGAGTTAATCAATAAGATGACCCCCGATGATATCTTGCCAGGTATTAACGCATTTCTAGAAAAAACACGTTTAGCAGGAATAAAAATCGGATTGGGTTCGGTGAGCAAAAACGCCAAACCGATTCTAGAACGGATCGGCATTCTCAGCGCTTTTGATGCCATCATCGACGGCACAAAAATAACCAAAGGCAAGCCCGACCCCGAAGTTTTTTTGAAAGGAGCGGAAGAATTAGGCGCCTCTCCCGACGAATGCGTCGTATTTGAAGACGCCGTAGCAGGTATCGAAGCAGGCAGAAGAGCTGGCATGAAAACTGTTGGAATAGGTCAACCAGATATTTTGACCGAAGCCGATGTAGTTTTAGCCAATCTAAACAATATGACAATTGAGGACTTACGAAAAGCCTTGCATTTTTAGGGGCAAAGGGGTTTTCTACCCACAAAAAAACACAGGATTTTTTTTGGAATAAATTGTTTTCTATCTATATTTGCACAACTAATAATGGTGTGGATATAGTCGGAAAGCTGTTCGAGGATTTCGAGCAGCTTTTTTTATTTTATCGCCCTCGGCTAAATGTCTCAAAATGATAAAAAGCGGGCAATTACCCGCTCTTCACTAATCTGCCATTACTTTAAATTCTGAAGTTGTGTGGAACTGAATATCGGGGTTGTTGTCCCGATTCATGCGCAACATCCACTCGGAGTCGGCCAGAAAAACGGGGTTGTCATCTTTATCGTACCCGATTTGTGTTCCTTTCAAACGAATAAATTCTTGAAGTTTTTTGGGGTCTTCGCTAGTTACCCAACAGGCCCTTGTCGTATTCATCTGCACCCAACGACATTTAGCGCCGTACTCATGCTCCAATCGGTACTGAATTACTTCAAATTGCAGTTCGCCTACCGTACCCACTACTTTCCGATTTCCAGGCTGTACCGTAAACAACTGCGCCACTCCTTCGTCGGTCAATTGCTGTACTCCTTTTTCCAATTGCTTGGATTTCATGGGGTCAAGATTAATTAACTCCTTGAAGATTTCGGGCGAGAAACTCGGAATACCCGCATATTGCAACTCCTCCCCTTCGGTGAGGGTATCGCCGATTTTGAAAGTACCCGTATCGTACAAACCAATTACATCTCCCGGAAATCCTTGATCAACCACCTCTTTTGCCGAAGCCATAAAACTATAGGGATTGGAAAAACGGACATTTTTCTCGAGGCGGGTATTTTTATAAAACTTACCCCGCTCAAAAATACCCGAACAAACCCGCAAAAACGCAATTCTGTCGCGGTGACGTGGGTCGATATTGGCGTGTATTTTGAAAATAAAACCCGTAAAATTCTTCTCCTCGGGCTTTACGACGCGCACATTCGTTTGACGGGCAATAGGCAACGGCGAAATCTGGCAAAAAGCTTCCAACAATTCACGTACGCCAAAATTATTTACCGCACTCCCAAAAAACACAGGAGCCACTTTGCCCGACAGGTAATCTTCACGGTCGAATTGGTCGTATACCCCATCAATAAGTTCGACGTCTTCCCGCAATTGAGCGGCATCGCGCGCGCCTACTTTTGCATCCAATTCGTCAGAATCCAACTCCAGTAGCGCCACATCATCTTCTACTTTGGTTTTGTTCACTTTGAAAAAATACATCTGTTTTTCCAGCAAGTGATAAACCCCTTTAAAAGTAGCACCACCGTTGACGGGCCACGTCAACGGACGCACTTTCAGGTTTAGTTTTTGCTCCAACTCATCAAGCAAATCAAACGGATTTTGCCCTTCACGGTCCATTTTATTGATAAACACAATCACTGGGGTATCCCGCATACGGCATACTTCCATCAGCCGTTCGGTCTGTTCCTCCACGCCTTTTACACAGTCAATCACCAAGATAACCGAGTCTACCGCCGTAAGGGTACGGTAAGTATCTTCGGCAAAATCTTTGTGACCAGGGGTATCTAAGATATTGATAAGTAAGTTATTATACTCAAATGTCATCACCGACGTAGCCACCGAGATACCACGTTGTTTCTCGATTTCCATGAAGTCAGACGTAGCGGTCTTCTTGATTTTGTTTGACTTAACCGCGCCCGCCGTTTGAATGGCCCCTCCAAAAAGCAGGAGTTTTTCGGTCAAGGTCGTTTTTCCCGCATCGGGGTGACTGATAATGGCAAATGTGCGCCTTTTGGCTATTTCCTGTTGGATCGTACTCATTGTAATATTATTGGATATCGGACTTCCGAAAAAGGTTGCAAAGTTAACAGCTTATTTCTGAAAATCCTGAATTATAAGGCGTTGAGAAGTATAAACAAGGCGAGGTTTTTGGGGTTCGCTGAAGAGAAATCCCACTTGGTAGTTTCCTTCAGGGATATTATCTTGGTAAATCCAAGCTTCAAACCCTTCTTTAAAGTAGTTTCCTGTGCGTAAAAAAGACCTTCGTTCTCGGTTTGGCCGCTGTTTTACAGCCGTCACGTAGGTTGTAGAATCATTTTTAAGCACCATAAATAACGCATTTTGGGGTTTGTCTTGACTGACTGTCAATTGTTCATTCCTTACTTTATTGATGAGAATTCCGCCGTAGGCGGGTAAAGTATCAATGTCAACGCTTAAAGACACATTGGGCATGGTCAATGTATCGGCGCTGATTACGTTTACTTCATTCAGCACGGTGGTTGGAATCACGTAGATTCCTTTTTTTACTGCTTCATCAAAATATTGCTTGACCACCGTGTTTGTCATAGTCTCCAGCTTCCCCGTTACCCGACGATGTTGCTGAAGCGAGAAAGCATCGGATAGGAGCGAATTTCGAAAATTAATTACATCAGGTGCGGCAAACATGTAAGTACTTACGGCAAAAAAGGCACCTACAACTGTCATTCCCCCCGTAAGTATTTTTTGACCTCTTTGGGATAAAATCAACAAAAACGTTACATAAAGTGCCACTACCGACATCACAGAATAAATCATGTAGCGCGCGGGGGTTTCGAGGGTATCAACGGCCCGCGCCGTTGCTACGCCCAACCCCGTAACGAGTAGCCAAGCTAGTAAGGCCAAAAGCGATAAATTGGCAGGTGTATCGGTAAAAACGGATAAAATCTTGCCTTTCGAAGCGTTATTCACTAATTTTTTGACGTATTCTACCGCCAACCAAAGCGCTAAGCCTATCAATGAAAGCGTAATTCCAACGCCCAAAACCGCCACTTCAGGCAGACGACCACGAAAGTAGGAAGCGCAGGAGCCAAAAAACGACACAATGGTTAAAGCGGAGTTTCTAAGGCTTTTTTCTTGACCTAAAGACCCAAACCCGAAGGGATAATACCAATAAAACAAAATAGTAGTTAAGATGCAGGCAGCCAACCAAAAAGTAGCTTTTTTATATCGTGTTTGAAGCAGCGGAATGACCAATCCGACGTACATTCCAAAAAGGCCATTTCCGTTGGTATAGGTCAATAAATATCCCCCGATAATGGCCCCCGTAAACGCCCAATTGTTTTTTTTCGACAATAAAAAATAGGTCAATAATCCAATGGCAAATGAAGCGGTATATTGCCACAGCGCCGCCGCCCAAAAGATGTTCTCATGATACGCTGGCGTAAACAAAAACAGGGCCACTGGCAATGCATACCAAAATGGCAAACGGTTGATCGATAGTATCTTCCAAAAATAGGCAAACAAGCCAATGACCAAGCCGCTTCCCGCCAAAATTAGCGTCCGATAGTTGGCTTCTCCCGTCAGTAAATAATCCAGCCAAAACACCAATTTGGCCGTAATCACACCGTGTCCGTTGTGTTTGTACTCCAATTCTTGCATAAAATGCAGGGCATTGGGAGCATTGATAAACTTAATGATGTATTCTAAATACGCATAATCATCAAAATAAGGGACATTTACCGCATTTTGGCCCACAAAACGATAAAATAAGAAGGCAATAATAAGTACTGTGAAAGCAGCAAAGACATTTAAAATTTTCATGCGTACGACACTTGGCGAGCCCGCAAAGATAGCTTATTTTTGCAAAAATGACTTCTATGAAACGTTATCTGTACATAGTCCGCCACGCCAAAGCGGAAGATAGTTCTTCATTCTTCGGGGATTTCGACCGCGAGCTTACTTCATCGGGCACCATTGACGCTGCCCGCATGGGGAAGTTTCTGGCCGACAAGGGCCTAAAACCCGACTTGTTGGTGAGCAGTTCGGCGGCTAGGGCATTTCAGACGGCCCGCATCATGGCCGAACAGCTGCATTACGAATATGAAGCCATCAAAACCACCCGCGACCTATACGACAACGGCCCAAAAGCCTACCTTGCCGCCGTCAATACCGCTCCAGAAAAATGTCGACACCTGATGGTGTTTGGCCATAACCCCGACATCACTTACTTTGCCGAATACCTTACCAATTATGACATCGGCTCCATGTCAAAAGGCTCGGTTGTCACCGTAGAATTTACTAATTTAGATTGGGAAGAAATTTCTTCCAGAACAGGAAAATTCATCAGCTACGACGCGCCAAAACACTTAAAACAATAGAAATCCTGTTTTCACTTTTGCCTTTGGCCACTCCCCAATGAACCGAAATCGTAAGATATTTATTATCGTCAGCGTAGTTTTTGTAGCCATTGTGGCTTTCTTTGCCATCGACATGGCAAGACGCACCACGGCACCGTGGAACAAGAAAAAACAGATTATCCGGGCGTTTGACGTAGCCGCGCCCAGTGACTCCATTGCAGTAGATACCACTCGTCGCTAGGTCAATACATCGGTCAACGCTTCTACCAAGGCATTCATGTCGGCGGCGGTATTGTACAAATGCGGCGACACCCTAATGCCCTGCCCACGCGCCGCTACAATTACTTTTCGTGCTTCCAATGCCTGCTGTACTTTCATAACATCCGTCGAAGCGGGTAGCCTGATTCCGACCAAATGATGCGCCCGCTCCGCTTCAGGCTCAAACCGCACGCCAAGGCTGGCTAGCTTTTGGACGGGTTGCTGCCAAAGTGATTGGCAATGCGCCTGTATCGATTCGCAGCCCCAAGCTAATTTTTCGCGCAGTGCCACTTCCAGCATTGGCATTTGAATAAAATGTGAATGCTCTCCTACGTTGTACCGATACGCTTTGGGACGGTAGTTTTCTTGGTATTCCGTGAGTTTGTAAAACAAATTGCTCTCTTGGCGGGCCATCCAAGACTCTTCGAGGGGAATTCCTCCGTCAAAAAATTCGCCGAAATACGCCAGCCCCATTCCATAAGGCCCCATCAGCCATTTATAAGCGGCGCAGACTAGCATATCGGGTTTTACTTTCTGAACATCAAAATCAAGGGCACTCACCGACTGCGTACCGTCAATAGCAACGAGGGCATTGACCGCCCTTGCACGCTCGGCAATTTTTTCGATTTCGAACTTAATCCCGTATTGCCAATGCACGTGCGGCATTACCACCAAGGCCGTATCGTCATTGATGGCCTCCAGAATACGTGCATTCCACTCTTGCCCCACGGCTTCGGAATCTGGCATCGGCACGGTCACAATCGTTAAAGACAACTCTTTACAAACCCGCGACCAAGCGTACACATCGCTGGGGAACTCATCGCCCAACAATAGAATATGTTGACCAGCCCGCAGCCCCGGCTTACGGAATAGGTTGCGTGCCACCACCGCCATGGCATACGAAACCGACGGAATAATCGCAATGCGCTCTTTATCTTGGCTGTTTATCAGTTGGTCAAATAATTCCCGAACAACCCATGCTCGCTCAAAAAAATCATCAGGGCGGATTTGGTGAATCGACGGGCTGAACTGTTGAATGGCATCAATCCCCGCTTGTTCAACGGCTTTTGAAAAAGGGCCACGAGTGGCACAATTGATAAAATGTATGCCTTCAGGGAGAGAAAAAAGAGATGAAGTGTTATTTTTCAACATGTCGTTTATGAATGTAATACAACTAAATATTATGGCAAAAAGCCAAATATTGAACCTAAAAATCAGTCTTTTACAACTATTTTATGTTTTTATTATAAAATAAATAAATTATGGCACAAAGTTTGATAACATGACTACTATAACTCATAAGTATATTTAAACGCATGGATATTATACTAGGCATTGGTTCACGAGTTCGTCATGCCGAATTTGGAGAAGGGGTAGTAATTAATGTAAAATCCAACGGTTATACCATTACATTCCTGCAGCACGGAGCCAAAGTTATTAAAATAAATGCACCGCTGGAAATAATCGAGGCCGTTGAATTAGACACCGATTTAGTGAGCCTGTTTGATGTTGAGCAAACATTAAACAAAGTACTCCAAAAGTGGATGGACGCCACCGAAACTGTGCCACTCGGCGACAAATGGAAGGGCGGAAAAATTATTTTAAAACCTGGGCGACACGACTTGGCGTCCAAAGAAATGACAATTGATAGCTTTTTTCACAAAATTGTAATGATTCGGGACCGCCTCAGGGTGCTCGAACAACGCGTGAATGCCAGCAATCTAAACGACGAAGAAAAAGTAAATATACAGCAGTATATCACCAAAATATACGGTTCTATGACATCCTTCAATCTGCTCTTCAAACATTCTGAGCACTATTTTGTAGGGGAAAAAACCACAAGTGATACTGCATAGAAGAATCTGAATCACGCTGCTTCAGCGATGATTTGAATATGGGGTAAAATAAAGGCGAAGATCGCGAGGGTCACTGACCTTCGCGACTTTTTTTTAGGCCCTTGGGTGGTATTTAGTGACCACTTCTCGCAGGTATTCACGGTCTAGGTGCGTATAAATCTCGGTCGTTGTAATGGATTCGTGCCCCAACATCTCCTGCACCGCCCGCAAATCCGCCCCGCCTTCAATCAGGTGCGTGGCAAAAGAATGACGAAAGGTGTGCGGGCTTACGGTTTTCTTTAGCCCCACCTCCTCCACTAAATTCTTGATAATCAGGAATATCATAACGCGCGTCAATTGCTTTCCGCGACGGTTTAAAAACACATAATCCTCATGGCCTTTTTGCACTTCCACCAAACTACGGATGTGCTCAATATACAATAAAGTATACTTAATGGCATCACTGCCAATGGGCACGAGTCGCGTTTTGCTTCCTTTGCCAATCACCCGCATAAAACCT
>VFQN01007562.1_pt1 | contig 11629 bp, 10 predicted proteins | sample 3512371 | NCBI WGS metagenome assembly VFQN01 (sample SAMN10412370, study PRJNA504923) | tailings metagenome | isolation source: Replicate 2 from Balatoc abandoned mine | place: Philippines: Itogon, Benguet | collected 2017-08-28
GAGGCAGCCAGCATAATAACCGGGTCGCAGGGACTCTCCCTTCTGAGGGGGGGGGGATGTAAGCGGGCTGAACGCCCAACCCTGCCATGCATGGTTTTCCAGCTGACAACTGCGTGAGCTTGCTCAAGTGGTCAACACTGAGCGCAGCACCCGGCGGGGAGTTCAGGTGGCAAGCGCCGACAGCAAAAGCTCGTTCGAAACCCTGCACATCCGGGATTTCTCCGGGCCCCCGACCTGCCACCGTGAGCACAAACCCGCGCTTACCGCCTTCCGCATCTCGACCGCAAACAACTCTGTTTCATCGCCTTCCGCCAGCCTCCGGGGCAGCACCCCAGGGTGTGGAACGGCCTGCCCCCGCAGCTGCTCCCGCAGCCGGCCAGCCAGCACCTCCCCGGACACATGGCGGCTGCCGCTGGGGGTCCCCGGCATGCTGTCATACTCGCACGCCATCGCCACCGCCGCCGCCCTGCGCAGGCGCGGTAAAGGCCCGTCCTCTGGCCACGCCGCCGCCACCGCCTCCGCCAGCCCGCGGGCCGCCATGCGACGCAGCCGCTCGTCAACCAGGTCCACACTGAAGGTGCTGCTGCTGATGCCGCGGCGAACGTCCTGGTGCAGCTGGAAGACACCGCCGCTGTCCGGGTGGTTGAGCAGGGCGGCGAGCGATGCGGACGAGGGCTGCGGGCGGTGAGGCGTGAGAGCCTCCTGCGAGCAGCGCATTTGCAAGCGCGGGTGGCCGAGGTCGTTAGGGGTGCGGCACAGCCACCTGAACATGCACAACATGTTGGAGGCTTACCCCCAAAACTCACGGCACGAGGCGAGGCCACATCGCGCACGGCCTCGCTAAAATGCCACCAAGCATGTCCCGGGGGTGCAAACAGCCCGCGGCACCCGCGCGGGCACAGAGAGTAGCAGCTCGATACTACAGCGATAGCACAGACATGTACGACCAGTGACTGCCCTCCCTGCAGTCCAGGTATGCCGCCTTGTTCAGAGGACGCATGTGTAAGCTGGGGACATGAAAAGCATGCACAGACCCACCAGGTTCTTGTCCAACAGCTCCAGCAGCACGCCGAGGGAGAGAGGCCCCGGCTGCTCCCCCTGCGCCACCAACAGCTTGTCGGCGCAGCCCCGCCGCAGCACCTGACCAGGCGCAGTGCCCGGGAAGGCCCACAGCGGCAGCAGCCTGAGGGGCAGCCGCTGCACGACGCCGTCCAGGCCTGTCACTGTCGGTGCTGCTGCGCCGCCGGCAATGGCGGTGGCCGCGGCGGGGCCATAGACGACGTTGGTGCTGGTGCCGGTGCTTGGGCCTGCGGCGTCGGCAGAGCTGCGTAAGGGGTCCGCAGAAGATGGGGACGCTGATGCTGAAGCCGCATGACCCTGTATCGCTTGCGGCGGCAACGGCGACCGCTCCGGAGCGGCAGCGCGCGTGCCGGCTGCAACTGAGCTGTCCGCAGCGGCAGCGGCAGAGGCAGGACCAGCGCTGCCCCCCGCGGTGCCCAGCGCGCCGTCGGCCGCGGCGGCGCGCGGCCAGCTGCGAAGCAGTGCGCCTAGCCGCAGCTTAGCCACACCTTGCTGGGCCTATGGGGTAGGGTTGGGGCAGGGGTAGGGTAGAGGTAGGGTAGGGGTTGGGGTAGGGCTAGCGGAAACGCGTGCGGCACGGTTACCGGTCGCACAGGGCAGCCAGGTTCCGAAGGCGCTATACGGCCAGCGCGCGCGGGCAACAACGCGGCGTCGTCCGCGTGCCACCCGGCCACACATGCCACCTGGCCAGATGGCTGATCAAGCCTTCAGCACGCAACGTATGAGCAACACCTTTACCCGCAGCATCGGTCACATACTCGTTAACAAGCTTTCGTGCAGACAGGCAAAAATGCTTGTTTGCGACCCTTCAACTGTATGGCAACAAACGCCATGCACTGCTGACAGCACACTCTCCGCGTTCCTCCAACCCTCACCTCCTGCATGTCACACTGGATGAGGCCGGGCCCATCCGGATGATCCGCCAGGGCCGTCCACAGCTTCTTGCCTGGCACGCTGTCGACCGCCACCCTGTAGCCATCCCCCAGCTGGCGTTTAAGCGCGTGCCCCAGGTTGCCTGTCGCCATGCTGTGCTCCCCCTCCGGGCCGGCGGCGGGCCCCGCAGCACGTGCTAGCAGCTCCGCCGCCGCCCTGCGCAGGCGCGGCAGGGGGCCCTCCCCTGGCCACGCCGCCGCCGCCGCCTCCGCCAGGCCGCGGGCGGCGGCGACACACAGGGCCTCTGGGTTCAGGGTCACGCGGACGCCGTTGCTGCTTTCGCCGCTGCCTCCGCTATGACTGCTGTCGTCCTGTGCGAGGCGGAATACGCCTCGGCTGTCCGGATGCGTCAGGAAGGCGAAGAGGGCCGCGGGGGAGGAGCGGGCCGGGTGGGCCTCGGCGGCCTGCGGGTGGCGGGCGGGAAGGAAGCAAGGCTGGTCAGGACCCGGCCAGCAGGATGGCAAGTATATGCGTCGGCAGAGGGTCGGATGGGTGGGGCAGGGCAGGACCCGTCCGCCTCCGGTTTCATGCGTCGCAGCGTCCGCGGTACAAGCGACAGCCGGTAGCACAGGGCAGCACGTCTGGCACTCACCAGCGACACACGCACGGCTAGGAGCTGTGAAAGGGACTTCCCCGGCGGCGGCCCAACAGCAGCGTCGCCCTCCGCTGACGGCGCAAGGCGGCCAGCCAGGTACCGCCTGAAAGCCCGCTCGGCTGCCGTACCCGGGAACGCCCACAGCGGCAGCAGCCTCAGCGGCAGACCCTGCACCGCCTCCACGTCGTTCACCAGGGCAGGTGCAGGAGCTTCCAGCCCCTCTCCCTGCTGCTGGTGCTGCGGCTGCTGTGGCTGCGGCTGCGCCGGCGGCAGCAGCGGCGACGGCAGTGGTGCCGCTGGCCCCACAGGACCACCGCCATGCTGCGCGGGGCCTCCCACCGCCGCCCCTCCCTGCCCTTGCAGCTGCCCCTCAACCCCCTCCCACCACCGCGCTAACCCACACACGTCCAACTGCACCACCCCGTCATGCGGGTGCTGCACCGAGCGCAAGAAACGCCCAGGCACCGACGCCGGCAGCCGCCATGCCGCACCCGCTCCCACACCACCTGCTGCTGCAGAGCCCCCCGCGGCGCCCTGCACGCCCGCTGGCGTAGCTGTTTGCGCCCCCGGCTGCTGCTGCTGCTGCTGTCCTGCGATTCCGCCCTCTGCGTGCTGCTGCAGCTTCAGGCGCTCCAGCAGCGTGGCCCAGCGCAGGGTACCGCCCGCCAGCGGTAGCACCTGAGCCACCAACGCGGGGTGGGAGGACCGCAGCCCACTACTCAGCCGGGCCTGCGGGCAAGGCAGCAACAGAGAAAGAAACGGTATGGCGGCGGTTAAGGCGAGTTCAAGGGCCCTAACCGTGCACTGAGGCAGCCGCATCCTCCTTCAGACGTCCGGTCAGCAACTCATGTCCCGCGTGGTTGGTATCGCAATGCGGCTGCATGAACTTTGCGCACCGGTGCTTCCAGCGCTTGCGTGCGTACGGACACGTGCATACTTACGTACCGTACCCACGTCCGCCCTACCAGCGCTCCCTACATCAAGGGTATGCGACCCTCGCCCTTGCTCGTCCCCCGGGACCCACCGACAGTTGGCTGTGCCTGCCCAGCGGCCCACCCTCGCCCTCGCGCTGCTGCAGCAGCACCGCCGCCACCTGCCGCCACAGCAGCTCCAGGGGAGAGTCCCCCGGCCATGCGTACGAAAGCGCGCGCTGCGCGGCCGCGCGGTCGGCCGCCGAGGCGGGCGCGAACTCAGCGGCGGCGGCGACACCAGGGGCGGACGTGGATACCCCAGCGTCGGCGGCGGCTGCAGGGCCTGGCGGCGAAGACGAGGCTACAGCTGCTGTGCCGCGCAGCACTGGAGCCTGGGCCATTAGCTCGGTGTGCGCAGCGGCGGAAGCTGGTGCGCCCGTCAAGGGTTGCGTCGGCTGCTCATTGGGGGCGCCAGGGCCGCAGGCGGCCGCGGAGCCAGACCACGACGGCGCCCCAACGTCCACCGGATCCACTGGGTCCAGCAGCAGCGCCGAGCGAGGCCTAGGGGCCGGCGGCGGCGGTGGCGGCAGCGGCGAGCACGCCGTCCCAGGTACCTCATCCCCGAATACTCCCGCCAGCACGGAGCCGTTGCCGCTGCCAACGCCGGCGCCGGCAAGCTCTGCGGTGCGACTGCTGTCGCCACCGGCTCCGTGCGTCGGGTGCTGGGGCTGGTGCTCCCTCAAAGCTGGAGCTTCCCCGTCGCCCCGCAGCCCCAGTGCCTCCAGCTCTAGCCGGACCGCCACCTGCCCCGGGCCGTAATTCTCCAAGCTGAAAAAGGAAGGGTGTGCGGCCTCATCAGGAACCGTACGCCCGTCGCCGCCGAGCGCGGGATAGGCCGGCAGCAAGAGAAGCCGCTCCAAGGGTAGGTCACGAGTGTAGCCCAAACCACCCGCATGGTCGGGCGTCGGCGCGGAGGAGGGTGGCGGCGACAGCTGTGATCGTGTTGTGGACTGGGGTGGGGACATCAGCAACAGCTCGGCCACCAGATCCGGGTACATGGCGCGCAGCTCGGAGCACAGGGCAGCCTGTGGGTCATGAGCGTGTTCATCATGCCGTGTCAGCCCAGGGCTGCACCTTTGCGGGGCCATCGCAGAGACAGTCTCTGGCTGTGACCCAGGGCCCTTCCCAGCCACAAGCTTACGCCTACGCATACCGACCTGCCACTCCCTGATCCGTGTACCCTGCACCCCTGACACCCCACCTTGCTCATGCTGAACGGGCCCGCAGGCCCCTGCGCCGCGGGCGGTTGCGATAGCATCGCCGCAACCCGCCGCCCCAGCTGTGCCGCAGCGCTGCCGCCCCTCCATGCCGCCGCGATGACTGGAGCCCGCACCACGTTGCGCCGGCGGCGCTGCATGCCTCGGTGCAGCCGCACCTCCTTAATACACAGCTGCGTGTCGACCAACTCGGCATCCGCTTGCTGGAAGTCCAACCCCGTGGCCACGATCCCGAAAGCAGTGCACGTGGCGCTTCGGTTCCACCGCACTGCCACGCGGGCGCCACCGACGACTCCCGCTGCGCCCTGCCCGTTACAAAGTGTGTGTGCATAGGTTGGGCCCGCACTGGGCGAAGGAGCCAGATGCCCGCGTTGCCCCCGCAGGGCCTCCACCCACAGGCCAGGCTCCGCAGGATTCAGCGGGGGCAGCGGCGAGGTGCTCCGTCCTGTCGGCGAGAGTCCTGCTCCACGTCCTGCTCCGTGCCCGGGGGTCGCGGTGTGGGTGTGGTTGCGGTCCGCCCACCACTGCTGCAGCGCCAGGAGGTTGAGCCGCAGCGCTAGGTGGCCTGTATGGGTCTCGAGGACGGTGAACAGGCGCGGAGGGCGCGCGGGGTCCTGTTCGCTCTCTGCCCTGTCTGCGTCGTCGTCCTCCGCCTGGGACTGCTGCTGCGGCTCGTGCTGCCCCTGCTTGCTGTTAGCTGCAGCGCTCCTGTTGCTCAGGAAGTGGCGCAGCGGGCGCTTCTGGCCGTTGCCTTCCATTGGGGAAGTCAAGTTGGGGAAGAGCTCGGCCATTTCGCACTCCATGACGTCCTGTGCAGTGCAGGGTGCCATCGCAGGGTGGGTGCGGCACGCTTTAGCAGCATCGGACGGTACGGGCAGTTGTGGCACGCGCGCCCCTCTTGTGGGCTCAATGGGCTCGTCCGTCGTACTGACCATGCCTGTCAAGGCGCAATGGGCGCTTGCCGCCATTCATCGCTCCCTGCCAGCACGGTCCCAGTCCCATAGGTGCGCAGCACTCTCCCTCACACCGAAGTGCGCATCCCCACCAACCCCAACCCCAACCCACAGCCCTTAGGCTTCAAAGCGGCGGCCCCGTTGTAAGCGGCGTCCACGTGTCCACATGAGCCCATCCCGCATCCCAAACGATAACCAGGCTGCATAGGCTCCTGCCCCGCGCACCTCGTGCAGCGTGAAGGGTCCAAGCTCCTCCTCCGCACGGTCCGCCGCCCCGTTGCCCTCCATACAGGGGGGCGGCACAAGAAGCAACACCGCCGCTGTACATCGCAGCGCGCTAACGTAGCTGTCGGCGCTCCACGCCGCCGCGCACGCCGCCGCCAGTCCCGGCGGTATCAGCATCCCCTCGTGCCCCCGCGCCCTACACACCACCTGCCACGCGACCTCCACCTCCCTCCTACGCCGCTCCCGTACACGGTGTTCCTCGCCTGCCGACCGGCCCCCGCTGCAACTTGCCCCCATGCCACTCTTGCCGCCGCCACCTCGGACTGCCCCTCTGCCCCTGCCGCCACCACCCCCTGCGCCCTCGACGCCAGGGATCGCAGTGAGCGACACCCGGGCGTGGCCTGGGCGCTGCGGGCCAAGGTACAGGGGCTCCTCCTCTAACCCAAACGCAGTGGAGGCGCCAGGGCGCTCGCCAGCCGACTGCAGGCGGCTGCCCGCAGCTGCATCCATGTGGGAGGACTGGGCGTCCGACGTCGGGGCGAAGGACTCGGGCGGTGCTGGTGAGGCCGAGGGTGAAGCAGAACCAGCGGTAACCCTGTTGCCACTGGGGCCAGTGGCCTGCGGCCTGAGGTCACCCTGCGCCCCTCCGCCTGCACCCTGCCCTGGAGCGGCGCTGCCTGTCAAGCCGCCAACTGCAGTAAAGCCGCCGCCGCTGCTGCCCCACCACTTCACCACCTTCCGCAGCTCCAGCCGCACTCTGGGGACACTGGGCTCCGAGTGGTCCACCTTGAACACCTCAGGGGGCTCAGGAGCGGGAGCAGGGGTGGGGGCGGGGGCCAAAGCTCGGGGTGCGCGGGAGTCGGGGACGGGCTCGGCGCGCCAGGACGGCCTGACGTCCGCCGGGGCTGCGGTCTGGCGGCGCAGCGTCTCGGCGAAGCGCAGTTTGCCCTTGGCCCCCACCACCTCGGCGACCAGGGCAGGGTACAGCTGGCGCAGCTGCGCTCCCAGGTCGGTCTGTGGGGCAGGGAGCCAGGGACAGCAATGGGCAGGCGCTTACAGTGTGCAAGCTGACTGAACGGCACTGCAAGAGGCGTATGTGAGGGCCGCAGCCATGCAATACTTGCAACGTCAGCACGCACAAAGGACGTGCTTGCCATCCGCGTTGCCTTGAGATTTCTGAGGATTCAGCAGGCGGCACCAGGCCAGACGTCATTGCCGAGGGCTACAACTGCAGTGTCTAAGCCCCAACATTCCACGCTCCGCACCACACTTCCACTCACAGAGGTCAGGGTGTGGGGGCCGAGCGGGGTCGTACCCCGGGACGCCGACTCAGTTGGGGGTGGCGGGGGCAGCAGCAGCAGCGCGGCCGTCCGCCGCTGCAGGCGGTCCTGGGGCCTATCCCCAGGCAGAGCGGCCGCCAGTGCTTGCAGCTCGGGAGCGTTGTGGTCCCAGCGCAGTGCTTCTGAAGCAAACGGATCCCCCCTCTGCGTTGATATAAATGTAACGGCGCTCATAAGGTCTTGCAGTGGGCTGCTTGGACCACCACTGGGCAGTCCAAGGTCTGGGACCCTCCTAGGCTGGTCCGGGCCAGGGCCATGGCTGGGGCTAGGGCCCTGAGCGGCACCAGGCGCCGCAACAGCGTAGCCAGCGTCCACCGAAGCTACCGCTGGCGTGTTGAGTGAGGTACCTGGCGCATCTCCACCAGGAGGCACGTCAGCCTGCATCACAATACTCATCGCACCGGCCGCGACGGCGGTCGACAGGTGCCCACCCGGGCCACCGTCGGCTTCAGGCCTCGAACCAAAGCCCCCCGCTGCATCCCAGGCCACAGCCGCGTCATTGTCGCTCCCGCCGCCCGCTCCAGCATCGACCAGTCCCTGGCCCGTACCTCCTGGTACGTGATCCTCAACCGCACCCCGGCCCTCAGGTTCACCAACAGCTGCGCCACAAGGTTGGCTAGAAGCCCCTGCGGCACATGCGGCCGTCTCCACACTGGGCCTCAGCTGTGCCGCCGCCGCCCCCAGCAGCCGTGCCTGGGGCCCTTCCCCTGGCCAGGCGGCCGCGGCGGTCAGCTGCTCTTCGTGTGCGGAGGTGTCCGGCGCGCCATGCACAGGGGATACCCTGCCTGCGCCTCCTGCGCCGAGGTTGCCCATCTCATGCTCTTGGGCGCCTGCCACGTGTGCGCCCTCGCTGGATGTTTGCGGGATTGGGGCACCACCTGTGCTGGCAGGAGGTTCGGTGCCCACGCCCATGGGTTCAAGGCCCATGGCAGCCTGTGCCGAAGCCGCTGTTGCGTAAGCAGCAGTCGCCTGAACAGCGATAGCGTCCTGCTCTGTGTCCGCAGCGGGTATGCTGGTGCCAGGAGCATGCGGGTTGCCGCCTGCCGCCGTGCTGACCACGTCCCCGACGCAACCCCGCTCCTTGGCACCATCCCACCAGTTCAGCAGCTGCTTCACCTCCAGCCGCACAACCGGCGTGCTCCCAACCTGCTCCATCACGAAGAACTCGGGCGCTGTGCCCGCCCCGCCCTCGTCCGGCTGCCGCAGCAGCAGCGTGCTGAACTTGAGTTTGCCGCCGCGTGGCAGTAGTTCCGCCACCAGGTGTTGGTGCTGGTCACGTACCTCCTTGCCCAGGTCAGTCTGGAGGAACAGATTACACAACACGTGCATATGTTAGAAGCAGTGATGTGTGCGGTCCGTTGAGGCTTCTGGGCTGTATCTTGGTGCATGCTTCGTGCAGGTGGTGGCAGAAGGACGGGACGACCGGCAAGAGAAATCGCGGTGACAGTTCGTGCGCGCTTCCACAGGATATCTATGTAAATATACTTACGTTTGTCATGGTATGCGGCCGCTGACATTTCCGCCGCGACCGCAGCAGCAGGCCTGCAACCGCCCGGCGAAATCGCGCTGGGGCCTCGTTACCTGGCCATGCAGCGTTGATAGCATCGGTTATGTTATCATTTCTGCTGCAGGACTGTCCCACATCAGCCTTTTCTGCTTCTGATACAGGGTCAGCTGGTGCTGCCGTGGCAGCCTCTGCGGGAGTCTCCATCCCGACAAGCTGTCTTGCATCAGGCAGAATAGGTCCCTCAGAATATCTTAGGAACAACGCTTGGGCGCGCCCGTGCCCGGCCCGGCCTTGGGGGATGCCCTCCCTTCCCGCGCCTGCTCATGAAAAGCACAATGGCCGAACTACATCATAATACAGTACTACGGTAGTCTGCACAACTCATGGCGTAAGTTTTCCATGTCAGGCGCCCCCTCCCGCTGGTCACAATCCGCTCCGTAACCAGGATCATGCCAAAACGCTATATCCAGGAGAGCCTGTCGTGCTTGAGCCTGCCTATGTACAGTCGATGCCCTGATGCGCATCTACGCTCGTTCTTGGACCTTTACAAAGGCACGCAACTGTACCGAGCGCCTCTGAGGCATGTGCAAGATGGCGTGTGTGAGGTACGGTTGCGCCACCAGGCGCGGGGGCAGGGGGCTGGCAAATGTGCAGGCGCCCAGAGGGAGCATGGCGTCCACAAGACCGTTAGGAAAGGGGGTGTGAAGAGCACACGCACCTGCCTCAACGCAAAACACTAAAAGCCACTCAAGACCTGCACCCCCTTGGACATACAACAGACGGGGGAGCTGCCCCGTCCTGCATGCCTCCCTGCGTCCCGGCATGGGTGCGCATGTCACCGCCTTGGTTCCATGTTCCCGAGAGGCAGCCGTCTCCCTGCGTGGCATCCACGCCCCGGGAAACAGCATCAGCCTCTGCAGGACTGCAGCTTACATAACTGAAACACGATGCGGGCAAGGCCTCCAGCCTCGCGGAGACTGGGTGCAAGAGCATCAGCGATAACACGTTACAGCCCAGTCAGTGCAGATTACGGTACGGTACCCCAACGGTAAGGAGCTAGTCCTCACACCTCGAGGTCATGCCGTTCCGGCCCACCAGCACGGCACAGCCTACAGCCTACCTCCCTGCTACAGCAGCGCAGTGTGTCTTGGCGCCCGCTGCGCCACAGGAGCAACACCTCGTGAAAGAGCCTTGCGCTCGAGGGTCACCATGACCCTTGACATGACTTGAGCCCTAGAGCCCCAGGCGGGGTGCCCAAAACCCAGAGTACCCCTGTCAAAATTCCAAACGTAACTCGACGCACTTGTAATGGCAACGTCTTGGGGCATCAGCGCCGCCCTGCTCCCGCACACAACGGTTGCAGCCAAGCTCAGAAGTTGGCCAATTGTCAAGTACACTTACAACAGCACCAACACGTTACAACACATTACAACAGGAGCCTGCAGTAAATACATGGTGCATTCACAGCCCGCACGGCTCACTCTGCACACGTGGCTCCGCAGGCACGTGGTCCACGCAAGCGACGGCACAACCCTGGAACACCCGTCCGATCCACAGTCTATTGCCCACGGAGATGCGGTGCGCGATGCAGGTGCAAGGCCTGAAGTAAACAACGCACAGGATAGGAATCACAAAGCAGGGTAGGGCAGGCAGTCGATGGCAAACGGCGTCTGTGAGTTGCTGGTGCTCGGATATGCTGTGTCTGTAAGGGACTCAGCTGTTGTTGTCCACAGCCTGTTGCCCACCGTGTATGGCCACTTCCTCATACCACCCCCACCTGCTTCTCACCACCAGCACGTCGCACCCCAGCACTTCGCTCTGCTGCTCACAGCCCTGCACCTTACACAGCAGCCTGCCCATAGTACATGGTGCATCTTCAGCCCGCACGCCACATGCCAAACGCATGGCTCCACAGGGCGTGTGATCCACGCAAGCAACGGTACAATTTTGCAACAGGCGGCCCATCCACAGTCTTACCGCGCACGAGTGTAGTGTATCGTACAGTGTGCCCACCTACTCGCACCACCCCCACCTGCTCCCGACCACCAGCACGCCGCACCACTACCCCACTACCTCAACACCTCATCCTGCTGCTGACAGACCCGTCTCGGACGCCTCCGCCGCCGCGGCGAGTGCCGCCGCCGCCGCCCGCTCGGTCCTCCACCGCTCCGCCGCCTGTGCCGCCGAGTGCATGGCGGCCCATGGCAGTGCCTCGTGCGCCAGGGCAGCCCACAGCTCGGTGAGGTGCACAGCGCGCTGGGCCGCCCCCAGCACACGGTCGGGAGGGAGGGGCCGCTCCACCCACACCCTGCGGAGCGGAGGCGGGGCAGGGGCCCGGGGCCGAGGGCGTCAGGGCGACAACGCACGGGGTCAGCACACAGGGCGGGCGCGGATCGACCGCGGCGCACGTTAACAACAGGGGACCTGCTCATGGGGCGTCAAGTACACGGTAGCAAGTAATGGGTGGCACGGGTCGGGTTCGACTCCTAGTGGCGGTGGTAAACCTGTGGAGAGCGGCTGAAGCTCTCACAGCTGATCTCCCCGGACGGCAGAACCACCACTGACCACGTGCCCTCAGGCCACCAAGGCTGGCTATGCGCAGCGCACGCAGAGAAGTGTCTGCCAATGTTTGTGCGGCCTCCAACCTCACAGCCTACTTCTCACCTGTCCCTTCCCGCAGCCGCCTCGTGCTCATCCCCCAGCGCCGCAAGCTGCCGTGCCGCCAGCAGCTCCAGCAGCTGCGGCCGATCGCTCCACAGCCCCGTGCCGCCCAGCGCCCGCCGCAGCCCCTCCACGTGCGCACGCAGG
>VFQN01007563.1_pt1 | contig 11628 bp, 6 predicted proteins | sample 3512371 | NCBI WGS metagenome assembly VFQN01 (sample SAMN10412370, study PRJNA504923) | tailings metagenome | isolation source: Replicate 2 from Balatoc abandoned mine | place: Philippines: Itogon, Benguet | collected 2017-08-28
ATAGACCTATCGAGCCAGGACCGGTCCGTCAAGTTGCTCGCGCCGGAACTACTCAGTCTGCCCGACGAGCCGAATGCTTGGGCCCCCGAGACCGCGTAGGATGCGGTGCCGGCGCTGCTCCATTGCGCCCAGCCGGCCGGCAGGCGACCCACATCGGCCGCGAGATCGAAGGCCTCCATCACGAGGGACGCGCCGTCAAGCAGGGTCCTCGCCTCGAGCGGATCAAACTGCGGCCTGCGACCACTCTTGCTTGCGGTCCTCATCGGTGATGCTCCCCCAGATCATCTGTCATCGGCGGCCCTCCTGCGGACCACATCAGGAACCCTAGGACATCGAACGCAGGCATGCGAATTGCCCGAATAACACTTTTTAAATAAATAAAAATCGCATGAACATACTTCTATGTTATATGCATAACGATTATAATGTTTTCACTATTTGATCAATCAGTGCGAATCGGGGCGACCGGGCCTGGATGACTGGTCGAATCTCGTCCTAGGAACGGAACCGTCCGGCTCGGCTGCGATCGCCAGTACGACCGGCCCTGGAACCTCGCCCAGGGACACCGTTCCCTGCGACGGATCACGCGTATGGACGGCTGGGAGCGGCTGGCGGCAGTACAAGCATCTGCTCAGCTCGCAGAACCTGCAGACCCGCACCATCAGCCGAATTGCCGCGAGCAAGGTGCGTGACTACCCTTAACTCGCCTTGCGCACTTTCTCGAAGCGAGGAGGCACCCGTTTTCCAGGACTTCTGGGTCGTTCTACCAAGATCTGGACACTCCTCGCCGGTTGCGACGCTTCGATTGGCGGTGGACATCGGTATTCACTCGAAACTCTTCCGCGCAAGCCATAGGCATAAAGTCTGCAAGTAAACACACATGAATGGCTCTAGTCGCACCGAAGGAAGTTCTTTCGCGCAAGCTATAGGCCTAGAGCAGGCAAGTAAACACACATGGACGAATGAGTCGTATCGAAGGAATCAATTATCCTAAATAGAGTTACGACGCTGCATCGAACCGGTTTCACCCCAGGATGCGCATCCGGACGATCCTTGATCAAGTGCAGAAGTTCAAGTCGTTCGTCTACGATGAGGCTCGGCTAGAGGAGCGGGACGCAGGCCCAGCCCGAGTGGTCCGGATGTCCCCAAGGAAGGGCGGGTGGCCATTCCGCTGCGGGTGCGGCAATCCAATCGCACTTGGGTTTGAGCCTGACACGCGGCGAGGTCTCGTCGGGGGGCGTGGAGGTCCAACGGTTACCGGGTCCCTCACGTCGCGAAACCGGCTCTCCTGCACGACCGCGAGCGTCTTCCCGAGGTGATCCAGGAGATATATCTTGTCACGTTAACGAACTCATGACAAGTTATGATCAATTCTACCGATGTGCTTGAATCCCCGATGTGTCCTATGGCATAGGATTTACGCGGCAGGCGGTATTCGATAGGAGGGGCCGGGCCCGAGAGTCGCAGCCAGTCTCGCGGACGACGACGTGGAGGTGGTTAAGCGCCCTTTCGATTGGATGGCGAGATTCCGCCTCCTCGCCCGCGACTACGGGCGTGCGGCCACGATGCCGGATGGCTTGCATCACGTCGACTTGAGCATGCTGATACTTCACAACGCATGCCCCATCCTTGCAGTATTGAGTTCGCCCCTCCCTCAAAGCTCGAATGGCGGCCATCGTGGTCGCGACGTGATCGTACTTGGTCAGGACGTCGACGGAGGCGTCTTGGATCCGGCGGTCGCCCGGCACGCAGCGGTCGCCGTCGGATCAGATCAAGCCGATCCGATTGATGCCCCAGTCACCTCGCAATGACTGCCCGCCCCAGGGCGATGTACCGGCTTCATTTACCCGCCGCCGGATTGGTCTTGTCCGGGTCTCTTATGGAGCAGCGGCTTGAACTCGGCCCAGAGCGTCTCGGGGTCGGGGGCAGCCGGATTCAGGCGTCGTGGGCCGCTCCACGCAGCCTCTCAGCAATTGGCCGCCCCCGGCGTGGCGATCCGTAAGCCGATGTCGTACTCGTCGTAGAGCCTGGTACGGCTCATACGACGATAGGCCGGTCGGGCGCAATTCGTGTCGGAGTCGACATACTTCGTGGGGATTATGGGAAACATTCGCACCCGAAGACTTCCGGATCGAATGGATGGGGACTTAAAGTACCCAGTTTGTCCGCTGGAATTATGGAGTTAGGATGTAGGGCTGCGATGCCGGGCCTGGAAGGGCTGGTCAGTGCCCGAGCGGTCGGCTGACTTAAATGGTTATCGGCTGGGTGGAGCTCCGGCGAGGGCTCGCGGTCCCTGTCGTGGATGGAGCGGCCGAATGCCGAGGCTACGATGAACATCCTGATCACGGGGGGGGCCGGCTTCATCGGTTCGAACCTGGTCGACCGTCTTCTGAAAGATGGGGCCGACGTGGTCGCCGTCGACAACTTCGACCCGTTCTATGCCGCGGCCCGGAAGCGGGCCAACCTCGCCGAGGCGGCCCGAAGCCCCCGCTTCCGGCTCTTCGAGCTGGACATCCGCGACGGTGAGGGAGTCGGGCGGCTCATCCGCGAGGTCCGGCCCGGAGCCATCGTCCATCTAGCCGCTCGGGCGGGCGTGCGGCCGAGCATCGAACAGCCGGCCGTCTACGCCGATGTGAACGTCGTCGGCACCGTCTACCTGCTCCAGGCCGCCGCGTGCCTGGAGCCCCGGCCGCGATTCGTCTACGCCTCCAGCTCCAGCGTCTACGGGGACCGCCCCGACGCCCCCTTCCGTGAGACGGACAACGTCGACCATCCGATCAGCCCCTACGCCGCCACGAAGAAGGCGTGCGAGCTGATGGCCCACGCCTTCCACCACCTGCACGGGCTGCCGGTCACGGGGCTGCGGTTCTTCACCGTCTACGGACCCCGCAATCGCCCCGACCTGGCGATCTACAAGTTCGCCGACCTGATCGAGCGCGGCCGGCCCGTCCCGATGTTCGGCGACGGCTCGACCCGGCGCGACTACACCTTCGTGGGCGACATCGTCGACGGGATCGTCCGGGCCGTGGACCGATGCACCGACCACCACCTGTACAACCTCGGCAATTCGTCGCCGATCGCCCTGCACGCGATGATCGACCAACTGGGCGCGGCCCTGGGGAAGCGGCCGCTCATCGAGCGCCTGCGGCCGCAGCCCGGCGACGTGCAGCAAACCTACGCCGACACGCTGAGGGCCGAGGCCGAGCTGGGATACTCCCCGGCGACGCCGTTCCGCGAGGGTCTGGACCGCTTCGTCGCCTGGTTCCGGTCGGCCGTCCGGGGCCCCGAAGGCGTCGCTTGAGGTGGATGGGAGAGGTCGATGGACCAGGGCGGTGATCGCGGATCGGCCGGATTTTGGCACCGCCGGGGCTGCGGCCCCCCGAACCCCTGGACTGCCTATCTGACCCGTCGCGGCGCGCCGGGCGGTCGGCGGCCGGGGCGCCGCGTCGCGGTGGCATGCTGGGCTTATGCGACGATGGCGCTGGGCGTGGCCGCCTTGACTCGCGGGCTCGGGGATCAGTGGTGGGCGGCAACCCTGCTGCTGTACGGCCCGCGGTGGCCCTGGTTGCTGCCGCTGGCGGTCCTGGCCCCTGTCATGCTGTGGACCCGGCCGAGGTCACCCTGGGGGTTACTGGCGGCCGCAGCAGTCGTCGCTGGGCCTTTGATGGGCTTCAGCCTGCCTCGGCACCCGTTCGCGACGGGAGAAACCGGCGATCGGAGGCTCCTGGTCCTGACGTGCAACGTCCAGAACGGCCGCCTCGACGCCGGGGCTCTGGCCGGCCTCATTGAGCGGGAGCGGCCCGATATCGTGATCCTGCAGGAGTGGAGCGATGAACTCCGGGACGCAATCTTCCGGAGCCCGGGTTGGCACGTCCAGGCGAACCGCGGACTCTGCCTGGCCAGCCGACTGCCCCCACGACGCTACGAGGTCCTCGGCGACCCCCGGATGCCCCCAGGTTGGAGGACGATCGGATTGCGCGGCGACCTGGAGGCCCCCGGGGGTGTGATTCACCTCGTGGGCCTCCACCTCCGGAGCCCCCGCGAGGGGATCGAGGCGGTGCTCGACCGCGGGTTAGCGGGGTCATCCGACCTCGACCGCGTGACGGCCCTGCGAGCCGAGGAGTCGGCGCTGGCCCGGCGCTGGACGGAGCAGGCCACGGGCCCGACCGTCATCGCCGGCGACTTCAACATGCCGGGCGACGGCGCCTTGTTCCGCCGCGACTGGTCGGGCTACCACAATGCCTTCAACGAAATCGGCCTGGGGTTCGGCTATACCAAGTTCACCCGCTGGCACGGTGCCCGAATCGACCACGTCCTCACCGGGCCAGGCTGGCGGTCCCTTCGTTGCTGGATCGGGCCGGACGTCGGCTCGGACCACAGGCCGGTCCTGGCCGAGCTTGAGCGGGTCGGCGGGCCCGGAGATCGCTAGAATGGACGCATCCCCTCGACCGGACGCCAGGGCATGCACCGAGGAGAGACGACGATGCCGGACCATCCAGGCCTCGCGGCCGCCGGCCCCGAACCGTTACGAGCCGCCGATCGGCCGTCCGATGGTCCGGCAGAGGCCGACGCACCGATCATCCTGAGCTTCGACGTCGAGCCGCACCACCGGATCGAGGCGGCCGCCGGCCTGGAGATCGACCCGGCCCTGGCGGCTCACTACGATGGCCGGGTCGGGCCGGCGACCCGCTGGCTCCTCGACCGCCTGGACGACCGGGCGATCAAGGCGACATTCTTTATCGTCGGCAAGCTCGCGCGAACCGACCCCGGCCTGGTCCGCGAGATCCACGACCGTGGGCACGAAGTGGCCAGCCACAGCGCGGAGCACCGACGGCTCCACACGCTCACTCCCGCCGAGTTCCGCGAGGACACCCGTCAGAGCCTGGACGCCCTCGCGGAGTTGACCGGCACGCCCGTGGTCGGCTACAGGGCCCCGACCTTCAGCGTGGTGCGGCAGACGGCCTGGGCGGTGGATGTCCTGGCCGAGCTGGGCCTGGCCTACGACTCGTCCATCTACCCGGTCCGGCACGACCGCTACGGCGTCCCCGGTGCTCCGCGATCCCCGTTCTTGGCCCGTGGCGTCGGCGGCGGCTCGATCCTGGAGATCCCACCCTTGACGCTGCGAGTTATGGGCTTGAACCTGCCGGTCGGAGGCGGAGGGTATTTCCGCCTCCTGCCCCTGGCCGTGATGGAGCGTGCCCTGGTGCAAGCCCGGCGTACCTGCCGCCCTCCGGTGACGATGCTGTACTTCCACCCTTGGGAGTTCGATCCGGGTCAGCCGCCCCTGCCGCTCGACCTTCTCAAGCGATTCCGGACCTATGTGGGGATCCGGTCCAGCGGCGGCCGGCTGACCCGGCTGCTGGGGCGGCACCGGTTCGCCCGCGCGGCAGACGTGGCCGCGCAGCTCGGCCCCCGGCGGGACCGGCTCCCGAGCTTCGACCTCTCCGCCTAATTGGACCGTCACCGTGCCGGCCCCGACGAGGAACTGGATCGGCTTGCGGTGGACGCCGGCCTCGAAGGCGATCGGCTCGCGTGTCTTGCGCCGCAAGCCGCTGAGCAGCCCGCGGGTGACGAGCGTGGCGTTGGCCTGCTGGTCGGCGAGGCGGAACCGCAGCAGACGGCGCCCGAGAAAGCGGCGAGCCGGCCATCGCAGCCGCGGACGGCGTCCGGGTTCATGACGGCGTCGGCCAGGAGCGCCTGAGCGTCGGGGTAGTCGAGGAGCGACAGGGCGTTCCCTCCCGTCGAAGTCCTTCGGCCATCAGATTAACTCATGGCGCGGACAAGCACTGATTCAATCGTTGACATTCCAACTAAAATGGGGCGGGCGGCCGGGCCTGCCCCTGCGGCGGGGCGAGTAAGGCCAAGGACAAGTCGCCCCGGACGCTCGTGACCTCGGCCGGCCGGCTGACGACTGTCCGCCGCTCGATGCGGTGCGACGGCTGCGGCCTGGTCGTTCGACGTCGCCCCCGACACGCTGCAGGAGTCCAGCGGCGTCCGGCTCGACGACGAGACCATCCTCCGCGAGGCCGCCGCTCCGGCCGGGCGCCGCGAGGCCGAACCCCCGCGATGCGAGTTCGCCGCCGCGGCGGGGGAGGTCGATTTCCTCACGGACGGCGTCATCGTCCCGACCCGCGGCGGCTGGCGCGAGCTGAAGCTGGCGCTGTTCCTGAGGCGCCCCCGAGGCGATGCGGCCGGGCCCGGCCGCTGGGCGACCTGCCGCCTGCCCATGCCGACGGCCCGCGGGGCCTACGCTCGGATGGAGGCGTGCGAGGCGTCCGCCTACCGCTGGGGGCCCTGAGCCGAGGGCCTGGGCCTCGACCCGGAGTCGCCGACGACGATCCTGGGCGACGGCGCCGAGTGGATCTGGAAGGCACCGACGACCGCTTCCCGCTCGCCGAGCACGTCCTGGACGTCTTCCACGCGTCCCAGTACCTCGCGACGGCCGCCGCCGGCTGCTGGAGCGGGGCCGGGCCGGCCTGATGGACCACGTCGGCTCCACACCCGAGCCCGCGACGGCCGCCGGCCGAGAGGCCCTGGACGGCATGGTCGGCTACTTCGCCAAGCACGTCGGCCGCCTCGGCTACGCCGACCGGCTCCGCGAAGGCCGGTCGATCGGCGGCGGCCCGGTCGAGGGCCTGGCCCGGACGATGGGCCGCCGCCTGAAGGCCCCCGGCCGCGGCCGGCTCGCCCGCCACGTCGAGGCATGGCCGCCCTCGTCGCCGCCGTCGGCTCCCCCAATTGGGACCATCATTGGGATCGACCCGCCGCCGCCTGATCTCCAGGATCGAGAGCTACTCCCCAGGCCGGCGCGGGCCTCGGCGCGGTCGGGGGGGCTCGATTATACTACGGCGTTCTCACGGGCCCCGGCCTGCGCGCGTAGCGTGGGTCGTCGAGGGGCCGGGCGGGATCCGAAGGAAGGCGGGATGATGAGGCGGCGGTAGGCGTCGGACAATGAAAAAAGCGACCTGAAGGTCGCTTTGATTCGAGCCGCGGCTCCAGCCTTGAGAGCTGGGGGGAGGCCGTACCGAGCTGTTACCAGCAGCTTGGCGGGCCGCAAAAGCCGAGACGAACTGACTGCAATCGATGAAGTCAGTTTATTCTCGGTGCCCCCCCCTGTCAAGTTCGTCGAAGTTGCGCGCATAAGCGGGGACGTCGGGACCTCCCGGGAGGGCCCGCGCGTCGTCGTCCGTCCCACGTCTCGGCCGCCTCCAGGAATGGAGGGACGGCCGCGTGCGCGCCGCGACAGCTCGATCGACACCCATGAAGACGGCCCGGGGCCCGAGCGGGGCCCCCTCGCCGCACAAGCCCGACGGCGGCTACCAGTTCATCCCGACCCCCCTCCTGGTCGCGGCCTGGCGGCTGCGCCGGGAGGGGGCCGTCGATGCGGCCGGCCTCCGGGTCTGGTTCGCCGCTTGGGAGATGCAGGCCCGGCGTCGGCCGGCCCCCGCCGCCCTGCCCCGCCGTTTCGGCCTCGACGAACTGCGGAAGCTCACCGGCCTGACGCCGGCGCGGATCCGACGCTCGCTGCCGCGGCTGGCGACGGCGCGCCTGCTGGATTGGTCGGAGGCGGCCCTCGGTTTCCCCGACCCGGCGAGCGAGGCGTCCCCCGAGCTGCGGGAACGCCTGCAGGAGGACCTCGCCCGCTTCCCGAGGCCGGGCGGCCGGGTCCCGGTCCCGCGGCGGATCCTCCGCCTGCTGGCCCGCGGCGTCCGCCCCGCCCTGGCGGCGACGATCCTCGGGTGCCTCGCGCGCTGCCTGCGGTTCCGGGGCGGCGTCCTCGAGGGTCGGGGCCGGGTCAAGGCGTCGTGGATCGCCGGGACGTTCGGGCTCAGCGAACGCCGCGTCAAGGAGGCCCGGGGCGAGCTGATCGCCCTCGGCTGGATCGTCCCCCTCGAGGCCGGCCAGTCGGCGCTGAACCGGTGGGGCCTTCACGTCCGCGTCGACCTCCGGTGGTCGCCGCCGGCCGATTTCGGGAGGTCGAAATCGTCACCCCCTCCGGCCGACCTCGACGCGAAATCGTCACCCCTTCCCTCAAAGGGAAAACCCCTAAAGGGAGCAAAAGACCAGGAACCCGCCCGACGCGGGCCGGCTGGTTTTTCCACGAAGCACGGCGGAGGGGAAGATTCGGGAGCGACGCCCCCCAGGGCGAGGTCGGCCCCCCTCGCGACCTCCCGGCCGAGGGTCGCCCCCCTTCGACGCCCCGCCGCCCCGCCCTCCCCCGGCCGGCCGGACCTCCGCGACGTGACGCGCGAGGACCTCGACGAGGTCGGCCGGACGTTGGAGCTGTACGAGCAGGCCGTCGCGGGCGGGTCGGCGTCCCCGGGCGAGTGGGGCCGGCTGCGGTTCCTGGCCGCCGCCGTGCACGCCCGGGCCGTCGGGACGAGGAACCCTTGCGGGCTGTTCGCCCGCCTGGTGCGGGACGGCCTGTGGGGCTTCGCGACGCTGGGCGACGAGGAAGAGGCGTCGCGGCGGCTGAGGCTCCACCTGAACGGGCCGCGGTCGGGCCCCCCCCCCTCCCCCGCTCCGCCCTCGCGGCCGACGGCCTCCGCGCCGGGCGGGCCGCCGCTCTCGGAGGACGCCCGCTTCGTCCGGGCGATCGTCCAGGCGGCGGCGCGGCGCGGCCCTCGCGTCGACCCGTTCCTCGCCGCGCGGCGAGGGGACGCGACCTGGACGCGGGCCCGCTGGGACCGGGCCGCCTCGGAGCTGCAGCGACGGCGGAGCCCCGAGGGGCGTCGGGGCGTCGCCCCCCCGGCTCCTCCAGGCCTCGGCACGCTCGCTCCCGGGCGGCTCGGCCCCTCCGCGCCGTTCGGCCTCGGCGCGTGAGGTCGTCGGCCCCGCGGGCCGTCCGCCCCCCGCGCCCTGGGCGCCCCGGCCGCCCGGGCGTCGCGGGACACCGGTGCGGGAGGGCTCGGGCGCCTGGGGCCGGCTTCCTCCCCCGCCCGGCGTTCGGGTTGGGCCTGAGGCGCCGAGGGGGGCCGGACGACGGCGGGCGTCGCCCTCGATGCCGGAGGTTCGGACCCGGGCCCGGAGAGGGCCGCCCGGACTGGGATGGGTCGGTCCCCTTGAGATCGAGGACGAGGCCCCTCGCGCCGCCCCCGCGGTCCGCGGCCCTCCTCGATCGATGTTTCGCGCGATCCGCGATCCGGGACCATGATCAACCTGGGGGATCTCACGCGGGCCGGGGCCTCCGACCGCGAGCCGGACTCGCCGGGGGTCGGGCGAGAGCCGTCGAAAGCGCGCCGAACGAAGCCAATCCACCCGGGGATCGCAAGTCTCTTATGGGAAACCACTTAATCCTCGACGGCGGCCCGAATTCGGCGCGCGAACGAAGCCAATCGAGCGGCTGTGTTTCTTGTCAAGGGGCCGGCCGCCGGATGGCGGGCGACGGCGGCGTTTTTTTTAGCGTGCGGCGGCGAGGGCCGGGTCCCATGGGCGTCCCGACTTCAGGACGGCGTTGGCGATCGTCAGGAGCTTGCGGGCGACGGCGATCAGGACCACTTTCGCCCGCTTGCCGCGGGCCTTCAGCCGGTCGGCGAACTCCTTCAGCGGGCCGCCGTGACGCGACGCCGTCAGGGCGGCGAGGTACATCGCCCGGCGGACGTCGGGCCGGCCCCCGCGGCAGGAGCGGGGGCCCCGGGTCGCGCCGCTGTCGCGGGCGAACGGCGCCAGGCCGGCCAGGGCCGCCGCCTGGCCGCCGGTGAGCGAGCCCAGCTCGGGGAGGGCCGCCAGCAGGGTGCGGCCGGCCACCGGCCCGACGCCCGGGATGCTCCGCAGCAGCTCGTCCCTCTCGCGCCACGCCGGGGAGGCCCGGACCGCCTCGTCGAGCCGCCTCTCGGCCTCGGCCGTCTCGGCCTCGAGCCAGGCGACGTGGCGTTCGATCCCCGCCCGCACCGTCGGGTCGGCGGCGGCCTCCAGCCGGTTGGACTCCATGACCCGCATCTCGACCAGCTGCCTGCGGCGGGTCAGCAGGGCGTCCAGGGCCGCCCGCTCGGCCGGCTCCGCCGGCCGCGCCGGCGGCCGGACCACCTCGGCGAAGCGGGCCAGCACCGCCGCGTCGATGCGGTCGGTCTTCGCCAGCCGGCCGACCCCCTTGGCGAAGTCGCGGGCCTGGCGGGGGTTGACCGCGGCGACGGCCGACCCGGCCGCCTGCAGGGCCGCGACGGCCGGCCTCTCGTAGCCGCCGGTCGCCTCCAGGACGACCAGCGTCGGCCCCGGCCGGGCCAGGCGGGCGACCAGCTCGGCCAGGCCCGCCGGCGTGTTCTCCAGGCGGAACGCGGCCCCGTCGGGCCGCACGGCGACGTCGAGGTGGGCCTTGCTCACGTCGACGCCCACGAAGACTTTCGGCTCGCTCTCGGTCTCGCTCATCCGGGGGCTCCCGTCCTTGCTATGCGGCCTCGAGGGCCAGGCGACTGTTCGGGATCGGTCCGGGTCGGAGGCGGAGCGTCGGCCCCAGCTCGATTGCGGCCTACGATGGCCAGAAGCCAACCGGCCTGACGCCCGCCTCCGAGTACGATGGCCGCTCAGGTGCCCCGAAGGCAACATACAAAGCCGATCGCCGAGGTTCGTGGCTTCGGAGAGGGCCTCGTCCGCGTCGACGCCGAGCGGCTCCGGAACGGGCGACGAAAACGGACGCGACGCGCCGAACGAAGCCAATCCCCTTCATGCACGATGATCCTTGCAAGGCAAAGGCTTATGACCGAAAAACCGCCCGGGGACCGCGCGCGAACGAACCCAATCGAAGCCGATCCGCGACCCGTCGTCTCCGATGGAGCCTCGACCTTGCGTGGGAGTCGAATCCTCCCCGGTGGTCCGGGCGGCCCGGCAGGACGTCCGGAACCGCTCTCGGTCGGACCTCGCCATGCCCGGGCCCGAATCTCCGGGGTCGAGAACGGCGCTCGACGACGGCTTCGAGGCTCGGCGGAGGTGGAGGCGGATGGCTCGACGAGGATTCCGTACGTGGGGGCCGCCGCCCCGGGGCGCCTCGAAGCCTCGGCTCCGGGGGCATTTCGCCCTGCGGGCGGCCGGGACCTCGGGGCTGCGGGACCTCGGAACCTGGGCCCTACAGGCCAGGGGCATCCTCGCACTTCGGGGACGTCGCACACCGCCTCCGAAGGACGATGGGCCCTCGGCGCCGAAGGGCGTCGGATTCGTGGCCGCGAGGGAGGGTCGATCGTCGGCGACGCTGGATCGAGGCGCCGACGGCCCTCGGCGCGTGGGTTTCGAGGCGTAAGGGCGCTCCGGGACCATGGGCCATGGGTGCGAGGACCCATCGGCGTCCCGGCTCGTCAGGTCCGAGGCGCGAGGGAACCGGCGCACCGCAAGACCTGGGGCCCGCTGGACCCCGAACCCGGTGGCGTCGAAAGGACGCGGACCATGCCTGCAGGGCTCCCCGGGGCCCGGGAGAGGCGGCCCCCCCTGCCCCGCCCACCGAGGGGGACCGGCCTGGAGCCGTGCCCCGGGACGGAAGGATCGGAGGCGCCGCGGGACCGCGGAACCTCGGATTTCTTGGGAGACCGCACCTGTGGGCCGAGGACCTTCGGGATCGCGAGGCCATCGAACTTCCGGCCTGCGGACCATCGGGGCGATGGTTCTTCGGCGACGTCGCGCTCCGGGGAGAATGGCCGTCAG
>VFQN01007564.1_pt1 | contig 11627 bp, 14 predicted proteins | sample 3512371 | NCBI WGS metagenome assembly VFQN01 (sample SAMN10412370, study PRJNA504923) | tailings metagenome | isolation source: Replicate 2 from Balatoc abandoned mine | place: Philippines: Itogon, Benguet | collected 2017-08-28
TGCCGATCGGTTGCGCACGCGGCACGGACACGCAACACGTGTGTGCAGGCTGTCAGGTGCCTAGCCGTGTGTGGGTCTTGGGGTGCAGGAAAACTGCATCTTAGGTGCCAAGAAACCCGCATCCTGGAAATCCAGGGTGCAAAGAACCCGCATCCTGGGCGCAGGAAACCTGCATCCTAGGGTGCGGAAAACCTGCATCCTCCCAAAGGGAGGGCGCCTAGAACCCCCATCTGCGTGACCGGCCCAAAAGTCCACTTTGACCCTATTTCAGCCCTCCGGAACGTGTCCGTGTGGCAGCGATGCACAGGCTCCTCTGGGATGCGAACCCCACAAAATCACAGCAGCTTCAGCAAGTTCAGCAATGAGCAAGCTGTTTGGACAATACCAGCAGGCTGCAGGCCAGCTCAGCAGCCGAGTCACCGCGCTAACCCAGGATGTACCCGCTCCCGCAGCCCCTCCCAACCGTCAACCAGTCGACTGTGGCACCAGCTGGCCTGCCATGAAGGTGCCCATTTCAACGCAAAGCTGCTGCAATCACCTTGACAGGAATGTACTGGAAGGGGCGGAACTTGGTGGCAGTGCCGAAGATCAACCGCCACCGGCCGCTGATGCTCGGGACCGGGGCTGAGCGGGGCGACACACGTGTGGAACGGTAGTAGTGGCAATCGGGTACGCACGCTGGTACACATACAGCACACCCGGACGTACCAAAGCAATCCGTGCCTTGCGTTGAGTGCTTTTAGTCACAAGGTCTCAGGTTCTGCCCCCTCAAGGCCACGTGCCGTGTGCACGCGGGAGCGTAGGAAAGCCTCGACGCTCCCCGCCCCCCGCACCAACGCTGCTGCCCACCCACGGAATGCAGCACGACAAGGTATCCACGCCCCCCGAAACGGTGTCCCTACCCTGGTCCTCCTTGTGAGCCCACTCCTCCACCAGAAGCAGGGCCCCCTCTAGCGCCTCAGCGGGGACCTCCTTGGTCTTGGCCGCCCGCCGCAGCACCGCTAGAGCCTCCTCCTTGCTGTCGTTCCGCGCATCGCCGCGGTACCTCCGAATAGCGGCCTTCTCAATATCCGTGCGCTCTGCAGTAGTTATAGTGCTAGCATGTGTATCCGGGCGGAGTTGCGACCTGATGGCTTGCGGTCAACGAGTGTTTGTACTCGATTGCGCCTTACCAGGCAGCGGAGCAAGTTTACATGTTGTTACTAACCGACCGCGCGGCACAGCGCACCGGCGCAGGGCTGGCCTTGGGGCCACAGTACCGGAGGTAAATGCCGTCGCGCGCAACATTGTCTGCACTGAACACAAACAGTATGAGGCGTAAAGTTCTTGAATAGTACTTTTTCGTGGCGATGCGTCGCTGGTCCAACAATGTACACCGATCGCTACAGTACCAGAGTCGTCCAGAGTCCTGCCGATGCGGCTGGGGGCCACGTGTGACCGCAACCTGAGCTTGCTCGCAAACCCGTCGTTGCCAGACCACCTCATGTCAGACGCTGCATATGCATAGTAGCCACTCAAACAGCACACCAAAGTCAGATGTCTCATTAGTCGCGCGCCTACACTGTGCTCTCTTGCCCACAAGCCCAAGTCCAAGCCCAAATCCGCTCCCTCCCATATCGCACACACCACCAGCACGCAAGGACCCCGCTACCTCCTCCCGCCCCCTCCAAACGGATTCGGCGGCAAGGAGCTCTTAAACAGCCCCCCAAAGTCCGCAGACACGGACGGGTCATCGTCATCCGAGTACAGACCCTCCGTCCCCGGCTCCGCATCCAAAAGGCTCTCCGCCTCCACCTCCTCCGCCCCCGGAGCCCCTGCCTTGCCGTCCGCCCCTGCCCCCACCGCCGCAGCCGCCTTCGCAGCCGCAATCACCGCCCCAGGCGGCTTGCTCGCCGACACTGGCCTAGCACCACCTCCCGCACTCCCAGGCTTGGACCCAGGCCTCGACCCCGAGCCGGGCCTGCTGCCCCCGGCTGCCCCCGGCGCCTTCCCTCGGTCCGCCACCGTCCCTGCAGCCGTTGCTGTACCTGTTGACCCTGTCCCTGATGCAGCGCCAGCCACCGCCCGCTGCCCCGCCGCCGCTGCCTTCTGCCCCGCGGCCACCGCGCTGGGCTTTCCCACCCCTCCACCCGCCGCCCCTGCCGCCGCCCCTGCCGCTGCTGCCACTGGCGGTCTCGTTCCCTGCGCAGGGGAGGGGCTCCTCCGCGGCCGCGCGCCCACCGCCCCAGCCGCTGCCGCTCCACTGCCCGACTCCCGCCCCGTCGCCGGCGCCCCCGCCGCAGCACTCCCTGCCGCCGCCCCCGCTCCACCCCCCAACATGCCCTCCAGCCGCGACAGCGACTCCCTCAGCACCGCATGCGGCAACGTCTGCACGGGCCCAGGACCCAGGTGCAGCAGGCTACTGCTGCCCCCACTGCCCCCGCTAGCCCCCGCTCCGCTGCTGCCCGGCCTCGAAGCCCCTCCCCCTCCACCTGCACCTGCTCCCACTGCAACCCCCGGCGCCGCCGGCACCCCCGCCCCCGCACCAGCCAACCCGCTCCTGCTCCCCGGCCGAGACCCCGGCGCCCCGAGGACTCCGCCCGCAGCCCCTGCTGCCACGCCTGGCCCTGCCCCTGCTGCCCCTGTGCCTCCAGCGGTTGCGGGCCGCTGGCCCAGCTTCACCGTGGCTTTGAGCTCCTGCAGCACGGTGGATGTGCGTAGCTGCCGGATGGCGGCGGACACTGCGTCGTCGGCGTCCCGCTGGGCGCTGATACGGGCGGACGCCTGGCCCAGCAGCCGCTCCTTGTGGCTGTGTATTAGCTGCCGGGCGTCGTAGATGGCGGCGTCCTGCGCGCGGTGCAAGGGGTGATGAAAGTGATGCCGTTCGGTGCTCAGCGCAAGACCACGGCTGCACGGCAGCGGCACGAGTGCAGCGGGGATACAGGAACGTGCAGCGCATTGACTGTGATAGTTAAGCCAGTTTGCTTTTGTGCAGTCAAGAGCTGCCTTGCGTCGCACCTGTGTGAGGGTGCTTGTGGACGTGGGCTCCATCAGCGCCTGCAGCCTCCCCTGCAGCATGCCCAGGTCGCTCGCCACGTCAGCCTCCAGCTTCTCGGCAGCTGCCGCCCGCGCAGCCGCCGTACGCTGCACCCCGCCGCCAGGCAGCTGCGACGCCGGCGGCGGCAGCGGCGTGGCGGACGCCCCTAGCCGTACAGGACCGCCGCCAGACGTAGGCCTGCTCGTCCCGCCACCGCCGCTGCCTATGGCGCTGCCGCTGCGGGACAGCACCGGCCCGCCCGGCTGTGTATTAGCGTGTGGGGACAGGGAGCGGGCGCTGCTACTGGCTGCGAGGGCGGCGGCGGCGGCGGCGGCCATAGGCCCGCCGCCGCTGAAGGGCCTACCAGGAGCGCTGGTGTTTGAGCCGGAGCTGAGAGGACGGGAGGAGGGTGCGAGGCCTAGGGAGTTGGCGGTTCCGGGGCGGGAGGAGGCTAGCTGCATGGAGGCTCGAAGGTCGCTGGACCTGGGTTCAGCGGAGAGCAGACGGGGAGGTGTGGAACGGGTGGAGGTGGAGGGGCGTGCTGAGCTTGGTATCGGTATAAATGTGTGAGGAGGGTTGTGATACGGTCATGTACGTTGTGCACCAGGCAGCGTTCCATAGCGCCGTACGCAACCGGCCTAGCAGCGACATGTGCCGTATGTTTCCAAAGCACAGTTCGCTGGCACATGCTTCCTGGCGCGCCGAACCAGCCCGCCAAGCTCACCGCACGCCCCGCCCACGCCCCACTGCCCACCTGGCCGCCCTGCCCGCCCGGCCCTGCAGGTTGTCCTGGTAGGCCCTCCGTTCCATGTGGTCCAGCAGGTCAAGCACGCCGGACATGGCCGCGCTGCCGCCCGCCTCACCTGCACCAGCACCCTGCAAGCCACGTACGCAGCACACAAAGCACAAATCAATACATGCGGTGGCCCTGCACCGCCGCCCGCACCAGCAGCCTGCGGCCCACATACGCAGCATCACGAGCACTGGCCGCTCAGCCCGGTAGGCGGCAGAGAAACCTTAGCCAGGCACCGGGTAGCGCTGCTAAGGTGGTCATCGCACAGCGCCCAAGTCGAGGCAACACTCACCGGGATGCTGCCTTGCGCGGGCGCCCGCTCTTGCCCATCCTCCTCCCCTTCTTCTTCTTCGTCCTCCTCCAGCTCCTGTCCGTCCTCGTCCAGGTCTCTGTCAAAGTGGCGTAGATGCGGGCAGCGCTGCCGCACCGCCCGGCGCGCCTCGTGGCGCTTGGTGTGGGTGTCCACGCAGGGGTTGCCCTCCACCTGCATGTTTAAGGTGTTTCGCAGGGGCGGGGTAGGGGACGGTGGGAGGCGGTGCGGGCACGGGGTAGTGTAGCGTGACAGAGCGACATCCGAATCCTGACGTGCTGTACAACATCGCTTGTCACGAGTTCATGAGCAAGGCAATTTAGCAGTACCAGCCTGACGCATTGGCCATTGGCCACTGAGCAGCCAAACGCATGGGGGCGCCAGCGGGCATACCGGTACGCCTTGTGCAGCTGGGCGGTGCAGCAGGACGTGCAGAAACTGATTGTATGCGGGTGTGCATGCGAGAAGGCAGTGCGGTCCTGTACCACGTGATGAAGCTGCAGGCCGAGGGCTCAGGTCCAAACTGCTGGCATTGGGCCGCGCCTTGGCGAGGAGGCCAGGGGAGGGCACGTGGCCCCACGCCCCAGCACGCCCCCTGGCACGTGCCCTGCCACTATCCGCTCTAGGAGGGGCCGCCCGGTTGGGCAGCCCGCATCATCGCCCACGCCTCCTAGGCCTTGAATTTTGGTGGGACCGGTATGCAATGAGCCGCAACTCTCCCGTGTGGTCCGCCAGGCGGAGCGATACCGCGCTGTCCTCTTGTGTCGTCATTTGACCATACAGTATGCTGGTCCAGCTGTTGTGCGATGGTAGTGGATGTGCGTGGCGAAGGTCTCCGTGGGGTGACTGCGTGCGGTGCCGCACCTTCATGAAGCGCAGGCTTGGCGGCAGCGCTCCTGCGTCCAGCTGCGCCAGCTGGTTGTGCGACACGTCCAGCATCAGCAGCTGAGTTAACCCACTCAGGCCGTCAATCTGGGGCGCGGCGGGTTGGGACAGACTGGCGTTGTGGTGACAGGGAGGCTTCGGTCCACGACCGTCACCACAGCGCAACGACGAGGTCCCCAACAGGTCGCTCGGGGAAGCGACGGCTGTGGCGCGCATACCCCATTGGTAGCCATCGCTAGGACCGTACTCATGCTTCCGTTAAACGCTCTCAACCGGCTCCTAGACATAGAGCGAACGACCCAGGCATGCTGCCACCCTCCTGCGCCCCACCTGCGCCAGGCGGTTGTGCGCCAGCACCAGGAACTTGAGGCCCGGCAGCGCCGCCAGCGGGGCTACGCTGGCCAGGCGATTGTGCTGCAGGAACACGTGCGATGCGGCGGGCAGCCGAGACAACACCTCGGACGGCAGCGCCGCCAGCCGCTGCCGGTCCAGCCGCACGTGGGTTAGCTGCTTAAGGAACAACTCCCTGTGGTCGTGTGCGACAAGGACAGCATGAGCAGGAGCAGGATGAGTCGTGGGGATGTCAGGCTGTGCGGCTGGCAGGCAGCTGTCAGGCGGTGTGGTCAGACACACAGGTCAGGCGGCTGTCAGGCTGTGCGGCTGTCAGGCAGTGCGTGTGGCATAGAGGGCCGTGACAGGGCAGCAGCTTGAACAGCTGGGTACCCGTGCAGCGAGCAAGACGCGTTGTGTAGCGGGGCAGGGCAATGCGTGATGGCTGTGACGTTTGGCACATGCCATGTATGGAGGCTCGCTAAGTTGTGGTGCCAGGACCTACCCTGCAGTGCGCGCCCGGGCGGCCCCTGCGCTGCCGGCCGGGTCCTCCCCCATGTGGGTACGGAGCACCAGCTCCTGTGGGGACGTGGGTGGAACGCCATGAGTGCACCACAGTACCTCTGACCAGCTTCAGGCCGGTCTGTGGTCAAGAGGAAACTTGCTGTCAGCAAGCTACTTGCAGCAACCCAGCTGCACTGCTGCCCACTCGACCCGCCTGGGGCATTTGGCGCTGACAAGGAGAGCCAAGGCGCGCGTGTTGCACAACCCGTTCGTCCCACTCTCTTGCCGCTCCCACGGCCCCACAGCCCATGTCTTACTAGCGTCAGCTCCGTGGGTGGCTCTGTGTCATCCTGGTTGGTAAGAAGTCGCTGGATTTCGCTCTCCACCTCCGCCTCCGACGGCTCTGGGAGCTCGGGCCCGTCCAGGGCACGTCGAGCAGGCGTCGGCCCTGTAGCTTTGGTTACATTCCCTTTACTGTCGCCTGCTGAAACTGCATGCTTCCCTTTCGCTCCTGTCGATGCTGCTGGACTGCTCCGTGCACCGGGAGCTGTCGAAGCGCCGGGAGGACCAGTTTTAGAGGGACTTGGCTTGGCAGCTGGCATCCTTTCCACGACCTTAATAGCAGTACAGTCAGATAGTTGTTGTCGCGGAGTCCCTATGCTCGCGAGCAGCTAGGGCACTCCAACATGGTGGTCAGGAAGAACGACACGTACAGTTGACTGTAAGGAGCACTACAACATATTTTTCATCGTTCGCAGTATGCTGATGTCTGCACGGCGAACTAGTTGCTTCACCATGCTGACCGGGAATGACCCAAAGGACAATGATGCACAAAAGTCACAAAACTGCAACGGTATCCTTCCTTGCTTGAGCACGATTGACTTTCTTTGTAGCGCACATTGATTCTCGCAATACTGAGATGGAAGCGTAACACAGCGGCGGGAAGCACAGTCGCTTTCCCGCCGAATCCTGGCATGCGCCTGCGCATCCTTACATGGAATGTAAATGGCCTCCGACGGATTGTTACCTGGTGTGGAGGCCTTGCTCGCCTGCTGGCGAGTCTGGACGCGGACATAGGTGCGCCCCTGCCACCCCCTTGCCCACTGCACAGCGGGCACACGTGGCGGCACTGGGGACAGCCGACCAGCCGCAACTGTCCTGGCGCCGGCGCCCTTGGCTTCGGCTCCACGTCACCTTAGTGATGGTCAAACATTGCACTCGCCTTATGGCCCTCACTCGTGCCATGGACGTTCATTCATGCACGCGGCGACCGGCCCATGGGTCCCTCCCGCTCGAACCCTGCTACCCCTCCCCCATGGCACCTCCACCAAGCTGGCCTACCCACAAACGCGCACCCGCGCTTCCTACCCTCCGCCTAGATTAATCATATTCGGTATAGCTTCCATTATCACCTTACCCCAAACCCCATGGTCCCAAATATGCCCTGTAGCTGGGCGCACGCCTTCCCACTTGCCCCTTACCAGCTAACGTGTCCTCCTGCCCACCCCACCCACTCCCAGTATGCGTACAGGAACACAAGCTAAAGCGCAGTGACCTGGAGCGCGAGCTTGCGCTTGTGGAGGGCTGGTGAGCTACACGAGAAAGCGCTCTGGCAAGCTCGCGCACTCTAGGCGTACCGTTCCAGAGCCATGTGCGGTCTGTCAGCGGGTCCTGGTCGGCCTGGCCACAGCACACAGCGTAGCACCACAGCGCGGCAGCGATGTCAGCACCTTGAGCACTGGGGGTTGCCTTAACACTCGCCTATCACCCGCGCGATGGGCCCACTGCACGCAGGGACTCCTTCTTCGCCTTCACCCGCGGCAAGACCGGATACTCGGGCGTAGCCACCTTCGTGCGCAGGGAGGGCCGACACGGGCACGGCGGCGGCGGCGGCGACGGTGACGCCGGCCTGTGCGGCGAGCCGGGGCCGACGGGGTGCAATGCCCCGGTGTCTGCCGACGGCGTGGATGACACCGCCGCGCCCGGCGGTGCGGGTACGCGCGGGGGCAGCGGTGGACAGAGGAGCTCCTCTGGCGGCGGACGGCTGGGGGCGGTGGCGGTGGCGGCGGAGGAGGGCTTCACAGGCGTACTGGCGCTGCCGCCAGGTGAAGACCGCAAAGTCGTAGAGCGGCGCACGCGGGGGTCCCGTGGGGCGAATGGTAGATCAACACCAAGCAGCCTTGGCAACCTTCGCATTCAGCAACTATGGGCGAGCTCTACGGCGCTTTGTTGCAGCGCGCCGCTAGCATCCAGGCTGCTGAGGCAGCATACCAGACGCTACCACCACCCTTTGCGGATGGCGCTGCGCCGTTAGGCGAGAGGCGGGATGGGGAGCTGTCCGTCCCTGTCTTGCCCCTCTGCCTCACCCCACCCGTGGCAGCACTTCAACCCACATAAGCGGTCACATGAGCCCACGGCGGTACGCCTCACCACTCGCTGCCCTGTCGCCCCACGCGCATACCTGCCCCCTTCACCACCCCGCAGGCACCCGCGGCCCCTCTGCCGCTGCCCTGCTGCACCCCCGTTGGGCCGCTGCCGGCCTGGACGCCGACCAGCTGCGTGCCCTGGACAGCGAGGGGCGTGTGCTGCTGACCGACCACGGGGCCTTCGTGCTGGTCAACGTGTACGGCCCCGCCATTTCCAGCGAGGAGCGGGCGGAGGAGCGCATGGCCTTCAAGATGCAGTTCTACAGGGTGCGGCCACGAGACTGTACACGAGCTGCGTATGTGCAACTTAATGGCAAGCTTAGTCGCATTGCATCCACAATCAGAGATACTGCGTGGTGGTGGATGCGACGGGGTTGCTGCGGGGCCAGCACAGGGTGGGACCAACGGAGGGCTGAAGCACGGACTTACAGTGCCAAGTTGTGTGGTCCAGCTACCTGGAAGACGCACTACCATGAAGGCTCCCAGCTCGTGCAGCCACATCCGTGCCGTTAGAGCACCTGCTGTAGGCTCGTAGCGTCCAGCCACCCAGCTGCACCAGCTCAGCCTTTCTTGCCCTGCCGGTTCGGTCCCTCTTGCTTTTGTACGGCGCGCGCTGGGCAGGGCAACGCACGATGGCTGCTGGATGTGGCCAATCATGTTACTCCTCTCCTTCACGGTGCGTGCCGGTCTGCAGGCGCTGCAGCTGCGGCTGGACGAGCTGCTGCGGGCGGGGCGGCGCGTGGTGGTGGTGGGCGACCTCAACATCGCGCCCGCCCACGTGGACGTGTGCGGGGCCACGCCGGCGGACTTTAACACGCAGCGGCAGGACCGCGCCTGGCTGCGGCGCCTCATGACCCGTGGGTCGCTGCCGGGGCCGGCGGCGGTGGCGGCGGGGGCGGCGGGTGTTTCGGCAGGGCCGGCGGTGGGGGGCCCGGCGGGCTGCCAGCAGCAGCCAAGAGGGGGTGCTTGTGGGTTTGCAGGGCGGGTCGGAGCAGGGCCAGGGCCAGGTGCAGGGGATGACACAGTAGTTGGGGAGGCAGCAGGAGGGGCCGGCATGTGGAGCGGGGCAGGGGTTGCGGCGTACGAGGAGTCACGGCATGGCCTGGAGCAGTTGGGCGGGGATGCGGGGTGGGATGACAGGGCTGGGCTGGAGGGTGATGCTTTTGAAGGAGAGGAAGGGCTGGAGGGGGAGGCTCGGGGAGGCGGCTGGCTACAGCGGGAGGTGCAGGGGCGCGGCGTGCGGGATGGGGAGGAGCATGAGGAGGAGGAGGACGAGGTGCGCGTGCCGTTCCACGACACCTTCCGCGCCTTCCATCCCAACAGGTGAGGTGCTTGCACGTCTCAAACGCTGCACGCGCGTGATTTCTTATCGGCTTAAATGAATTAACAATTTACAAAAGTAACAATTTTTTTCACATGCATATGTGAAGTGCACTGAGTAAGGCGGGGTGCCTGGATACTGTGCTGTAGATGAGGAGTGACTAAACCCGCACTCCTGCAGTTGTAAAAACAGCTCGCTGGTAGCAGCATGGGCATACATGGCATGGTGCTGTTGGCTCACATCTGCCACTTCCTGTTGTGCTCTTGCTCGTCCCCGCTGACCAGGCTTCACGCCTACACGTGTTGGAACACGTCTTCCGGGGCACGTGTCAACAACTACGGCAGCCGCATCGACCACATCCTTGTGGCCGACGGGGGCGCAGGCAGCAGCAGCAGCAGCAGCGGCAGGGGCGGCGGCGGTGGGCAGGTGGCTGGCTGTCCCCCATGGGTGGTGGCAGCGGTAAGCTGATTGTATGTCACTCCGGCCCTGCCGTAGCTGCAAATTAGCAGGCGCTGCTTGCCATCGGCGCCCTGATGCACAGTGCCGCACGAAGCACACGGCACACGGCCACGTGTCGTAGCAGCGCTGCTCGCCCTAGTGCGAACTACCTACACGTGTCAGAAGTATGCCACCGACCGTACCTGCGCAAAGACACACCCCTGCAACCGCCCACACCCCCTCGCCAGGGGCTGCCCGGTATGCAGCCACCTACCTGCAACCCCCGCCACCTTACCCAACAGCACTCAGCTCCCTCGTCCACCTCACCTCCCACACAGGACATCATGCCGGACCTGGAGGGCAGCGACCACGCCCCCGCCTGGGCCGAACTGCAGCTGCCTGACGCCGAGTTCGTCGCCGCCCAGGCCCAGACCCAGACGCATGGCCGCCCCCTGCCGCCACCCCTGGCCGCCCGCTACCTGTTCGACACCGGCGGGCGCCAGGCCACACTGCAGGACCTGCTCAGCCGCCGGACAGCAGCAGCAGCAGCCGGGCAGCAGTCGCAGTCGCAGCCGGGCCAGCAGCCGGGCCCTGAAGGTGGACTGGCGGCCGTGAATCAGCAAGGGCCGGGGCAAGGGTTTGGCAAGGGGCCTGACGGTAGCGGGGGCGCGCAGGGGCAGCAGCAGGGGCAACAGCAGGGGCAGCAGCACCAAAAGGGACGAGGGCAGCGGGCAGGGGGCGCGAGTGAAAAGGGAGGTACTGGGGGAAGCCAACGGAAGCTGACGGCGTTCCTCAGGCCTCAGACCGAGTCCCAGGGCCGTGGTTCCGGCAGCAGTGGGTTTGATGGTAACGGGTGCGGCGGTGGGACACAGGGAGGAGGCACCCAGGCGGGCGGGCGAACGGGGTGCATGGGAATAGGGAGGCCTTCGGCCCAAGAAACGAATTGTCCGGCGGCTGTGCAGCCTGAAGGTGTGGCCTCTGGGCCTGGGGACAGTGGCCGCTCAGGCGGACCTAATATGCATGTCCAAGGAGAGGGGCCACCGACCCTGCCTACGGATCAGGTCCAGCCGCATGACGCTCGGGACCGCGCGGTTGCAGCTGCAAGCCCTGCGGCGGAGTTGGCCTCAGGGTTGACCCAGGGGTCGGTAGGCACGTGGCAGCATGTCTTGCAGGAGGAGGGGCAGGAAAGCGATGTGGTGGAGGTGCTGTGCGAGCAGGGCCTGGGGGCAGCTGGGGAGCAGGGGCAGGGAACGGAGCTGGTGCAGCAGCGGCTAGGTCAGCAGCAGGAGCAGCAGGGCGGAGGGCGCACGCAGGCGGCTCTGGCGTGGAGGCAGATCCAGGAGCAGATGAAGCCGCCGAGGTGGGGTATGAGGGTGAAATATGCGGGTCTTTCACATGTGCCTTGCCTGGAGTTAGCGTTTGCGCTGGTCCTAATAGACCGCTGTTGCTGACTCCCTGCCATGGTGCAGTACCGCCGCTTTCTGCGTATGCGCGTACAGCACTCCTATTGTACGCAGGGCTGGTTTCTTCCGCCAAGGCATTTTATCAATTCTGATAAAACCCAACGCCCAAAAGTCCCAGTATTTTATGAAAGGGTCTATGCC
>VFQN01007565.1_pt1 | contig 11627 bp, 10 predicted proteins | sample 3512371 | NCBI WGS metagenome assembly VFQN01 (sample SAMN10412370, study PRJNA504923) | tailings metagenome | isolation source: Replicate 2 from Balatoc abandoned mine | place: Philippines: Itogon, Benguet | collected 2017-08-28
CGGGCGACCATACGGGAGAGCTATTGTTACCCCGAGCCGAAAATAACAAAGTCGCAGCTTGGGAGGCGTCAATAGGTACGGTGTATATTTGCCCCCCTTTACTGAAAGCCACTTTATCACTTTTGGGAGAGATGACGGGCGTTTCGCCATCTCCCAAAAGACGAGGATTGCCTCCTTCAAAGGGTATACTCCAAATTTGTACTTTGGGGGGAGTTGGCATAAAGGTCGGATTTACGGGTAGGTCATCGTTCCAGTTGGAACCGTGGTCTCCACCTCGTACGTATACTATCCACTTACCGTCTGCCGATAGCGACACACTACTGAGCTCTTGTCCGTCGTCTTGGAGGTAGTTGGTGAGGCGTTTGGCTTGAAAAAGAGGCCCTTCTGCTACATAAATATTCCGCTTTCCTTCTTGATTGATAGCCCAAGCAATGCGTGTACCCGTAGCGGCAGCGGCAAGCTCATTGGGAAAAGGGTAAGCTTTGAGAGATTCCAGAGGGAGGTCGTTTTGTGACCAAACGTAGAGGCTTGTAGTCAACCACAAACCCAAAATAAGGTGTAGAGGAAGTTTCATGAAAATGAAGTTGATGAAATTCAAACTTACTAAAAAACGTTTGCAAAAAAGGAGAGAAGGATAGCCTTTTTTTCTTAGAAACTGTATTCAATAACAGTAGCGATAAAAAGACCTATATCTGATACCAAACTCTAAAATTTAAAAAAATAGCCGTATTTTTCGGACTTATTGTCTCTCAAACTAATGAAAACATTTCAAGTTATTTCTCCTGTAGATGGCTCAGTGTATATTGAGCGTGAATACATCACTTCCCACCAAATAGAAACCTTATTGGCAACAGCCAAGGCTGCTCAAAAAGCTTGGCAAAAAGTGCCTCTTTCCGAAAAAATAGCCATCTGTGAAAGAGCCGTTGAGTATTTTCTAGCTCATGCCGATGCTATTGGCGAAGAGCTTACTTGGCAAATGGGACGGCCTATCGCTTATACACCTAATGAAATCCGTCGAGGTTTTCAGGAGCGGGCGCGTTATATGATGCAAGCAGCTCCGCAAGCTTTAGCCGAGGTGGCCGTTTCGGAAAAAGAAGGTTTTCGTCGTTTTATTCGTCGCGATGCCCTCGGTACTGTATTTGTGGTAGCTCCGTGGAATTATCCTTATTTGACTTCCGTAAATGTGATTATTCCGGCTTTGTTGGCGGGCAATACCGTGATTCTAAAACATGCCCAACAAACGCCTCTTTGTGCAGAACGCTACGCTGAAGCCTTTAAAGCCGCTGGTCTGCCAGAAGGAGTATTTCAATATTTGCATACTACCCACGACGACGTGGCGCGCATCATTGGCGATTCGCGGATTGATTTTGTGGCATTTACTGGCTCAGTTTCGGGTGGTCATGCTGTGCAGCGGGCAGCCGCCGAGCGTTTTATAGCTACTGGCTTAGAGCTAGGTGGTAAAGACCCCGCCTATGTCCGCGGTGATGCTCCCTTGGCATTTGCCGTCGAAAACTTAGTGGACGGGGCGCTTTTCAACTCAGGTCAATCTTGCTGTGGTATTGAGCGTATTTATGTCCACGAAAAAGTCTATGATGATTTTGTGCAAGGGGCAGTGGCGTTGGTCAATCAGTACATCCTAGGAAATCCTCTGGATGCAGGTGTACATTTAGGGCCGATGGTTCGCACTTCAGCGGCTGAGTTTGTAAGAGGACAAATCAACGAAGCCGTAAGTCAAGGGGCGCAAGCACTTATCGATTCTACTTCTTTTGCTCTTGATAAGGCCGGTACACCTTATTTAGCCCCTCAGCTTTTGGTCAATGTGGATCATAGTATGCGTATCATGAGTGAGGAGACTTTCGGGCCTGCGGTGGGAATTATGAAAGTAAGCAGCGACGAAGAAGCAATTCAGTTGATGAACGATAGCGAATATGGTCTCACTGCTTCGGTGTGGACAGGCGATGCCGACGCAGCTTTACACATCGGAAATCAAATCGAAACCGGAACTTGGTTTATGAATCGCTGCGACTATCTCGATCCTGAATTGGCCTGGACAGGCGTCAAAGATTCGGGGCGTGGCTGTACTCTTTCAGCTTTAGGTTACGAAGCGCTTACGAGACCTAAGTCATTTCACCTGAGAGTGGCAGGGTATTAGAATCATGGAGAGTTTTCCAAAAGTAAACAAATTTGTTTACTTTTGGAAAACTCTTTTGGCTGTATTTACTCTAAATCCTTTGCTTGATCAGGATATTTGTGCATGCTTAATATTTTATCTACCAAAACATTAAATCATTATATTCTAATATATCCTGAAGCTGCTAATGCGCTTCGGAAATTATATAAAGAGATTGAGAAATCAGATTTTGAGAATTTTAATGAGTTGAAGACCGCGTATGGAAATGCAAGTATTGTGGGTGATAATAGGATCATTTTCAATGTACTTGGGAACAAGTATCGATTAATTGTGAGGGTCAATTTTCAACATAAAAGAATGATGATAAAGTGGTTTGGTACACATCAAGAGTATGATAAAATTGATGTAAATACCGTAGAGTATATCTATAAATAATAGTAAGGTGAGGCATATGAATCGTATTTTGAAATCTGAAAAAGACTATTTGGAAAGTCTCCGTCGAATTGAAGAGATTTTTGATGCAGCTCCCGGAACTCCCGAGGGGGACGAAGCAGAGTTATTAGTACTCTTAATTAAAAATTATGAAGCAAGGTATCATCCTGTGTTGCCTCCAGATCCAATTGAAGCCCTTAAACTGACAATGGAAGAAAAAGGTATGAAAGCTAAGGATTTAGTTGGTTTGATTGGTTCAAAAGGATATGTTTCTCAGATTTTGAATCGTAAAAAGCCCCTTACTGCTGAAATCATGCGTGTATTAAATCGTCAACTGGGGATTCCAGCAGATATTTTACTTTCTTAAATTTGGTATAATATAATTATGAAAATTGGTCTTTTAGAATGTGACCATGTGCGAGACGATTTTCGTCATATTGCGGGCGATTATCGCGAAATGTTCCCTGCTTTATTTAAGCCGTTGGCGAGTGATTGGGAGTTTACCTTTTATGATGTTGTTAATCATCATTTTCCAGTATCTATTGATGAATGCGATGCCTATATCTGTACAGGTTCCAAATTTTCGGTATATGACCAAGAGCCTTGGATAGAAACCTTAAAAGACTTTGTCAGAGAGCTTTATGCTCATCAAAAAATATACCTTGGTGTTTGTTTTGGGCATCAAATGCTTGGCGAAGCATTGGGAGGGAAGGTACAAAAATCGGCAGTAGGATGGTGCGTGGGTATTCATGAGCTCACCATTGTTGAGCCTCAAAAATGGATGCAACCTACCCAGCCCACGCTCAATTTGCTGATGATGTGCCAAGACCAAGTTCATACTTTACCACCCGGTAGTCTTGTATTGGCAACCGCCTCAGATTGCCCCATCGCGATGTTTAGGGTAGGCGAGCGGATGCTAGGCGTACAAGCGCATCCAGAGTTTCCGCTGGCTTACGAGAAAGAATTGATGCTATCGAGAGTAGAGCGTATTGGGATGCCAAAAATTGAAGCAGGGTTGGAAAGTTTATCAGAGCCACTGCACAGTACTTTGATGGCCCAATGGATGATAGCCTTTGTGAAATCTGTTTTGTAAAAAAGGCTTAAAAGCCTGTTATTTGTCATACTGATGAGCCGTTGTAGTATCGTCGGTATGACAAAATCAATTTGAAATGATTATTGCTCAATTCCAAGTCAGTGAACTGGCGGAATTTCTCAAATACGGTATTTCTGGATTAAGTGCGATTGCCTTTATCCTGTCGTTTTTTCTTTTGAGCCGAGAGAGTAGCCGCACCAAGCCTCGCCCCGAAATGTTGCGTTCTATTCGAATGTTTATGATACTGGCGTTGGTGTTGGGGGTAGTATCGGGCATTGCCGCTATCATGAATCCGACCGATGTAGCGCCTAAACCAAATCATAAGCCTACTAAAGCGTTAGGTTTGGGATATGCTCAAAAGAAAGCTGCTCCTCTTAAAGTGTGGAAGGTAGAGATATTTTATGATGCTGGCGCCCAACCACTCGCCGAAGAGCTAGCGAGAAAACTGGGGAAATATCAAGAATATGAGGCTAAAATCACACTTTTGAGGCCTACCAAGAAAAAAGAATTGAAAATTAAAAATAGCCAAATCAGATACGAAGTCCTTGAAAAAGAGGTGGCTAATCAGATTCAGAAGCGTTTGTCGGAGGCATTGCCCCAAGATGTAACCTTGACACTAAAGCAAATCACTTCATCATCTCCCGATTATTTAAGCATCTTTGTGTGCGATTAGTAGATTTGATACGTTAAAAAAACGCTCATCTATTCTTTCGTAAGAAGTCATCAAAATTTATGTAACCAAACTTTTAATTATTATAAAACTACGATGAAGAAGACGTTTTTGACCCTTTCCTTGTTGGCTTGCGCAGCAGCCGGGTTTGCACAAACACCAGGTGGTACACCTCCAGCGGTTTCGCCGATGCCTATGAAACCCGAAATGACCGAAATTTGGGAACCAGAAGTGCCTACCGTTACTCCTGGCAAAAATGCGGGTGATCCGCCTTCGGATGCCATCGTGTTGTTTAATGGTAAAGACCTCTCTCAGTGGGTTTCGGCTAGAGATGGTGGACCCGCTCCTTGGAAAATCGTAAACGGTGATCATTTGGAAGTAGTCCCCAAAAGTGGTGACATCAAAACCAAAATGAAATTTGGTGATTGCCAACTTCACCTCGAATTTAGTGCACCCGACCAAGTAGAAGGTGCTAGCCAAGGCCGTGGCAATAGTGGGATATTTTTCCAAGACCGTTATGAACTCCAAATTTTGGATTCATACCAAAACCGTACCTATCGCAATGGTCAGGCGGGAAGTATTTATAAAGACCATGCACCGCTCGTCAATCCTATGCGTAGCCCTCTTGAGTGGAATGTATATGATGTAGTATATACCGCGCCACGTTTCAAGCCTGATGGACGTTTGGATTATCCTGCTCGTATCACGGTGTTTTTGAATGGTGTATTGGTTCAAAACAACGTTACTATCAATGGGTTAACGCTTTACATCGGTTTGCACCACTATCCAGAAGCGCATGGTGATGATGTACTTCACCTCCAAGATCACGGAAACAAAACCCAATTCCGTAACATCTGGGTCAGAAAGCTGTAATCAAGAATCATCTCGAATGTAGATGATTCCCCAAAAAACCTTCTAATTTGTGTTTGAGTAGGCGCAAACTCTCAAATGTAAATGGAAGGTTTTTTTGTGCTTGTCATAAGTAGTGATTGCAGCTATCGTTTTTACAAATTTCTTTGGATTCTCTCCTCAAGCAAGCTTATGTTTGACTTCTCCGAAGTCGTTTGTTTTGGGTGGAGAACCTGTTAGCTACAAATTTTGCGCCTCTCCGAGGCATAATATGAGAATGCTATTAGGAATAGCTTCGGAGAAGCTTAACCTTTGTAGTATGAGATTTCAGCTTCACGCCAAGGACTTCGGAGAAGTCAAACAAACCTAACCCGTGTAACTACCAATCTTCTGCTTCCATTGTTTTGTGTGGAGAACCTGTTAGCTACAAACTTTGCGCCTCTCCGAGGCAGCATATGAGAATGCCATTAGAGAGGAATAGCTTCGGAGAAGCTTAACCTTTGTAGTATGAGATTTCAGCTTCACGCCAAGGACTTCGGAGAAGTCAAACCTACCAATCTTCTGCTTCTATCTAGTATGTCTTGCAGGTTATTTTACACTATTCCATTTTCGTGATTATAATCCTACGATTTCTTTGAGTTTAGTGAAAAAGGCTTTTTTGCGGGGCGAACTTATTTGCCAGTTGACAGGCACGGATTGATAACCCTCCTCCAAACTTTCGTTTTTCATCCGATAATCAAAAAATCCCCAAGAGGCGTAGACACTCGTAGCTGCCACGAAGTTGTTCATCGGTTTGTCGAAATCAAAATGGTCATCTTCGTTAAAAACAATAGGCATAGGGCGATAGCTCGGCAAAGCGCGGGTCTTTTCCACCATTTCTACAATTTTGGCGGGGTCGCTTACGCCATTGCCATGAAGAAGAAGGAAGTCGGCTTCTTTTACTACGTTTTCACGAGGAATAGCACCACCTCCATAGCTGGTACTTACCAACAATCGCCTGCCTTTGTGCTTAGTGTTTTTAATCCTAACGATGAGTTCATGTACTCGTTCGGGTTGTAAAATAGGATGGTCATAACGAATGTTACATTCATTGTTGACTTCGATAAGTACATTTTCATAGCCTTCTTCCAAAATCCACTGAGTGGCATTATCTACCGCCCGTACCACTGCTGTTTCATCTCGGAGGCGTTCGTCTTGACCAAAATAGAAGAAGCCAAGGATGACGACCATACCTTGCTCGTCCGCTTTATCAAGAATTTTTTTGAGACGATTCCAATAATAAGGATTCCATGAGCCGTCGGTATTGAAGGCGGAATTGTGCCAAGGCTGGTCTTTGGAGTATCCTTGAGGACTGCCACCTTGTAAGTTGAGCGTAAAAGCCAAAAGCCCGTGCTGTTTCCAGACGGGCATGGCTTCTAAAAATTCGTTGGTATTACGGTTGGCATCCCACTTTTGAGTATCGGGATAAGCCCATTGAGTACGAGTGTCGGGGTTGGTATCATCAAAAATCCCCTGTACCATCCGCGAATTAGGAAGTAACCCTTCAATGCTGTATCCTTGCCATATTCGCTTAGGAAAGGTGGGTTTTCCATTGATATAAAACTTCTCCCCTTTGATGCTAACTTTGGTGTGTCGTTTAGGTGGATTGGCCAATGACACGGTTGCCCAAAGCACCCAAATGACAATAAATCTAAAACGTAAAGTCCTCATAGTCTTGGTCTTTAGTATCTAATAGACCAATAAGGGTTTCGTTGGGCTTTTATACTATCGGCGATGTGTTTTTTGAGTAATTGGTCGTAGTCGCTGTTTTTGATTTTCTTGCCTTTCATTTTAGGTAAGGTCAAGTCTTTGTCTACGTTTTTGAGTTCTACTTTTTGGGCAGAAACAATAACATCACCATCGTTGATGTCCAATTCTAAAATAACCCCCGGAAGGCCCAAATAACGCTCTGGCCCCGCTGGTACGGGAATATCTTGCGCAAACCAAGCCGTGATTTTGTGGTTTTTGATAGGGTCAAACGTTTCTGCTTTCATACATACATAACCTGCCACATCCTTGATTTGGTTTTGGATACGCCAGTTATAGCTCATCAATGAATCTTCCAACAAGAAAGTTTTTCCGAGCATTTCGTAATGCTCGATTATCTTTTCTTTTTCAAAATTTCGATAAACAAGATATTCCTCTTGACGCCACGAATACCTACCATCCTCGGTTTGGCCTTGCTCGTTGCCATAAGTATAGATGCTCTGTTTATCGTTAAAAATCAGCTTCATTTTAGTACCGGGGCCATTATCTTCGTTACCCCAAGTGAGCTGCATACGGTCTTTTTCTTCTTTGCTGAGATAAGTGAGCCGCGAGTTTACCTTAATCCAGTTGTATTTGTGCTCGTAGGTAACGATACCCTCGGTTTGTTGGGCAAATGCTCCTAAAGCTGCGCAACAAAGAATGGCTAGTGAAAAGAAGGTTTTTTTCATGATTTTCGAAAAGTCGAATAAAAAATGAATTTGAAAGTATTTTGTATCTGGGTTTAGTACCATCCTCTACGTTTGATGTTGGTATTCATACCGCGCATATTGTAGGTAAAGCTAAGCATATAGTAACGAGCCAATGTTTGGATACGTTCTTGTGATACGTAGTTTTGGTTGGCAAACTGATTCACACCCAAGTTACGATTGAAAGCATCGTAAAGGGATAGTCTGATTTCTGCTTTTTTGGATTTTCCTAAAACCTTATAAATCGAAGAATTCAGAACAGGTACTTGCTGATTAAACCCAAATCGGTCGTTGGTGTAGATTTGGTAATTGAAATTGGAATTGATGTAAAAATCTTTAGGCAAACGAATATTCATCGTACCTCCATAGGTCTGGGTCACAATCTGCTGATTTTGTGTGGTATTGATAGAATACTTGGTGTTGCCTATGCTCCAGTTGGCATTGGGATAAAACGTAAACACATCGCTTGGGGTGAGGTCGAGACGTACTCCAAAACGGAGGCTATTGGTATTGGTCTCATTCATGACACCATTGATAGGCGTTAAGTTTTTGCTAATGCCCGGACTAGCATTGAAGTTGATAGTCGCTTTGGTTTTTTTCAAAGGAAACCCAAAACCAATGTAAGAACCCAAATTCTGACCACCTGAAATATTAACAGGCTTAGTGACTGTAATCAGTGTGCTAGGGTCAATCTGCTGATTATAAATGATTTGATTTACATTGTAAGAATAATAAAGGTTTACATTGAAGCTCGTAAAGCTAGCGGGATTAAACATATTATATCCCAAATTGATATTGTGCGATAGCGACGGTAATAGGTCAGGATTACCTTGACGAATGATAAGCGGGTTGCTGTTGTCGATGATAGGCTGTAGGTCTCTTGTATTGGGTTGATTGACGTTCACATTATAACCCGACCAGAAATAACGATTGTTTTTGAGGTCATAGCTAAATGAAGCATTGGGGATGAAGGTGGTATAGTTTCGCTTCACGTCAATAAAAGTATTGGGTTCTTGCCCAAGACCAAATTTACCGTCGATTTGGAAGGTCTGAACCGCCAAACCGCCTGAGAAATTCAGCCCTTTGTACGAATACCGGATACTGGTACCAAGGCGAGCGTAGTTATAATTGTTTTTGTAATAACTACTGAGGCTATCTACTGGAATGCGTCGTCCATTTTCTTTGGCCAAATCAAATACATTACGATCTACAAAATCGGAGCGGTGACTCAAATTGACAAAAGTTTCGGAGAAGAAACGCTTAGCAAAAGGCTCCACAAAAAGCAGGCTTGTTTTAAACAAATTGACACGGCTACCGGTATTGTTGGTAAGGTCTAGCAATTGTCTAATAACGTCATCGGGATTGGTCGCATTGTAAAATAAATTGAGTGAATTGTGGTCAGCTACTCCGTCGTTGTTTGTGAAGTTATAGGAAGCACTTACGGCAAAACTCCGCCCTTTTTTCTTGAATTTGTGGCGATACAAAAGGGTATTGGCTGTCTCGATTTTGTCTACTAAAGTGGAATTGTTAATGGTGCTTTCGTTGGACTTAAAATTGTTACTTCTCAAGTATTCCGTAAAGCTACTCAAACGCGTATTACCAGCATTTAATCTGCTATTGTTGCTAAAAATCAGCGTGTTGAGCGAGTCGATAGTTTGCTCGTGTCTAAAAGACAATCGGTGATTTCCTACAAAATTGATTTGATTACTTTGTTCGTTGGTTTGGAACGAACCATTCTGAAGGAAGTTTTCGCGGGTACGTAAGGCATCAAAAACTTGACGATTGGAGTTGTAATAATAACTAGCGTTGGTCTTGATTTTTTTGGTGTTACGGTTGTAGTTAATCCCTGCTGCGATATTGTTGGAGTATCCGCGATTGAGCCCACCGCCTACTGGAATACTCAGGCCGCCGTCGTCGTCGCCACCGATAGATATATAATACCCTCCGCCTCCACCACCAAAGCCAAAGTCGCCGTTGTCGTTCCATTGATTAAAAGAACCACTTCCTCTAAAGTCCTGATAATCATCCCACGACATCCCTGTTTGGTTGGTGTTGTTGGTAAGGCCGATGATTGAAAACTGATTTTTATCGTCAAATTTGTTATAGTTTCCTTTGATTTCGCCGCGTGGGTTGGCGCTATTGTTACCGTCAAGTCCCACACCAGCGGTTACTTTCCCAAAACCACCTTTTTTGAAGCTGTCTTTTAGCTGAAGGTTTACGGTTTTTTCCTGCTTTCCGTCATCTACTCCCGTTACTTTCGACTGTTCGGTTTTATCATTGAATATCTGAACTTTATTGATGGCTTCAGCGGGGAGGTTTTTGGTTGCCATTTTGGGATCATCTCCAAAAAAACGTTTACCATCTACGGTTACTTTTTGGACTTGTTGTCCCTGAGCGATGATGTTTCCGTTTTGGTCGATTTGTACACCGGGTAGTTTACGTAGAAGGTCTTCGACCGTCGACCCTGGGGGTACTTTGAAAGAAGCAGGATTGTACTCGATGGTATCTCCTTTGATACTCATCGGGGCGCGGGCGGTTTTGATTACTACCTCAAAAAGCTCTTTGGTGATAGGTTTGAGTCTAAGCGTACCCAAATCGATGAGTTCTTTATCCCCAAAAACAATGTCTTTTTCGAGTGGAATAAACCCTACATAGGTGATTTTGAGGAGATAGTCTCCTTTTTTGATATTGCGAAAAGAAAATGCTCCTTTTTCGTTGGTACGAGAAAAGTTGACAAGTGATGAATCTTTTCTTTGTAAGAGCATTACAGTGGCTGAGCCTAATGGATTGGCTACTGTGTCGGTAGTCATACCTTGAATCTGAAAACGACTGGGAGTGGTTTGGGCATACAATGCACTTAGGCATGGCCACAATAATGCCAAGAGGAGAGTTTTTCGCATGGCTGTTATTAGAATAGAGGTTTAAAGAATGTGGTTAGATGGTGTATTTCTCAATACGGCTATTGAATCGTAAACGTACTAATGATTTAGTTTATTGTCAAGAAATATTAAAAATATATTTAAGAATGTTAGATATATAGAAATTTATAAGAAGAAATGCTTGCGGATATATACTTTATGATTACGAAAAGGTTACAGCTAAAAACAAAAAAAGAGCCAATTTTTGGTTGGCTCTTTTTTGAATGATATAAAAATCGCTTGAAACTAGAAGCGGAAGTGCGAAAACGCCTTGTTGGCTTCGGCCATACGGTGGGTATCGTCTTTTTTCTTTACAGAAGCACCTTCACCTTTTGAAGCAGCTACGATTTCAGCAGCTAGACGGTCGCGCATGGTTTTTTCACCGCGCAAACGAGCATACTTAATCATCCATTTCATACCTAAAGCTACCTTACGATCAGGACGAACTTCGGTAGGAACTTGGAAGTTAGCTCCACCTACACGGCGGCTCTTTACTTCTACGGCAGGCATTACGTTGTTCAATGCGCGGCGCCAGATTTCGAGGCCGTTTTCGTTGAGGCGTTTTTCGGCAATTTCCAAAGCACCGTAGAAAATATCATAGGCGATGCTTTTTTTACCTTCCAACATCAAGTTGTTTACAAATTTGGTTACCATTACATCCCTATATTTAGGGTCAGGTAATAGGTATCTTTTTTTAGGTTTTGCTTTTCTCATTGTACTGAGTTGTTAATCAATGGAGGTTTCGTTTTGTTCAGCTTGATTGCTGATTTTAACTGATTCATCCCGAACTAGCTTCGGAATTACTACCCTTTTATGCTATTGTACTGTCTTACGCAAACAAAAAGGACGGATTACTTCTTCTTACCTGGAGCTGGTTTACCACCTTTTCCTACTGGTGCTGCTTGACCTGGTTTCGGACGTTTTGCACCGTAGAGTGAGCGGCTTTGTTTACGACCGTTTACACCGGCAGTATCAAGCGCACCACGAACTACGTGATAACGTACCCCTGGAAGGTCTTTTACACGACCACCACGCACCAATA
>VFQN01007566.1_pt1 | contig 11626 bp, 13 predicted proteins | sample 3512371 | NCBI WGS metagenome assembly VFQN01 (sample SAMN10412370, study PRJNA504923) | tailings metagenome | isolation source: Replicate 2 from Balatoc abandoned mine | place: Philippines: Itogon, Benguet | collected 2017-08-28
GCGCTTTGAATATCTGTGTTATTCAACCTCCACTGCACCACCGTTCCTTTTTCGTGGTTCTTTAGATTAAGCTGGACTAAACTATCCTGACAAACGGTCGTAAGGGCCGCTACCGCAGGTCTTCCTGCTTTTGATACGCTAACTATCGGCTTGTTGATTGACAAATTACAATCATTTCTTTGGGCCCTTCCTTGCAGCGCCAACCACCAAAGAAAAAAAATAATGTAACGCTTCGGCATAGCTTAAAAATAACAATGTATCAATGATTTAACTCCATTTCCAAAAGAAGGTTTTTGCAGATTGTACTATTTTTAAAAAGCAATTTTTTGGGGAATGGTGAATTTTTCAAAAATTGAGACGGTTGTCTTTATAAATAACGTTTCAATGATAATGACAAAACCTCGCCTTATTTTAGATCAAGATGACGTATTGGCCGATACCCACGGCAAACTCGCTGATATTATCGTGCGTGACTTCGGAACGGGCCTTGCCCGCGAAGAATTCGACAAAATGTCTTTACACAAAATTCTATCTTCCGACCATCATCAACGCTTGTATGGCCTCATTCATGAGCCAGGCTTTTTCAGTGATATTCCTTTGGTGCCCAATGCCCAGGAAACGGTTTTCACACTAAGTAAAAAATATGAAATTTTTGTGGCAACGGCGGCGATGGAGTTCCCCAATTCGTTTCGAGAAAAATACGATTGGTTAAAGAAACACTTCGATTTTATCCCTTGGTCAAATATTATTTTCTGCGGCGACAAAAGTGTGCTCAGTGGAGATTATTTGGTTGACGACCTTCCCCGTAACCTAAAGACGTTCAGGGGGAAAGGGTTATTGTTTAATGCACCTCATAATTTAGAAGATACCGAGTTTGACCGAGTCATGGGCTGGGAAGAAATCGCTTCTCGATTGCTCTAAAACGCAAAAGGGACGAAATATTTCGTCCCTTTTGCGTTTTATTATATAAGACACAAAACTGTATTATTGCATCATTTCGGCCTTTTGTTTAGGCACTTCTACTCCTACTTTTGACTCTTTCATCTTAATTATTTTGGTCCAACTCAAGAGTTTAATTACTGGATAAGTTGGGTCAAACTCAAACCATTTTGCACCGAAATTAACGCGGTTGGGGAGTTTGTGGTGGTTGTTCTGAAACAACTCTCCCATCATCAAAATATCAAAAATAAGGGAGTTTTTAGATTCATCTTTGTTGTCAAAATTTTGGTAGCCGTATTTGTGTCCGCTCCAGTTGACAATTGCACCGTGTACGGGACCCATCAAATAATGGATGGGCAACAATAGGAAAAACGCCCAGTGCATATCCAAATACATGAACGCGAAGATGTAAAAAGCCGAGTACAAAAGCCCCCAACCAAGACGCGACATCCACGAATCACCCAGTTTTTCGAGTTTTTCCCAATAAGGATAATCACGCTCAAAACGAGCCTCAACTTTCATTTTGCGGCTCAAAACCGCATTATAAATATCTTTGGTTTTCCACATCATCGTAAATACATTCTCGGTATGGTGCGGAGAGTGCGGATCTTTGTCGGTATCACTAAATGCGTGGTGCATACGGTGCAAAATGGCATAAGCACGCGGACTTAAATAGGATGAGCCCTGCGAAATGTAGGTTAAGGCATAGAAAAACTTTTCCCAGAATTTGTTCATAGTGAACATCTTATGGGCAGAATAACGATGCAAAAAAAATGTTTGACAAAACAAGGAAAGATACCAGTGTCCAAAAAAAGCGGCCAATACTGCGTACATGAAAATTAACGGGTTATTTTAATGTGAAAACTTGTACAAATCTAAGAAATACTTTCGGCAAAACCAACAGAAAAAAGCGAATTTTCGCTGTTATTGGTTTACCGTAAGCGCGTATTGTACCAAGTTGGCTCCCATGCGCAATGCCTGCTGTCTCAGTTCCTCGGGGTCGTTGTAAACACTTTGGTCTTCCCAACCATTTCCTAAGTCGCACTCGTAACTATAAAAACATACCAAACGGCCTTCCCAAAAAAGCCCGAATCCTTGTGGAGATTTAGCATCATGCTCGTGTACTTTGGGCAGGCCGTTGGGAAAATTGAATTTTTGATGATAAACCGCATGCGTATAGGGCACTTCCACAAACTCTAATTCAGGAAAGACTTTTTTCATCTCCCGACGAATAAATTTATCAAGGCCATAGTTATCGTCTAAATGTAAAAAGCCCCCCGAAATCATATAACGACGCAAATTTCGTGCTTCCGAATCCGAAAACAGGACGTTGCCGTGGCCCGTTAAATGGACAAATGGATAGGAAAATAAATCGGGGCTTCCCGGCTCCACAATGTCTTCGTCGGGGAAGACATTCATGCGAAGGTTTTGATTACAGAATTTAATTAAGTTGGGCAATGATGTTTTATTGGCGTACCAGTCACCGCCGCCGCCGTATTTAAGTTTTGCAATCTTGTACGCGTATTGCGCATGAGCGGAGGGCAAGAAACAGAAAACCGTCAGCAGAGTGGATACAAAAAAAAGGCGAATAGGTGTCATAGTTGCCTTGTCTGAAATGGATAATTTATGGTTTTACGAACTTAACGTAAACGAACGGTTTACGCAAACATATATACCGATTTTATCCATCTCCAGCAAAATCAATACCAAGTTCGGCGCTCGCGCAGTTTACTAAAGAGCGAAACCACGTTTCGATTGCGTTTGAGGGCCCGCCCTTTGCGGCGCGAAACTGGCAGCTGAACCCCATTTTTGAGTAAAACAAAATCGGAAGTCATCGATACAATACAATTTCGATTGACCAAATAAGACTTATGAATTCTAATAAACTCGGTATCTTCCAGTACTTTATCAAAATGCTTTAATGTCTTAGCCTCCAAGTAGGTCTTTCCGTCTTTGGCAAAAAAACGGGTATAATTTACCTCTGATTGGAGGTACATAATGCTTTGAATGTCAATGGTTCTCACCAATCCACCGATGTGAATACAGAGGCGGTGAATGGGATTTTCTTCAAGTTGAGGTAGCGAAAAGAGTTGTGGCTGCGACATGGCTAAAGTTGATTTAGAGATTTTCAATGCCCCAAAGGTGGGGTTTGAAGCAGCCCTAATTCAAATAAGAAACAGTGAATCGTACCAATAGCCAAGTGAACCGTAGGGAACTTACAAGCGAAGCGTTAGGGTTGAGATATAATATTCGCCAAATGAAGCGTTTGGCAAGCCACCAAAGCGGCCGTTTCGGTGCGTAAACGCGTATTACCGAGCGTTACCATCTCAAATCCGTGCTGTTGGGTTAACTGTATTTCTGCCTCCGTAAAATCTCCTTCGGGGCCAATCACAACGGTATAATTCTGTTCAGGACTGGCTTTCTTTAATAAATGCGCGGGGAATTTATCTTCGGGTAAATGTGCAATGAACCTTTGGGTTGTATTGACCATAGGGATATATTTTCCAAAATCACCCACTTCCCTGATTTGGGGCAAAAAAGCCTGCAACGACTGTTTCATGGCCGAAACGGCGATTTTGTGCAGGCGTTCCAACTTCATGTTGCGTCGTTCGGAATGTGTGGTATAAAAAAACGAAACGGTATCAATCCCGATTTCGGTTGCTTTTTCCACAAACCACTCAATTCGGTCCATGTTTTTGGTCGGGGCCAACGCAACTTCAATCCGAAAGGGGCGCGGGGTCTGTACCGTTTGTCGAACCACTTTTAAATCACAACGTTTGGGCGTACTGCTTTGCACAACGGCATCATACCAGCTCCCTTGCCCGTCCGTTACCCGCACCTCTTCCCCTTCACGCAAACGCAGTACTTTGGCGGCATGAAAAGCTTCGTCGTCGATTAAAGCGGAAAGTTCGGAGAAATTGGGTTGGTAAAAGAGGTGCATTAACTTTCAAATTTAACTTTAGGATTTTTTAAACATTTCATTGCTTGGGTCAAGCCTCCAAGTGTAAGCGGAAACATTCGATTGTCGGCCCATTCACGAATGATACTGATGCTGTGGGTGTATTTCCAGTAATCTGCCACCGTAACGGGATTAAGCCACACAAAATGAGGATATTGCTCTTTAAAACGATTGAGCCAAACCAGCCCTGATTCTTCATTATAATGCTCTACGCTGCCCCGTGGATGCGTAATTTCGTACGAAGCCATGGAAGCATCGCCCACAAAAATCACTTTGTATTCTTTGTTGTACTTATGCAATACCTCCAACGTAGGTACGCGTGAACTTCGGCGGGTATTGTCGCGCCAAAGGGTTTCGTAAACGCAGTTATGAAAATAAAAATATTCGATGTGTTTGAACTGGTACTTGGCCCCCGAAAACAATTGCGAGCATTGCTCGATGTGCTCATCCATCGAACCACCTACGTCCAACAACAGTAACACTTTAACGTTGTTTTTGCGCGACGGATGCATGTGAATGTCCAGAATGCCAGCGTTACGACTGGTGCCTTCGATGGTGGCATTCATATCGAGTTCTTCGTCCATGCCTTCGCGGGTCAGGATACGCAGTCGGCGCAGGGCCATTTTCATGTTGCGGGTGTTGAGTTCGAGGTCTTCGTCGTAATTTTTATACTCCCGATTATCCCAAACTTTGGTGGCCGTACGGTTGCCCGCCGAAGGCCCTTTTACCCGAAAACCCTCTGGATGATAGCCGTTATTACCAAAAGGTGAAGTCCCGCCCGTACCAATCCAAGTATTGCCTCCGTCGTGACGTTCATTTTGTTCCTGAAGCAACTGCTGAAACCGCTCAAAAAGCTTTTCTAAGCCGCCCATTCGTTCAATCATCTCTTTTTCTTCCTCGGTCAACTCGCGCGACAACGCATCTTTAAACCATTCGGGTGGCAAATGGGTCTCCATTATCTTTGCTTCGACGGTTTGGGCATTTTTGAAATACTCGGCAAAAAGGCGATCAAACAGGTCGTAGTGCATCTCATTTTTGATAAGCGCCGTGCGACTAAAATAATAGAACTCCTCCGCACTCATGTCAATCACCTGTCGTTTGAGCCCTTCCAACAGGTTCAAGTACTCCCCGATAGAAACGGGCAGGGCGTGTTTTTTCAGCAGTAAAAAGAAGTCTAAAAACATATTCGCAACCATTAAATCAGAGAATCATCCTATCAAAATCGAGTCATTAATACGGTTTAAAACCCTTTGCCCGTAGTGCCGCGTACAAATCATTGTCCTGTTCATTTTTGAGCAAAGCACCCAAAAACGGTGGCACTTCGGGCAGAGATTCGAGGTCTTTGAGGTCGTCGGCGGAGACCTTAGCCCACAAAAGCAATTTTATCCAATCCAGTAGTTCGCTCGTAGAGGGCTTCTTTTTCAGGGCTTTCACGTCGCGCACGGCAAAAAATGCTTTCATGGCGCGTTCAAGCAACTCTTTGTCCAGTTCGGGATAATGCACGTGCACAATTTGTTGCATGGTATCACGGTCGGGAAAACGGATAAAGTGGAAAAAGCAGCGCCTTAAAAACGCATCTGGCAATTCTTTTTCGTTGTTTGAAGTAATGATGACAATCGGGCGCTGTTTGGCCGCGATGGTGCGGTCGAGTTCATAACAGTAAAACTCCATGCGGTCAAGTTCCTGCAACAAGTCATTGGGAAACTCAATATCGGCTTTGTCAATTTCATCAATCAGCAACACCACTTGTTCTTCCGACTCAAACGCCTCCCATAATTTCCCCTTTTTGATGTAGTTTTCTACGCTGTAAACGCGCTTATCGCCCAATTGCGAATCCCGCAAACGCGATACAGCGTCATACTCATAAAGCCCCTGATGCGCATTGGTGGTTGATTTTATATGCCACGTTATGAGCCGTTTACCTAGTGCTTTGGCCACTTCGTAGGCCAGCATGGTCTTGCCCGTACCCGGTTCACCTTTCAGCAAAAGCGGCTTTTGTAAGCTAACTGCGGCATTGACCGCGACCGACAATTCTCGCGTTGCTACGTATTTATCGGTTCCTTCAAATGGGAGATTCATTAGTATAAAAATTGGGGTTTTCGATTGACGATTTTCGATTGCATTAACCTTCTAAATATCAACCAATTACTTTCTTTCGATTTCTAACTTAGGTTTGCTGTTTCAATCTTTACAAGATACTGCTCCACAAAATAGTTGAAACTTGGATTTTGTGGATATGCGTTTTTCAGAATCTTTGTTTTACAGAATTCTCGGGACAGTTTCTGATAGATTTTAGCATCTTTCCGAGTAGGATTTATAATGTCTTTTTTGCTTTTAGTCAACAATTGATTGAGTTTATGGATGCAATTATTAGATGATGCTTGCGTATTTTTGTCAGTTGAATAAAGTGGCAACAGCCAACACTCAATTTCATTGACCGATACTGCGAAAAGAATTCTACGTTGATACGATTCATAAAATTTCTCTCCAAAGCCATTTTGAAACAGTCCCACAAATTTGGCAATTACTCGTTCAATAAATTCTTCTGTCGACTCACCATGAATCGGAGGTACATCATAATTTTTCTCATGGGAGCAGTCAGTATCAATCTGAATAATAATGTAATCTATTTGAATAAACGCGTCTTTGAAAAACGAGGATTTACAATATTCAAAGACATTGTACCAACCACCAAACCCCTGCAAAGCATCAGTAGCATCCCGCAAAGGTGTTAGCGGACGAACATCAAGGTCAGGGTCATTGAAGTAGCCCACCAAAATATTTTCCAAAACCACATGGTCAGTGACGCCTTCCGCAATAAGTCCAAAAGTAGGCATACATTAAAAGTTTTTAGGTAGCCCGCCAATGTATCCTCTCAAAAACTGCTCCGACAGTCGCACGGGTTCCTGACCTTCGGGAGCAGATTTATGGGCAATGCGTAAGGCTTTGGTGTGCCCAAGCTTGTTGCGCGAAATAACAAAACGACGCTGTTCGTCATCTTTCAAATCAAGCCCATCCAACACCGCAGGGTTGTGGGTAGTCATGATTACCTGTTTATCATGTTCTTTGGCAAGTTGCGTTAATTGCTGCACCAATCGGCTCGCCAGTTTGGGATTCATGGCGTTATCGATATTGTCAATGGCAAAAAATTTGGGCGTATAATCGCTGATAAACAATGAGAAATAAAACAGCAGATACAAAAAACCTTCGTTGGAACTGCGTTGGTCAAAATACGCCAACCCTTCTTCCAAAAAGCGGTCTTTGATACGAATCCGCCGTTCGGTAAAGCGCAAATCGTCGGGAATTTCAAAGCCTTCAAACCAATCTATCAATTCTAAATTTTTCCGAATTTTTTGAAATTGTTCGGGTTTTTCTTCATAAATCACAGAAAGCAGTTTGAATAAGCCTTCTCCCCTAATGCCCAACGGAGTTATTTGTGATTCATCTTCAAATCTGCGGAGGAAGTAGTTTTCGGGGGAGTAAATGAGGAAACGTAATAAGCTACTATCAGCTTTTCTTAACTTCATTTCATCCGGAGTTTTTATAATCTCTTCTATTTCCCAAGTTGAATATAAATCATTAACATGCTTTAATATAAAAGTTAGTAATTCAGATAGTTGATATCTCACAAAACCTACCTTTATATTTTTCTTAAAACTCTCCTTCTCAAATCCACTACGCATTGCCTGCGGGTCAGTAACTCTTATTCCCCGAGAACTCAAAAATTCATTGTCTAATTTATTCACAGCCGCTGCAGAACCTATCGCAATAGCCTCTAAAATATTGCTTTTCCCGCTGCCATTTTCACCAATAAAGACATTCACTCGCCCTAACTCCAATGTAAGCGACTGAATAGATTTGAAATTTTCAATTGTTATCTGCTGAACCATGTCTTTGCATTCGCTTCTTTTTCCTGCCGCAAATTACACTTTTTTTATCGTCTCATTACTTCATTTAGTCGGCTTAAAAACAATGGGATTAAGAGTATAAAAAAACGCAGCTAGACTTATTATAATAAGTTAAAGTAAAACTTTATCAAATGTACCTCAATACCGAAGTTCAGAAAAATAACACGTACGACGCCATCGTCATTGGTTCTGGCATCAGCGGTGGCTGGGCCGCCAAAGAATTGACCGAGAAAGGATTACGCACGCTGATGCTCGAACGCGGTCGCGACGTAAAACACGTTGTAGATTATCCCACCACTATGTCGGCTCCGTGGGAGATGGCCCATCGGGGACGCCTCCCGCTCGAACTCGCTGACCGTGTGCCGATTCAGCGCAAAACGGGCCCGGCTGCCAACGAGTACGGCAATCATTTTTTTGTCAAAGACGACGAGCATCCCTATACCCAAATCAAGCCTTTCGACTGGACACGCGGCTATCAGGTAGGCGGCAAGTCACTGATGTGGGCGCGGTGGGTACAGCGCTGGAACGAGGACAATTTTGAAGAAAATGCCCGCGAAGGTATTGGTGTTGATTGGCCCATTCGTTACAAAGACCTCGCGCCGTGGTACAGTTACGTTGAGCGTTTTATTGGGGTTTCAGGCAATAAAGACGGCATTAAATCCTTGCCCGACGGCGAGTTTTTGCCTCCTTTTGAGCTTAATTGCCTTGAAAAACATTTCCAAAAAACCGTTGCCAATAAATACAACGACCGGCATTTTATCATCAGTCGCACCGCCAATCTAAGCAAGCCTTCGACAATTCATACGGCCTTGGGTCGCTCGGCTTGCCAGTCCCGCAACTGGTGCAGCAGAGGTTGTCCATATGGGGCCTATTTCAGTACCCAATCCTCCACCCTTCCGGCCGCTGTCAGAACAGGTAAGCTGACATTACGCCCGTTTTCCATTGTTCATTCGATTATTTACGACGAAAAAAAGGGAAAGGCCACGGGAGTACGCGTCATTGACACCAATACCTTGGAAATGACGGAGTTTTATGCCCGCATTATATTTGTCAATGCCGCTACCATCAATAGTACCGCTATTTTAATGAATTCCACTTCGGGTCGTTTTCCCAACGGTTTGGGCAACGACAGCGGCGCACTGGGCCGTTATTTGATGGACCATAACTACCGAATTCGGGTAAGTGGCATATACGAAGGAGCAGAGTTTAATGATAGCTATTATTTTGGTCGGCGTCCCGCAGGCTCGTACGTACCACGTTTCAGAAATCTCGGCAACGACCGACAAAAAGACTTCGTACGCGGCTATGCCTATGCCTGCGGAGCGGGGCGTCAAGGTTGGGAACGTGGCAACGGAACCGACAGTTTTGGGGCGGATTTTAAAGAAAGCATGACCAAACCGGGCCCTTGGACATTCAGCATGACGGGCATGGGAGAAATGCTTCCGCACGTGGACAACAAAATTGAACTTGACCCAGACAAAAAGGATAAATGGGGAATGCCAACGCTGAAAATTGATTGTCAATGGCACGAAAATGAAGATAAAATGGTGTTGGATGCACTCAATCAAGCGCAGGAAATGATGCACAATGCGGGCATTAAGGTTACGGCGGCGTTTGATAACCACCAAGCCCCGGGCCTTGCCATCCACGAAATGGGCACCGCCCGCATGGGCCGTGACCCAAAAACATCGGTTCTTAACGGCTTTAATCAGGTACACGCCTGCAAGAATGTGTTTGTCACTGATGGGGCAAGCATGGCTTCATCGGCCTGCCAAAATCCATCGCTGACTTACATGGCCCTCACGGCACGGGCCGCTGACCATGCCGTCAAAGAAATGAAAAAAATGAATCTATAAACTTTTTATTTCCTTCGTGGTTTTTATGAAAAACAACGTATGAAACCCACCGTAGAACAACTGCACGACACTAACTCTTATGAATTGATTGACTCTTTCCACGTGGATGAAATGGGAAAATTTCTGATGCAGGAATTAGGAATAAAACAGCCTGAAAATCAACCCACAAAACCCAAATTAAACGCCAAATCGCTGCTTTTTTTCGCAGTGTTTTCCGGCATTGGGGGCGTTGTGGGCTGGTCAATCGGAAAATTCATTCCAAAATCAGAAGGTGGATTAGATACCTTTGCCACCCAATTCGGTCTCGCGTTTCTATGTTTTTTTATTGTTTTACTCCCCATCCACGAAGCCATTCACGGGTTATTCTTTAAGCTGATTGGTGCCCAAAAAGTAGGTTTTGGGTGGTCAATGAAAAGCCTGATTGTGTACGCCTACGCTCAAAAATTTGTCATGACCCTCCGCGAAAATGCATTGGTGGCCGCCATGCCTTTTGTGGTCATTACAATTTCGCTCACTGTTTTATGGTTTATTTTTCCGCAATGGCAGTTTTTTTGGGGAAGCGCCCTATTCCTGCATACTTTCGCTTGCATGGGCGATTTTATCCTGATTCGTTATTTTTACAAAAACCGCACCTCTCGGATGTACACTTACGACGATATAGAGGAGAAGAATTATTCGTACTTTTTTCGCGAAAAATCAAGAAAACCCTCTGACGACTAAAATATCTCAAACATAACCATTGGACGGTTTGGTTGTCTCAGTAGACTTTCATGGCCTCGCCCAATTTGAATTCTACCGAAACCTGTTGGGGTAATGCTTCAAAACGGTAGCCCAAAGCTGAAAAATGTTCAAGAAACCGGGGCAGTACATAACTCATATTACGCCATGCTTTGAGGCTGTCGTGCATGACCACGATAGAACCCGCCTGCGTGTGTTTCAGCGTTTTTTCGAGGCAATGCTCGGGAGAAAGATATTTTTCGAAGTCACCCGTTAGTACTTCCCACATCACAATGTGGTAATCATTGAGGAGCGGCTTGGCCTGACTCAGTTTAATGCGGCCGTATGGAGGTCGAAACAGGTTTGTTTTTACGGGCAAGATCTCTTGACATTGGGCCACGTTTTGCCAATAGATTGAGTCGTTGGTTTTCCAACCGTTGAGGTGATTGTGCGTATGATTGCCAATGCTATGTCCATTGACAACTAATTGCGAAAAAATATCGGGGTATTTCAACACATTATCGCCAATACAAAAAAAGGTAGCTTTGGCATCAAAGTAGTCCAATTGTTCCAATACCCACTCTGTCACGTCAGGAATGGGGCCGTCATCGAAGGTAAGGTAAATGATATTTTCGTCGGTCGAAATATTCCACACGAAAGGTGTGTAGAAAGCCTTGAGCAGGCGGGGTGATTTGTGAACAAACAATGGAATCATTCGCTGTAAATAGTGAGTTTTGTCCGTCAACTGTACTTTCTAACGCAATCTCCTCCCCTTCCACTCATACTCTTTCTGTTGGGCCGCCAGTCCAAAAAACAACACATAAAAAGGATAAAAAAGTTGCACTAAAGGAATATACCAAACCAAGATACGTTTCTTCAAGAAACTGATAATCAAACCCAAAAATAGAAATTCAGGAAGAAATTTAAGAATTAAAATTGTATTTATTCCAAAATCTCTCATTTCTTCTTCCAATGCTTTGGCCACTAACACAATCGTCAAAGCATTGACAATAAACACAAAAACGGCCACAATCATCGTTGCTAGCCTACGATTTACGGCCCATTTTCCCGCCCAGCGAATCCGTTGCCGATAAAACACCCGCCAATTTTCCTGCGGTTGAGTACGAACAATGGCCGCTTCATTTTTCAAAAAATACACACTTCCCGGATACCGCTGATGGATTTTTTAGAGTAAAAACTCATCATCTCCCGACGCTATCTGGTCTACCCCTTTATACCCCCCCACT
>VFQN01007567.1_pt1 | contig 11624 bp, 12 predicted proteins | sample 3512371 | NCBI WGS metagenome assembly VFQN01 (sample SAMN10412370, study PRJNA504923) | tailings metagenome | isolation source: Replicate 2 from Balatoc abandoned mine | place: Philippines: Itogon, Benguet | collected 2017-08-28
CCTTCGGTTTCGTAGGTCGCTGCGGAGGGTTCTGCGGGTCGCCGTCCGACTGCCGGGATTCCCACGGTGAGCAGGTACTCCTTGCCTTGGCGCAACGGCCCAGTCTGCGCCCGAATCGGCCACTCTGCGCACCTCGTGTGGGATGGGTGTGGGATGGATCTGGCCCCCGGATCCGTCCGGACGTTCTTCATTTCGCACCGTGGTGCATCTGCGTCCCGCTCGATCGGTCCTGCTTCCGGCGGGCGCAGTGCTGAGCGTCGCGAAGCTCGCCCTCGGCCAGGAGGCCTACTACGAGCAGCAGGTCGCCCTCGGCCTGGATGACTACTTCGTCGGTCGCGGTGAGTCGCCGGGCCTGTGGGCGGGCTCGGGCGCCGAGGGACTGGATCTATCGGGCGTCGTCGGCGACGGCGACCTTGGCACGCTCCTGCGCGGGGTGAGCCCCGCCGACGGCCAGCGGCTGCGCGCGCCGGCCAGGGAGCGCACCATCACGGTCCGGACCCTCGACGAGGCGACCGGCGAGTGGCGCGACGAGGCAAAGACGCTCGCGCCGGTCGCCGGCTTCGACCTGGTCTTCTCCTGCCCCAAGAGCGTCAGCCTCCTGCACGCCCTCACCGACGACGAGGACGTGCGCCGCGCGATCTCCGACGCCCACGAGACATCCTGGCAGGCGGCCCTCGCCTACCTGGAGTCCGAGGCCTGCGTCATCCGCCGCGGCCGCGGCGGGCAGGTCCGCGAGCGCGGCGAGGGGTTCGTCGCCGCCGCCTTCCGTCACCGCACAAGCCGCGCCCAGGATCCTCACCTGCACACCCACGTGGTCGTCGCCAACCTGGCGCGCTCTTCGGATGGCAGGTGGCGGGCCCTGGATGGCGAGGCGATCCTCCGCACCTACCGCCTGGCGGCCGGCTACCTCTACGAGGCGAACCTCCGCCGCAAGCTGTCGCGCACCCTCGGCGTGCGCTGGAGCAACCCCGTGAAGGGGATGGCCGAGATCGAGGGGGTGCCGGCCGAGGCGCTTCGCGCCTTCTCGACGCGCCGCCGGTCGCTGGTCGAGCACATGGAGGCGATGGGCACCGCCGGGTTCGCTGCCTCGCGCGTCGCCGCCCTGGCAACCCGGGAGCGCAAGGAGCGGGTCGACCTCGCTGATCTCCGCGAGACGTGGCTCGCCCGCGCCGCCGGGTACGGCCTCGCGGCCAGCGAGCTCCGCGGCCTGCTCGACCGCGACCCGGCGCGCGCGGCCGGGCTGCGGACGATCACCGCCGACGGCCTGACCGCCCACCAGGCGACGGTCACCACCCCAGAGCTTGTGCGCGCCGTCGCCGGCGCGGCGCGCGGGGGCGCGAGCGTCGAGGCGGTCCTGGCCGAGGTCGAGCGGATCATCCGCTGGCCCGAGGTCACCCGGGTCGGAGGCGACCCGGAGCCCGGACGACCGGCGCGGTTCACCACCACGGGCCTCATTGATCTCGAGCGCCGGGCCCTGCGGATCGCCCTGCTCGGCTGCGACGTGGCCGCCCCGTCCGCGGACCCGCTCAGGCTGGCGATGGCCTTGCGGGACTCTCCGGTCACGCTGTCGGGCGAGCAGCGCGCCCTGGTGGAGGCGACCGCGCTCTCGCCCGACCGGGTCGTATGCGTGGTGGGGGTCGCCGGGGCGGGCAAGACCACCGCCCTGCGCGCCCTCGGTCACGCCCTCGGGCGCTCGGGGGTGCCGGTGCTCGGAGCGGCGCCGAGCGGCCGGGCCGCCGACGAGCTGGCGCGGGCCACCCAGATCGAGGCGGTCACGCTCCACCGCCTGCTCGCCGACGCCCGCCGGGCGGGTGGCCTGCCCCAGGGATGCGTGCTGGTGATCGACGAGGCCGGGATGGCCGAGACGCGGGTGCTGTCGCCCGTCCTTTTCCTGGTGGAGGAGGCCGGCGGCAAGGCGATCCTCGTCGGCGACCCGGTCCAGCTTCCCGCCGTGGGGGCGGGCGGGCTCTACGCCACCCTGTGCGACCGGCTCGGGGCCGTCCGCCTGACCGAGAACCGCCGCCAGCATGAGCCGGCTGAGCGCGAAGCGCTCGCTCGGCTGCGAGACGGCGGCGCCGAGGGCTACCTCGGCCACACGGCGCGTGAGGGGCGGCTGCTCGTGGCCGCTGATCCAATCGAGGCCAAGACCCGCCTCCTCGCCGGCTGGTGGCGGGCGGCCGGCGAGGGCAACCTGGGCGAGGCGGTCATGCTGGCCCACCGCCGCGCCGACGTCGCCGAGCTGAACGAGGGCGCCCGGGCGCTCCTTCGCCGAGCAGGCCGCCTCGGCAATGAGCAGCTCGTTGCCGGCGAGCGCGAGTTCCGCCCGGGCGACCGGGTCATCTGCCGCCGCAATGACTCGACGCTGAAGGTCTGCAACGGCACGAGAGCGACGGTGCGGGCGGTCGATCCACGCCAGGGGGTCGTCACGCTGCAGCTCGACGGCGGCCCCGTCCGCCACCTCCCCGCGCGCTACGCCGCCGAGCACGTGGAGCATGGCTACGCGCTCACCGGCCACGCCGCCCAGGGGCTGACCATCGACCGCGCCTTCGTGCTGGTGCGCGCCGAAGGCGCACTCGCCGAGTGGGGCTACGTGGCGGCCTCCCGCGCCCGGATCGAGACCCGCCTCTATGCCGTCGGCCCCGAACTGGTGGACGACACCGGACTCGCGCGCAACGACCCCGACCCCGCGGCACGCCGGCTCGCGGCCGCGCTGACCCGCACCGCGGCGGAGCCGCCCGCCGTCGAGCGCATCGAGGGGGCGTCCCCGGGAGCCGGGGGGGCCCGAATCGAGAGTGAGCGGCTGCAGCGCCAGATCGAAACACGAGAGCACCAGGTCACCTCGAGGCGACGGCAGCTCGCAAGCCTCGGCTGGATCGGTCGCCGCCGCCACGGCCCGACCCTGCGCGCGCGGATCGATGACCAACTGCGCGTCCTCGCCGACCTTCGATTGGAGCTGCGGGATCTCCCAGCTCCCGGGCTTCGCCCGGAGCGGCCCGCTGCTGACCGGTCGCCGGTTCTCAGGGCCCGCGAGCGGCCTGTCCGGCAGCCGGTCGAGCGCGGCATGGGCCTCGAGCGGTGAACGATCGCTCGGCGCCCGGATCGCCGTCGGGGCGCAAGCTTATGGTCCGGGCATGGGTGATGAGGAGGAACTCGGCCTCCAGATCAGCGCCCACGCCCGGAGGCGGATGACCCTGCGCAACGTGAGCGCCGCCCAGGTCAGCGCGATCCTCGTTCTCTGCCCACGCCCCATCGATCAAGGGGATGGAACTCGCCTGTTCCGGGCCTTCGTCGGCAACCGCAACCTCGGAGTCGTCCGCGCCCTCGATGGGACCATCGTCACGGTGCTGGACTTCGACCGCTCCGACTGATTCGCTGAGGTCGATGAAGCCACTTCGCGTCGAATACGACCCCGCCGTCGACGCCCTCGCCATCGACTTCCCCGGTTTCGGGGCGGGGACCTCGGCGCGCATGGTGCGCCTCGACCGCGACCGCATGCTCGACTACGACGCCGACGGGCGGCTGGTGTCGATCGAGCTCCTGAACGTCTCACACGGCGTGAAGCTCGACGACCTCCCCGAGCCGGAGGTCGTCAGGCGCGCGCTCGCCCTCCTCGCGGTGGGGCGCCCCGCCGCCTGAATCGCCCCAGCGGTGGGACGGGACTAACGCGGGAGCCTCAGTTGGGCCAGTGGACGGCGCCCGTCGTATCGAAGCCGCGGGAGGGTGCCCTCCGGCCCCGGCGGAAGATCGCTGGGCCCACCACCCACTGCTGGCCAGCTCAAGCGATCGCGAGATCGCGCTCGATCGCGGGAAGGGCGATGAAGACGATCGTCTCGTCAAGGATGGTGACGCTGAGCCCGAGGATCGCCGCCACGAGCGTCCACCGCTCGCGCCCGCTCACGTGGCACCTCCTCGCCGGGTGGTCGCCTGGAAGCGCGCACGGCCGCGAGGACCGCGTCCGGCCGGTGCAGGCGCAGGTCGTGGCCGACGCCCGGCACGACCTCGAGCGCCATGCCGAGGTCCGCCAGCACCTGGCAGGCGAGCGCCGGGGAGCTGGTCCGGTCCTCGGCGCCCTGCAAGACCGGGCGCCGCCAGCGGCGCGAGCGCGCGCCCGAGCGGGCCCAGCGAGCGCGAGCGTGCGCACACGCGCCGGGCGAGCGTCGGGGCGCGCACCCAGAGCCAGGCCATCGGGTTGAGCGAAGCGATGTGCCGGCGCGCGAGGGCGGGCGACTGGTAGGCCGGCAACGCGACCGCGACCGCGACCACGCCCGCCACGCGGCGCCCCCAGCGGACGGCCCCGGCCAGGGCCAGGAGCGCCCCGAAGGAGTGCCCCACGAGGATCAGCCGCCCGATCCGCTGCCCCTTGGTCACGCCAGCCCGCGGAAGGGCCGAGCGCCGGCGCAGCGGACTGCGACGTGGCGTCACGCTGGCGCTCCGCGGCGCGACGCGCGAGCGGCGGCGGCCGCGATCAGCTGCAGGGCGAGCACCGACGGCGAGCCGCCCGGGCGTCACCGACTCGAGGAAGCGGCCCCCGAGCGCCTCCTCGACGGCATCGGCGAGCGCGCTCAGGCGGCCGTGAACGCGCTCAGGCGGCCGTGAACGCGCTCGCCTCGCCCATCCGCCGGCACTCGGCGGCGGCCCGGCGACAGGTCTCGGCGCAGCGGCGCATAACCTCGTCGTCAAAGCGCTCGCACTCGGCCGCGCAGGCTTCGCAGACGTCGGCGCAGAGCCGGCAGAGGGCCGCCGCGTGGGCCGACCCTCGTGCGAGGAGCACCGCGCACAACTCGCACAGCGACGCGCAGTCGCGACAGAGCGCGATGCAGGCGACCATCCCCTTGTCGGCCGCCTCGATACAGCGGCCCGCGCAGACCTCACAGGCCTGCGTGCACTCGTTGCAGGCGTCGATGCACCCGCGGACTTCCTCGCCGACCAGCGTGCTCGCCATCGTGCCTCCTCTTGAAGGGTCGAGTGCTTAAGGCTAGGCCCTCTCCTCAGGAGAAGGTCAACCGTCTCGCCCGCTCCGGCGCCGATCGCCGTCGCCGCAGTCCAGCAGGAAGCGGCGCCGGATGACGACGGGATCGGCCAGTTTCGTCTGTTCCCGGAGCCGGGCCCGCAGAAACCCTCGACGCGCTCAGGCCGCCACCGTTGCCGCGGGCCCGGACGCGTCCGATCCGCCGTCCGCCGAGCCTCGCCCCACGCTCAGGAGGGCGCCGATCAGCAGGTCGGGGCGACCCCATAGCGAGTTGACGAACAGCAGGCTGACGCTCACCGCCATCGCGATCATCGCCCAGACCGGGTAGACGAGCCCGGTCGTCGCCAGGGGGACGCCGATGCCGTTGAAGGCAAAGGCGATCGCAACGTTCTGCTTGACCTTCCGGTAGCTCGTGCGGCTGATCTGCCGCGCGCGGAGCAGGCTCTCAAGGCGCTCCCCGGTGATGATCACATCCGCCGACTCCATCGCGATGTCGGTGCCGCTGCCCATGGCGATCCCGACGTCGGCTTGCATCAGGGCCGGCGCGTCGTTGATGCCGTCCCCGACCATCGCCACCCGCCCGCCGCGCTGCAGCCCGCGCACGATGGCCGCCTTCTCGTCGGGCCGCACGCCGGCGTGGACCTCCTCGATCCCGACCGCGCGGGCGAAGTGCCGCGCGGCGCGCGCGTTGTCGCCGGTGATCAGAACGGGCTCGATGCCGAGCGCGCGCAGGCGCCGGACCGTCTTGGCGGCGTCGGCGCGCAGGGTGTCGCCCAGGGCGATCACACCGAGGGCCCGCCCGGCGCGGCTGACGGCGATGACCGTTCGCCCCTCGGCCTCCAGGCGCTCCACGCGCTCCGCAAGCGCGGTCACGTCCACGCCGCGCTCGGCGAGGAAGGCGGGGCGGCCGACGAGCACCACATCGCCGCCGAGGGTGGCCTCGACGCCGAGACCGGTGTGCGACTGGAAGTCCTCGGGATCCGCGACCGCCCGGCCGCGGTCCAGGGCGGCGTCGATGACGGCCACCGCCAGCGGGTGCTCGGATGCCGATTCGGCGGCCGCCGCCACCGTGAGCAGCTCCCCGTGATCGCCGAGGGCCTCGATCTCTCGCACAACGGGCCGGCCCTTGGTGAGCGTGCCCGTCTTGTCGAGGGCGATCCGGCGTACCAGGCGAAGGGTCTGGAAGGCCTCGCCGGTGCGCATGATGATGCCCTCGTCGGCGGCCTCGCCGCCGCCCCGAACGATCGAGAGCGGCGCGGCAATGCCCATCGCGCAGGGGTAGCCCATCACAAGCACCGCGAGCGCCGCGAACACGGCCCGCTGCACGTCGAGCTCGCCGGCGATCGCGCTCCCGGCCAGCCAGCCCAGCAGCGCCAGCGTCGAGAGCGTCAGGACGGTGGGGGTATAGATGCGTAGGACCCGGTCGACCAGGTGCAGGATTCCCGGCTTGAGCGCCCGGGCGTCCTCGACGTGGCGCACGATCTGGGAGAGAAAGCTCTCCTCGCCGACCGCGCTTACCTCGATCAGAAGAGTGCCGGAGCCGTTGATCGCCCCGCCGGTGACCTCATCGCCCTCGGCCTTGTCGACCGGGACCGGCTCGCCGGTGACCAGGGACTGATCGACCGCCGAGCGGCCCGCCGCGACGCGCCCGTCGACCGGGATCCGCTCGCCCGGGCGCACCCGCACCAGATCCCCGGACCGGACCTCGGCGATCGGCAGCTCGCGGGCCTCGCCCTCGCGCACGACGCGGGCGGTGTCGGGCTGCAGGTCGAGCAGCCGCTTCACCGCCTGCGAGCTGCGCGTCTTCACCAGAAGCGACAGCCACTCGCTGAACAGGTGGTAGGTGGCCACGAGCACCGAGACGGCGAAGAAGGCGGCCGTCGGGTAGTCCTCGGGCCGGAAGAAAAGCCCGATCGCGCCCCCGACGATCCCCGCCAGGGCGCCGGCCTCGAGCATCACGTGCTGGTTCAGGATGCCCCGGCGCGCGGATGCGACGGCCGTCGCGGCGATGTGCCAGGCGAGGCCGAACACGACCGCGAGCGCGAGCACGCCCACCGCCCACGGCACCGCCGCCTCGACCGCGTCGAGCGCGCGCAGGGCCAGCAGCCCGACGACAAGCGCCCCGAACCCGGCCGCGCCGGCCAGGGCGCGCGCCCGGCCGGCCGGGCGCAGGATCAGGAAGGCGACGGACATGAGGCTCGCCGCGATGACCGCGGGCACGGCGATGCCGACCCAGCCGGCCGGGTCGAAGGTCAGGGCGATCGCGACCAAGCTGGCGGCAATCGCGGCCAAGAGCCGCTTGCCCTCCCGGACCAGCGCGGCCTCCTCCTCCTCATACGGGCGCACCTTGCGCGGGTCCGAGGGCGGGTAGCCGATCGCGCGTAGCGTCTCGGCCAGCTCGTCGGGGCCGACCCAGGCCGGGTCGTACTCGACCAGGGCCTGCTCGTGGGTCAGCGACACCGCCACATGATGGACGCCCTCGTGGCGCCCGAGCGCGCGTTCGAGCGTCCCGGTGCACAGCGAGCAGTGAAGACCGCCGACCCGGGCGCGAAAGCGCGCGCGGCCCGTCTCGACAGGTTCGTCGGCCCAGAGCGACGCCCCGTGGCGCTCAGTGGTCGTGCTGCTCATCATCACGCCTCTCATTCGGTTGTAACGGGGAGACCGAAGACCACGGTAAAGCTTCGAGTAGATGGAAGGTCAAGGGCACTTCCGCGAAGCCTCTCGCGGCCGGAGTGGCCCGTTGACGGACTAAGCCCTGTGAGGAGCGAGCGCGCTCGGGCCCGGCATCGCCCGGCGCGAGCACCGGGCCCAGGCGCCGGGGCGGCCAGTTCATCCGGAGAGGGCAACATCGGGCTGCAGGCGGGGCTCAGTGCAGCTCGGAGATCGCCAGCTTCTCCTTAAGTGGCGACTCACGCCGCACGCCGTGCGCCCGACACCGCCCCGCGTCGCGGCGGCTGGCATGACCTGCCGCACGCCGACCGGCCGCGCGACCGTGGCGGGCCGCGCTCAGGCGCTCGTGGGTCGCGGGTGATCAGCGCCGTGATGAGGCTAGGCGCGGATGCACCCCGTCACGCCGACCGACCTCCTCGCCGCGGCGCATCAGCACGGGCCGGGCAGCCGTGGCAACCGCGCATCTCGGTTGGTCCGCTCCGCGGGAGCGGACGCGGTAGGCAGCGAGGTTGCGGAAGGCCTGCGCGCGGGCCGAACGCGCACAGCCGGACGACCCGCCCTGGCCGAACTACACGCCGGCGGGCTGGTAGCCGATCTCCTCGATCTGGGCGCGCAGGCGTTGCTCGTCGACCCGGTCCGGGTCGAAGCTCACCCGCACGCGGCCGGCACCGTGGTCGGCCTCGGCGCCGCTCACGCCCTCCAGCTGGCCGAGCGCCGCCTGCACCTTGCGCTCACAGCCCTCGCAGCTCATGCCCTGTACGGGGATCTCGACGCGTGCCATGCATCACCTCCGGTGAGAAGCGTCGCCGCCTGCGGCGGCCGTCTGACACCCAGGCTAGACCTTCTATCCAGGAGAAAGTCAAGGACCAGCCCGGGTGGTACCCTCGTCTGCGATGGAACCGGAGATGATGACGATCGGACGCCTCGCCGAGCGCCTCGGGCTGAACACGCGCACGATCCGTTACTACGAGCGCCTGGGCCTGATCCCGCCCGCCCCGCGGACCGAGGCGGGCTACCGCCTCTACGACAGCGCCGACGAGGACCGGATCCGCTTCATCAAGACCGCCCAGCGCCTCGGCCTCACCCTCGGCGAGATCAAGGAGACGCTCGCCTTTCGCGAGCGCGGCGAGCAGCCGTGCGAGTACGTCGCGGGCGTGATCGAGCAGCGGCTGGGGGAGGTCAGCAAGCGCCTGCACGAGCTGCAGGTCTTCAAGCGAGAGCTCACGGCGCTGCGCGCGCGGATGCGCGCGGGCGGCGTCGTGCGCGAGGCCTCCTACTGCCACTTCATCCAGGACGGCGGCGGCGGCGCGTGAGCTCTCGACCGACGAGGCCGGAGTGAGCGCCGCGCCAGCCGCGTCCGCCCCGGCCCTGTCGGTGACGTCGCTCAGCAAGGTCTCCGCTGGCGGCACGAAGGCGCTTCGGGACTCTCCCTCAACGGTCCCAGCCGGCTGCTTCTTCGGCCTGCTCGGTCCTAACGGCTCCGGCCGGGACGCGCAAGCGAGCCTTCGTAACGCCATGGTGCCGTCGTCGTAGACCTTCTCGACGCCCTCGACGGTGAGCGCGGCCCTGTCCCGCGCCTCGGTTTCGGTGCCGGCAACCTTACGCCCGACGCAGACCAAGGTCGCAAGCCTCACCGCTCGAGCCCGTGTCCTCGGTCGAGCTCGACCACCCGCCGCATCGCCTCCAGCGTCCGTGCCTGGTCGGGCCGCTCCAACGCCTCAAGCATCCGCACCAGATCGCCCGGCGCAGCGACATGGGGCCGCAGGCCCTCGCCGACGTGCAGGTGCTGCGCCTTCCAGCGAAGATCCTCATAACCTGAGGTGCCGGCCGGCCGCACCACCACCTTCACCTCACCCGCCGAGCTGTCATAGGCGAGCACGGGGACCCGCTCAGGGTCATCAACCGCGTCGGCGAGGGTGGCGCCGTTCCTCGGCACGGCATCCAGGCGCACCAGCGCCCCAGCCAGGCGCTCGATCCCCTCGGGCTTCGGCGAGGGGGTGAGGTCGACCCCCCGGGTCACCTCATCCGACCCCTGCAGCACCCGGGCGATTCCGCCGATGAGGATGCACCAGACCCGCTCCTCCTCAAGCGCGGCGAGGATCGCATGGGGGTCGAACCCGGCTGGCGGGGCCGCCGCGCTCACCCCTCCCCCTCGGCGAGGCGCCCGAGCATCTGGGCCAGGCGCTCCTGGGGGGTGAGGCGCCGAAGCGCGCGCAGGCGCGCCTCGCGCTCGGCATCCGGCTCGTAGGCCACCAGCGCCAGCGACAGGTCGAAGCCGCAGGCGCGAAGCACCCGGCGGGTGGCGGCAAAGCCGGGATCGACGCCGTCGGCCTCCCAGCGGGCGATCTGGGAGCGCGGCATCGAAAGGCGGTCGGCGAGCTCCTGCTGGGACAGGCCCGCCCGCTTTCGCGCCGTCCGGATCAGCTCGCCGCTGGTCATCCGACCCCCAGCCTACCCTTCCGTCTTGCACGAGTGCTTGGTCACACATACGGTACGGACCGGCAGCAGCGGCGACACCCCAAGGGCAGGCGACCATGACGACGGGGCTCCCCACCTTCCTCACCGCCGACGAGCTGGCGGCGGTGCTGCGCTGCCAGCCCGAGAAGGTCTACCGCCTCGCCGCCCGGGGGGAGCTCCCCTCCTACAAGGTCGAGGGGCGCCGGCTGTTCAGCGAGGCCGAAGTGTCGGCGTGGTTGTCGGGCCGGCGCGAGGACCGGCCGGGCCTGCCCGGCCGGTAGGAGCCGTCGTGGCATCGATCCGCCCCTACTCGACCGCCCGCGGCGAGCGCCGCTACGAGGTGCGCTACCGCGACGGCGGACACAGGGAGCGCTCGAAGGTCTTTTCGACCCACCGCGACGCCCGCGCCTTCAAGCTCGACGTCGAGCGCCGCGCCCAGGCGGGGACGCTCTACCAGGCGGCGCCCGAGCGCTTCGGCGACCTGGCCTCCGCCTGGCTGGAGCGCTACCTGGTGGGGGCGGCCGGGCGCGTTCGCCCCAGGCCACGGTCGGTGCGGGCGGTCGAGGAGTGCCTGGGGTACCTGACGTCCCTCGGGCCACTACCGATCGACCAGGTGCGCCGGGCCGTCGTCGAGGACCTCGTGGCGACCCTGGCGGCGCGGGCGCCCCGGCGGGCGGAGATGGCGCTGGCGCTGCTCAAGCGGATCCTGCGCGACGCCGAGGAGCGCGGCCAGCCGGTCGACCCGTCCGTGCAGCGGCTGCGGATCGCCAAGCCACCCGAACGGGAGCCGAGATTCCTCACCTGGGCCGAGGTCGAGGAGGTCGGCTCCTGGTGCCCGGAGCCGATCCGGCGGATCGTGCCCCTGACGGTGCTGACCCTGCTTCGCCGCGGCGAGGTCCTCGGCCTGCGCGACGCCGACCTCGACCTCTCGGCCGGGGCGGTGTCGGTGACCGCCCAGCACCAAGAGGGGGAGCGCGTCGCCACCAAGACGCGCTCCTCGCGGCGGGCCGTCGATATCGGCCCGGCCGCGGCGCGCCTCCTGCGCGAGCAGCAGCTTGCCCGGGCGCCCTCGGTCGAGGGCTACCTCTTCCCCTCACGCAGCGGACGGCCCTTCGACGCCGACAACTTCATGGCCCGGGTCTTCAAGCCGGCCGCCCGCGCCGCCGGAATCCCCGAGCTCACCTTCCACGACCTGCGCCACACCGGGGCGTCGCTGATGATCGCCGCCGGCTGCCACGTCAAGGTCATCGCCGAGCAGATGGGCCACGCCGATGGCGGCGCCCTGGTACTGCGCCGGTACGGCCACCTCTACAAGGGCGCGAGGCGCCAGGCCGCGGAGGCGCTGGAGGCGCATGTCTTCGCTCCACCGCCCGCGCGCCCTGTGGGACAGAGGTGGGATGACGGCCAGCTGGGGCTCGACCTTGATCCGGCCTGATCAGTCGAAAGGCCCGCGGACACGGGTCTCTCGTGAGATGCGCCAGACAGGATTCGAACCTGTGACCTTCGGTTTCGTAGACCGACGCTCTAT
>VFQN01007568.1_pt1 | contig 11624 bp, 11 predicted proteins | sample 3512371 | NCBI WGS metagenome assembly VFQN01 (sample SAMN10412370, study PRJNA504923) | tailings metagenome | isolation source: Replicate 2 from Balatoc abandoned mine | place: Philippines: Itogon, Benguet | collected 2017-08-28
TAGAAAGGATCGCATTGTTGATGATGATTTCTTAGGTTGTTGAGGGAAAAATCCCCAAGCCCAAGCCCAAGCCCAAGCCCAAGCCCAAGCCCAAGCCCATGCCCCTTCCTCTGGAAATGCAGCGTAAAACTTGACAAAAAGGAGACAGTTCTTTTGGGTCTTTGGGTCGTTTACATAAAAAATGATCAAGTTCACCTGGATTCTCCTCATTACAAGGATTACTTTGATCTTTGCCTACACAGACATTCCATGCCAATGGAGTAGCAAAACTGGGTCAACTTATGGTAAGACTCTCAAATTTTCTCCTATCAAAGATTCAATTAAATGATCAACCAAATCTTTTCTAGATTTGAGAGGACTTACAGTGACAAGTGATGATGATTCCTGCTATAGTATAAGAGATGGTGATATTCCTTGTACCCCAGAGATCGAGCCAACCTATTCCTATGTGTGGAACTTTTGTGCGGATGTGACAGAATCTGCTTTCCCTGATGTCTGTAATCCTCAAAAAATGGCTGCAGCTTTCCAATACATCCATCGTCTATCTGATAATTATCAAGAGTGTAATATTATTGGACACTATGATGCTTCACGTGATGATACCTACTTCTCTCTACTCAATCCTTCTGATCCATCGAAAGGTGTTTCAATGACCTACCAGTATGGTGATGTCTGTGGGAAAACGAACGTTTTTAGATCTGCTACTATTGATATTCAATGTGCTAATGTAAAAGCTGAAGTGATTTCTGCTACAGAGCCTTCTAAATGTCAATATCACTTAACCATGAATAGTTATTATGGCTGTCCTCAGGTAAGAGTCGTTTCCCAACATGTATTATTACTTCCCTTTATTCCCTTAATATCATAGGAATGCCCAGTTACAGCGAATGGTTTATGTAATTCTCATGGTCATTGTGCCTTTGATCCGAGCAGTCGTAAGCCTCACTGTTATTGCAATTCAGGTTATACCGGTGATGCTTGTGATCAGTCAGTCACTCATCAATCATCTAGTACTAGCGCAGTAGATGCTCAAATCGGCTTAATGGTTATTCTGTTAATCATTTGCTTGATTTTGGTTGGTTTTGTAGGTTATCTAGCATTACAAATCACAGACTTTAGGAAGGAACAATACCAATCTCTGGTTGCATCTTCACAACATGATGGCACTGAGATGTCAAATTTGCATTAAAGAATAGGATAATAGTAGAATAAAAAACAATGAAAATCTACGATAGGATATGTTTAGGTTATTTAACGAATAATAACAAAAATAGAAAAACTAAGGAGGAAATAGTCAAAGAGTTCAGAGATCCTTCTGTCTCCTTATCTTCTTACTACAAATGTAGCCGCAGAGCATCTTCTTCTTTCTTTTTGCATTGGTGTTAGATGAGTCCATCGATCAAGGTAAGGATGATATTTAAATAATTCATTCGACCACTTTCCATCAACATTTCCTCCATGGAAATAAATTTCTTGATTGACTGTCGTGACATCAAAGCAGAACCATTTATTTAGAGGAAGTGATGAAGTGAGCAGCACATAAGAGTCAGTCGATGGATCGTATCGATAGATTCCTCCACCATGAATGATCACGTAAATGAAATCTTTAATTGTGATAGCAGAGGTTTGTCCAGGATAAGGTAAAGGTTTGCCAGTTGACCATGTATTCGTTAAAGAATCATATATCTCCAGAACATTGGTATCCCAGATCCCATCTTCTCGTTTCCCTCCGAAACAATAGATTTTCTGCTGATGGACAGTAGCACCGAATAACCTTCTAGCTGTAGGCATTGGTTCGCAATCACTCCATTGTTGTAGATTTACATTATATTTTTCAAGTTGATGACAGCAGCGACTTCCATCCTCCCAACCTCCAATGGCATAGATAGCAGAAGAATCACTGGGCGAGTCAAGAATAGCAACTACTGACATAGCATGGCGAAACGAATTCATGACTTGAATAGGGCTATTTTCAAGAGTTATACAGTCAATTTGTTCACCAGATGCGAGGTTATGGTGTAATCCACCACCACCAATAACATATAGAGTTTGACCAATCACAACGCTGGAGTGACTTCCTCGATGCTCTTTCATATTTCCAAGACTTTCCCAAGTATTAGTATTACAGCAATATCTTTCAAACGAATCCAAAGTCTTCCCTCTCACTCTACCTCCAGTTACATAGATGTAAGCGAGGTTCTCTGAGAAGAAAACTTCATCAGGGATGATATCATAGTATTTAGGATTACGATTCAATAGACAGACTTTCAAATGCTTAAATAATTGATTTCTGCTAGTAAATTCCTCATTGCCGCAGCTCTTACAATGGTAAACTCCTTCGCTCATTGTCCCTCACCAATCAAGAAATGGGGTTTTCGTGAAATTCGGGGATTCTGCACAATCGTGGGAGTCGCCTTCGAAACAGTAGTAACTTTAAACAATTATAAAATGAAAAGTCATGATCGTAACCGACCCTCAATTCGAGGATCAATTATTTAGATCATAGCAGTAACGATTCGCTGGTATTTTTCGATCGTCATAATCCATTTCACAGGCTTCTAGAAATTTAAAATTTAGTCTTTGGAGCAGTTGGTTCGAAGGGACGTTAGAAATTGCAGTCATGACATAGATAATCTTCCATCTTTCCTTATCTTGTCGTGCTATATCCAATAGCATCGAAACCGCTTTACTTGTGAAGCCAAAGTTTTGATACTTTGGTAAGACTCCATACCCAATTTCAGGAGTGTCCTCATAGAACCATAGACATACAGAGCCAATGCCTTCTTTCCACTCGAAATCATTCTCAAAATCATAGAATGGTTCTTCAGCTGTAACGAAACCCTTGTTCTCCCTCTTTTCTTTTGCTGCGAGCCAATCTCCTTCTTCTGGAACAATCTTGAGAACAATCCCTGCACCAGAATTGTGGCTATCTATTTGCTTTTGCAGAATCTTAGGAACCTTTTCCAATGGTTGAGGACCTCCGAGGTCAGCCATATATATCGGATCAGTGAATAACTTCACATATAATCCTAAATCACCTGACTGCAATGGAATAAGTTTCATTTTCCTCGATAGTAGCTAACACAAGATATTAAAAGAATGAAAAAGAAGGATGATCTTTTCAAATTGAGGATACAGTTGTGAAGTGTGTTCGTATTTTGAATTTTGTGGATTGTTTCTTTGAAATGAGCTCTTCGAATTTCTCTCGAATTATGCTATTTTTGGTATTTGGAGTCTTACTACGTGTGACTGACTCTTTTCTTCCATCAAAAGGTTATTTATCGAGAAAATTGCCGACTCGAAACACTGATGTGATTAAATCCTTTCCTATCCTACCGCTCATGAACCCTGTATTGCTTCCGTCAATCAATCCAGGAGGTACAAGGCCTCTCTCTTCCACTGTTGATTCTGATAGCGGCGAATCTAAAGGCTTGTTTGGAGCCGTTAAGTCTTCATTAGTTCAAGTATTCGAGCTGCTACGATTTTATATTGGAAAATTCTTCTCCACTTTACTGAATCCCTTCATTGGTCGTCGCGATGGGAATAATGAGAATTCTAATGATCAGCCTGTCGATCAGAATGAGGGAAGTATTAGAGAAGAGAAAGAAATCGAAAGATTCGAGAAAAAGCCATTAAAGATTCTCTCTTTCCCTTCTATATCTATTCCCACTCCACGAAAATACAAATTAGAAAACACTACGTCTTATGTTCAAAATCAATTAAAGCCAATTATTGAAGCACCGAAGGTCGTGTCTAATACTTCTGATGCGTCTGCCTCTTCGACACCAGCAACTTCTCCTTCCTTTGCTCGGGCTGCTGTTTCAGCAATTGATGAAAAGATTATCGCTGGGAGAAAATATGTTGAAAATAGATTAAAGGAAATTCAAGAAACAAACCAAAAGCGAAACCAGCAACAACAAGAAACTGCAACTCCTGCCGTGGTGGCTGTTCCTGCCATTGTTCCTGCAATTCCTGAGAAAAAGTCGGAACCAGCCATACCCTCAACAAGGAAGAGTTCTATTACATTTACTCCCTCTGTAAAGAAGAGACAAGTGTTTAAGACAATTGAGAGTATTAAAATTGCAGATCTGCAGAATAAGAAGTAAGTGATTTTTAAATTAAAGGAAGAATTATCTTATTTCTCCTTCTTCTTTCTTAGGGCTCTTATTAACCTTCGCTTTGATCAAGCAAACCCATCATCTCCACTTCACGAAAGACAAGTAAAGACTATTCGCTATTTACTCAAAAATAATGTCCAAGTCTTCCTTCTCCCTTCATATGGAAATCCAACAGAAAATGAGAAATACATCTTGGATTTATCAACATCTCAATTTATTCAACCATTACAAAAGTTATTTTCCGATGAAAATCTTGGAGATATTGCTTTCATACCTGACGTCATAGGAACTTCACTTGCTTCAGTCTTACATCAAAAAGGAAAGACTTCCTCACTCTTTTTATTTGAGAATGTATTATTTTATTCTCAGAAGATAAATGAAAATGATGAAAAATTTGGAAATTTTATTGGTAAAAGCTTTGATATATATGTGAACGATGATGCTGATTTGGTTGCTTTAAGTCACAAGACTGCTTTGAATAATGCAATTGCTCAATCTGTGGGGACGAAAGTGATTGGATATGAATTGGATTCGAAGTTAAATGAACTTGTGAGAGGAGGAGAGTTGAAGGATAGTGAATTGGTTGGAAAATATACTGGATTAGCAGTAGTAGATAGTTACATTTTTGACAAGTAAAATTATCAATGTTCTTTCTTTTTATCGAGAATAATGAGGGATTTTTCTTGTTTTTCCTGGATTTTTCAAATTTGAAGTCATTGATGCGTATTATTTTCTTGTCTTGATTCTTTCCAACTTTTCATTTGATTAACTCGCATCACTGTCCCTGATTCTTGCATATTTTGTTCTATCTTTGTTTTGTGTGAGGATCATCATGAAGATTCTAGATAGAAACGGAATTGTAGGGAGGATAACGATCGTGATGATTTTGACACTATGCCAGTTGTTAACTGCAGAGATCTCATCACCTTGGAAAGAGTATGGACATATGGGAAGAACATATTATTACAATACAATTACTGGAAAGACACAATGGGAAAAGCCCATTGGATTTGAAGGATTAACCAAGTCTCCAGCAGTGCCTACTGAACCTACTTTCCCTGTTCCTGAGCAAACCCCTCCACGAACAACGGGGCGGTTAAAGAGAAAGCATAAATATCATGCTTCAATATCCAATATAACATCCCCTCAAGCAGAATTATCGAATGAAGAACTTAACATCGCTTCCCCAGTTGATACAAGTGGTACTACTCCAGCCCCCGAACTTAATCAATCTCAAATGGATCTTGTTCGAGAAAAAGATATCGTTTCAACCTATGAAATGCAAGAAGAATTTGATTTGGTTAGGGATGAAGTGAAGAATGAGATAGAGAATGTGGCGGTTCAACCGGACACAATAGATACTGATCGAGCGGAACCAAAAAGCAATAATGAATCGTTTGAAAAATATGATTTAGAAATTGCGGAGGAAGAATTAAATAGTGATGAAGAAGATGATTCTTACCGAGATGAAGAGGAAGGAAAAGGAGAAAAAGAAATTTCGAAGGAAAATCTCCAGCATTCGGCTCAAAGTGAAACTACTCTTCATTCAGCCAGACTGTTACCAGCGTTCGAAAGAAAAGAAAGAGAACCTGCAGAACAGAATAACGAAGAACCAACATCTTCATACATCGTACAAAAGTTAAAATCTGATTTATTAAATAAAGAAATTATTATCCAACAATTAAATAAACAAATTCAACAATATCAATCACATAATACTTTATTACAATCATCTTTAAAAAACGAAATAGAAAATCGACAAATCTATGCAGAACAATTAGAAATTACTGAAACAACTTTACAATCAACAACATTAGAATATCAACAATTACAAGATTCCATAGAAGAAAGAACGAAACAAATCAAACAATTACAACAATGGAAGAAAGAGAAGATACTACAATATTCAAAGATGCAAAAACAGATGGAGGGATTAAAGAAACAAGTTCAAAAAGCGATTAATCAGCAAGAAAGAGACGAATCTTTGACGAAAGACGTGAAATCTCACAGTGAGCAGATACTTGAAGTAGATTCAGAGCTAGGTGAGGAAGTGGAAGGGAATAAGGGTTTGACCGATGGAAAGAGGTCATCCCGACAATGGTTTCCTTTCTTTCAAAGATTCAATAAAGAAGAGAAAGAGAAAGTACAGGAGACAGGAAACGGTGATGATAATTCACCAGATGAGAAAAAGGATGAAGAAAAGAGTCAGGATGATGGAAAGAATGAGAAAGGTCAGGGAGATGTCGTTGTTGAAGACTCTTCCCTTCGTCTTGAAGAATCTGAACAAGAGGAGAAAGATGCATCTGCTGATAGTCCAAATGAATTGATAGAAAACTTAAGACACGAAAATCAACAACTTCAGGAGAATAATACAGTTCTCGAGCTATTATTACAAGATAGACAGGCATATATTACGAACTATCAATCAAACCTTGAGAGATTAGAAGCTTATCAGCGAAACAGGTAAGACACTTTTTACTTTTCTCCAAAAGCCTTTAGCATTAATGTCATACCACAGTGAAGTTGAGATCAAAGGACTTTCAGAGAAGATTATACAGTTACAAGTCTCCAAGGATCAACTTCAGAATACTCTTCATGCGAAGTAAGAAAGTCAATAATCAATTTCTCTCACTTAGTTCATACACTATTTTTGATAGAGAAAAGGAGATGCAACAAAGTCAGAGTCAGCTAGATGAGTATGAATTGGCCATTGGGAATCTCACAGCAACGATGAAAGAACAGCAACAACGATATGAACAAAGAATAAATGAATTACAAGAACAATCTTTCCAATTTTTATTATGGAATGATCAATTACATCAAATGATTTTCTCTTTACAAGAAGAAAATGATATTCGAAAATTTTCATTATTTAAATTATCTGAAACGATTGATGAATTAACCACAAGATATCAAGATTTAGAAATACAAACGTCGAATATAACACAAGAAATGTTAAAACGAGAAGCGATTATGAAAGTTGAACAAGAAATTAAAATTGAAGAAGAAAAGAAGAAGAAATGTTTTCTGTGTAAATTTTTACCCTGGTAACAATGTTTACTTACTATCTTGTTAGTTCGTGGAGTAGAAGAAGTTAGAAAGGAAGGTCAATCTTGTTGAATTAATAATGTCTAAAGAATTTGGAAGAAGTTTTCCCGATATAGTTCGACCATTGTGTTTGTATTTTAAACTTAACTTCTACTTTAAAAGAAAAGGAAGGAAAAGAGAAAGAACACCCCAAGACATTCACAGCAGTAAGAAGAAAAATTAAAGAAGAAGAAAAAGAAAAAACAAGTAGAGAAATGTAGGTTGAGAGATACACATACAACTACCTCACCGCAATGTCAATTGAAAGTTATGTTATTCTGGTGTCATTTTCTATCTTATTTTCATTAATCACGCTTCAATCCAATTTCTATGTTGATTTTTCCTACAATTGGTGTTGAGAATAAAAATGAGTATGCGGGCATAGGAGAGAGATGATGATGATATTATAAACAAGTAGCGAGTGACAAAGCGGAGGAATATGAAGTCTATGTGTGTTGTCTGTGAATCTCTACCCTAACAAAGACTAATCTGACTACCAAAGCTACAGAGGTGATAGGTTTTAACTACATATAAGATATATTATGAATTTCTTCTAATTTATTTCTTCTGAGAGAAGTAGATACCGACAGCGATAGCAACTAATAATAAGATAATAGCAACAGGATTTAATCCAGATCTTGCAGAGTGCTCAGCCTTCTTAGCTTTCTTTTCCTTGGCAGCAGCAGCAGCGTCATACTATAGTAATAGTGAAGATCTTTTAAGATGGTTTTTCAGTGACGTACAAGAAAGATACTAACCTTTAAAGATCCGATCAATAAAGACTTCAACTTCTCTCTGGCACCAGAAGAATGACCAATGTCCTCAAACATATCATCAGCGTCTTTACCAGCATAGTCAAGGACGATTTCAGGTCCTCCAGGATGCTCGTTTAAGTACTTGGTGACATCATAGACCTTTGGACCACCTAACATAGACAAAAACCAAATTAATCTCAATAAATAAATACATTTAATGATACACATACCATTCGACTCATTACCAATGACTAACCAGCAATCATTTTGAGTGTTGTGGGTAGCAACTTCCTCAATAGTATAAACTTTCTCCTCTGAATTGCTCATGATTGATTAGAAATATGAAAAATTGTCTCCTAAAACTGTGAGAGTAAGGTTCGATGGAGTTGTTAAAGGGTTGTGATGTTGTTTGTTGTTTGAGGGAGGTTGCTATGAAGGATCTATTGAGCTATGAGCTATGAAAGGTCTCTCAAGTTCCTTGCTTTTGATGAATGGTTTGTCATCACGGTCAAATCATCACACCTGCCCCCATCATATCTTAAAAACACACACAGGGCATGGGCACCTCCTCGCTTTCGGAGTAATGTATTAATAAAAGAAAATAGTTTGTAGAGCAGCGTAATAAAAAGAGAGGGAATTATTTTCGAAAGGAAGAAAGTTTTGAAAAGATGTCTGTGTTTGTTGAAGATTGTGAAAGAGCCAGCACAGAGTTTGCTTTTACATATCGTATTACTGGGAAACAAAGTATTGAGAGACTTGAACCGTTGATAGAATCTTTGAGAAACGAATGGTTTCATCCAGTCTCTTACTGTAATTTTTCATCCTCTGATCCTTCCACAATTCCAACATTACCTTTACAGTTTGTATGGGAAACAACATGCGAAAAAAGTTGGAAACAAATTCATTTGAGTGCAAAGATTTTTAATAAGATGAATAACACAAGTATTATTGAATCTAAATCGAATTTAGCCTTTCTTCAACTTTTGATGAATTGCCCAACTTTAAAGACATTCGTTGCCCGCAACACTAAAGAGGTTCAATATTGGATCCAATCTTACTACTTAACAATATCTTCTACCGAGAATAGTGAGAAAAGTGAGGAATCGAGATCTAATCCTCATGAGGACTGGTGGGTGATTAAAGCTTCGAACGGTAATGGTGGGAAGGATATCTGGATGATTAACAGTCATAATTTCCAGGAAGTGGCTTCTTCTATACCCGACATGAACGAAGAATATGTGATTCAGAAGTAAGTTTTCTTCGTTTGTCTTCGATATCTCCTAAACGATGAAAAAGATATGTACGTCAACCACTCCTCTATCAAGGGAAATACAAGTTCCATTTTCGATGCTATGGATTATTAACGGCGACATTTCAATCTTATGTTTATGAAAAAGCTTTTATTTTAACATCAGGATTAGAGTTTAGTGATGATATTCACGACCAACGACGTCATATTACTAACCTCTCTGTCAACAAGCACTTCGCACATCATCCGGGTCAAGTCCCTTGTATCATCCCAAATGAATATCCTGAGGTAATCAATTGGCAATCTTTCTTGAATCTGTCTAAGATTTATGTTTTTTAGCTCTTTGGTAAGATTCAAAAGATCTGGGCAGAGCTCTGTCACGCCGCGAAAAGATTCATGCTTTACCAAGATGATGAACATCGTTTCGAGTTTTTTGGCTTTGATATCGTTGCCGATGAAGATAATGAATGCTGGCTGATCGAAGTCAATCGGTAAGATGTCATTTAATATTTTTGCAACTTTGTTTTATCGATTCCTATAGGTTACCTGGACTTGAGAGCAGTAAAAATAATCTAAAAGAAGAAGATGAATTATATGATGAGATGATGACATCAGTACTAAAGATTGTTCTGTACCCTTCTTTACAAGAGGAAGTGAGAAAAAGAAAAAGAGAACATCAATCAGATTTATTCCAATTGTACTCGAATATACCTTTAGGCTTCTGGAGTGATGTCACTGAACTTGTAAATGCTACTGAGAGTGGTGAAGACAGCGCCCCTCAGTTCACAATCGTAGTTTGAAGCAGAGTGAGGAGAATTTAGCTTATAAGAACCTTCTGAAATGGAAGATGTTTACACGTATTCACCGTAAGAAGATATTAGTCGAAACATCTTAATCCTCAATCTCATCGAAGTAAGATAATGGCCTTCCAGACTAAATGCTTGAAAAGAGTACTATAACTTTAATATACACTGCTAAAACATTATCACATACACAAACATTTTATGAATCAAAGTCATTTTTAACACTACATACAAGTGGCGCTGCTCATTGCCGGTCAACGGTGAGCTCGACCATGATAGGTTGAAACCTGGGCATCATCGTTCCTTAGTAGTAACCTCCAGGTCACTTCACTCTTCAAATCAGCAGATCGATTTAATCCAACAAGGTTGATATCAGTAGAACTAACATCCTTTAATAGAGTGAGAGTTCTCTTCCTGTCGTCAAACATGTCACCCGAAACATCATGAATATGCTGATCAAATTTGCTTCGATATGCAGTAGGGAATGAGTCTTGCGAATATAGCTTCTCATGAACGGTTGGTTGCCCATTAGATTGATGAGTATGAAGATTCGACGAAGAAGAGTTGTGAGACTTCGAGGATGTGAGGGATGATGTGGAATTACTCTGAGAAGAAAAGAGTCAGGAAAGTAATCGAATGAAAAATTTCGTACTTACCGGCTTAAGACGAGATTGAGAAGCATTAGATGTAATCACTGCACCTGTTCGATGCTCAAAGCGTTTTTCAGGAAGAACAATCAAAGGATCTAAAGTTTTTATTCGATAGTATGGTTCATTTTCTTCTTGAATCTTATTTAAAGTTTTCTTTGAAGGGGAAGTATTAAAACCAGGAAAATCTCTCACATCCTTAATACTCATCGCATTAAGTTCTGATTTTAACCTATATGCATTCAGGACAGACTTTGAAGTGGAGCTTTCATCCACAACAAGTTCTCTTATTCTTTCTTTAATAAGTTGTTTATCTTGTTGTATAGATGTTGTCATTGAATAATGAGGTCTTATTCAATTACGGTGGTAGATTTGAGTGATTGTATTGGATATATTGTGTGGTGATGAGAATGATACTCAATGTTAATGGATCTTAAATGAAAGAAAATCACAGAAACTGAAAAAGAAATCTAGATTGTGAAACTGTTTCGGTCAGAAACGCGTTTCTGAAGATGAAAGCGCTTTTAGAAAGGTTGGAAAAATTTTGTTTTTAGATTTTTAATGAAAGGAAGGAATCAGTTCAACACGTAAAGAAAAGAAAATAAAACTACTGCATGATGCAAGAATGAGGTTGGTTTAGAAGAGTATACTGTGAGCGTGCTACTTATGAGAATTTGATTTAAATGTCGGGGGAAGATTCGCGAGTAGGAGAAAAACACACGTAAACAGATTTATATGACACATGAAAATAAAAACATTTACTACCTCTTTTTTCTCTTCATCCAAATCAATTTAAGTATGCTTGCGTTTTGCTTGCTGAATTGCTAAAATAGAATCACGAATTCTTCCTGCAATGTTCTCCATATCATCATGGGCAGGAATGTCGTGAACTTTGTGTAATTTCTGGTAATGTGCTAATACAGGTTTTGTCTTTGCATGAAATTCTTCCAATCTTGTACGTAATT
>VFQN01007569.1_pt1 | contig 11622 bp, 11 predicted proteins | sample 3512371 | NCBI WGS metagenome assembly VFQN01 (sample SAMN10412370, study PRJNA504923) | tailings metagenome | isolation source: Replicate 2 from Balatoc abandoned mine | place: Philippines: Itogon, Benguet | collected 2017-08-28
TACCATCCCCAAAGCTACTTTGAGTGGCTTATTATCAATTTGTAGGCTGATATTACGTAGAAGAGCTTCTTGGGCTAAACTCTCGTGGGCTATGGCCAAGCTACTAAGCATGGCGCTTACTAGGAATTGTAAACAAGTGATTCGCATAACTAGAAGCAACAGTTTGCGCTTTTTTGTGAAACTTTCCATAAATTTGGATTGGTTTAAGTTCAATTTTTTGGACAAAAACTCTCCTCAGCACCCGATTTCTCGGGTATTTGCCGCAAACAAATAAAAAGAGGGAGCTATAAGGTCGGTAATGCTCGCAACATTACCGACTTCTTTTTAGAGATGAGGTAGTTATGGGGACATACAAAACAGTTAAAGGTTGTTAGTTAGGTTTGTATAAGAGATAGATAAATAAGTATAAGGTTAGTGACAGCCACGACTGTTGATAAAAACCTTCGTTTCCACGATTTCGTAGCGAGCGCCAATGGTTTTACAAATAATATCCAACTTCACAAAAAGAGGTTCGTTGCCTAAAGGAGCCGTAACCGAACAATTTTTCATAATATCACTATCATAAATAATCTCTACGTTGTAGGCTTTTTTTAGGCTTGCAAAAACCTCCCTGATAGGTGTGTTTTCAAAATCAAAGCTTGGGGTCTCGGTTGGTTGAGTAATGATGACAGGCTGTTCTACTAGCGCCTTGTTAAATCTTTCATTTTGACGTTCAAAAGTTGCCTTCTGATTGGGGGTTAGGTATAAGCTTTGTAGTTGAAATTTAGCATTGTTTTGGGATTTTTTCAGTTCAGAAAGAGGAAATACCATAACCTTCCCCGTTTTGACTGCTACCACTACCTGCTCGTCTTTTGAATATGCCTTGATATTGAAACTAGTCCCTAATACTCGTGTAACGAGCGTATTGGTATATACATAAAAAGGCTGATTGTCTTTTTTTATGACCTCAAAAAAGCCCTCTCCCGTAAGAGAAACCTCCCTTTTGTCGCCTAAAAACCGTTCAGGGAAGCTTATTTTACTGCCTTTTTTGAGTTTAACAGTACTGCCATCGGGCAGGGTCGTAGTATAGTCAGCGGGCGTATTGTTTGAGACTTCCACTTCTTGATTTTTGGGTAGGGATTTGGGTGTCTTTATTTGAGTCTTCGTAGTCGAAATTTCTGAAGGGCGATATTTCAGCCAAAAACCTCCAATCGCTCCCATCACCACAAGTACTGCCGCGATACGTTGCCATTGATACAAAATCGAACGCTCCCAAAAAGGCTTTTTTTTGACCAAGCCTACCATCTGCTCTACCTCTAGCGAAATCTCATCATCGCTAATAGCAGTAGGTTGATTTTTGAGACCTAATAGCAAAGCCCTTGCTTGGGCGAGCGTTTCAGATTTTTCGGGATGTGCTTCCTCCCAAAACTCCCAAAAAGCCGTGTGTTGGGGCGAAGTGCCCTCTACCCACTGCTGAAAAGAAGCATCCGTAACAAAATCTTCAACTTTAAATTTGCTATAATCAATCATAGAAAAAATAGTATTTATCTGGGGATATATAAGGTATATCCAGAAGTGATGTGGTAATACTCATCAAAGCACGAAAAAATTTTAGCACCCTAATCCTTCTTGAGGGTTATGAAATTATTACCCTTTTTCACTTTAGTACCTATCGAATATAAAATAGTGCTTGGAAAAGAAGAACGGTGCTTTTAGAAGAAAGTTAGAGGGAAGGAATCAAAACGATTTCTCAAAAAAGAAGAAGTATCAACAAAAAACCTGTAACTGAAAAAAATAGGCGTGTTTTAAGCAGCCTTAGGCCATTATAAAGAAGATTGGCGACCGATTGGCGATTGATATTCATAATCTCTGCAATCTCTTCATTGCTTAGATTATCATAAAATTTCAAGAAAAGTACTTCTTGCTGTCGTTTGGGTAGGTTTTTGAGGTGAAGATTAAGCTTACTAATGATATTTTGCGTCGATTCTTGGGAGATGATCAATGTCTCTTCCGAATCTGTGATTTCGAGATAATCAAAATAGTCTTCCGAAGCTCTGAGTTGTTGTTTTTGGAGTTCTTTAAAAAGCCGATTTCGAACAATCTTAAGAAGATATACTTTCACATTTTCGTCAGTATCAATATGCGTTCTTTTTTGCCAAATCAGTAAGAATACATCCTGAATGACATCTTTGATGAGTTCACGGTCTTTAGTGAATTTGCGTCCATAATCAAAAAGTAAGCGATAATATTGAGTTGAAATTTTACCAAAAGCATCAGTATCACCGTCTTTGAGCCTCTCCCAAAGGTTGTGTTCTTCCTGATGAACTTTAGTGATTTTCATTGTGAGAAGAAAAATAATGGGTTATTAATACACTTCTCCTTTCCCTCAGTTAGGGGAGGTAGAGTAGAAATTTTCTACCCTACCTCTGATTTTTAGCTCTTAAACTTCACCCATTTTTGGTTGGCTTTACCAGAAGCAATGACTGTTTCGACAAACTGCATTCCTCGGATACCGTCATCTATAGTAGGAAAATCCAAATCAAATTCATTGGGCTCTTCACCATTCATTCGCTTGCGAACAGTGCGGGCAAAGTTGCGATAGATATTAGCAAAAGCCTCCAAGTATCCTTCAGGATGCCCAAAAGGTATGCGCGTATGGGCATTGGTCGCATCCGAAAGTTTACCTACGGAAGGTTGGTAAATTTGATAGCCTTCGGTGCTTTTGTGGTGGAGGTATTGGGGCGTTTCTTGCTGCCAATGCAGGCTTCCTAGCTCTCCGTAGATTCTGATATTGAGGCCGTTCCAGTCGCCATTAGCAATTTGGCTACAGTGAAGAATGCCTTTAGCACCATTGTCAAAATGAAGAAGTACATTGGCATCATCGTCGAGTACCCGACCTTCTACGACCCGGCTTACGTCGGCGCAAAGTTCGGTGATTTTTAAACCTGTGATGTATTCGGCTAAGTTTTCAGCGTGCGTGCCTATGTCGCCCACCGCCCCTGCGATACCCGAACGTTTGGGGTCGGTGCGCCATTCGGCTTGTTTGGCACCTTCGCGCTCAATCGGAAATGATAGCCACCCCTGCGGATACTCCACAATGACCTTACGAATCGTGCCAATCGCTCCACTTTGGATAAGGGCACGTGCTTCTTTGACCATGGCATAGCCCGTATAATTATGAGTAAGGGCAAAGGTGAGACCCGTTTTGGCAATAATTTCTTTCAATTTTTTGGCCTCCGACAACGAAAACGTAACGGGCTTATCACAGATAACATGGAAGCCATTTTCGAGGGCCATTTTAGCCGGCGCAAAGTGCATGTGATTGTGGGTTACAATCGAGACTACGTCCATGCGATCTTTGCGGCGTTTTTCTTTTTGAATCATTTCTTTGAAATCGCCGTAGCAACGTGCGGGTTCGAGCATGAGATCTTCGCCCGATGCTTTTGACTTTTCGGGCGTGGAGCTAAAAGCACCACAGACCAAATCGATTTCGCCGTCGATAGCCGCAGCAATACGATGAACGCCCCCAATAAAGGCTCCACGACCTCCTCCGACCATCCCCATTCTGATTTTACGTGACATATTTTAATGGATTTTTAGATGTTGGTTTTTAATACGTTAGCGAGATTTTGAAATAATAAACTTATAGTAAAAGTAAGCTTCTTGTCATAACTTGAATTCTGAAGGTATCAACTTACCTACTTTTGTTTACTTACTTTCATACCCCTATCTTGGTTATTTTTTTATTTTCTTCAAAAGACGCTTTGGGAGTAAAAGTAAAAAAAGGCTTTTTTCTCACGAAATTGTGGGTAAAAAAAACATAGGCGTTACTTTGCAGACTGTAACAAGCATTATACTCTTTAGTCTTAAACCAAACCTTTAAAAAATCATGATTAATAAAGACAGATTGTTTTATGGTAGTTGTTTCGCTTTGATTACTACTGCTTTTTCTTTTAGTATCAGGGCAGGTATCTTGGCTCAACTCGGAACATAATTTTATTTAAACGCTGAGCAGCTTGGTTTTATCAACTCAATGTGGTTTTTAGGTTTTCCTTTGGCCATGATTGTGGGTGGTCTTGTGTATCACACTGTAGGGCCTAAAACCATCATGCAGATTGCATTTGTAGCACACGCGTTAGGAATTGTTCTTACAATCTACTCAGGTGGGTACACAGGATTATTGATTTCAACCTTTTTGATTGGATTAGGAAATGGCTGTACCGAAGCGGCCTGTAACCCGATGATTGCTGATACCTATTCGGGAGCCGATATGAGTAAAATGCTTAACCGATTCCACATGTGGTTTCCTGGTGGGATTGTAGTAGGTAGTTTGATATCAGAGTTTATGACCAAACAGCTCAATACGGGCTGGCAGCCTCAAATCTGGGTTATTCTTGTCCCTACATTGATTTACGCTTATTTGTTTTGGGGACAAGCTTTCCCAAAACCCAAAGTGGAAGGAGCAGCTTCATTGAGCGAAAACTTCAAAGCCATGCTTACGCCTTTGTACATCTTTATGTTTTTGTGCATGGCCCTTACGGCGATTTCGGAGTTTGGCCCCCAACAATGGACAGGTCTTATCATGAGTAAGTCAGGTGCAAGCCCTATGTTGATTCTGGCGTTGGTAACTGGACTTATGGCCGTGATTCGGTATTTTGCAGGACCCATTGTTGCCAAGTTTGACCAAACAGGGGTTTTGTTGGGCTCAGCGGTATTAGCTACTATTGGTATCTATCTATTTAGTACCCAAACTGGCACTATGGCCTATGTAGCGGCTGTATTTTTTGCGATGGGTGTAGCGTTATTCTGGCCAAACATGATTGGTTTTATCGCCGAAAAAGTACCTCTTAGTGGAGCTTTAGGAATGTCAATTCTCGGAGGAGTAGGGATGTTTTCAACTTCTATTTTCCAACCTATCATTGGTAAGTGGATTGATGATGCCCGTGCAGAGCAAACAGCCAAAGGTCTTACTGGCGATGCTATGGAGCTTGCCGCTGGACAGGCTACTTTGAGCACTATGGCACTATTCCCTGGGGTTTTGATTGTTGCTTTTGGTATCCTTTATTTCTGGATGCGTAGCCGCAAAACTACTACTGCCTAAGCTTTAGAAATCATATAAGAAGAAGCCCTGCCGATTAGTCGGCAGGGCTTCTTCTTATAGGGTCAATCAAGGCTTTATTTACAATATTGCTCTAAAGAAGCTTTGGCCGCAGGATAGCCGAGGCGCTCGGCTTGCTTGAGGCTTAAGCAACCTACTTCTTTTTGATTTACCATGATTTGTGCCACCCCTAAGGCATGAAATGCCTTTCCAAATTTTGCGTCGGCTTTTACTGCTTTTTCAAAACTTGTAATGGCCGTTTTGTATTCTTCCCTTTGAAACAAAACATTGCCGCGATTGTACCAGCCCAAGGCATTGACCGAATCCAAGCTTACGGCTTGTTCAAAATCACGCAAAGCAGCGTCGGGTTGAGCCAACGCCGCTAAGAGTTGTCCTCGATTCACATAAATTTCGGCATTGTTAGGATCGAGACGAATTGCTTCAGCATAGTCTTTTAAAGCGCCATTACCGTCGTTTTGAGCCATTTTGAGCAATGCTCGATTGTAATAGGGGCGATAGTAATTAGGGTTGATTTTAAGGGCTTGTTCGTAATCCAAAAGTGCATTGGTGTATTCTTTAAGCTCAAAATAAACCACGCCTCGCGCATTGAGGGCTTCTACATTTTTGGGGTCACTTTCTACGGCTTTGTTCAGAAAATCAAGGGCTTCCTTAAATTTTCCTTCTTTCATCAACAATTTCCCTTTTTCGAGCTGTGCCTCTGACGAAAAACTACAAGCTTGTATAATAAACAATAAGCTGCTGATAATAAGCAATATAAAAGATTTCATGAATCGTATTTTTGGTTAAAAGCTCCAAAGATACGACCAAAAACGTTGTTTTAGTACTGGCTCATAAGGATTATAAAAGAAGCAATCCCGCCAAAATAGCTCCCGTAATAGGCCCTGCAACAGGTACCCAAGCGTACTCCCAATGGGAGCTTCCTTTACCACTTATTGGCAAAATAGCGTGAGCTATGCGCGGCCCTAAGTCACGAGCAGGATTGATAGCATAGCCCGTAGTACCGCCCAATGATAAGCCAATCGCCCATACCAAGATACCCACCGCAAAAGGACCTAAGCCCGTCGTAACAGCTCCAATGCCTTTGATACCCACCAAAAGCACAATAGTCCCTATCACTTCACTAAAAAAATTGGAGCCTCCGGAGGCAATGGCTGGGTCGGTGGCAAAGGTTGCTAATTTAGCTCCTTTGTCTTCGGTTTTGGCATAATGAGGCAAATGATACAACCATACCAAAGTAGCCCCTAAAAAGGCGCCAATCATTTGGGCACTTACATAATCGATGACTTTGCTGTATTCGTTTTTGGCAATGGCCAGTCCAATCGTGACAGCAGGATTGAGATGGGCATCATACCCCCCAAACGCTTTGGAAACAAAGATGGCAATGGTAACGGCAAAAGCCCAACCTGCCGTAATGACAATCCAGCCACTGTTGTGGCCTTTTGTATCTTTGAGTACTACATTGGCAACGACACCATTGCCCAACAAAATCAACACAAGGGTGCCAAGAAGCTCGCCCATAAAAGGAGAAGAGTGCATTTTTTAGGAATAAGGTTAGAAAGTTTAGCGTAATTAATACTTTATCCCGTAAAGATGCAACTTTACTACTTTTACTCCACTGCTTCTTGGTACCAACTTTGTGCTATTGCTCAATAACTCATAAAATTTATTTGTTGTCTACAATCAGCCACTCACCAAAGTGGTAGCAGGGTTGAGATTTCCGGATTCAAAATCACTGAGGTTTTGTAAAGTGACTTTGGCGATTTCACTTAGTGCTTCTTCCGTAAAAAAGCCCTGATGAGCCGTAATCAACACATTCGGGAAAGACATTAGCCGTAGGAGCATATCATCTTGGATAACATACTCCGACAAATCCTTAAAGAAAAGATCGGCTTCTTGCTCGTAGACATCAATTCCCAGATACCCTAGCTGTCCCGTTTTTAGGGCATTGATTACGGCTTTGGTATTGACAAGTCCCCCTCGGCTCGTATTGATGAGCATGGCATTGGGCTTCATGAGCCTTAAGGTATCGGTACTGATGAGGTGTTGAGTCTCGGGAGTAAGTGGGCAGTGAAGTGATATGATATGGCAAGAACTGAGGAGCTCGTTTTGCGATACATAAGACACCCCCATTGCTTCCAAGTCAGCAGAAGGGTACAAATCATAGGCCAAAACTTTACAGCCAAAACCTAACATGATTCGGGCAAAAGCATTGCCGATTTTTCCAGTACCTATCACCCCGATTGTTTTTCCATAAATATCAAATCCCGTGAGGCGTTCGAGGGAGAAGTTTCCTTCTCTTACGCGATTGTAGGCTTTGTGAGTTTTACGGTTGAGGGTCATTATGAGTGCTACCGCATGCTCGGCTACGGCCTGAGGAGAATAAGCTGGTACTCTCACAACGGCCATACCTAGTTTTTGGGCGGTATCAAGTACTACATTGTTGAAACCGGCACAGCGAAGGGCAATGATTTTAATGCCTATTTCGTGAAGTTTGTAGATGATTTCGGAAGTGAGTTGGTCATTGACAAATACGCACACTCCGTCACTTCCTTTGGCCAAAAGAGCACTTTCAATGCTAAGGTGCGTATCAAAAAAAGTAATCTCGTGAGAGGTGTTAAATCGTTCAAAGAATTCGCGATCGTAAGATTTTGTACTAAAAAATGAAACTTTCATGATAGAGTATCTGTGACTTAATGGTGAAATAGTAGTCTAAGGGTTTGCAAGCACTCAAAAAAAACTTAGATTTGGGTCTTGTCAAATTAACTTTTTTTCAAAAATTAAACAAAATCTTTTTCAACCATGGGATTAATGTCATTTTTTAAAGGCGTAGGTGAAAAACTCTTTGGAAAAGAGGAACCAGCAGCAGCACCCGAAAAGGTAGCTGAATTAAAAGCGAGTGCGTTGCTTCAGCACGTTAAAACACTTGGATTGGCTTACAATAAGCTTATTGTTAAGGTATCAGGACAAACGGTCATTTTGGAGGGTGAAGTAGCTACCCAAGAAGACGCCGAAAAGCTTGCTTTGGCGGTAGGAAATGTAGAAGGTGTGGAAGCCGTTGATAACAATTTGGTCGTAGCTACTCCTGCGCCAGAAGCGCAATACCACACAGTTGTAGAAGGCGATTGGCTTTCTAAAATTGCGGCAAAGTATTATGGCGATCCTCAGAAATACAACATTATTTTTGAAGCCAACCGCCCGATGTTGAGCCATCCTGACAAAATTTACCCAGGTCAAGTGTTGCGTATTCCTCCGTTGTCATAGGCAGAACTAAACTTGGTATTTTTACCAAGAATTGATATAAAAGTGAAATATGAAAAGGATAACTTTTCGTATTTCACTTTTTTGTTTTTAAGCGATATTGCTGAATTTGGCGTAGTGGAAAGGGCAGCTGATTGAGCCTAAGTGAATGGTATATTTCTGAATAGGTTCCAAAACTTTTGTAAAAGGCTTCGATTGAAGGGATTTCTGGACTTTCAAAATCAAATACAATAGGGCGATTGGCGTATTGCTGAATAATATAATCAATAAGCCAAGTACGAGCATTTCCTTTTCGGCCTAGGGGAGAGGCCGCATTAAACAAATAAATAATGCGATTTTCAGAAATGGCAAACAAGGCACCTGCTTCTATTTGATTATTTTTGGTAGCGTATAGCAGCCTCGCCGCATTTTTTTCTAATAAAACCGCAAATAAGCTTTTCAATAACTCATAAGCAGACTCGGCTACGCCTCCTTCAATGTTGGAAGCATGATTTTCTTTGAAAAGCCGAAGAAGAGGTACAATATCCAGACTCTCTTCCAATTGCCATTCGTTTTTTTGGGCGCGTGCAAGATTGATACGTCGGTCGCGGGAATATCCTTCACGAATCAGTTCGTAAGGAACATGCAGCGACAAAAGATAGTTGAAATGAGTACGAATATCGTAGCTACTTGGGCTTATAAAATTGAGTCCTAGACGTCCTGCATAAATAGAAATATACCCAAAATAAGCGGGAAGTTGCTGGAGAAATAGCGAGGTAAACTCTTCAGTACGATGGTTGGGATGAGTAAAAATACCCAATAATTGACAAAAGAAAGGCTGTTGGATGACGCGTGTCATCCATTTTCGACGAATAGGAAGCGGCATGACCGCCTGCCAACTGTCATTTTGAGAAATGACCAAGGCACCCCATTGGGGCGATACTACGTCTAAGTACCAAGTGTAGGCATATACAATACGCTGAGGGGAGGTTTCAATGAAGTGGTTCCATTGGGCCGCAGAGATTTCATGTCTTTGAAGGAATGAAATAGCCATTTTGGACAAAGCTAAAGTGAGGTACTTACTCATCTCAGGGTACTGCTGCGACTCAATTACTTGATGATACAACAGAGAAGCGATTAAGCAAAATTGCTCCGTATCTTTTGAATAGCTTCTTTGACGGCGTCTTCTTGTTCCATCAAATCGCTGATAGTTTGTATGGCGTGAATGACCGTGCTGTGGTCTCGCCCTCCAAAATGATAACCGATTGATTTTAATGACAAATCCGTTAGTTCTTTCGCAAAAAACATAGCTACCTGACGAGGGTATACCAATTCTTTTTTGCGACTTTTGCTTTTCAAATCTGCAATCGTAATATCATAATAATCAGCCACTACTTCTTGAATGGTATCGATTGTTACCTCTTTTTCTTCGGCTGATACGATGTTTTTGAGAACATTTTTTGCCAATTCCAAGTCAATGTCACGGCGTACCAAAGAAGCTTGTGCCATCAGTGATATAATGACTCCTTCTAGCTCTCTGACGTTGGTATTGACGCTGTGTGCTACGTATTCGATGACGCCTGCGTCGATATAAATCCCTTCGGCTTGGAGTTTGCGCTGAATGATCGCAATCCTTGTTTCGAGGTCGGGCTGTTGCAGGTCGGCCGTAAGCCCCCACTTAAACCTCGACAGCAAACGATCTTGAAGCCCCTGTAACTCGCTCGGACGGCGGTCGGAGGTCATGATGATTTGCTTGCCCGACTGATGAAGGTGATTGAATATGTGAAAAAAAGTATCTTGGGTTTTTTCTTTGCCCGACAAAAATTGCACGTCGTCCAAAATCAAAGCATCTACCTTTACATAAAAATCCGTGAAATCTTGTAGGGTGTTGCTTTTGATGGCATTGATAAATTGATTGGTAAATTTTTCAGAGGAAACATATACCACAAATTTATCATGATAATGCCCCTTAATATGATTCCCAATCGCCTGTACGAGGTGGGTTTTGCCCAAACCTACTCCACCATAAATCAAAAGGGGATTGAACGAAGTGACGCCAGGGCGCTGTGCAACCGCCATCCCCGCCGAGCGTGCTAGGCGATTACAGTCTCCTTCAATGTAGTTATCAAAACTATAGTTTGGATTAAGAAACAAATCCATCTCTGAGGTATCGGGGCTCTTTGGAGGCTGCGGCGGCGTATGTCTTTTGGGGTCGGCAGCCGCTTTTTGGCGAGCTTCGGCGGCTTCGGGAGAGTTGGTAGTCGGAACGTGTACTTTAATGGGTGGCTGACGGTCTCCACCAGTATCAACAATAATGGAGTACTCCAGCTGACCATCACGGCCGATTGCATAATCCAAGGCACGTCGTAGGACATGAATGTAGTTTTCTTCCAACCACTCATAAAAAAACTGACTTGGAACCTGAATCGTCAGGGTTTTGCCGGCCAACCTAAACGGAACAATCGGCTCAAACCATGTTTTAAAGCTTTGTTCGGAGACGTTTGCCTTAATCACTTGAAGGCAATTTTCCCAAACGGCAGCTACATCATGTTGAAACTGATTATTCACGGGGTAAATTTTTTACTTGTTATTGCTACTATATACTTTGAAAAACAAGATAACACCATGAAAATGTAGGGGTTATAAAAACCAACTGCACTTTATTTATTACTGCTACTGTCCCTATTGGTGCATCTTAAAGAATAAAGGGCTGCAAAATTAGGAAAAAGATAGTCATAAACAATGATAGAAAGGGAATCGTGATAATAAAATAGTGGATGAAAATGAATGTTGCAAAATTGGGATAGATTGTACGGTAAATATGGAATAACGAGTTGAAATCCGAAAATATATATTCTAATTTTACCTTTCTTTTTTCCAATTTAAAGTCATTTCTTTCAAAAGTATAAGATACTATACATGGGTTTGCCACTATTTTCTGAATTTTCAGCCAGCAATAAAAATACTTGGAAGCAACAGGCTCTCAAAGATCTTAAAGGAAAAGATTATGATGATACTCTTCTCTGGAAGACCCATGAAGGGATAATTGTAGAACCTTATCATGCAGCTGAAGATGCTTCTGGAGAAGGGTATGACGAAATCCGAAAAGCTCAAATCAAATCCTGTGAATGGGTCAATCAACCTTTGGTGGTGTTTGAGAATGAAAAAGTGACCAATGCGACTATTATCAATCATTTTGCGAAAGGGGCGGAGGCAATTATTTTGGATTTTGGGGATAAGTCGATAGTAGAGGTGTCGCTGAGCAGACTACTTCATGGAATCAAACT